>Ga0181520_10000081_pt1 | contig 180625 bp, 117 predicted proteins | sample PEATcosm2014_Bin_29_FD_132451 | JGI IMG/M metagenome (GOLD analysis project Ga0181520, IMG submission 132451) | Peatland microbial communities from MTU Mesocosm Facility, Houghton, MI, USA - PEATcosm2014_Bin02_30_metaG | ecosystem: Environmental > Terrestrial > Soil > Wetlands > Peat | place...
AGGGGAGCAGGGGAGCAGGGAAAAAATTCGAAATCCGAATGTCGAAATCCGAAACAAATCCAAAATAGAAAACTCAAATGACGAAAACTAACACGCAAGTAGCAAACTACAATCACGAAATTCCGAAAGTACGAAAACCTGAAAAACCGGGAACAGCCAAAAGTTCTCCCCTCTGCCGGCGGCCTTCCTTTCCGCGCTCGATCGCGTGAAAACCCGTTTTGCTACAAGGGTCGCCTCACGGTTTTGAATTTCCTTTTTTGGATTTCCGATTTGTTTCGGATTTCCCCTTCCCCCCTGCTTCTGCCGGTTGACATGGGGGGAAGGGTTGGTTAGTTTAGAGCATAGTCGAGAACCGGACTTGTCGGAACGGTTTTCTATAGATCAAGAGGTTCTCAAAGCCTCGTTTCCGTGGGGGGAGAAGGGGCGCTTTCCCTTCGCATTCACACCCTTCCTTTGGGTAGCGTGGAGTCGTTGATGGCCAAGAAAAAAGCTGATTATACCGAGATCCTCGTTCGCCAGGGACTTGTCAGCCCTGACCAAATCACCGAGGCCAAACAGATGGCCAAGGAATCGGGCATCAAATTGCCCGACGCTTTGGTCCGCCTGGGCTATGCGACGGGCGAAGATATCAGCCGGGCGATTGCCGAGCAGAACGGCTTGAACTATGTCAATGTTGCCGAAGTCAACATCCCGCCCGCGGTCATCGAATTGGTGCCCGAGTCGGTCGCGCGGGAGAACGCCGTGCTCCCTCTTTCGGAGAGCGATGGCCACCTCATGATCATCATCAGCGATCCCTGGGACATCGACACGATCGATAAACTGCGGTTCATTCTCAACAAGCAGATCGATCTGTCGATAGCCCCCCGCGAGGCGATCAATGAGGCCATCAATCGCTACTACGGGCAATCGATTGCCGAAAGCGCCGACACCTTGCTTGGCGAAATGACCGATACGGCCATCGACTTCACGGAAACGGTGGACGACAGCGGCGCCAAGGGCGACGATGCCATTGACGAGTCCAGCGCGCCGATCGTCCGCCTGGTGCATTTGGTCATCTCCGAGGCCGTGCAGGCCAGGGCGTCTGATATTCACATAGAACCATTTGAAAATCGCGTCCGCGTGCGCTACCGGATCGACGGGATGCTGATCGAGCGTGACAGCCCCCCGCGGCGTCTACTAGGCGCGATTCTATCTCGCATAAAGATTCTCGCCAAACTCGACATTGCCGAGCGTCGCCGCACCCAGGACGGGCGGATCAAGGTGACGGTGGGCGAGAAGGAACTCGATCTGCGCGTGAGTATTATCCCCACCGCACACGGCCAGTCGGTCGTGATGCGGATTTTGGACAAAGACAACATCCGCGTGGGCCTCAAGCAACTCGGGTTTGGCGAGGACGATTTCCTCAAGTTCCGGCAACTTATCTTGCGGCCCAACGGGATTATTCTCGTCACCGGGCCGACCGGCTCCGGCAAGACCACGTCGCTCTATGCGGCCCTCAACGCGTTGAATACCCCCGATCGCAAGATCATCACGGCCGAAGACCCGGTGGAATACTATCTGCCAGGTGTGAATCAGGTCGAGATCCACCACGAAATCGGGTTAGACTTTGCCCGCGTGATTCGCGCCATGTTGCGACAAGCCCCCAACGTGATCTTGGTGGGAGAGATGCGCGACTTGGAAACGGCACAAATGGGAATCCAAGCTAGTTTGACGGGACACTTAGTATTCAGTACACTACATACGAACGATGCGCCCAGTGCTATTACACGTTTGATCGACATGGGCGTTCCCTCCTATCTGGTGGCTAGCAGTGTGGTGGCGATCATGGCCCAGCGTCTGGTACGTGTCGTTTGCCAGAAGTGCAAGCAACCTTACAACCCCAGCGAAGCTACTTTGCAGGCGGCTGGAGTCACTCCCGAAATGATGACCAGGGCAAACTTCTCTCGGGGTAAGGGATGCGGCAACTGCCAGGGGTCCGGTTTCCGTGGGCGATTGGGCATTTACGAACTAATGCTCATGTCGACGAAGGTGCGAGAACTGACCTTTGCCGAAGCGCCCACCGAGCAGGTTCGCCGTGCCGCCCAGTCGGAAGGGATGCGGACTTTGTATTGGGACGGCATCGAAAAATCGCTTAAGGGGCTGACCACTTTGGACGAGGTCTTCCGCGTTGCCAAGCGGGCGGAGACCGATTGATAGCGCCCTTGTAATGATTTAGTTTTTTGTTCTGACTTTGGTCTTTTATGCAAGAGTTGCGAATAATCGTAACGCTCAGGGCCAAGGGCAACGAAACCCCAAGCATAACACGCTTTTCTCCATCTGACCGGCAGGCTTTTGGCTATGGGCACAATTCTTATCGATAAACTGCTACACACGGTTGTCAAGCGCAAGGCGAGCGATTTGCACATTGCCGTCGGTCAACCGCCCGTGTTGCGGCTGGATGGCCACATGAAGCGGTTGGAGACCAAGGTCCTCGAGCCCGAGGACACGGTGGCCCTCATGAAGAGCATCGCGCCGGAACGCTCGCAGAAGGAACTGCAGGAGAAAGGCGGCGCCGACTTCGGTTTTGCCTTTGGCGATCTGGCCCGCTTTCGCGTTTCGATATTCAAGCAGAAGGGCTACGTGGGCATGGTCCTGCGGCAGATCCCCAACAAGCTCTTGACGTTCGAAGATCTGGGCACCCCTCCCGTGCTCAAGGACTTGATCATGCGGCCCCGCGGCCTGGTCCTGGTGACCGGCCCTACCGGTTCGGGCAAGACGACCACGCTGGCCGCGGCCATCGACTATCTGAACGCGACGCTCGACCACCATATCATTACCATCGAGGACCCGATCGAGTTCTATCACCCGCACAAGCGATCCACGGTCAATCAGCGCGAGATCGGCGTGGACGTGGGCACGTTCGCCGAGGCCATCCGCCGTGCCCTGCGGCAGGACCCCGACATTATCATGGTTGGCGAAATGCGCGACTTGGAAACGATCGAGGCGGCCATTACCGCGGCGGAAACCGGCCACATCGTTTTCGGCACGCTGCACACCACCGGCGCCCAGGGCACGGTCAACCGCGTGATCGACGTCTTCCCCACGAACCAGCAGGAGCAGATCCGTACGCAGTTGTCGACCTCGGTGATCGGCATCCTTTCGCAGACCCTCTTGCCCAAGATCGGCGGCGGTCGCGTGGCGGCATATGAAATGCTGGTGGTCACGCCCGCCATCGGCAACCTGATCCGCGAGAACAAGACCTTCCGCATCACCTCGACGATCCAGACGGGGCAGAAGCTGGGCATGCAACTGCTGGACGACCACATGTTCAAGCTTTGGAAGGCCGGGCTTGTGGATAAGAAAGAGGTGCTTTTCCGGGCCAACAATCCCGACGACCTGTCGGTGCGGTTCGCCAAGGCCGAACGGGGCATTTTCGACGACGAGGGATCGGACAAACCACTGTAGAGAACGACTATGGCATTGCGGCGCATCGGACAAATTCTGGTTGACCTTGGTTTCCTCACCGAAGAGCGGGTGAAGCTGGTCCTCGACGAGCAGCGGCAGCGGCCCACCGAGTTGTTCGGCCAGGTGGCCATCGGCATGGGCCTGGTTACCGACGAGCAGCTCGTGCAGGGCCTGGGCGAGCAGATGGGCCTGCAGGTCATCAGCCTGGCCGAACTGGTCGTGCCGCCCAACGTGCTGTCGATGATCACCGAGACGATGGCCCAGCTCTATCGCATCGTGCCCGTCGCTTTCGAGGACGAGACGCTCACGATCGCCATGTGCGATCCGCAGAAACTCTCAGTTGTGGACGAGTTGCGGAGCTTCGTGGGGGTCAACGTGCGGGCCGTGGTGGCCACGGAGAAGGACGTGCTCAAGGCCCTCACGCGCTACTATGCCGCCGGCGGCGAGAGTGTCGAGAACCTGATCGCCGACATGGAGCAGGACACCGACCTGGCGGCTGCCGCGGCGGCCCTGGAGAAGGGCGTGCTGAACCTGGACAGCGCCGAGGCCCTGGCCGACAGCGCCCCGGTGCGCAAGCTCTTGAACATGGTTCTGCTGATGGCCATCAAGGACCAGGCCAGCGACTTGCACTTCGAGCCGTTCGAGAACGAATTCAAGATCCGCATCCGTGCCGACGGGGTGCTGTATGAGATGGTGCCGCCGCCGCGGCACCTGGCCTTTGCCATCACCACGCGCATCAAGGTCATGGCGAACCTGGACATCGCCGAGCGCCGCGTGCCGCAGGACGGCCGCATCCGCCTCACGGTGGGCGGCCACCCGGTCGACTTGCGCGTGAGCGTGCTGCCCACCATGTTCGGCGAGAGCGTGGTCATGCGCGTGCTGGACCGCGGCGTGGTCATGCTCGACCTGGGCACCGTGGGCATGGAGCCGGCCACCCTGGCCGCCTTCCGCGAGACCATCCGCCTGCCCAACGGCATCGTGCTGGTGACCGGCCCGACCGGCTCCGGCAAGACGACCACGCTCTACGGCGCCTTGAACGAGTTGAACGTGATCGAGGACAAGCTGATCACGACCGAGGACCCGGTGGAGTACGAGATCGAGGGCATCGTGCAGATCCCCATCGATCCCAACATCGGCAACACCTTTGCCCAGTGCCTGCGTTCGATCCTGCGGCAAGACCCCGACAAGATCCTGGTGGGCGAGATCCGCGACCTGGAGACGGCCGAGATCGCCGTGCAGGCCTCGCTCACGGGGCACCTCGTGTTCAGCACGCTGCACACCAACGACGCCCCCAGCACGATCACCCGCCTGCGCGACATGGGCGTGCCGCCCTTCTTGCTCACGGCCACCCTGGAGGCCGTACTGGCCCAGCGGCTGGTGCGCAAGATCTGCCCCAACTGCCGCGAGCAGACCATGCCCAACACGGAAACGCTGGCCATGCTCGACCTCACGCCCGACGACGTGCTGGACAAGAAGTTCTACCGCGGCCGCGGCTGCCAGGCCTGCAACAACACGGGCTTCAAGGGCCGCACCGGCCTGCACGAGCTGATGCTCATGAACGACCAGCTCCGCGAGTTGATCCAGGTCGGGTCCTCGACCGAGAAGCTCCGCGATTGCGCCTTGCAGACCGGCATGCGTTCGCTCCGCAAGGCCGGCCTGGAGAAGGTCTATACGGGCATCACCGCCATTGAAGAAGTGATCCGAGAAACAGTACATGAATAGGGACGAAAGGGCTTAGAGCTTAGAGCTTAGAGCTTAGGGCTTAGGGCTTAGAGCTTAGGGCTTAGAGCCTGAACTAAGGTCTAAGAACTAAGCACAAAATACTGAGTACTGAGTACTGAGTACTAGCCACCGACCACCAAGCACCCAATTCCAATTTCCGCCAATTTGCACGGAGCCCCGCCATGCCGATCTTTCAATACGAGGCGATGGATAAAACCGGACAGGAAGTCCAGAACACCATCGAGGCCGAAAACCAGGAGCAAGCCCAGGCCACGATCAAGCAACTGGGCCTGTTCGTCACCAAGATCTCGCTGAAAAAGGCCCGCGGTAAGGGGCAGAGTGCGAAGACCGCCGGGGCCAGGAAGGGCAAGACCTTCGTCCTGGGCGGCGTGAATTCCAAGGTGCTCACCACCTTCACGCGCCAATTGGCTATCTTGCAGGAAGCCGGCCTGCCCATCCTTCGCAGCCTCAAGATTCTGGAACAGCAGGCCAAGCCCGGCGCGCTGAAGAACTCGCTGATCGACGTCTGCGAGGAGATCGAGAGCGGCTCCACGCTCTCCGAGGCCATGGGCAAGTCGCCCAAGGCCTTCAACCGCCTGTACGTCAACATGATCAAGGCCGGCGAGGCGGGCGGCGCGCTGGAGATCATCCTCAAACGCCTGGCCGAGTTCCAGGAACGCGCCCAGTCGCTGAAGCGCAAGGTCCGCGGGGCGATGATCTACCCGATCTTCGTCGTGCTCTTCGCCGTCAGCATCCTGGTGTTCATCATGTTGAAGATCGTGCCCCAGTTCCAGAAGATCTTCAAGGACTTCGGCACCAAGCTGCCGCCCATCACCGAGATGCTGATCGGCATCGCCCACTGGGTGGGCGACTGGTGGTTCCTGATCCCCGCGATCCCCATCGGCTACTGGCTGTACGTCAAGCTCCTGCGGAAATTCCCTCCCGGGCGGATGGGCTGGGACTTCTTCGCGCTCAAGGCCCCCATCTTCGGCCAGCTTGTGGAGAAGAACATCATCGCCCGCACGATGCGCACACTGGGCACGTTGGTGGCCAGCGGCGTGCCCATCCTGGAGGCCCTGCACATCACGCGGGAAACCTCCGACAACGCCGCCTTCGAGAAGATGTTCGGGCAGGTCTACGACTCGATCCGCGAGGGCGAATCGATCGCCAAGCCCATGAAAGACAATTCCGTCGTGCTCAAGAACGCCGGCGCTCCAACGGCCTTGGTCATGATGGCCATCATGATCTTTCCCATCGGCCTGCTGATCGGCACGAGCCTCGCCGCGATCGTGCCCGGATGCGATTTCGGCTTGAAGTCCGGCACGATCGCCTGGTTCGTGGGTCCCTGCATGATCCTCGGCGCCGTGGTCGCGGCCCTGATTACGGCCATGCTTGCCTACCGCCTCCGCCACCCGGTGCTCGACGACATGGTGGTCAACATGGTCGACGTGGGCGAGGAGACGGGCGAGTTGGATACGATGTTATACAAGGTGTCCGACACCTTCGACGAGGAAGTGGCCGTGCTCACCGAGAGCCTCACGGCCTTGATGGAGCCGTTGTTGATCATCACCTTGGGCGGCATCGTGGGCTTCATCGTGATTGCCTTGTTCATGCCGCTGATCTCGCTGATTTCGAACCTCAGCGGAGGAAAATAAACAATGAAGGAGCGAACCATGCAGCGCGATGTTTCAATTTGCAATTTCAAATCTCAAATCTTCAATTTCAGATCGCAAATTCCCAATTTGCAGCTTCCCAGCATTCGTCGCCCCGCGCGGCGTGGGTTCACGCTCGTCGAGATCCTGGTGGTGATCTCCATCATCGGCCTGCTGGTGGGCCTGCTCCTGCCGGTGATCGCCACGGTGCAGAGAAGGGTCAAGATCGCCCGCATCACCATGGAGATGAAGCAGATGATGATTGCGCTGGAGGATTTCCGCACGAAGGTCGGCGGCAGCCAGTACCCGCCCGACGGGACCAACACGGCGGACCTGCAGCAGTTCTGCAAGGCGGCCTGGTCGCACGCCACCTGGTCGAGCGCGGCAACGCCCCCGGCCGGGCAAGTCGGCTACCCCACGGACCTCACGCCGGACACGGCCCTGGTCTTCTGGCTGGGCGGCGCACAGGACGCCAGCGGGGCCTTTATCGGTTTCAGCGCCAACCCCTTGAATCCCTTCGACGCCAACGCCCAGCGGATCACGCCGGCCTATGATTTTCAGCAGCGGGCCAACTCCAGCAATCCGCGTTTTGTGCAGCAAGGCTCGCTCACGCCTGCGCCCCCGGCCAGCGCCAGCGTGGTCTGGAACCTGTACCAGTACTTGCCCCTCAACGGCCAGCCCACCAGCCAGCCGTACCTGTATTTCAAGGCCGTGGCCGGGCAGTATTCTACCGCGCCCTTCACACCCAAGGGCAGCGTCAGCATCGCCACCCAGCCCTATGCCGATTCCAGTGTGTGGACGACGAAGACACCTTACTATGTCTCACCCAAGAGTTACCAGATTCTTTGTCCCGGCATGGACGGCAAGTTTGGCAAGTATGCCACGGCCAACACTCCGCCGCTTTATCCGGCCGGCACGAACTACGATCAAGCCAACGGGCTGGACGACATGGCCAGCTTTACCAACAATGCGACGGTGGGCGACGACGTGCCCTAGTGTAGTGAGTCACGCAATGGGTATTTGCAGTTTACGTTGGAGTACCGCCTTTAGGCGGCGTATTGCGGGAATTCCGGCTAAAGTCGGGACTCCAGCGAAGGGAATTCGCGATCTTCGCCGGCGCGGCTTCACGCTCGTCGAACTGCTGGTTGTGATCACCATCATCGCCTTGCTGGCCGCGGTCACGCTGGGCGCGCTGGCCAAGACCCGCGAGGCGGCCTGCCTCGACGCCACCAAGGGCACCATCGACAAACTCAACATGCTGGTGATGCGGAAGTACGAGTCGTACTCTACGCGGCGAATACCCATGGACCTCTCGTCGCTGAAATTGGCCCCGAAGCAGTATGCGACGCTCCGCATGCAGGCCCTCCGCGACCTGATGCGGATGGAAATGCCCGAACGCGCGTGTGATGTGATAAAAGGTCCTGTTGTCTTACCAAAATCGCCGTCACTGCAAGTACTCTATCAGGCTAAGAACAGTGCCGCGGGCACTCCCCTGCAAAGCGTCAAAGACCACGTTCAGGCCAAGTGTCTGTTCATGTGGGTCATGAACGCCATTCCCGAGGCCAAGACCATGTTCAGCGGCAGCGAGATCGGCGTCAATTTTGACGGCGACGGCTGGAACGTCTTCCTGGACGGCTGGGGTAATCCCATCGGCTTCCTCCGCTGGGCCCCGGGCGCGACGGTCACGCTCAACGCCGCGGGCACGCAGATCCCGGGCCCCAATGGCCAGATTGGCTGGTCGGACGTCCAGATCGATGACACTCAGGTCCAGTCCACGCAGCCCAACAGCAATCTGCACCACGACCCGTTCGACCCGAACTTTGTCGAGGCAACGGCCTATCACCTCTATCCGTTGATCTTCGCCGGTGTGTTGGGCAAGACCAGTGGAGTCGACGACTATGGTATCGCTTTGGGCAATGGTGTCATAAGCGGCGATTGCAGCGTGACCGCGCCGACCGTCGATCCGTTTATCGCACCGTACGCGGGCACGCCACCGGTCGGCGCGGCCCTTTCCACCGGCGGCGCTCCGCTGGTTCACAATCACCACATGGAACAGAAGTGACATCATGAAGGCGATTGCGAATTTCAAATCTGGAATTTCAAATTCCCGTCCGCGGCACGGCATGACGCTGGTGGAGTTGCTGGTCGTGGTGACGATCATCATGCTCTTGGCGGCGGTGACGATTCCCAAGCTGCGGCCGGAGATGGACAAGACGCGGATCCGCGAGGCGGCCCGCTCGATTCAGCTCTATCTCAGTTCGGCCCGCAGCCTGGCGATGACCACGGGGCGAACTTGCGGGGTGATGCTGGAGCCGCTGGCGGCCGAGTATGGTTGTTCGATGACGCTCACGCAGGTGGAAACGCCCCCGCCCTATGGCGGCGATTTCACGGGCTGCATGGCGACCGTCACCTCGATGGGTCCGCCCAATGGCAACGGGCTGGCCTCCTGCGCGATTAAATTCACTTGTGGCAACCAACCGTCGGCCATCAGCATTCCGCTGCATGCGGGCGACCAGATCCAGGTCGGCTATCAGGGCTATCGGATGCTTGTGGCCAGTCAATACCCGGCGGGCACGACGACGACTATCCAGGCCAGCCTCGACTGCAGCCACGGCGAGACGCCGGCCTGGCTCTCGCAGCCGATCACCGGTCCCTATAAGATCTGGCGCTGGCCGACCAAGTCGGTGTCCGCCGCGCTGCAACTGCCCACGCCGGCCTGCGTCGACCTGACCTGGTCGGGCATCGATCCGGTGGTGGCCGGCAAGTCGCCGATCTGGCAGCTCTCCAGCGCGCCTACGCTGATCATGTTCGCCGCCGACGGATCGGTCGATTGGGTTGCCAGCGGGACAAATCCGACGGGCGAGGGAGTCTGCACGCCGATCTACCTGCTGGTGGGCGATCGCGCCCACGTTGCCAACTCCGCAACGGATTCCAATTATGCCACTGACGTGCTGACTTGCAATCTCAGCAACATTGCCAATCTCTGGGTTGCGATCAACGCCAGCACGGGCCGGATCACGGTATCGGAAATGGCCAATTACGGCACCTCAACTGCCGTGTTGGTGCCGCAAAACGCTGCGCCCTACGACAGTCGATATTTTGCCCGCCAGTCCAGCGCGATGGGAGGGAAGTAGCATGAGAGGTCAGAGGACAGGCATCTGTAGGGGACGGCCTCCGTGCCGTTCCGAATTCGAGGTCGCAGGCCAGGGGCCGGATGTCGGCGGGGTGGCATGCAATCGCGGCTCGGGCACCACGTACTCGTGGTCGGCCGCGAAGGCATGTAGTGACAGGCCGGAGATCGGAGCTCAGGGGCCGGAGGCGGCCGAAGTATGTGCTCCCTTCTCCCCTTCTCCCCGACCCGCCACCCGCAAGCGGGTGCCCGGGGTGCCCCGCCCCTTCTCCCTTTCTTCCCACCCCCGTCGCGGCGTCAGCCTCCTGGAAGTCCTGGCTTCCATCGGCGTGCTCTCGATCGGCCTGCTGGGCCTGGCGGCGCTGCTGCCTATCGGCCGCTACACGATCTCGGAGGCCGTCAAGGGCGATCGCGCGGGCGACTGCGGCCGGGCCGCGCTCCGCGACATCGTTGTCCGCCGCATGCTCGATTCCACTACGTGGACCGTGCCGACGATTGCCAACCAGAGCCAGTCCTTCCTGCTCGATCCCATCGGTTGCATGGCTTCCGCCCCGGGCATGAATCCCAAGTTCGGCGGCACCGCAGTTCCGCGGATTACGCTCAACACCCTCAACACCGTCGTGCTGGCCAACCAGATCTGCATGGGCGCCGACGACCTGAAATTCGGTATGCCCGAGGATATGACGCCGCCGCAGCCCGTGGGCCGTCCGACCATGATGCTGGATGCCAGCTACAAACCTGTACCCAACGGCGATTTTTCGTGGTTCGCCACGGTCACACCCATGCTCAACAATCCCACGCGCTTCACGGTCTCGATCGTGGTTTGCAGCAAGCGCGTGTTGAACGCGACGTCGGAGAGGGCCGTAACGGTGTCGCAGTTTTACGATCAGGTTACCAGCGGCGGTTCGTCCGTCGCGCCCGGCGGCGGCAGCATTTTGTTGAGCCGTCCCATCACCGACATTCCCGGCGATACGCCGTCCGGCATCGCGCTGAAGGAGAACGATTGGGTGGCCTTGTGCAACAAGAACGGGCTTTGCCGCTGGTATCGCGTCGCCTCGATCGGCGATTACGACCCCACGATCACCAATCAGTACATGACGTTGGTCGGTCCCGACTGGCCGAATCCGGCGGCCGGCAGCGACCAGCTCGTCGCGCTGGCACAAAACGTGGTGGGCGTCTATACGACGACCGTCGAATTGGACAGCGATCCGACGTGGAAGAATTGAAAGCAGGAAATCCGAAACAAGAGGGTAACTGTTTAGCGAAGTGGAGGAGCAGACCCCAGCCCGCTTGCCGGGCTGGTGAACGAGTCTTTTTAGCGAGTACGACCTACGCCGGTCGATCCTCGACCCCTGCCACCTTGTGTGGCAGGTGAACAAGTCTTGTGAGCGATGGGCCTGATTTTGCTTACAAGACTTGTTCACCTGCCAGGCAAGCTGGCAGGGGTCCCGAGTCGAGGTTACAAACGCTTCTTCGCTTACAAGACTTGTTCGCCTGCCAGGCAAGCTGGCAGGGATCCCGAGTCGAGGTTACAAACGCTTCTTCGCTTACAAGACTCGTTCACCTGCCAGGCAAGCTGGCAGGGGTCATCCACTTCACTGCGCTAAAATGAAAGCGGCGGCGACCATGCAAGCATGGTGCCCGCGCCGCACTCCAAAAAACACGAACAGGGCAAGTGTCAGAGGAACTTGGGTTATGAGAAAGTCAAACCGTCGCGGCGTGCTCCTATTAGTCGTGCTCGCCTTGCTGGCCATGTTCGCTATGGTGGCCGTGGCCTTCGTGGTACTGACGAACGTGGAAAAGCAGACCTCCAACCGCTTCCACGACATCGATACGCAGGCCGTTTCGCCGCAAAAGGATCTCGACGGCGCTATGGCGGTCGTCATTCGCGGCGTGCCCTGCACGCCGCAGACCGTCCCCACCTCCGCCATCAAGTGGCACAGCCTGCTGGAGAAGATCGACGGCTTCTATACGATCGGCATGCCCGACTCGTCGGCGATCGGCGTTGGCCCTCCCCAAAGCACCTCCGCCATGCTCCAGGGCCTGAGCCAGAGTTCCCTCGTCTGCAACGGGCAACTCATCGAATTCACTTTGCCGAAGACCAATCCGAACCCGATCTTCAACGGCATGACGGTCGATCCGTTCCATTGCGTGGGCTGCGTGCTAACCATGCTCGACGGTCCCAATGCGGGCCTGAGCACGCGCATCGTGGGCATCAATCCGCAGACGCTCAACGTGCAAATGGCCGCCTTTGAAGGCGGGGTCCTGCCCTCGGCCAGCAATAGTTTTCTCAATGGCAATCACTACATCGTCAACGGTTTCCCCTATAGCGGCATGGGCTTCGGCTTCAGTTCCACAAGCGGTGGGCTGACCCAGCTTGGCTCCAGCAGCATCCCGCTGGCGCTCTTGCCCAACGCCCCGCCGTCGGCCTGGGGCGCGGCCAACGGCATCATCCCCGGCGGAGTCAACGGCGACTACACGGCCCCCGACAACCAGGATCCGCTGCTGGCCCTGGCCGTCACCAATTCCAGTCAGAGCGGGATGTTCGTACCCATTCCCTCGCTGCACCGCTCGGACCTGATCGCCTACCTGAATGCCCAAAGCAACATTTTGGGCAACGCCGCCATCTTGCGACAGGTGATGTTCCGGCCGAACTCGCTCGATCACCCCAACTTCACGGGCAGCAACCCGAACTTCAATCCGCTCTGGGATGGGATCACGCCGGGCCAGGGCCAGTGGGACGTCGACAACGACGGCGACGGCATACCGGACAGCGTGTGGGTGGATCTGGGGATGCCCGTGCGTTCCACCGCCGACGGTCGGACGTACAAGCCGCTGTTCGCAATCCTCTGCCTGGACATGGACGGCCGTTTGAACCTCAACGCGCACAGTTCCCTGGCGCAGGCGCAGCCGTCCTATTATCAGCAGATGATTAACGGCCAGCCGGCGATCAGCTTGCAGGCCTATCAATCCGTGTTGCCGAGCCACGCGACCCTGGACACTGGGCTGGGCATGACCGTTTCCACCACGGCCTCTTTTGCCGGCCCGGCAGGGTCGCGGGTGACGGCGGCGACGGTTTCTCTACCGCGCGGCCAAGGCTCGGGACCGGCCGAGGTGAGTCTTCTGCCGCTGTTCCGCGTTCCCGGCGCGCCGGGGAGTTTCAATTGGCCCAATTACCAGGCATTGCTCTCGGGAATCGCCGGGTCGCCGGGGACCATGGGGCGATACGGGCAGCCCGCCGGCAGCGCCTTGCCGGGTTTCATGGCTGGAGCGGGCACCGGCACGCCCGGCGCCTTGTTGACCTTCAATCGCGCCTTTCCCTTCAACGGCGTAATGGGGGGGAACTATTGGACGAACTTCGGCACCATCTACGATTCGCACGGTTCGCCCTCCGACTACCAGACCTTCGGCGCGATCGGCCTGGACCATTCCGGCCGACCGCTGTACATTTCCATGGGCGGTCCCGTGGCGAACGGGCCTTACGACCTCGATCTCACGCTCAATGCGCCGCACGCCGTGGACCAGTCCACGGTCGATAATCCCTTCGGCGTGGCGGAGTTCGAACGCATCCTTCGCTGGCCCGACCGCGATTCGATCTCGCTGCCGCAGCGCTTGTACAACCTGACCAACAGCGGGAGCGGCTCGCTCTTGCAGTCGCGGCGGGCGGAAGTTACGGTGGAAAGCGAGTGGGTTCCCACGGCCTCCGCGGTCCTGCCGCCGGCCCTCCGCTGGCAGTTGCCCGGCAGGCAGTCGCAGCACCCTGTCGACTTGATCTACGCCAAGTTGCCAAACGCCAACGCCAGTAGCACCGCCACGAACCCGCAGCTCATTGCCCCCTATGCCGCGCAACTTCTTCCCTGGGAATTGCTGCAAGGGCTGAAAATGGACCTCAACCGGCCCTTCGGCGCCGGTGCGTTCTCCACGCGGGCGCCTTACCAAGGGCAATTGATCTGGGGCGGACAGACCACGATCCCGGACCAGCCGGGCACGAGCAACGAGAAATTGCTGCAGTATGTCACGGCCAGCGGCCAGACCGTCACGGCCACGGTCAACTACGCGGCCGACGGGGGCGTGCTGACCAAGGTAAATGGCACGTCGGTCAGCGATTCGCTGGCCGCCCGCCAGTTGTATGCCCGGCACCTGTACGTGCTGGCCCTGGCGGTTTCCGACACCGGCGCGCTGCTGGCCGACTTGCAGAAGACCAGCCCTGCCACGCCCGACGACGTCACGCGGATGCTCGCCCAATGGGCCGTGAACGTGGTGGCCTATCGCGACCACAACAGCGTCATGATCCCCTTCCCCTACGACACGAACCCCTTTAGCGGCAACGGCTGGAACCCCGACAACACCCCGCTGCACACGGTCTGGGGCTGCAAGCGGCCCGAACTGCTGATCACCGAGACCTTGGCCTTCCACGACGTGCGGACGCAGGACCTCAACACCGAAATCTTCGACAAGAACAAGCACGGCCCCAATGGCGCTCCTCCGAACGCGGCCCGCACGGAGGCGGGACTGAGCACCGATACGGGAAAGAAGAAGGATCCGGGCTTCAATTCGAAGTTCCGCCCGCAAGGCTCGCTGTTCGTCGAACTCTACAATCCCTGGTCGGCCCTGGAGCCGCGGACGGTCGACTTGGGTGCGGTCAACGGCAGCGGGGTGGAACTGACCAAGCGGACGCCCACGGTCGGCGGCAAGGTTTCGCCCGTCTGGAGACTGGTAATCGTATCTCCCACACCCGCGCCGCCGGCGCAAGGCACGCCGACCCAGCAGCCCAACGGCGACGATACGCCCGACCCGGACAATCCCATAGTAGCCCAGCGGCCCACGATCGAGCGGGCGGCCTACTTTATCAATACCAGCGGGATGACGACGCCCGGTGACGGCCAGGTGAGTTATTATCCGTCGAACGCCAATGCCCGCTCCATCATCGTTTCGCCCAGCGGCTATGCGGTGGTCGGCTCGGGTGATCCCAACCAGCAGAACCGGACGTTTGTCGGCTTCGAGAACGGCAAGACGGCGGGCAGCCCCAGCACCACGCGCATGGTCACGCTGAACCCGGGCGACCTGGCCGACGCGCGGGTGGTGCGGAACACTAACGATCCGGCACTTCCGCCGGGGATACCGAAACCGCAGGTGCTGGGCATCGATTCCCCGCAGCGATTGAGCGTCTCCGAACCGGTCAAGGGCTATGCGCAATTCGAAGTAGCCGCCAATGGAAAGCAGGCCAACTACACCGCGTCCACCGGGCAGTACGACATCACGCTCGATGTGCCCGTCGACCAGCAGCGCGACCCGACTATGGGCGGCAAGGGCACCGAGAGCGGCATCTGGCCGATGTTGGACGGCAACACCACGGTGCCGGCCTTCCGCATCATTTACTTGCAGCGGCTGGCCGATCCCACGCGGCCCTGGGCGGCCGACACGAGCGGAAACAATCCGCGGCAATGGAACCCGTACCGCACGGTGGACATGATGACGGTCGACCTGACGACGTTCAACGGCTTGACTTCCACCGCGGAGCCGACCCCGCCCACGCCCGCGCCCCTCGCCCGCAACGGCTGGCACTTCGAGGCCCATCAGCGCGGCGAGAAGAACTACTATTATCAGCCTGGAGTTACCCTTACCACTTCCGGCCAGCCGGGCGAAGTGGACCTCTGGAAGCAGGAACCGGCCAACAAGATGGCGCTGGGATTAGCAGCAGCACAGGCCTGGACCGGCGGCGGCGCGACCCCCAAGGGCACGCATTATTTCGCGCAGCCGCTCAACCAGACCCTGGGATTCTTGAACCAGCCTTTCGGACAGCCGGCCGCTACCCCTTCCCAGCCCGGTGACTCGCAATACCCGTTCCCCTGGTTGAACTGGTCGTATCGTCCCTTCAACAACGAGTACGAATTGCTGCTGGTTCCCGCCCTCTCGTCGTCGCGGCTGCTGGCCCGCAACAAGCTCGACCCCCGCCGTTACTACAACTACGTGGACAAGGCGACGCGGGCCACGTTCAGCGCCAGTAGTCTGACGGTCTACGACCCGGCGGCTAACGCCCAACTCAGTTTGCAGCGGGCCTATCCGCATTTGTTGGACTTCTTCGAGTCGGGAAAGTCGAGCGCGACGGGACTGACGTCGCAGTTGCACCGCGTGCTGGCCTACGTGGGCGTGCCCTCGCGCTTTGCCAACACGCAGATTCAGTTGCAGCCATTCCTTGCCGGTGGTCCGGATGGTCCCATGAACTGGTTCCACACGCCGTTCAACCGCATCTCGCGCTACCGGGAGCCGGGCCGTATCAATCTCAATACTTTGACCAGCTCCGACGTGCTGATGGGGGCGATGAACATGTATTTCACGCCCCTGGTGCAGAATTCCGAATTGAATCCCGTCTTCTGGGACAAGTTCGTCCGCAGCCGCCGCGGCGACGGGGGGGGCAACCCGGTGCGCAGTGCCGCCGGCGCTGCTGCGGCCCAAGAGGCGCAGCAGACGCAGCAGTCGTTGACCAACATGTTGACCATCAACCCCCAGGTGTCCAGCCGTTTCATGCGTCCCTACCGCACGCCTGGCGGCGCGTATCTGACCGCGCCTGCTCTTAACGGCCAATCGGCGGAGCCGGCCCGCGAAACCGACGTCACCTTGCTGCGAGCCGACCCCGACATCGTGAAGAACGGTGTAACGGTCCGCCCCTTGTTGGAAAGCGACGATTACCTGTTCGGCGGCACGCCCAACACCTTGTCGTCCAACGCCGCCACGCCGGACCAGTTCCCCATGGCCTGCATGGACTTCAACCGCAATCCCCATTTCCGTTACCAGGCCCTGCAGAAGCTGGGCGGCGTGTTCAGCAACCATTCCAACGTCTTCGCGGTCTGGATCACGGTAGGCTATTTCGAGGTCACGCCCGCCACGAATCCGAACTTGAAAGACGCCTACGGGAACCCGGTCTATCCCGACGGCTATCAATTGGGGCCGGAGTTGGGCATCGACACGGGCGACGTCGTTCGCCATCGCGCCTTCTACATGTTCGACCGTTCGATTCCCGTGGGTTTCATCCGCGGCAAGGACATCAATCAGCAGAAGGCGCTTCTCATCAGCAGAATTATCGAGTAGCCGGGAAAATCCGAATTTTCGTTCCGGGACAGCACACGGCGCACGGGCGTTTACGCCCGTTCTGGGCTTCAGCCGGTAGTAGGCCCGGCATTTATGCCGGGTGAACCGAAGGGCACGAAATTGCTGTCCCGTTAAGGTGCCGTGTCAACCCCGTTTACGGGGTTCCCGTCTATCGCTTGCGTGATGGTCGCGCTGGTTCTCAACTCATGTTATGCTCATGGGGGCAAGGAGGCCCGTAAACGGGCCTGACAACGAGAAACACAACTCAACAATCGCCGATTATTGCCTGTCGTAGACCCGGCATAAATGCCGGGCCTATTACCGCCTGCGGCGACCAACGGGCGTAAACGCCCGTGCGTTATGCCCCGGGATTTCGTGATCCAGCTTTTGTTATTGGGGTGTTAGTTTTCCGTCATTCGAAGTTTTTATTTTGAATTTGTTGCCGATCGGAACGATCGGACGGATTTCGACATTCGGATTTCGGATTTCCCCCTATTCAGATTTCGGATTTTTTCTTCCCCTCGCGGCCCGTTCCCTTTCCCGTCGCCCTTGAATTGACTAAACTTAGGGCATGACACACGGGATCAGTTTCGTTTCTGATTTACACTTGTTTGCCCGGCGGTCCGACGCCCCGCGGTATGCCGACGCGATCCGCACGGCGGCGCGGCGGTCGGAGGTGCTGGTGTTGGGAGGCGACATTTTCGACTTCACTTGGTCGACCCTGCCGACGATGGAGGCCACTGTGGCGGCCGCCTTTCGCTGGCTCGAACATATCGCGGCCGAGCACCCCCATTGCCAGATCCATTACCTGCTGGGCAACCACGATTATTGCCAACCGTTCCTGGACTTGCTGGAGCGGCAGGCGCATGTCATTCCGAACTTCGCCTGGCACCATTTCTATCTGCGCCTGGGGCCGAACGTCTTCCTGCACGGTGACGCCGTAGAGAAGCGGGAAATCACGCACGAGAAGCTCTTGGCGTACCGGTCGCGGTGGCTGAACCGGCCCTTGGCGGGCAAGTTCAAACGCGGCGTCTACGACGTGGTGCATCGCGCCCAGTTGCACCGGCCGGTGGCCTTCCTGCTGCACCGCAAGCGTCACGTGGCGCGGCGGATCTTGAACTATCTCGATCACCTGGGCGAAGGCCCGGAGACCGGTGTGCGGCACGTCTTCTTCGGCCACATTCACCGCCGCATGTTCAACTATCGTTATCGTGGTGTGACCTTCCACAACTGCGGCGCGCCGATCGCGGGGCTGCGGTTTCGCGTGCTCGAGGGTCGTTATGAAGGCGGCCTCGCGCTGCACGACAGCCACTCCCTCTCCCTGCCGCCCAGCAGCCGTTTTGGACCGCGGTGAACAATTGAGCGAAAGGGAGCGGTGCGAATCGCCGTCGCGTAGCGACGATGTGATGGTAGCCTTGCCAAACCTACAAAATCTACAAGTGCTTTGCACGGGAAGAACAGGCTTGAAACCGATACCACGAATCGAGACATGCCGACACAAAGTAAAAGTGTCTCCGTGTGAAGTTCAAAGGAACCAAAAGGTTCAACTTGACGAGCGGAGTTGACCTTGCTTTCAGGGTCGTTTCCCTGCCGACTGCGGATTTAGACCGATGCCATTATCAGGCTTCTGGGGAAGGTCCAGTTTGGGTAACGGCAGTTTTTGCGCAGATAGAAAGGGTTTAGGGGTGAGATACGGCAAAATCATCCCAAATTTAACCCTTAGAATGACCTATAAAGCCCCATAGCTCTTGGAGCTTGTTCTAGTCGTGTTCCTTGGAATAGGTCTTGAGAATGATTTGTAGAAGATTTGGCGGGATATTTAACCACTAAATCAATCTGCCTTATCTTTTGGTGGTCCGCTTGTCCCTTGCCGTATCCAAGGTATCCAGGAACCACCTTAGAACGGGCCGGATTCTTCATAATTTTGGATTGGGCATAATTCGTTTTATTTCGCGGCATATTTAATGATTGAATTTTCCACTGTGCAAAGTGCGAAGCACCCGTATAACGGGCATTAGCTCTTGTTTGGTCCATTGACTCATTGAAACGAAAAAGGCCCCTAGAATCGAATCTGGGGGCCTTTAGCGGGTTAGTTTGGGGTTTGTGTGGGTGTTGACCCTCTTCCTCAATTCCATTACCTACGGAGTATTAGGCTAATGTGCAATTCAAAAAGTATCGGTACCCTTCCACCCTCTTGCTTGGCAAACCCATTTTTACAAGCATCTTGCCGATGATAGTTGATTTTTGGGCCACTTTGCCATTAGCAATCATCCAAGAGTTGAACCGGGGAAGAATCTCTTTCATGGTAAGCCGATTGCCTTCCGCAGGAACTATGTTTTCGGAAACCCACTGAGAAAGCAAGCTTTGCAGGCTCGTCTGTTCTTTTGGGTCTATCCCCACAACCGTTTTCACTTTTCCATTAAGTAGAACAATTTGGCGTACCTTGTTCATACTTATCTTTTCACCCTTCTCGGTCGTATGACCTTCTGCCGTAATAATTCGATGAATGTCCTTTTGGTTTCGACCCTCATTCGATAATTCCGCAATCCTGGAAAGCGTTTCTTCTTTTAAGTGAACGGTCGTAACAAGGGCAGATTTTTTCCCTGCCGTAAGTGCCGACAAATGTTGAAGGAAGTCACAAAGTTCAAGCGTAAATTGCTCCATTTCGCTTCTCTGTTCTTCCTTGTCGAGAAACACTAGCTGGCAATCGTGACGGTCTGCTGCATCTTCCATTTGACGGATTTGGGAGGGAATACGGCTAAACCGGTTTTGGAATTCCGACACGCACACGGCAATTTTTCCTGAGTAAATATCGTCACAAAGTTGGAAGTAGGCTTTTCGGTTGCCCGCAAAAGACGAGCAAATTTCACTACGAATTTCCACACCTTCGGTGGGAATACCGTATTGCTTGGAAATATGTTCAGTTAGACGAGCTACTTGACGATTCAACGATTCTTTTTGACCCAAACTGCTACAACGTGCGTAGCCTACAACCTTTCGGTCAATGATGCTTTCTTTGTCGCCCGTGCTTGTGCCGTTGGCATATGCCTTGACCGATGCCGCTAGAACCTTCCTATGGCCACTTTGGGCGACGTACCCAGAGAGTTGACCTTGCGAGAGCAAGTTCCTAATGGTTCCTGTCGAGACTCCAAGGAACCTTGCGGATTGACCGACCGACCAATACTGTTGCGTTCCGCAAACTGAGGATTTAGAATTGAGAGTAGCCATTGAAGAAACTGACCTTTCTTTCGTGGTTAGAGAGGGTCGGAAGGTGGAACTTCCTTCCCTCTCGTTTTATTAAGAATGTTTTGCGAAGCAATGAGTCATAACCTCATCTTCAATTCATTTTAGCGAAGCCTACCAAAAGCGCTACCCCCATTAACATATATAAATATGAATTTCGTTCTGCATAATTGTAGATTTTGTAGGTATGCTAAAGCAGCCGTGGGTTTCAACCCACGGACAACGAACACGCCCAAGGATTTGCGTCCGGGCACCGTGCGCAGCATGGTCGGCGACGTCTGAGATTTCAGCCGTCGCTACGCGACGAACGGAAATCTGCGGGCATCGCCAACCGTGGGTTGAAACCCACGGCTACCATCGGCGGTCGCTACGCGACCAAGTAAATGGCTACTCGCGGGCCTGCGTCTCGTACAGCGGCGGATAACGATAATAGACTTCCAGGGTCAAGGCCGAGAGGCTGGTGAGCATCACGCGGCCCCCGGTCCTGCCCCAGGCGTCTTTCTCCGGGTGCCAACTCCCGTTGGCGCACTGGTCGGCACTGCGGACCTGCGTGCGAATGAGCAAATCGCGCATCTTGCCGTTCCAGGTTTCCCACTCATGCCCGCCCATGTTGTAGACGACCGGCGTGGCATAGTACCAATAGTAGATGTTGGGCATCGCCTGGTCGGGCAGGTGGCTCAACAGGTACTTTGTGCCGCCGGCCAGCATGGGGTCGTCGCGCTTCGCGCCCAGGTGCTGGCGGCAGAGCAGGCCCACGGCGGTCATCGTGTTGGAAGACGGATTGCCCGGCTGGTAGGAATACTCGCTCCCGTTGTTGATGGCTGCCGAGTCGAGCCACTTGCGGGCGCCGGCACGGACCGCGCCGCCGCCGATGTTCAGCCCCGCCATCTGGGCGCTCTTGAGGGCCATGACTTGCCAGCCCACGACCGACGTGTCGCCGGGGTCCTTGGGATTGTAGCGCCAGCCGCCGTCGGCCGCGTTCTGGGCAACAAGGATGAAATTCACGCCCCCTTGGGCCGCCATGCCGACGGCCTTGTCGCCGCTCAATCCATAGGCCTCTGCCAGGGCCGCCGTGGCCAGACCGTGCGAATACATCATTTGATCGCAGCCCTTGGCCAGGTTGCCGTCGGGCTGCTGATGCCGGATGAGCCACTCGATACCCTTGGCGATATGTTCCCGGAAATTGCCCTTGGCCCTGTGCGATTGTCCCGCGGCGAGGAAGGGCAGCAGACTCATGGCTGTCGCGCCGGCATCGGCGTTGACCGAGCCGGGGCCGGTACAACTCCGGCCGCCGTCGATGCACCTATTGGTGTAGTTTTTCAGGCTCCAGCTCCCGTCGAGCGACTGGTGGTTGGCCAGCCAGACCAGGGCCGCGACCACTGCCCGTTCCGATTCCTTCGTGCCGCCGCCGCTGAGCAGCAACTTCTGGCGGCCGGCGCGTCCGCGTCCGCCTACGTCGCGATCGGCCTTCTCCGCTTTCTTTTCCGGCGCGGGCTTGTCGTCCCCTGCCTTGCAAGCGGAGCCACTGTAATGGATGCCGACGATCAGCACGATCGACCCGGCCACGAGAGAGAGTTGACGCAACATGATTCACCTCCACGGTTTTTGAGGGGTTGGAAACCGGAATTCGGCCGACACGATCAACAACGGTCATCGTACCGCGCGCCCGAGCGGAGGGGAATAGTGGGAATTTTGCAGCCGAGTAATTGTCTAGCGGAATGGAGAAGCAGACCCCAGCCCGGCCCGCGCGAAATCGACCTGGCCGAGACCATGCGGTTCGTCGCATTTTCGTTCCATTCGCTGTCGGGCAGACTTGGTCGCGTAGCGACCACCGATGGTAGCCGTGGGTTTCAACCCACGGTTTGCGATGCGCACGTATTTCCTCCGTCGCGTAGCGACGATTGATTTTCAATCGTCGCTACGCGACGGGGAAAACGTGGGGGAAATCTCGTCCGCGGGTTGAAACCCACGGCTACCGTCATGGCGTCGCTACGCGACGAGTAACAGACCCACTTACGCAACAAAAACAAGCTCACGCCTTGGAAGAATCCCTGTCCTTGGCTTTCGCGCCGCCTTCGTCGCGATAGGAGCGGAGCATCAGCCCCACTCCCGCCGCAAACAACACGATCATGCCCACCAAATGCGTAGACTTCATCTGAAACAGGAACTGGATGCGGCTGAGGATCTCCAGCGCGATCACGCCGATCCCGAAGTAGGTCAAGGCCCAGCCCCACCACGGTTTCGCATCGTAGAAGAGGACCACGACGCCGAGGAACAGGGGGACGAAGATGATCCCCGTCGACGTGGTTTCCCAGTAGCCGCCATACCCGTAGCCCAGCAGGCCAGAGACCAGCCCGTGACCCGCCGACGTGACCCGTACCGAGTCGAAGAACAGGTAGGTTGCCAGGGCCGACAGACAAAAGCCGATGGCAAACTTCCCTAGACCGCCCTCCGTCCCACCTGAACCGCGCATGGCATCTCTCTCCTTTTCATTGTTGCTTGTGATTGTAGTTTTCGATCTTCTCCCTGATCTGGCGGATCAGCGGCCCATTGTCGGCTGCGCGGGCAAGCTGCAAGGCTTTGCGGGCTTCCGCCAGCGCCTCGGGAAAGCGGCCAACACGGGCATAGGTTTCCGCCAGCAGATAGCGCAACTCGCCGGACGCGTCGAGGCGGGGCTCGAGCGCCGCCGCTCTCAAGATATGCTTCACCGCCTCGTCCGTCGCGCCTTGCGGCCCCAGCGCAATGGCGAGATGCAGATGGCCCTCGGCGTGGTCCGGGGCGAGTCGCAAGACTTCGGAGAAGCGCTCTGCGGCGGCCTTGAACTGCTGCTCGGCGAGCAGGGCCTTGCCGTAGTTGAGATTCATGTCGACCGCGTTGTACTGTTCGTCCAGACCGTCAGGCGCGAGCCGCAAGGCCGCGGCGAAATGCTCCCGGGCGTCCCCCGGTTTTCCCAGGGCGAAAAACGCCATGGCCAAATCGTAGTGTGCCCGGCAGTCGTTGGTGTTCAGCCGCAGGGCCTCGCGCAGGTGGGCCAGGCCCTCGTCGTGCTGATTCATGACGTTGAAGAGCAAGAACCCCATACGCTGGTGCGCCTCGCCGCTGTTGGGGTTGAGTTCCAGCGTCTTGCGGTACTGGCGGATGGCGTTGACGGGATCCTGGCCCCGATAGGACTCGTTGCCGGCCCGCAAGAAGGAATAGTCGTTGAGGAACTTCTCGTTGATCCGGCCGATGGCGGTGGGCGGGGCATTGACGAACTCGGGGATGTTGGCGGCCCGGTCGGGCGCGGTCATGTTCGCCAGCACGACTGGCGGCGTGGTCTCCCCGTCCGCGTCGACGTGCGTCAGCCAGAGCTGGGTGTAGGGAGAATTTGCCTTCGAGGAGAAGACCAGCCAGCGGCTGTTGGGCGACCAACTGTGCCAGGAGTTCATCCGCGTCGTGTTGCAGCGCAAGCGCCGCGGCTTTCCGCCCGCCGCGGGCACAATATAGAGCTCGCTGTCGGGTTGCAGCAGCATGTAGCTCCTGGCCTGGCAGAAGGCGATCCACTTGCCGTCGGGCGAATACTTGGGAAAGAAATTGCTGCGGCCGTTGTTGGACGCCCCTGGCAACGGTTCCGCCTTGCCGCCCTTGCCGCGGTTGAAGGGGATGCGGTACAGGTCGAAGCAGAAGGGCTTGCGGTCGCGCGTGAATTCCTGGCACTCCTCGAGCGTGAGCAGCAGCTTGCCGCGGCTCTTCGTGTTCCGCAGATCGTAGGCCAGGTGGCGGGCGAAGACAATGAAACGGCCATCGGGGCTCCAGGCCGGATTGCTCTGCACGTAGGCCGGGTCGTCGGCGCCCGGCAGGCTGAAGAACACCTTCCGCTGCCGGTCGTAGACGGCCAGAATGCCCTTCAATGGAAAAAAGAGCTGCGAGAACGCCAGGTCCGGCTGGGGCACGAAGACCGACTTGTCCTTGACGGTGCTGACCACATAGTTGCCGTCGGGCGAGATCTGCGAGAGCAGGCCGAACGTCTGTTCGTGGTCTTCGCGGCGGTAATCGTCCCAGGTGATGATGTCGCTTTCGGCCAGCGTCATCTGCGGGGCGACCCGCGTGATCACGTAGGATGCCTTGTTGTTGGCGTAGTCCACGTCCATGGCCAGGGTCGTCGCGTCCTTGCTGAAGGAATGGCAATTGCCGCAGACCGGCAGGTTCTCGAGCACGATCGGCGGCGGCTGGGGTGAGGAAATGGGGCCGAATCGCCAGCGGATCTTGCTGGGGTCCTTGACGGCCTCCAGGAAGGGCAGATTGACCTCGCGATAGAACAGGGGCGCGCCTACCTCGTCTGGCGACGTGGAAATCATCAGCTCGCCGGCGGCAAGAATGTTCTTGGGCGCCGACTGCTTGATGCCCAGGATCGTTACCCGCGCAGGGGCCCCGCGGCTGCGCCGCTTGATGCCGTCCCAGGTTTCCGCGTCCGGCGTCCATTGTGGGACATGGACAACGGCCCGCAGCGGCCCCTTGTCGTCCTCGAAGGCGATTGTGACCAGCCAGGAATCGACCCCCGTGGGACCGTCATCCCACTGAAATGTGGGGGCGACGATTTCGGGCGGAAAGACCGTCTCGTTCAGCGGATACTTGATCGCGAGCTTGCCATACTGGCCGTCCGCATGATATGCCGAAAGCGTTTCGTCGCCCGGGTTTTCCTCCGTGGAACGGTTGGAACGATGGCAGCCGGGGAGGCAGAAGATCAGGGCGCACACAGCGATCGTTGCCAGGGATACAACTCGATGCGATACGAGCGCGAAAACCCCGAACCGTGGCATGTGGATCGCCATTCTATCTATCACTGATTTCCTAGTTGGACGCTATACGGACACCGTTCGAGGGAGAGCAACTCTATTTTAACTGGCGTCTGCATGGAATGGCAACCCGTTCCACGGGTGCATTCCCGTTTCTGCACGTCGGTGGACGGGCGGATTGGTGCGATTCGTCCGGTGAACCGCCGCGGAGCGGCGTCAATCGAATAGCCGGGGGTGGAGCGCAGCGGAACCCCCGGTCGCGAGCGGAAACCAACAAAAAAGCCGCGTAGCGGCGCCACGATCTTGCCCATCGCGTGATTGTGATGCCGCTACGCGGCATGGGCCGCGCGATTTCGATTCCGGGGGTTACGCTGCGCTCCACCCCCGGCTACTCACGTCTTGCCGCTCCGCGGCACGTGTAACGACGGTGCCCGATGCAATAACGGCAATGCGCCCCCGCCCCGCGGCCATTGCCGAAAACCTGGTTTACGTTGAGGTTGCCGTTGTGGGGATGCCGCATGCCGCCGCTCCCTGACTGGGGAACCTTGGGGCCTAGAGTTGGCAGGTCGTCGGAATGGCATGGGAGCGGGGAAAATGGTATCGTTGAAGCATGGCGAGTCAGGTCTTGCCCTCGATCCTCCTGCCGCTCACTCTTTCTGTCGTATGGATAGCCGTTTCCAACTTGTGCTGATCCCCGGACTGGGCGCGGATTACCGCCAATGGGAGCCGCAAGCCTTGGCCTTTCCCGGCTTGATCGTGCCAGCGTGGATTTCACCACAGCCTGGAGAGACTTTGCCGAACTATGCCGCGCGATTGGCCGAGACTATCCCCTGCCAGCAGCCGCTGGTCCTTGGCGGTTCCTCCTTCGGTGGCATGTTGGCCTGTGAAATGGCCCCACATTTGCGGCCGAAGGCCGTGGTCCTGATCGGAAGTTGCCGCTCGCCCGTAGCGCTCCGCCGAGGAGTGCGTTTGCTGCGACCGATCCTCTGCCGGATTCCCTGTTGGGCCATCAAGATCGCCAAGCGGCTAGCGCCTTTGGGCGTGCAGACATTTCGCCGCCTGGAGCCGCGGTTCAGGCGTCTATGCGCGACGATGTTCCAGCAGTCCGATCCGCGGTGGGTGCAGTGGGCATTGGGGGCGATCCTCCAATGGCAGCCGACGCCGTTTGCCGGCACGCCCGTCTTTCACATCCACGGCCGGCGGGACCGCATGATCCGCGCCTCACGCGTGAAGCCCGACCGCATGCTGCCCGATGCCGGTCATTTGCTCAACCTTTCGCATGCCGGGCAGGTCAATGATTTTATTCGCACCGTGATCAGTTCGGCATTGCAAGGTCAGGCGCTCGCACATTGACTTTGGCAAGTCCTAAGTCGGATCGGTAACTCGTCGCGTAGCGACGCTATGATGGTAGCCGTGGGTTTCAACCAACGGTTGGCGATGCCCGCCGATTTCCGTTCGTCGCGTAGCGACGGCTGAAATCTCAGGCGTCGCCGACCATGCTGCGCACGGTGCCCGGACGCAATATCCTTGGGCGTGTTCGTAGTCCGTGGGTTGAAACCCACGGCTACCGTCGGCGGTCGCTACGCGACCAAGTCTGCCCGACAGCGAATGGATGAAAAACGGGATAAACCGGATGGCCTCCGCCAGGTCGATTTTGCGCAGGCCAATCCGAGTCTATTGCCTTGAGGCAGGTTTTCGGATGCAGTAAACCCGCGCCGATGTGCGAATCAGCAGCCGATCGCCGATAATTGACGAATCGCGGCTGCCGATTTAGAATGCAACCCCATGCACATTGACTCTCTCTCTGTTTTTCACGTTGCCTTGCCGCGCAAGCGGCCGAAAGTCATCGCCGGCCGTCCGTGTGAAACCCTGGAAACCGTCCTGGTCAGGCTTACGAGCGGCGACGCGGTGGGCTGGGGCGAGGCGGCGCCGGGCAATGCCCCTACGCTCAGCGGTGAATGGGCGGGCGGAGTCTTTGCTTTGCTCCGCGATTGGCTGGCCCCGGCCGTGGTGAAGACGGAAATCGACTCGGGCAAAATGCTCGCCGAGCGGCTCGCTCCCTTGCGCGGCAACCAATATGCCAAGGCGGCGCTGGATATTGCCTGGTGGGATCTCTCGGCACGCATGCAAGAGCGGCCGTTGCATGAGGTACTCGACGCTTATTTGCCCTCATCCCCGGCCCGTTTGCCAACCGCGGGCGAGGGGAGTGTGAAGCGGCCGGCCGTCGAGGTGGGGCCGTGCTTCGACCAGATGGAGCCGCCCGAGGGCTTCCTGGCCGCGATAGCCGCCGCTTTCGCGGCCGGCTTTCGCCGCGTCAAGCTCAAGATCCGCCCGGGCTGGGCCTTGGAAATGCTCCGCGCGGTGCGGCAGGACTTCCCCGGCGATGTGTTCCATGTCGACTGCGAAGGGGCACTGAGCCTGAACTACATGGAAATGCTGTACCGGTTCGACGATTTCGCCTTGGAGATGGTCGAGCAGCCCTTGGCGGCGGAGGACCTGGTGGCCCACGCCATGCTGCAGGAATCGCTGCGGACGCCGATTTGCCTCGACGAAAGCATTGCCTCGCCCCTGCAGAGCGAGATGGCGCTGGATCTGAAAAGCTGCCGGTACGTGAATCTCAAGGCGGGCAGGGTAGGGGGGCTTACCGCGGCCATGACCATCCTCGATGCCTGCCGGGCGTCGGAAGTCGATTGCTGGGGCGGCGCAGCGGCGCAAAGCGCCATCGGCGCCCGGGCCGACCTGGCCTTGGCCGTCTGTACCGGTTCTTCCTATCCGGCCGACTTCTTCCCTTCGGAAAGCGATTTGGCCGACGATCTGGCCGAACCGCTGCGCCCGCTTCGCGACGCGGGCGACGGCGCGGTGCGAATCGCGCCGGCCGCGGAAGCGGGGCTGGGAGTTGTTCCCAATACCCGAATGCTGGAGAAATTCACGCTGCAGAAGCTTGAAATCTAGCGACGCGTTGGGCCGGTATTCGGCTTGGCATTTCTGCCGGGTAAGGGACCTGCGAATCAATAAGTGTCGGAATTAGGGCGGCATGCTTTCACGCGCCAGCGGGTAAGCATGTTGTTGCCTGATAGGACATGCTTACCCGCTGGCGCGTGAAAGCATGCCACCCACCGCAGGAACATGCCACGCGGTCGCGACAGTTATTGATTTGCCGTTCCTCAGCATCTTGACTTGCGGCGCAAATTCAAGCCGCGCGCAAATGGTGGCGAGATTCAATGCGTATTATTGAGTATAAAGCGCGCTGAAACGACTCAGCCAGGCCTGAACGCTCTGCGCGTGAATTTGTTCATTGACAATTCGGCCGGCCCCCGGCGTAGCGAACCGGGGGCCATGATAAATGCGCGGCGCCGACTTGCGCAAGTCGGCGCCGCGCCGGCGGCTGCGCGGAAGCAGTGGCGCGTGGGTCTCGTGCTTCGACCCACCCGACGGCTCGGGCACCGGCCGCGAACGGCCGCACTTGCTGTGACGATAATTAATTATTTTTATGACTCTGCCATCAAATATCTACATGAAAGCGCCCTGTGCCCTACTCCGATTTACTGTACACATGGCCACATATGGCACAGAATGGCACAGAATGGCACAAAGTGGCCAGGAAATGGCACAAAGTGGCACAAAAATGGATACGGCCTTAGGCTGTGCCAAAACAATCATTAGAGTGTCAAACGCTCGTTTTCCCGCAGTTTCCGCTGGGCGATCAACTACCTTTTGGGGCAGACGAATACACATGTGGACGTAGAAAATCGCCGCTGAAACGCCAAAAGACCCATTTTTTCAACGTGGCTACACCACTGCCTGACCCGAAACGGCGGGTTGGTCGCGGCGGCCAGGGCAGGAGAAATGCTGCTGAAAGCGTTTTTTTCTGACGCACTAACTTTGTTGCCAGGGCGATACGCCACAGAGTCGGGCCAACAGCAAATGGAACAAAAGACAAACCGCACGGCCTCAGCCAGATCGATTCTGCTCAGGCCGTGTCAAGAAACGCCGCTTCGCGGCGAAGCAAAAGCGGCGACGACCATGCAAGCGTGGTGCCGGCGCCGCAATCCAAAGGGTGTTGCTTACTATCCACGCGATCCGTTAAACTAATCAAACGGAGGAGAGAGTGATGGCAATTTTCCTGGAACAGCATTCGAGCTCCAAGACGAGACCTGCGGCTGGGGCCGCAGGGCGGACGGCACACGGAGTGTGCCTGCTACTTTTGTTCATGCTGCTCTGCCTGAGCGGTTGTGGGGGATGCCGCAAGACACCGGATGCCGAGGAGGCGGAAAAACAGCAGGCAGAAGAAAAAGCCAAGAAAAAAGAAAAGGAAAAAGCGCCCTTCGAATCGAAACCAGTGGCTGTGATGCCTTCGGGTAGGGCGGCTGGACTATGCAAGCCGGGCCACTGGATCGGCCTGGTCTGGCCGGAGGTGAAAGCCAATCGTGGCGACTTCCAGGGTGAACTGCACGCGGAGATCGTCGATCCGGCCGATCAACAAAAGGCGTCGCTGGGCGTGGTGCCTTTCGTGCTGACCAACGAGCGGCCCGTCGCCTTGGCCAAGGAACAGCCGAAATCGTTGGAATCGTGCATCTGGATCCCGCCGCGGCAGAGACCGTTTCGGGTCAATCTCCGCCTGGTAGCCGGCGGCGGAGGGCCGACGGTGACGGAGAGGGACATGTCACCGAATCAGATGCCGTCCTATCAGTACATCTTCATCGTCCTCTCGCAAAAGGCCGGCCGCTACGGCTACCTGGACAAGAGTCTCGACTCGATCCATCTCCATCCTTCTTCCATCAATGCCGACCCCAAGCCGCCGTACTACGAGGTGTTATCGCTGCCGGCGACGCGCCGGCCGAGCCTGCCAACCAACGCGCTTTACTGGACGAGCATCGCCTACCTGCTCTGGGACGACTTCGATCCAGCCCTCTGGGACGTCGATCAACAGCGGGCCTTGATCGACTGGTTGCACTGGGGCGGGCAAATCATCATTAGCGGTCCCGAGGCATTGGAACAACTCAGCAGCAGTTTCCTGCGGCCATATTTGCCGGCCAGTGTGGAGAAATCGCGGAGTTTTTCGGCCGCGGACCTGGACGAGCTGAGTTACTGGGCGGGCCAGTTCGGTCGTCCGCCAAAGCCGCTAAAACCTTGGCCCGGTGCGCAACTCAAGAAGGATCCGCATGCCGAGTACGTTCCTGAAACTGGCGAGTTGTTAATCGAGCGAAAGGTCGGTCGAGGGCGGATCGTGGTCTCGGCTTTCCGCCTGACCGGATCGGAACTGACCGGCTGGGACCCGGGCTTCGATTGCTTCTTCAATGCCTGCCTCTTGCGGCGAGCGGCACGGGAGTTCTCTTGCAAGCGGGATTCGCAGGAATTGTCGTTTCGCTGGCTTAATGGCAAGGAGCATGAGAAGTCGCGATCGCGCGATGCCGCGAAGATGACCGCCGTGCGATATTTTGTCCGCGATACGGGCGTTGAATTTGCGGACTACGGGAAGGATATCAAGGCCGCAGAAGATGCAGCCAATGGAAATAGTTCGCCTTACAACCAATTTCCGCCAGGAGTGCTAATAACTCCGACGCCGCCAGGCAATCCGGTAGCCGTCGAGGACGACAACGCACCCCCTCCGTCCGACAAGGATGTTGCTCCGGGGTTGGCGGCCTGGAACGACTTCAGCCCCGTGGCCAATGCCGCAAGAAAGGCACTGCATGATGCCGCCGGCATCAAGGTGCCGCAGCGGAGTTTCATTATCTGGGTAGTGGTGGGCTACCTGTGCGTGCTGGTGCCGGCCAACTGGCTCGTTTTTCGCTTGCTGGGCCGCGTGGAGTGGGCCTGGATCGCCGCGCCGCTGATCGCCATCGGCTGCACGGCGTTGGTGGTGCAGCAGGCCCAACTCAATATCGGTTTCGCCCGCTCGCGAAACGAGATTGCCGTGGTGGAGATGCAAGCCGGATACCCGCGGGTCCACCTGACGCGCTATATGGTCCTGTATACCTCGCTGGCCACGCGCTACGCGTTCCGCCTCGACGATCCCAACGGACAGATCCTGCCTCTTCCCAAGTATGACGCGCGTGCGGAGGATAGCAGGAAGCCGGGGGATACGGACGGCGAGTTGGTCTGCCGGCGGGGCGACGATACGCAATTGAGCGGATTCAAGGTAGCGTCGAACGCCAACGATTTCATGCACAGCGAGGAGATGGCCGATTTCGGCGGCACGGTCTCGGTCCACCAGGATAGCGATGGAATATGGCGGGTGACCAATGGCACGAAGTATGCGCTGGACGATTGCCAGGCTGTGCGCGGCACGTCGGATGGCGTCGAACGTATTGAGAAAGTGGGCTCACTCGCGCCTGGCGCGACCGTGGCGTTGAAGTTGGAAGAGTTTGCGTCGCTCGAACGCGGGAAAAAAAGCGATGTTGACGCTGGTGCTGCTCAAAATGCCGACCCCAGCGGAGAATTGAGCATCGCGGGGATGGTCGACGTGGCTCTCCAGCGTCTGGAGTTGCGTCCTGGCGAAATCTGTCTCTTGGCCCACATTGCCGACGAAGTGCCGGGTCTGACCGTCACTCCCGAATCGCAAGGCAGTCAGGTCCGGCATGCCACGCTCCTGGTCGCGCACCTCGATGCCGGCCGGCTCCCAGAGCCGGAAAGGGACAGGAACACAAAGAAATCCGTTGAGATCGAGTCGAACCGTGATGTGGAACTTCCGAATGACGAATGACGAATGACGAATGACGAATTGGCCTTCCATCCTTATCTTTAATCTCTCCTCCCCGCGATGATCGAACTTATCAACTTCACGAAGCGCTACAACGATCTTTTGGCCGTCGATCAACTGAACCTCAAGATCGAGGCCGGCGAGATGTTCGGCTTCATCGGTCCCAACGGCGCCGGCAAGAGCACGACCATCCGCTTTCTGGCCACTTTGCTGAAGGCCACCAGCGGTGAAGGCGTGGTCAATGGCCATCGCGTGAGCAAGGACCCGCTGGCCGTGCGCCGCAGTGTCGGTTACATGCCCGACGGGTTCGGCGTCTACGACGGCATGAAGGTCTGGGAGTTCCTCGACTTCTTCGCCGTGGCCTACCAGCTTCCCCGCGTCCGGCGGCGGCAGGTCTTGAACGACGTGATGGAACTGCTGGACCTGACCGGCAAGCGCGATTCGTTCGTCAACGGCTTGTCGCGCGGCATGAAGCAGCGGCTCTGCCTGGCCAAGACACTGGTCCACGACCCGCCCGTGCTGATCCTGGACGAGCCGACCAGCGGGCTGGACCCGCGCGCGCGGATCGAGGTGAAAGCCTTGTTCAAAGAGCTGCGCCGCATGGGCAAGACGATCCTGATTTCCAGCCATATCCTCACGGAGTTGGCCGACTGCTGCAGCTCGATCGGCATCATCGAACGGGGCAAGCTCTTGATGTCCGGTCCGATCGACGAGGTCTATCACCGCATTCGCGGCAACCGCACGGTGCGGATCCGTTTCCTGGAGAACATGGAAGCCGGCCTGGCGGTCGTCCGCAGCATGCCCGAGACCCGCGACGTGCAGATCGAGGACCATCACGTGACCGTGGAGTTGGCGGCCAACGACGACCAGGTGGCCGGGCTGCTGGAGAAGCTCGTGGCTGCCGGCGTGCGGATGAGTTCCTTTGCCGAGAAGGAGCCGACGTTGGAGGACGTGTTCATGCTGGTGACAAAAGGGGCCGTGGCTTGACGAGGCCGTTGTTGTCCGGGCGAAATACACGTAGAATTACTTGAATACGCCGATAGAATTGTAGGCAAAAAGGCTTGGTGATTTTAGGAGGGGAGCTTGGAATGGACAGCAATTCTCAGGAATACGAGCAGGATAAGATGACGATTCGTCGGCTACAGGCAACAATCGACGAGACGTACCCTCGCGGTTGGGTTGTAGCCATTGACGACGGCAAAATTGTCGCGGATTCAGCCGATTTTCATGAATTGGAGGGCATGCTGCGGGCGCTGGGCAAGGAACCGCGCGATACTCTGGTGGTCGAGGCTGGCGCAGTGCGGCCCGAATATGTCACTATCTTCATCTGACGAATTCCGTTCATGCCGTCATCGCCTTTCGTCCAAAGAAATCTGTACAAAGGGGGAGACCCGCGCTGCTGGGTTCGTCTGCGTTTTGCTGCGTCCGACGGATCGTTGCACGAACGAGAGTTGCTAGCAGATACAGGCAGCCCCTGCGCCGTAATTCTTGGAGAAACAGATCTCCATGCATTGAGACGTGGGGCTTCGTCCGATGTTGGCAGTAATTTCGGACGATTGATCGGAGGCTGGCTTGAACTAGCTATTCCAGAGTTGGGGCTCACGAGTCGCGTGCTCGGTTTTGGCAGCGATCAGGTGCTGCAAGCGGTTCAGTCGGACTGTCCGGATTTCCGGGGGCTTGTCGGTCTGCCTTTGCTTCGCATGACCGAATACGGAGGTGATGACGTGGCGTTTTGGATCCGTAAACGACACTCGACCCCGTAGCCAGTGGAAAGGAATGCCCCTATGTTCTTCGTTGAGAATCCCGTTCTACAGCGCGAGCTGCTGGTCAACCTTCGCATGACGCGGGCGTTCGTCCTGCTGCTGGCCTACATTGCCGTGCTGGGGCTGGTGGTCTATGCTGCTTGGCCGAACCAGAAACTTTTGGACCTGGGAAAGAACCCAACCGAAGCAAAGACCCTCATCGATCTGTTCTTTCTGGGCCAATATGTGCTGGTGTCGCTCATGGTTCCCAGCTTCGCCGCGGGCACGATCACGGGCGAAAAAGAACGGCAGACCTACGAGATGCTGCTGGCCAGCCCGATGCGGCCTGCGGCCGTGGTGCTCGGCAAGCTGTTGGCGTCGTTGTGCCACCTGGCGGTGCTGGTCTTCTGCTCGCTGCCGATCGTGATGCTCTGCATTCCGCTGGGAGGGAAGTCGTTTTACGAAGTGCTGGCGACCTACGGCAGCATGGCGGCCTCGGTGACGCTCTTCGGCATGATCTGCGTAGCGGCCAGCAGCTACTTCACCCGTACCATCGCGGCCCTGGTCGTCTCCTACCTGGTGATCCTGCCGCTGGCCTTGGTCGGGGTTCTGATCTACAAGCTGACTGAGGGTTCCTCACAGTTGGTATGGCTTGGCGGTTTTTTGCCCGTCTGCTGCCTGGCGGCTTCTGTGGCCCTGCTGAGAGCCACCAGCCGGCGGTTGCTGCACCCGCCCGACGTGGGCGCGGAGGCCAAGGACGTGGTCGATCCCGATTTCGAGCAGAAGACTGCCGTGGGCATGGTCATTCGCAACGACCAGTTTCCGGACAAGCTCTTTGCCCCCGCCAAGCGCAGCGACCTCATGGCCGACGGCATCAACCCGATTTTCGACAAGGAGATGCGCAGCGAGTTGTTTGGCCAGGGCACGCTCATGTTGCGGTTGGTGATCCAGTTGAGCATGCTCTTGGCCCTGCCGCTGATGGCCATCTGCCTGTATATCTGGCCCACCTGCGCGCCGTGGTACGCATGCTATGTCGTCTTGTTCAACGTGCTGGTGGGACCGGTCTTTTCCGCCGGCAGCGTGACCAGCGAGCGCGAGCGGCAGACGCTGGAATTGCTGCTGACGACGACCGTTTCGCCCTGGCATATCCTCAGCGGCAAATTGATTTCCGGGCTGAGGGTCTCGTGCGTGTTGACGGCCTTCATCATCTGGCCGTTGTTGTTGGCCTGGCTCTTGCCGCCCTGGACGTACTGGTACGACTCGCTGACGATCATCCGCTACTTCATTATCGTGGCTTTGACAGCGCTGACGACGACCACGCTGGCGATGTTCTGCTCGGTGCTCTTTTCGCGGACGAGCGTGAGCTTGATGACGACTTACGTGATTCTCTTGCTGCTGTACGCGGTGCCCGTGGCGGCCTGGATTTTTGCCCAGGAGTTCTCACCGTCGATGCACGCCTCGCTGGCTGCGGGACAGATTGCCACGGGTTGGGGCAGCCCATACACCTGGCTGCAATGGTCCACCTCGACCAGCCCCTTGGCGGCCGCATTCAGCCTGCCGTTGACGCTGGGTGACGCGCAGAACCGTGCCCCGGGCGCCGGTTTCTGGTGGCAGCATGCCGCCACGGCGTTCATCGCGTTTTACGTCTTGCTCGACAGCCTCTTGCTGGGCACGATGTTATGGCTGTTTCATCGCCGCTGGCGAGTGTGGTCGTGACAACTCCCCTCTCTCGTCGCGGGAGAGGGGTCGGGGCTGAGGGGGATTCATGTAGAAGCCATTCTGTTCCCTCCCGCGCGTTTTGCCGCAATCAACGCCGCATCGGCCGCCAGGAACAACGATTCGGAGGCATCTACTTCGAGGTGTTCACCGCTTACGGCGAAACCGGCGCTGGCGGTAAGTGTCGCCGTGCCTTGTGCGGCGGCCGCTTCGGCAACGTGACTCCGCACGCGCTCGACGATCGCCGCGGCCTCTGCCGCGCCGGGGACCGACAGCAGGAGGCCAAACTCGTCGCCGCCCAGCCGGGCGACAAAATCGCCGTGCCGCAAGTGCTTCGTGAGCGAGTTGCTCACGGCCTGCAAGACCCGATCGCCCGCCGCATGACCCTGCCTGTCGTTGATCTCCTTGAACTGATCCAGGTCCAGCACCGCCAGGCAGAGTTGCCGCCCGCTGGCCGTATCGGTCAACCGCCGCGCCAATTCCTGGTCCCATGCCCGGCGATTGGCAAGCCCGGTGAGGGGGTCGGTTAGTGCCGCCAGCGCCAACGCGCGGTGCGTCTCGGCCGATTGTCGCTGGAGACGGCGGAGGCGGACGACCTCGCCCAACAGCCGGCAGGTCAGGCGCAGTTCCTCGTCGGTGCAATTGGCGGCCAGACACACGTCGGCCGGGCCATCTCCGCCCACGCGGATCACGCCCTGCTCCTCGCGTGGGGCGACCGTCGGGGCGAGCGAACCGGCTAGAATGACTTGGGGGTGCTCTCCGGTGGGAATTGCCGAGCGTCCCAGCCAGACGCGAGTTTCCGGACTGCGCAGAATTTCCTCCCAACGGCAGGCGACGGCCGGCTCGGCGAGTATCAAGACGGTGGTGACTCTAGTATTGCACATAAGATCGATTATAATCCGGGCAACGAAACGATGAAATTCACTTCGTAGGAGAACTGCAAAGTCTGGCAGGACAGCCCTCCGTAGCACGGAATTCATTCCGTTTTGCCCTAAGAAGGGCAAGGCCACGGAATAAATTCCGTGCTACAAAGGACTTTGCAATTCTCCGATTCACCTCGGGGGCGTTAGCCATGACGACTGAAACGGCCATTTTGGAAGAGTTGGGCGAGGCGCCGGCGTATTGGACGCGGCGGCACCTGTTGGGATTGGAAGAACTTTCGGCCGAGGAAATCACGCTGATCCTCGATAAGGCGGCCATTTTTCGCCGCGTGCTCGATTCCGGTTGTCGCAAGGTCATTGCCTTGGCCGGCAAGACCTGCTGCAACCTGTTCTTTGAGAATTCCACCCGTACCAAGACGAGTTTTTCCCTGGCGGCACGCCGGCTGGGGGCCGACACGCTCGATTTCACGGCTTCCAGCAGCAGCCTTTCCAAGGGCGAAACCTTCATCGACACGGCCAAGAACATCGAAGCCATGGGTGTCGACGTGATGATCGTGCGGCATCAGACGCCTGGCAGCCCCCACTTGCTCTCGCAGAATTTGCGGTGCTCGGTGATCAACGCGGGCGACGGCGCCCACGAGCATCCTACGCAGGGTTTATTGGACATCATGACCATCCGCCAGCGGCGGGGGAACCTGAAGGGTCTGACCGTGGCCTTGGTGGGCGACATCCTCTTTAGCCGCACGGCCCGCTCGAATATCTGGGGCCTGAAGAAGCTGGGGGCACATGTGATCGTCTGTGGGCCGTCGACGCTCGTTTCGCCGCGCTGGGCCGAGTTGGGCGTGGAGTATTGCTACAACCTCGACGAGATCCTGCCGCGGGTCGACGTGCTGAATTTGCTGCGGATCCAGTTCGAGCGGCAGGCGACGCGGCCGTTCCCCTCGGTGCGGGAGTATGCCCACCTCTATACGATGGACAGCGAGCGGCTTTCCCGTACCAAGCCGGACGTGTTGATTCTGGCCCCGGGGCCGATCAATCGCGGCGTGGAAGTCACGCCCGACGTCGCCGACGGGCCGCAGTCGGCGATCCTCGACCAAGTGACCAACGGCGTCGCCGTGCGCATGGCCGTGTTGTGGCTGCTGGCGCGTAGAACTTAGGTCTTAGAACTTAGATCTTAGGAACGATACTTCGGACGTAGAACGCAAATCCCAACAGCTAGGAACTAAGGTCTAAGAACTAAGATCTAAGTTCTAAAATCCAAAACCTCCCAACTTCTATACCATGTCGAAGCTTCTTATCATTAATGGCCGTATCATCGATCCCAGCCAGAACATGGACCGCGTGACCAACTTGTTGGCGGTCGACGGTCGCATTGCCGCTTACGACGTCGGGCCGGATGCCGCCGCCGAATCGATCGACGCCACGGGGCGGATTGTCGCGCCGGGCCTGATCGATATCCACGTCCACCTCCGCGAGCCGGGATTCGAGGACGCCGAGACGATCGCCACGGGTACTGCGGCGGCCGTCAACGGAGGATTTACTTCTGTGGCCTGCATGCCCAATACCGACCCGCCAGTCGATACCCAGGGCACGGTGGAACTGATCCGTCAGACGGCGGCGGCCAAGGGGCATTGCAACGTGTTTGTGGTTGCCTGCGTGAGCCAGAACCGGGAGGGCAAGCAATTGGCCGAAATCGGCCAGTTGGTCGAGGCCGGGGCCGTGGGCTTCAGCGATGACGGCTCCCCGGTCCACGACGCCGAACTTATGCGGCGGGCGTTTGAATATTGCAAAATGTTCGACAAGCCGGTGATGAACCATGCCGAGGTCCGCGAATTGAGCCAGAAGGGCGTGATGCACGAAGGGCTCGTCTCGTTGGTGCTCGGACTTTCCGGCATCCCCGCCGCCTCCGAAGACGTGATGATCAGCCGCGACATCTCCTTGGCCGAGGCCACCGGCGGCCGCTTGCACGTGATGCACGTCTCGACAGTCAACGGCGTCGAGTCCCTGCGGCGGGCCAAACTGCGGGGGGTCCGCGTCACCGCCGAGGTCACGCCACACCACTTCACGCTTACCGACGACTGCCTGCGCTCGTTCGATTCCAACTACAAGATGAACCCACCCTTGCGCGGTCAGGAGCACGTCGACACGATCATTGGTGGGCTGCAAGATGGCACGATCGACTGTATCGCCAGCGACCATGCCCCGCACGCCAAGGAGAAGAAGATGCAGGAGCTCGACCAGGCCCCCTTCGGCGTTGTGGGTCTGGAAACCTCGTTGGGGCTGGTCGTGACGCGGTTGATTTCGCCCGGCCATCTCGACTGGCCCACGGCCCTGGCCAAGATGACGATCAATCCCGCGCGGATTCTGAAACTCAATAAAGGAACGCTGCAGATCGGCGCGGACGCCGATATTACGATTATCGATCCCGAGGTCCGCTGGCGGGTCGATCCCGCGAAATTTCGCTCCAAGAGCAGCAACACGCCCTTTGCCGGTTGGGAATTGCAGGGCAGGGCGGAGGTTGTCGTGGTGGGGGGAAGGGTGAAATTGAACAGGAAACTAATCGGGGAGTGACGAAAGAGTCTCTATGCTCTTAGCACACCCGGCAGGGCGCTCCATTCAGGATGAATCGTGATCATTTCGGTTGGATGAGTAATCGCCCAATCCCGTAATGCCATGCGAAATTCGTTAGGATGGTGAAAACCGTTCAAGTCCAGCCATGCCTTCAACCCCGCCAATAGATCCTTGCCGGAAAAATATACGAGTATTTGATTGACTTGGGCAAGGAAGGCAGAGTTGAAACGGTTTTGGAACTGACGGAATGACAAGCCTACCGCTGCCGGGTCTGAGACGGCAACGAGCGGCGCCCGGAATGCGGCAATGGAGTTTTCGGCCCAGGCCCGAACCGATGCTTCGTCAAGGTCCGGTGGGAGTTCGAGTTCGTTCAGGCCGCCGGGGCGAGTTGGCATCTCACGAAGGGGAGGAAGAGATCGGCGGACTTGCCCAACGGTCCATCGAGCTGCCTGATAGTCCTGAATCAAGGCTGCCGCAGCCGTCAACGCAGTTTCATAATCCGCGCGGGAAAGACCTGTTGCCTGAGTGACAACAAGAGGGTCGATGAGGTAGTTCTCCGTTTCATGTCGGCACCAGCGCCAACCGACAGGTTGACCTGCGAACGTGTGATCGATGGTTGGCGTCGCGAGGTCCGCTGGCGGATCGTAGTCGAAGTCCCGGTCGCGGAGGTAACCCGCAAGCACATGATTTTCAATACGTTCCGTTGTGGCGCGAGGCCGGAGCGAGCCTTTTGAACCGCCTTTTTTCAAGACCGGAGCGCCTAGTAGAATCGGGTAGAGCACTTCGACCTCAAGATTCCCCTCGACGTAAAGCAGATCTACAGGCATCGGGCCCCCCTTTGCAACCGCACTTCCTGTTCGTTCGGAATCGCAGACGAGAGGAACTCCGAATGAGTCGAAATCACGAATTGGCAATCCGGCCCGATTTTCGGCAGGGCGGCCAGCAACCTTTGCTGCTCGGGGGCATGGAGGTGAAGTTCCAACTCGTCGATCAGTACGATCGACCTGCTGATGTCGAGTCGCACGAATTCGTAGATGAGTGGGAAAACCGCCTGTTCACCGGACGACATTTCAGCCAGGTCGTATACCCGGCTGTCTCGGTCGATCAGGAAGTAGAAATCGTTTGCGCGCGCTTCGGTCATGGTTTCGCGTTGCCCCAGTCCGATGAATCGCGTGCCGGGAAAGACTCGGTCCATGTGCTGTTGAAGCGGCGGGATGTAGTCCTTGCCATTGCGATTGGAAGCGGGTGTGGTATGGAATCCCCACCACCCGACAAGATATTCGCGCAACTGTTCAACACCTGCCTGCCAACCTTCCTGCGGGAGTTCTTCGGTAGGGATGCCACCGCGATATGTGTACGTGTCGGCGAAGATGCGCGTCCCCAGATTGCGATGTTGGTCGAACCAAAAGATGTCGCCAAGCAGCTTGAAATTGTCTCGGACGGCGGGTCGGTTGGCGGCCAACGCCTTCACATAATAGCGGCCGAGGAACTGAGTCACGGCTTCGAATCCGAGTGGGGATGAAACTTGCCCCTTTTCATAGAGAAGAGGCACTTCCAAATGATCCGCCGGCGGAACCAGCTTCATGGTCTGGCGCTTGTCCGAGGGCAACGACGCTTCCCACTCTTTGAAAAGTGCGCTTGTGATCGCGACTTCCTCTGGATGAAACTCGATTATTAGCTCCACTCGTGTTGGACCCAGGTTGGAAACGCGTTCGGGGAGAAAGCCGTGCCAGGCGAAGGACTGGGGTCCACGAGTTCGGCGGGTCGCAAGCGAAAGGGTAAGTGCCAGTGCCTGAAGGCACGTGGTCTTGCCGCTTCCATTGTCGCCAAGCAAAGCCGTCAGCGGGCGGTAACCCGCCGGCGAGCTGAAGTCGATTTCGAGGTGTTCGAGACCCTTGAAGTTGTCTATTGTGGCGTGCTTTAACTTCATTGACGCAACTCACGGAGGTGATCGTCAGTAATCAAAGCGATGGGCGGCTGATAACTGACTGATAGGAGTTTTGGTCCCGCGCATGGCCTCTAATTTTCGCATAGAAACCGATCGCAGTCAAGACATGGCGCAAATGCCAAATTCAAATCACGATTTAGCTGCCGCGGCAGTCCTAACAAGTTTTGCAACTGGCCGGTAGAATTTACGTTCGTGCGATGCGGTTGCCCGAAGTTCCATTCCTCATCCCGCTCCCATGCTCTATCTCATCGATGGTTACAACTTGTTGAATGTGGCCGACGTGCCGGTGCCGGTTCGCGGTGCGGCGAGCCTGGAAAAGGCCCGGCTGGCGCTCTTGAATTTCCTGGCCGCCTCGCTCGATCCGAAGGAAGTGCCGCAGACGGTGGTAGTGTTCGATGCTCACGACCCGCCTTTCGGAGTGCGCCGGGAAATGCGTCACAAGGGGCTGCTCGTTCGCTTTGCTCCCCGCGATGAGGACGCCGACACGTTCATCGAAGAACTCATCCAGGAGGAAACGTCGCCGCGGCGGTTGACGGTCGTCTCCAGCGATCATCGCATTCAGCGAGCGGCCAAGCGGCGGCGGGCCCGGGCGGTGGATAGCGACGTCTGGTTCGCCGAGGTCCTTCGCGCCCGCCAGCAGCGGCAGCAAGTTGCCGCCGAGGGACCCGAGCGGCCCTGCGGCCCATTGCTGGAAGAGGACGTGCGATACTGGATGCGGGAGTTCAATATCGAAGGAGGGAAAAGCGGGAAAGGCACGAAGAAGACATAATAATGCCGGACGTTCCACGCCTTTCGCTCAAAACAGCGTGATGTTGAAGATCCAGGCTACGACCAATCCTATCCCCGCCAGGACGACCGGCGCCAAGACCAAGGCCACGAGCACCTCGATCGGTATCCGCCGCGGGGGATCGACGATCAGGCTCAAGCTGACTTGGCTGTCTGAGGTTCCTTCAAGGCCCTTGGGCAAGTCGGGCAACGTGTCGCGCAAGAGCGATTCCGGCGTCAGCGGAGGAGAGTCGCTCTCTGCGGAATTCTCCCATTCCCACCCCGTCAAGGGCTGGGCGATGACCGGTGGAGGAACGACCGGCACGGAGAACCGCTGTTCATCGTTTGGCACGGGCGGCGGCGTTGGCCCTAGCGACGGGCCCGACGGACCTATGGGTTCCATGGGCGTGATGGCCATGGCCGACGGCGCGACCGGTCTCTCCGCCAGCGGTGGAGCGGGAGGGCCGCCCGCGGTCGCCGCCTGCCGCTGCGCCTGGAATTCTCGCGCCCAGGGGGCTAGGCGTTCGATCACGGCCAAGGCCGACGGGACCCGCTGGGCGGGGTCCTTGGCCATCATGTCGGCCACCAGGTCCACGAACGGGTCGCTGAGTTGGTGGTTCAATCGACGTGGGTCGAGCGGTTTCAGGTTGCAATGGGCACGGGCCTTGTCGGACGTCGTGCCGCCCGGAAACGGCACCTTGCCCGTCACCGCGTAGTAGAGCGTGCAGCCCAGCGAGTAAATGTCCCACGCGGGAACGGGGCTCCAGGGCGCGAGGATATGGTCGGGCGAAAGGTAGTCGGCTGTGCCGACGATCTTGCCGTAGCGGGGGTCCTGGTCGGTGTTGGAAGAGTACATGGGGCCGGCCAGACCGAGGTCCGACAACTTGGCGTCGCCTTCGGGCGTGACCAGCACGTTGCCCGGCTTCACGTCGCGGTGAACGATGCCCTGTTGATGGGCATGTTGCAGTCCTTCGGCCACTTGCGAGATGATGTTCGCCGCCGCGGCCATGTTCAACGGGCCGTTGCGGCGGACCAACTTGCGCAGATCACAGCCGGGCACGTATTCGGTAACCAGAAAATTCACGTTGCCGTCGTTGCCGGCGTCGACGGCCCGCACTAGTCTGGGATGATTCAGGCTGCTGAGGGCCTGGATTTCGCGGGTGAAGTTGGCAATCGCTTCCGGCGTCGACTTGCCGAGAGGAAGGACCTTGATGGCGACCATCCGCTTGAGGATCGGGTCTTCGGCCTTGAAGACGTGCCCCATTCCACCCTGGCCAAGCGAGTCGACGATGCGGTAGGATCCGAGGGTGAACTTGGTGCGGCCGTCAAGCAACTGCTTGGCTTGCCAGGCGTTCAGCAGTCCTAGCAAGACGACTTTTTCTGAGAGTTCCTGGTCCGTGGGGGCGGCCTGCCCCCCCGCGGCGCTGCCGTTGCGCAAGGCCAGCCGGGCCTCTTCAAGTTGCTGAGCAGACAGCAACCCGCTGGTCAATGCGCACTTCTCGAAATTCAGATGACGAGTATCGCTCACCGGGATGGGATGACAAGGAAGAAGATTTCAGCCAATGATAACTCTTAAGCTACTCCGTCGGGGCGAAAGCCGCAAGCGGTGAAACCGCTTGAAGAGACGCATATTTCAGCCGCTTTCTTGTCCCCACCCCCGCGGCCAGGTTTTTGGGAGCGGGGCTTCGAATACCATCGTTTCGTCGCGGACCGGGTGGGCGACGACCAACTGCCGGGCGTGCAGCGCGATGCCGGCGGGGAACGGCAAGCGGCTGCCATACTTGCGGTCGCCCACAACTGGATGCCCATGACAAGCCATTTGCACGCGGATTTGGTGCTTCCGCCCTGTTTCCAGTTCGACTTCCAAGAGCGAAATTCGGCCATCGCTGGCAATCAGGCGATAGGCGAGCCGGGCCTCCCTCGCCCCTGACCGGGTACTGTCGGCGACATGCATGCGGCGGTGCCGTTCGTCCTGAATAATCCAGTTGGTGTAGCTTCCGTTTTCCGGATGGGGGGTTCCTTCGACAAGGGTCCAGTAGGTCTTTTGGACCGCACGTGTGCGAAATTGCTCGGTCATGCGAGCTGCTGCCTTGGATGTGCGGGCCAGGAGAACGACGCCCGTTACAGGAGCGTCCAGCCGGCTAACAACGCCCAGGTAGACATTTCCCGGTTTCTGATACTTCTGTTTGACGTAATCCTTGGCCAACGTCAGGAGCGTCACGGTTCCGCCGGGCGTGCCCATCGTGGGCAAACCGGCTGGCTTGTTGAGCACCAACAGGTGATTGTCTTCGTACAGGACGTCCAGGGCAGGGGAGGGCATGCGGTTGGATTGCTGGCATCCCTTCGGGATGAAATCAAGCGAACATCACTTTTCCAAAGACCGATAGCGAGTATACTTTCAAAACCAATGATGCATTGTAATCCACAGTGAACCTTTTGAAAATTGCCGCAAGCGATGAACGGCCTGAAATGTCCCCAACTAGTTCTAGCCAGCCGCTCGCCTCGCCGCCGCGAGTTGCTGACCGAGGCCGGCTATGAATTCACGATTGTCGTCCCGGCCGATGCGGCCGAATGCGGCATTTGCAGCCGCGAAACGCCCGAAGAGCTCGTTGCCCGCTTGGCCCGGCAGAAGGCGGCCGACGTTGTGCCGCGAATTGCCGACGGGTTGGTCGTGGCTTGCGACACTGTGGTCGAATGCGAGGGACAGATCCTAGGCAAACCGGCCAATGAAGAGCACGCCCGGCAGATGTTGCAGAGGCTCAGCGGACGGGAACATCGCGTACTGAGCGGACTTTGCCTGTGGAACGTGCCTAGCGGCGGTCCGCAGGTTCGCATTGCCGTCACGCGCCTGCGGATGGATCGCCTTTCAGCCGCCGAAATCGACGACTACTTGGCCAGCGGTTTGTGGGACGGCAAGGCCGGGGCCTTTGGCTACCAGGACCGCTTAGGCTGGGTCCACATCGTGAAAGGCAGCGAAAGCAACGTCGTTGGTCTGCCGCTGGAGATGCTGGCGGAAATGTTGGGGGAAATGACGAATGACGAATGACGAAATGAACTTGAACCACAATGCGTGTTCATTGACGCGTCAATTGCGTCCAATGAGGTCTATGGTCCTAGATCTCGTGCTTTTCCTTCGTCATTCGTCATTTGGATTTCGTCATTCCTCTTACGCAACCATGTCCTTGAGGTACTTCAGGGCACGAACTTTGATCTTCACTGAAGCTGGCTTGGCCGGGCGATCCATTAATTCGCCGGGCTTGAAGGGATTGGGCACGCCCTTCCGCTCGGGTTGGGCGGGCACGATCTTCCGCTCGATTTTCACCAAGCCGGGAATGGCGAACGCTCCGGGGCCTTCGAGGCAAAGATTCTTCTTGATCTCATCGGCCAAGGCGTCGAGTACCTTGGCAACGTCGTTCTTGTTCAGTCCGGAGGCCTCGGAGATATTCTTCAAAACCTCGGTCTTGCTAGGAACTTTGGGGCTGGCTTTTGCCATGAGGAATTACCCTCCATACATGTTTTGAGTGAGGAAAAAGGGAGAATTGAATCATGTTCTACGAATGTTTGAGAAGAATTGCAACCCAAATAAGCCATAGAAACGCCAATTTTCTGCGAAAAGGCGGCTTGTCATAGCCCTAAAGGGTGGGATGCGCTTGTGTTTATTCCACGAATGCTTTAGGATAGGAAGTTATGCGGCTTATGCCATCTGGAGGAACTTTACTTGTGCGGCAACCATCGTAAGATGGTTACAGAGCAAGGGTTGGCATTCAGGCAGGAGCAGTTCGCCTCGTTCTCCTTGCGGAGCGGGGCAACCTAAACTTGGCGTAGCGGGAGACGGAAGATGGAGAAATGGGTAGGGGCACGGCCGAAGGTTCTAGTTGCCGTGGTCGCAGTTTCTGTCTTTGCCGCTGGGTGCCCTGTGCTTCTGGGGCAGGCTGTCCGTCGCGTGCCGCGGGTGCGTGGCCCAGTGGCGGCGGTGGCCGAACCCGTCGACGAAGATAGCGGCCCGGCCAACTTTGCCTCTCCCGATCGCAATGTTCTGCAGGCTCTGAACAGAGCCCAGAAAGTCTTGAAAGAGCATCGCTACGGCGAGGGCTTGGAGGTCCTGACCCAGATTTTGCGGAGCAGTAACGACGACTTCTTTTTCCAGCCCGACCCGAAGGTCCCGATCTACAAGAGTCTGAAGACCGAGGCCCAGCAACTCCTGGGGCAAATGCCCCGCGAGGGCCGCGACCTCTACGAAGTGCGCAGCGGGGCCGAGGCCCGCGACAAGCTCAACAAGGCCGTCGCTGACGGCGATGACGCCGCACTTTCGCAGATCTCCGCCCAGTTATTTCATACGCAAGCCGGATATGAGGCAACCTATCTGCACGCCCTGTATCAGATGGACCATGGGGCGCCGCTGGCGGCAGCCCTGACGCTGAAGCGACTTCGGGAAGCACCGGCGGCCGAGGGATTCGAGCCGGGCTTGTCGCTGACGCAAGCGGCTTGCTATTACCAGGCAGGCATGCCCGGGGAGTGCCAGCAGATCTTGGTCGAGTTGAAACGTCGACTGGCTAGACCGACATTCCTGTTGGCGGGACGCGAGATGCCGTGGTTCGAGCAGGAAGCCGATGCCCCCGCGTGGCTGGCCAAGCTGACCGGTCTGAAACGCATGGCCGCGGCGGCGGAAACCGACCAGTGGGCCATGTTTCGCGGCGATCCCTCGCGGAATGCCGTCACTGTGGGCAGCCCGCCGCTGCTGAACCTCCGCTGGCGGATCGACGTGTCCCAGGACGACAGCCTGCAAAAGGCATTGGTCGAGCAGGAGGCCTTTTGTCGCGACCACAACCTGGCGGTCTTTTCCGGACTGCATCCCCTGGCCATCGACGACAAAGTCTTCATGCGCACGACGACCAACGTCCTGGCGATCGATTTCCGCACTGGGAAACGTCTCTGGCCGATGGCCGAAGAGGACAAGCCCGAGGAGCCGGTCAACCGCGTCAATCCCGGTTTCTACGTGCAGAACAACATGACCCAGCAGGCCAAGTACGGCCAGCGGATTTGGGACGACGCGACCTATGGCACGCTCAGTAGCGACGGCCGGTTGCTGTTCGTGATCGAGGAACTGCCCCTGGGCGTGGGCGGCCCGAACAATCAGTTTATGGTTTTCGGGGGCGGTCGCGGCGATGCGACGAACCACGGCGTCAGCAACAAGCTTGTCGCCTATGAAATCCAGAGTAAGCAGGGTAAGCGTGAATGGGAGTTGGGCGGCAATGAATCGCTGGAGTTGAGCGGCGTTTTTTTCCTTGGTCCACCGCTGCCGCTGCGCGGCCAACTCTACGTGATGGCCGAGGTCTCGAACGAATTGCGGCTCTACGCTCTGGACGCGGCCACGGGGGCCGTTATTTGGAAGCAGCAGTTGTCTCAGGTTGATGGGAACATCACAAACGACCCTGTCCGCCGTCTGGCCGGCGTTTCCCCGTCGTACAGTGATGGCGTCCTCGTTTGTCCGACCGGTTCCGGTTGCGCGGTAGCCGTCGACCTGGCAACCCATTCGCTTCTTTGGGGATACATCTACAACCACCCCGGCGAAATGGTCGCGGGCGGTCGCCGTATGCGCGGCGGGAATCCCATTCAGAACGCGTTCTACAATCCCAATGGGCCCGTGCCCCGCTGGCTCGACGGCACGGCGGTGATTGCCAACGGCCGCGTATTGCTCACGCCGGCCGAGGCCGACGGGCTCTATTGCCTGAACCTGGCTGACGGCAAGCTCGCGTGGGGCCCCAAGCCCCGGGTCGAGCCCCCCGGTCCGCACGGCGAGCAGATTGAGCATTTTTATATCGCCTGCGTGTACAAGGGGGCTGTCGTGCTGGTTGGCCGCAACACGATCGACGCGGTCAACCTCAGTGACGGCAACAAGGCCTGGGGCGGCCGCACGATCGACATGCCCGCCGGGGTCAGTGTTTGCGGTCACGGCTGCTATGCCGGCGGGCAGTACTTTGTGCCCCTGAGCAGCGGCGATGTGGCGACTGTCGACCTGGATACGGGCAAGATCATCGGGACCGCCAAGTCGCGCCGCAACGGCGTGCCCGGCAACCTGATCTGCTATCGCGGCCGAGTGATTTCCCAGGGGCTGGACGGTCTGGAACTTTATTACCAAGTCGATGCGGCGCGGGAAGAGTGCGCGCGTCTGCTGGCCGCCAATGCGGACGACGTCGAGGGGCTCACGCTCCACGGCGAGATCGCTTTGGACGCCGGTAAGTCGACTGAGGCTGTGGCCGATTTCCGCCGGGCCTATAGCCTGGACAAGAAGTCGGAATCGCACGGTCGCACCCGCGAACTGCTGCGCGACGCCCTCCTGGCTGGACTGCGCGACGATTTCCCCGCGCATCGCTCGCTGGCGGGCGAGGTCGAGCCGCTCCTGGACGACCCCGCGCAGCGCGTGACCTACCTGCGCTACATGGCCGCCGGCCTGCAACATGCCGGCGACTGGCGGCAGGCTGTCGAGTGTTACCTGAAACTCGTCGACATGGAAGAGGTGAAGCCGGCGCTGGAGAAGATGGACCGCACGTACCTGGTGCGTCGCGACCGCTGGGTCCAGGCGCAGCTTGGCATGCTGCGCAGCGAAGGGGGCGGCGCGGCCGCTGCCGAAATTGACCGTGCCGTGGACCAACGCCTGGAAAAAGCCAGGCAGGACAAGGGCCTCGACGGCTTGAGGCAGTTCCTCGCCTTCTTCGGCAGTCAACCGCAGGCGGGGGCGGCGCGGACGGAATTGATCAATCGCCTCACGCAAGCGGGGCGGATTATCGAAGCCGAATTGCTTATCGCCGGCACCGTCGATTCCGCCGACCGCAAGTCGCAGGCCGCCACGCTGGCCGACATGGCCGAATTGGAATTTCGCACCGGCCGAGTGAGCGATGCTGCCGCTTGTTTTCGGCTCCTGCAGCGGGAATTCGCCGACGTGCCTTGCCGTACGGGCATGACTGCCAGTCAGTGGTTGGCCGGTTTCCCCGGCGGCGATGCACTCCGTAAAGAAGTCAATCCACAGGCCCCGGCGTGGCACGTTGGCGAAGTTAACGTTAGCCAAGCTGATGGCAACGAGAATCCCATTGCCGGCGGGTTCCGTTACGATCTGCTCATGGGTGGGCCGCGGGGTCCGTTTTTCACCGACTACACGGTTTGCCTGGAAAACAATCAGCAGAGAATCACGCTCCGCGACGGCCTGGGGCACCTCAAGCCGCAGGCGATCTCGCTGGTAGAAAACGGCCGCATGTTTGGCGGTTACTATAATCCGAACTCCTCGCTGGCCCGGAACTGCGGCCATTTGCTGATAGCTTCCGTGGGCACGAGGATTCTGGCCCTTGATCCGTGGCCGGTTGCCGGCGACAAACCGCAAATCTTGTGGAGCCACGATCTCACGGAAACCGGGACCGATAACTTCGGCAACGTGTTTATCAATCGGGGCTTCGGCCAGGACTTCCGTCCCAATCCCTTCGGACCGGTGAACGCTCGCTATGTCAGTTTCGTGCGGCGCAGGAGCATTGTGGCCGCCGATCCGCTGACCGGCGAGTCGCTGTGGGTGCGGCAGGAGATTCCCCAGGGGTGCGAGGTTTTTGGCGACGAGCAGTATCTGCTGGTGTTGCCGCCCGGTGGCGACGAGGCGCAGGTTTATCGGGGTACCGATGGGCAACTGCTGGGCACTCGCAAAGTGCCGCGGCCCAAGAACGAGGTAAACGCCCGCTACATCAATTATGGAGGTTACGGCCTTTATCAGTATGGGGGCAATGCGGCGCTGGCCAACGCCGGGATCGAGTTTCTGGGCCGCTACGTGCTCACCTGGCAGCAGGGGGCCGACAACAACGGTCGCGTGTTGAGCCTGTTCGATCCCTGGCAGCAGAAGGCGGTCTGGCCCTCGCGGACCTTTGCCTCGGGGGCCTGCGTGTCGATGGTCGGCAACGAGGCGGTGGGGGTCTTGGAACCCAGCGGACACTTTGTGCTGGTGGCCCTGGCCGATGGCCATTCGATCGCCGATTTGCAACTGGAACTCCGTCCGCACGTGCCCATGTTGGAACTCATCGTCGCGCGGCTTGGCGACCAGTACATCGTGCTGGCCCACGACAACCGCGTCTTGGGCAATGGCGGCGAGGACCAATTGCAACCGCTGCAGGGGATGTCTTGCTGTCCCATCCGCCGGGCACGTGTCTACGCGCTCGACTTGCAGGGGAAACTTGCCTGGCCGGCCCCGGTCGACATCGACCATCAGCAGTTTCTCCTCGGCCAGCCGGGGCGTCTTCCGGCGCTGATTTTCGCCGGTTTTCACAATCAGTTCCGCAACAACGGCCAGAACGACGTGCGGACCTCGCTGGTGGCGGTCGATCGCCGCAACGGGCGGATCGTCTACGACAAGGATATTCGCGGTCCCATGAAGTGGATGGGCGTCGATATCCGCGGCGACGTGGCCGAAAACTCCATGCGCGTTGTGGCCTATAATGGCGCCATCAACCTCAAGTTTACCGATAAGCCCATCCAGACCACGGTCCGTCGCAGTGCAGGCGTGAAGAAACCCAGCGGCAAGCTGGGCGAGGCATTGTTGGATGCCGTGGAGGGCGCCTTGCCACCGCTGGATGCCGTGAAAGATGCCGCCGGCTTGTCGCAATGAGATCGTGTACAGACCGTAACTGCTTGCCTCATCCCCACTTAGCACGTGGAACTTGTTGCTCTTGCGGACCCGCTCTGAACCTTTTTCCCGTCGCGGACAAGTATAGGCGGCCTGCCGCGAATAAATTCGTTGTACGGGCCCGCCAGGGCAATGTAAAATGAGTTGAAGTTGTTGCCGCGCTCAATCAGGAGGATTTCAAATGAACATGCTTGTGTCAAGGGGCCTTGGGGGCTGGACGTGCGCCGTGGGCGTTGCCGTTGTGCTTGCGCTGCCGGTGCGGGCATGGAGCGAAGAGAAGCCGAGCAAGGAGGAGGTCAATCGTGTGGTCGGGCGGGGCCTGGATTGGCTTGCGTCGCGGCAGACACGACAGGGTAATTGGACGGCCCCCGAGGGCCGCTACCCGACCGCCATTACCGCCCTCTCCGCCATTTCCCTGCTGTGCGAAGGTTCTACGACCACGCAAGGCAAGTACTCGACCAACATCCAACGCGCCGTGAATTCCCTCGTCAAGAACGCCAACAAGAGTGGCCTGATCGGCTCCCGCGACGACGACCGCTATACCTATGGCCACGGGTTTTCCATGCTCTTCCTCTCCCAGGTCTTGGGCGAGGAAGAAGACTCCGATCGCCGCGAGGAATTGATCCGTGTCTTGACCCAGGCCGTCAAGTTCACCGGCCAAGCCCAGACCGCTGCCGGCGGTTGGGGTTATGTCAGCGCCAAGGACGGCAGCGACTTCGACGAAGGTTCCACCACGATCACTCAGGTCCAGGGGCTGCGCGGCTGCCGCAACGCGGGTATTCCCGTGCCCAAGGAAATCATCGACAAGGCCGTAAAGTACATCCGTAAGGCTACCGGCCCGGATGGTGGCGTTATTTATAGCCTCCACGGTGGAGGCGGAGGCGGCCGCCCGCCGATCACCGCCGCCGCCATTGCCTGCCTGTTCAACGCCGGCGAATACGACGCCAAAGAGGGCGACAAGGAGAAGGCCGAAGCCGTGCGCAAGATGCTGCGATACTGTGAGCAGAACCTGGGTTCCTCGTCTGCCAATCCCAACCTCAGCTTCGGCCACTGGCATTACGCCCACTATTATTATTCTCAGGTGCTCTATCGCGAGGGCGGGGAAAAGTGGAAGGCCTACCGCAAGGAAACGTATGGCCGGCTACTCTCCGAAGTCAATGCGGACGGCTGCTGGGAACAGGGCTTCATGGGTGCGGCCTACACCACCGCCATGAATCTCACGATCTTGCAACTGGAACGCGGCACGCTGCCGATTTACCAACGGTGATTTTACTCGAGCTTAACCTATTATGACCTTAGAGATCACTCCTCAGGATTCCTCCGCCATTGAAAAACTCGACGCTGCCCGCCGCAAGATCATGGACCAGTTGGGCCAGGTCATTGTCGGCCAGACGGCGGTCGTGGAAGAACTGCTCATCTGCCTGTTCAGCCGCGGGCATTGCCTCTTGGAAGGCGTGCCGGGCCTGGCCAAGACCTTGATGATCAGCACCTTGAGCCGCACGCTCAACCTGAGCTTCAGCCGCATCCAGTTCACGCCCGACCTCACGCCTGCCGACATTACCGGGACCGACGTGATCGTCGAGAACCGCACGACCGGCAACCGCGAATTCCGCTTCCTCGAGGGGCCGCTGTTCAGCAACGTGATCCTGGCGGACGAAGTCAACCGCACGCCGCCGAAGACACAGGCGGCCCTGCTGGAAGCTATGCAGGAGCGGCAGGTGACCGTGGGCCGCGTGCGGCACGCGCTCTCCGACCCGTTCTTCATCCTGGCTACGCAGAACCCCATCGAGCAGGAAGGCACCTACCCGCTGCCGGAGGCCCAGCAGGACCGCTTCATGTTCAAGATCTTCGTCCGCTATCCGAACTTCCTCGAGGAGTTCGAGGTGGCCCGTCGGACGACCACAACCATGAGCGACACGATCGAGCCCGTGCTCACGGCCCGGGAGATCCTCGACCTGCAGCGGATCGTGCGCGAGGTGCCCGTCTCGGACCACGTGATCCGCTACGCCCTCTCACTGGTCCGCCAGACCCGCGTGCGCGAGGCGGGCGTGCCCGATTTCGTGGGCGACCAGGTGGTCTGGGGGGCCGGTCCCAGGGCCGTGCAGTACCTGATCCTGGGTTCCAAGGCCCGCGCCCTGTTGCAGGGCCGTACGCACGTGACCTGCGAAGACATCGAAACCCTGGCCAAGCCGGTGCTCCGGCACCGTCTGGTGCTGAGCTTTACGGCGGAGAGCGAAGGCGTGACCACCGACCAGGTCATCGATCGCATCGTGGCCGTGACCCCCAAGCGAGAGGACGAACTGACCCGCGATGCCCGATTCCAAAAGATTTTTGCATCCTGACGCGATCAAGCGGATCTCGCGACTGGAAATGCGGGCACGGCACATCGTCGAGGGGTTTCTCTCGGGCATGCACCGCAGTCCGTACTTCGGCCAGTCGATCGAGTTCCGCCAGCACCGCGAATACACCTTCGGCGACGACCCACGGCACATCGACTGGAAGCTGTGGGCCAAGCAGGACCGCTACTACGTCAAGCAGTTCGAGGAGGACACCAACCTTCGCGGCACCTTGCTGGTCGACGTCTCCGGCAGCATGCGCTACGGCCGCGGGGCGATGAACAAGTTCGAGTACGGGTCCACGATCGCCTGCAGCCTGGCCTATCTCTTGCTCCGCCAGCAGGATTCGGTGGGCTGCGTCTCCTTCGACGAGAAGGTGCGGATGATCGTGCCTTTGCGGGCGAAGCGGAACCACCTGAACTCGATCTTGCAGGCCCTGGAAGTCAGCGAGCCGCGCGACAAGACGGACCTTTACCCCATCCTCCGCGAGGTTGCCGAGACCTTTCCCCGGCGGGGGATGATGATCCTCCTCTCCGACCTGTTCTCGCCCCGCGACGGCCTCTTCCGCGGCCTGAAACTGCTCCGCGCCCGTGGGCACGACGTGATGGTCTTCCACTTGCTGGACGACGACGAGATGGACTTTCCCTTCACGGGGCCGACGCGCTTCGAAGGGCTGGAAATTCCCGACGTCCTGCGCTGCAATCCCCGCGCGCTGCGCGACGGCTACCTGCGGGCACTGGGAGACTACCTGGAGGAAGTCCGCCGCGGTTGCACGCGGAACAACGTCGATTACACCCTGCTGCGGACCAGTCAACCGCTGGATGCCGCGCTGGCCGCGTTCCTGAGCAACCGGCTGGGGATGCACCACAGGAACCGGGGGTAAGGCCGACGGAATGACGAATGACGATGTGAATTTTAAAGCGTAAATGATGAAATCCGAAGTAGTGACGATGCATGCATGTCCGATGACGACGACCGAGAATAGTTGTTCGTCATTCGTCATTTGTCATTCGTCATTCCTGCCACTGTCCTCTGCCGCCTGATATCTTATGCTTCCATTGGTCCATCCTTTCTATTGGGGAATGTGGTTCCTCGCCGCCCCCGTGTTGATCCACCTGATCAACATGCTGCGCCACCAGCGCGTGGAGTGGGCGGCCATGGAATTCCTCCTCCTGAGCCAGAAGAAGCATCGGACCTGGGTCATCTTCAAGCAACTGTTGCTGCTCTTGCTGCGCATGGCGGCCATCGCCCTGGTGGTGCTGGCCCTGGCCCAGCCGCTCCTGCCGGACCGCTGGGGCAGCTTTCTCGGCGCGCAGCAGACACATCACATCGTGCTCTTGGACGACAGCTACTCGATGTCGGAGAACTTGGGCACGCAGACGGCCTTCGACCAGGCCAAGAGCGTGATCAAGCGCTTGGGCGAGTCGGTCGTCCGCCCCCGCGAGCCGCAGTTCTTCACGCTCCTGCGGCTCTCGCGCTGCGGCCGTTATGGCCGTACCCAGCCCGATTTTCAGAAAGAGGCGGTCGACGCCGATTTTGCCAGGCGCTTGGGCGATGCCTTGGACTCGATCGAGATCTCGCAGACCGCCGCCGAGCCGTTGCCGGCCCTGGAATTCGTGCAACAGCAATTGCTGGCTGAGAATGACGGCCAGCGCCGCATCGTCTACCTGCTCTCGGACTTTCGCACCCGGCAGTGGGACAAGCCGGACGAATTGAAGAAACGCCTTACGGAAGTCGACGAGAACCACGCCGAGGTCCGGCTGATCGACGCCGTGGAAGAGCAGGGCCGGTCGAACCTGGCGATCACCGCCTTGGAGCCGGAGGAAGGCATCCGCGCGGCGGGTGTGCAGTGGCGGATGCAGGTCACGGTGCAGAACTACGGCCTCTCCACGGTCCGCAAGATACCGGTGCTCTGGTCCGCCGACGGCAAACCGGGCGGAAGCGTGACCATCGATGCCATCCCGCCCGGCCGTTCCGAGCAGAAAGAATTCTACGTCAATTTCGCCATTGCCGGCGAGCACTCCATCGAGGCCCACCTCAATGCGGACGCGGTGGACGTCGATAATTATCGCTATGCGGTCATCAATCTGCCGGTCACGACGCCCGTGCTGCTGATCGACGGGCAGCGTTCCGCGGCGAACTCCAAGCGCATCGCCAACGTACTGACGGCCAGCAAGGGCATCCAGCCGGAGATCGTCGCGCCCGACTACCTGCTGGCCCCGAAGCGGCCGCTGGGCGAGTTCGCCATGATCTGCGTGTCCAACGTGGGCAAGATCGAGCGCGCAGGGGTGGCGGCCCTGGAGAAATACGTCTCCGAGGGCGGCGGCGTGTTCTTCGTCGCCGGCCCCGCGACTCGCGGCGAGTACGTGACGCAGGACCTGTATCGCAACGGCAAGGGCCTCTTCCCCCTGCCCTTGACGCGTCCGGAACCGCTGGTCGTCGATCCGCTGGACAACACACCCGACGCGCAGTCCGAGGACCACTACGTGTTTCATAACATCGAGCACCGCGTCGAGAATATCTCGAAGATTTTCATGCAGCAGTATTTCGCCGCGCCCGCCGATTGGAAAGCCAAGAGCGATCCCTCCTTGCAGGTAATCATGCGGCTGCGCAACGGCGCGCCGCTGTTGGTGGAGAAGGGTTTCGGCCGCGGCCGCGTACTGGCCTTTCTTTCGACCACCGCGTCGACCGGCGCCGGCAAATGGAACAACTGGTCCAGCGCGGAGCCTTCCTTCGTGGCCTTCGTGCTCAACATGGTCCCCTATCTCTCGCATCGCTTCGGCGCGAGCGATTCCCTGCTGGTGGGCGAGCCGAAGGCGATCTCGTTCAGTGCTCCTGCTTTTGAAGCGACGGTGCATTTTTCCGGTCCTGGGGGCGATGTCTCGGCGGCCACGATTGACGCTGAGGTCTCGGCCGCGGACAAGACCCGCCGCACGGCAACGTACGTCAAGACGGAAACCGCGGGCTTCTACAAGGCCCTGCTGACGCAGACGTCGCACAAAACGGAAACGCGAACCTTCGCCGTCAACGTCGATCCGGCCGAGGGAGACTTGCGGGCCTTGGCTGGTCCCGACTTGCTCTCCCGCTTGGCGCCGTTGAAGCCCATCTTCGAATACGCTTCCAAGTACGATACGAAACTCGATGAGACCCAGGGGCGCAATTTGGGCGATTTCGTCCTCCTAATCCTGCTGATCGTGCTCTTCCTGGAGCAGTTGTTCGCCTGGTCGTGCAGCTACCATATTTCGTCGCGCATGACCAACCCCTGGACGCCCGGTGGCGGTGCCCGTGGTGTCGGCTTAAGCCGGAATTCGGCCGGGCAGCCGACTCAAGACGAGATGATCAGCACGGCGAAAGGAGGCCCGGCATGATGGCTTCCGCTTTATGGCTCTTGGCCGACGCCGCGACCACGACGAAGTTCGAGTGGGGACGCATCCAGGCCGACTACGAGTGGTGGATGTACGGCGGCATCTTGCTGGCGCTCTTGGCCCCCTTGTTCTGGATCTACCGGCGGGACACGAGCGAGTTGCCCTGGTATCTCCGCATCGGGCTGCCGCTGCTGCGGACGTTGGTTCTGATCGGCCTTCTGGTCGTCTATCTCCAACCGCGCTGGCGGAGCGAGCGCGAGGTGCATCTCGATAGCCGCGTGCTGATGTTGGTCGATACCAGTCTGAGCATGGGGCTGGACAAGGACGGCGGCCATGCGGGTCCGGCGCGGTTGCAGCAGGTGGCCGCGGGGCTGGACAATACCGAGTTCCTCGCCCGCTTGCGGAAGAAGCATCAGGTCACCGTGGTACCGTTCAATAGTATTTTGGAAGAAGACCGCCGCGTGGTCTTGCCTTGCGATGTTCCCTCGCCGGCAGAGAAGGCCGGCAATGAATCGGGTACCAGCGATTCGGGCAACGGCGAGTCGGCCAGCGGGGAATCCTCGGAGCATGTCGCGGCTGTCGGCAAGCCGCTCGTGGCCCCGCCCGCCTGGAATAAGCAACTTCTGCCTGGCGGCACCGAAACCCGCCTGGGCGAGGCCCTGGAGCAACTCCTGCGCAAGGAGCGGAGCACGCCGGTTTCCGGCATCGTGCTGGTCAGCGACGGCGGCCTGAACGCCGGCGCGTCGCCCGACACCGCCCTAGAGCTCGCCCGCGAGTCGCACATTCCTATCTATACCATCGGCATCGGTTCGGACAAGAAACCCGTCGACGTCCACGTGGCCGAGTTCAGCGTTCCCTCCCGCGTCTTTCCCGGCGATCGCTTCTCTGTGGAAGGTTCGATCCAGGGCTACGGACTGACAAAGAAATCGATCCACGTGGAGCTCCTGGCCCGCGACGGCGCGGACGCCAAGAATCCGTCGCGTCGCGGTCAGGGCCGGTTCGTCGATGCTAAAGACGTGGTCCTGCTGGGAGATGGCGAGGCCGTGCCGGTCAAGTTCGAACTGCCGCCCTCGGAACTCGGCCATCACGTGCTCTGCCTGCGGGTGAAGGCCCCGGCGGGAAGTTCCGACGCCTCCGACAAATTCCTGGAGGGCGTGATGGATTGCTCGGACCACCAGACGCACGTGCTTCTCATGGCCGGCGGTCCCTTGCGCGATTATCAGTATCTCCGCACGCTCCTTTTTCGCGACAAATCGGTGAAGGTCGACGTGCTCTTGCAGTCCGGCCAACCCGGCATGTCGCAGGAGGCCACGAAACTCCTGGACGACTTCCCCGAATCGCGGCAGGAGATGGCCGACTACGATTGCCTTGTGGCCTTCGATCCCGATTGGAAGGCGCTCAAGCCCGAGCAGGTCGACTCGCTCTTCGACTGGGTCGACCAGGATCACGGTGGCATGATCGTTGTGGCCGGATCGGTCAACGCGGGCCGGGCTTCCGAGGGCTGGGTGCAAGATGCGGGCATGAGCAAGATCCGCCGGCTCTACCCGGTCGACTTCAACTCAAGCGTGAGCGGCATGCGGAGCAACGTGACGTACAGTTCTGAAGAGCCCTGCCCGTTGGAATTTACCCGCGAAGGGTTGCAGGCGGCTTATCTCTGGCTGGGCGAGTCGGCCGACGCTTCGCACGACATCTGGTCGCAGTTTTCCGGCGTTTACAGTTTTTGTCCGGTCCGCGACAAGAAAGCGGGCGCCACCGTGCTGGCCCGTTTCGGCGATTCCCGCGCGGCCCAGGGAGGCCTAGCGCCGATCTATATGGCCGTGCAACGCTACAGCGCCTCGCCCATCTTGTACCTGGGCAGCGCCGAAACCTGGCGGCTGCGGCGGCTTGATCCCGCCTGGTTCGACCAGTTCTGGACCAAATCCATCCGTTTCGTGGCCCAGGAGCATCTCCGCCGCCAGTCGGCGCGGGGTTCGCTGTCCATCGACCGCGACCGTTACACTGTGGGTAGTTCCGTGGAGGTGCGTGCGCAACTCAAGAATTCCCGCATGCTGCCGCTGCCGGCGCCCAGCGTGACGCTTTATGTCACCCGCGATGGCGTGGACCGGCAGGAACTTTCCATGCCGGCCGATCCCACCCGCGCGGGGCGGTTTCTCGTCGAATTGCCCGTCTTGCGGCCGGGCGAGTACAACTTGGAACTAGTCGTGCCGGAGACGGCCGATGAGCGATTGCACCAGGCATTCCGCGCCGTCGTGCCCCGCTTGGAGGAGGAGAATCCGCAGCGCAATGCGGCCCTGCTCATTGAAATAGCTGCGAAGACCAACGGCAAATACTATGATGACCTGGCGGTGGCCTTGAGTGGCGCCGCCACGCCTTCCTTGGTCGATCGGCTGAAGGATGTCAGCCGCACGGAGTCGATTCCGCTTGCCCCCAAGCCGGAAGAAGACGAAAAATGGCTGAAATGGATGTTGGTCGCCCTGTGTGCGGTTTTGAGTTTGGAGTGGCTGGTACGGCGTTTGTACAAACTGGCCTGAAGAAGTAGGGTGGGACCAGCGAGCTTGCGAGCGCAGGCCCACCATGACCGAGAATGTAGAAATAATGGTGGGCCGGCGCTTTCTCCGCAAGCTGGTCCCACCCTACAACTGAATGAGAGATCCCCGCCGACCCCGTGTCGGTGGAACCATGACTGAGTGGCTATGGCAACCTTAGAACACGAATCCCCGCCGCTTTTGCCTCCTGTGATTCGTCAGCAGCTTGCCGCCTTGCGCGGGCGGATACGCCGCTACGTGTGGTGGGAAGGGCTGGCGGCGATCGGCGTCTGGCTGGGTGTGGCTTTCTGGGGTAGCATGGCCATCGACTGGTGTTTCGAGCCGCCCCGGGCGGTGCGCTTGGCCATATTGATCGCGGCTGGCGTGGGGCTGGCCGCGGTACTCTTCCTGTTTATCCTCCGCCGAGCCTTTGTCCGTCTCAGCGACGCCAGCATGGCCACGCTCTTGGAGCGGCAGTTCGCGCAGTTCAACGACGCCCTGCTGACGTCGGTGGTCCTCCTTGATCGCCCGGCCGGCTCCAGCGGTTTCAATCCCCAGATGCTGGCCCACACCGGCGATCTGGCCCGCCAGGGCTTTGACGACGTGCGGCTCTCGCGGGTGTTCAACCGCATGCCGCTGGTGCGTAAATTCGTCATCGCCTTGGGACTGGCTTCCGCGGTCGGACTGTTGGCGTGGATGGCCCCTGCGGCGCTGGAGCTTTGGGCACAGCGGAATCTGCTTCTGGGCAACGCCATGTGGCCGCACAAGATCCGCCTGGAAGTGGTGGGCTTTAGCGACGGCATGGCCAAAGTGGCCGCCGGCTCGAATTTCGATCTCCGCGTGCGGGCCTTCCGCGGCGATACGGAAATACCCGTCATCCCGGAAAAGGTCGAGCTTCGCTGTCGCGAAGAAGGCGGCGGCCGTTTCCGCAAGACGATGAAGAACATCGGCCGTTCCGCAACCTCCTCGGCCGCTGCGGACGAAGTGCTGCAGGAATACAGCTACGAGTTCAACGGCGTGCTCAACTCGATCCATTTCGACGTTGCCGGCGGCGATGCCCGCTTGTACGACCTGCAATTGAAGGTTGTGCCCAATCCCACCCTCAGCCTGAAGGTGGTCTGCGAATATCCGGCCTATGTGGAGCGCGGCCCGAAGACCATCGACTCGGCTGGCGCGGCGGTTCCCGTCCGCGTGCCGGTAGGCTCCCGCCTTACGATCGTTGGCACGGCCGACAAGCCGCTGGAAATGGCCCGCATCGATTGCCCGGCAGTCGAGGGCACTGCGGGCTGGTATCGGCAGTTTGAGGACGACGCGCTGGGCGAGCAGCGGACGCAATTCACCTATACGTTCGAACCTTTTCCCGTCCCGTCCGTCAAGCCGCTCGATGCTGCGGCCAAGCCGGGGGAAACGGGAGCGGCGGAACCCAAGGGGCCCGCGAAGCTGCGGGAGTATGCGCTCCAGTTCGCCCTCCGCGATAGCGACGGACTGAAGGCCCGTGACCCGATTTTCTTGACATTGGTGCCCGTGCCCGATGAACCTCCCGAGGTGAAGGTCCGCCTGATGGGCACGCGGGAGCCGGTCGTCACCCCCAAGGGCCGACTTCCCATTGCGGGCACGATCACCGACGATTGGGGGCTGGGCAAGGCTTGGTGGGCCTACACGGTTGAGGAACGGACCATGTTGGCAATTCCGAAACCAAAGGGTGACTCTTCGCAAGACCCCGCTGCTTCCCCCAAACCGCCTCGGCAGCGGTCGGGCGAGGTGCCAGTCGCCGAGGCCGAGTTGCACAAACATTTACCAGAATATGTCGTGAAAGATGCAGACGACGTGAAAGCCTCGCAGTTGAGCCTGGCAGCGGGCCAAAAGTTGACGGTGACCGTGCGGGCCGCCGACCGCTGCACGCTGGGCAATGGTCCCAATGTCGGCAGTGGCGAGACCTGGCAGTTGGACGTGGTGACCGAAGACGAACTGGTGACGCGGCTGGAGGCCCAGGAATTGCTCGTAAAGCAGCGGTTCGAGGCCATCATCGAGGAGATGCGAGAAACGCGAAACCTGCTCCTGCGGATGGATTTCACCCCTGCCGATAAGGCCGCGGTTCCAGCCCCCAAAGCCAAATTGGCCGGCGCTGAGCCGGGCGAGCGTCAGGAGGAAACGCCCAAATTCTCCGCCGATGAGCTAAATAGACGCCGTTTGGAACGAACTTTGCAGGCATTGCAAAATTGTCGAAAAAATGCGGTAGAAACCGTGGACGTAGCTGCCGCAATTGAGGAAATTCGGCTACAATTAGACAATAACCAAGCCAACAATGAAACTCGTAAGCAGCGGATCGAGATCCAGGTCCTCAAGCCCTTGCACTATATTGTGGAAAGCATGTTCCCTGTCCTGGAACAGCGCTTGGTGGGCCTGCAAGCGAAAGTCGACGATCTTTCCGTCGGGCCGGATCGTCGCGACGCCGCCCTGAAACAGGCCGACTTAATTCTGGCGAGAATGCTCGAAGTGCTCGACCACATGATGAAGACCGAAGATTTCAACATCAATGTCGTGCAACGGTTGAAGAAGATTATCGAAAATCAGAGGAAGCTGACCCAGCAAACCGAAAAGACCGAACAAGATAGCCTTGGCGAAAAGGAGTGACCGGCATGATGAACCGAGTTCATGGGGTGTTGGTGGCCTGGATGGTGGTGGCCGTTTCCCTGGCACAAGCGGCCGGAACGAAGGAACCGCAGGCCGACGCCGGCAAGGCCTCGCCTGCGAAGCCGGCAAGCGGTCCAACCGCGGTTCGTCCTGCCGCCTCGCAAACGCCGACGGAATCTCTATCTGCGAGTCAGCAACAGTTGGCGGCCGAATTCAAGGACCTGCAGGGAATCCTCATGCGGATGCGCGACCAGGTCCGCCAAGCCGATCCCAATCGGGCGGCCCTGATCGAGAAGGCCCTCAAGGAAAGCGGGGAACGCCAAGTCGAGTCCAATTTCCATGACATCGTCGACCTGCTCCGCCGCGAGAAGTTCGGCGACGCCGCGCGCAGGCAAGGCAAGGTCGGCGACGATTTGGATGCCATCCTCAAATTGCTGCTCAGCGAAGATCGCTCGCAGCGGATCTTGGACGAGAAGGCCCTGATCAAAAAATACCTCAACATGCTCAACGGCATCATCCGCGAGCAGAAGGATGTCCAGGGCCGTACGGCCGGCGGCGAGGACCCCAAGTCGCTCTCGGGCGAACAGGGCGCCCTGGCGGAACGGACCGGTAATCTCTCCAAGGATATTCGTGAAAACACGGAAAAGGCTGGCGGCAACGATAAGGACAATGCCAAGAGCAACGGCAAGCCCGATGGCAAGAGCGACGGTAAATCGGATGGCAAGAGCGACGGTAAGAGCGACGGTAAGAGTGACGGTAAATCCGGGGGCAAGGGCGACCCCAAGGAGCCGAAGCCTTCCGCCAAAGATCCGTCCAAGTCCGGCGATAAGAACGACAAAGGCAAGGACCCCGTCAAGGATCCCTCCAAGTCCGGCAGCAAGGACGACAAGAAGGATTCGGCCGGCAAGAGCGACGGCAAGGGCAAGTCGGGCGAAAGCTCCAAATCGCAGGGTAAGAGCCAGTCGCAAGGCGACGGCCAGTCTAAGGGCAAGAGCCAGCAGAGCCAAGGGCAGGGGCAAGGCCAAGGGCAGGGCGACGATCAAGAGGATTCACAGCCCAAACCGCAGGATCCCAATAGTCCGCAGCAGGAGCAGAATCCCATCAGCAAGCGCTTGCAAGCCGCCCGCGAGCACATGGACGAGGCCAAGAAGAAGTTGGACAAGGCCAAGAAAGAAGGCGCTGTGGACGAGCAGGAAAAGGCCCTCCGCGAACTCGATACCGCCAAGGCCGAACTGGAAGAGATCCTCCGCCAACTCCGCGAAGAGGAAATGAAGCGGCTCCTGGCCATGCTGGAAGCCCGTTTCCAGAAGGTCTTGCAAATCCAGCGTGAGATCTACGCCGGCACGGTCCGCTTGGACAAGATCCCCGTGCCCGAACGTTCGCATTCGTTCGAGATCGATACCGGCCGCTTGAGCAATCGCGAGGCCGAAATCGTGATGGAAGTCGACAAGGCCCTCTCGCTGCTCCGCCAGGAAGGCAGCTCCGTGGCCATGCCCGAGGCCGTGCAGCAGGTCCGCGACGACATGCAACAACTCGTCCACCGGCTGGCGGAAGGCAAGACCGAGGTGCTCACGCAGGCCATCGAGACCGACGTGATCAAGGCCCTGGAAGAGATTGTCGACGCCTTGAAGAAGGCCCAGAAGGATGCGGACAGCAAGAAGAAGCCGCCGGGACCCTCGCCCAACGGCCAGCCGCAAGACCCGCCCCTGATCGAGATGCTGGCCGAATTGAAGATGATCCGCGCATTGCAACTGCGCGTGAATGCTCGCACGGGGCGGTACTCGAAACTGGTCGACGGGGAGCAGGCCAACAAGGACGACGTGTTGGACGCTCTGCGGCGTTTGAGTGAGCAGGAGGCCCGCGTACATAAGGTCACGCGCGACCTGGAAATGGGAAAGAACGAATGAGGATGGCAAATTGCAGATTTGAGATTTGAAATTTGATTTCGCCGCAAGGCGGCCGGTACAGAGAAGAAAAAACAGGAGGGAATGTCGCATGAACGCAAGTAATCGATCGCGCACGAATCGTTTCCAGAATTTGCAATTTGCAATTTGCAATTTGCAATTTGCAATTCTTCTCCTCATTCCGCTCTGTTCTGCGGCTTTGGCGGCCCCCCCGGCGCCCGTGTCCGATCCGCTGATCCGCAAGGCGCCGACCTGGCACCCGCCGCTAGTTTCCGAGGTCAAGGCTCAGATGGCCGCCTGGCTGCAGCAGAATGTCGTCGATTCGGCCCTACGCAACAAGGCTCTGGCAATCGTCAACGGGCTGGGCGATCAGGCCACCGGTTCGGAGTTGCTCGACCGCTTGGCTGAGACCTTTGCCGCGGTCGATCCTCAGGTGGCGCAACTCGTGGAAATGTGTTCGCACCCCCGCAGCCGCCTGGTCCTGCCCACCTTTGCCTGGATGAACGCCTCCAAGGCGGCACCCCTGCTGGCCGCCAACATGCGGCTGTACTACGGCCGCTGGCTCGTGCAGGGACAGTGGTTCGAAGAGGCCTTGGAGCAACTCAACAGCCTCAAGCCGGCCGAAGTTGTGGCCCCCGCCGAATTGCTCTTCTACCAGGCCGTGACCTACCATCGCATGCTCAACAAGGTGGAAGGGCTCAAGGTCATCAATCAGTTGCTGGACGGCTCCGAGTTCAGCCCGCGGCGCTACGTCGCCATCGCCTACCTGATGCAAGCCGACCTCAGCACCTTGGAAGAGGAGACGCTCGACCACATTGCGCGACGGATGGAGGACGTGCAGCGGCGGTTGGACCTGGGCCGCGCCGGACCCAAGGTCCGCAAGGTCGAGGACGGAGTGGTCGAGTCGCTCGACAAGATGATCAAAAAGATCGAGGACGAGCAGAATAAGCAGGGGCAGGGCCAGTCCAACTCGCTGCAGTCCCGCAGTCCCGCCACGGACAGCAAGCCCATGGCCGGCAAGGCGCCCGGCAATGTCGACAAGAAGGACATCGGCCACAAGAGCGGCTGGGGTAACCTGCCGCCCAAGGAGCGCGAAGAGGCATTGCAGAATATGGGCCGCGATTTCCCCCCGCACTATCGCGACGCCATCGAGGAATACTTCCGCAAACTGGCCGCCGAAGAGAGTGGCGATGACGATGACAAATAACTCACACTTTGATCCACTATGCATGCTCTGCTTTCCTTGATGGTCCTCTCCGCCCTGGCCGCGGCGCCGCAGTTCGACGTCCAGCTTCTCGACGGCTCGCGCGTCTCCGGCAGCCTGATGCAGTGGGACGCCGCACAGTTGGTCCTCGAGACCCCCTCGGGCCGAACCGCCTTGGATGCGGGCAAACTGGCCTCGGTAACGGCTCAACATCCGCCGCTAAGCGCGACGAAGGCCTCGGTATGGGTGGATCTGGTCGACGGCTCGCAACTGGTGGCGGAGGAATACACGGCGGAAAAAGGCCGGGCCAAGATCACTTTTTCCGCCAGCGAGACGCTGGAAGTTCCCACTGCCGAGATCGACGCTGTTCGCTTTCAACCGACTTCTCCGGCCACGGCCGTGGATTGGTCGCGGATTCGCGGCCAGAAGATTCGCGGCGACATGCTGGTGACCGGCAATGCCAACGCCATCGATTTCCACGAGGGCGCGATTGACGACGTGAACGGCGAAAAGGTCCGCTTTGTCCGCGACAACGAGGTCCGGGGTGTCAAGCGGGCCAAGGTTTTCGGCCTGGTCTATTTTCATGCCACGGCGGCCTCAACCTCAGAGGGGGCCTACACGATCATCGATACGGCCGGCTCGCGCTGGGCGGCAGCGGCGCTGAAGCTCCGCGATGACAAGATCGACTTCACTGCGCCCGGCGGCCGCGCGACCCGCCGCGGGTTGGACCAAATCGCCAAGATCGATCTCTCCTGCGGCAAGATCGTCTTCCTCAGCGATCTGAAAATCGACGTGGAGAAGATCGCGCTCGATCCCTTCACGCTCACCGACCGGGAATTGCCCAGCCGCCTGGAGTTTGCCCGGGTCCGCCGCGACCAGAACCTGGAATCGAAATCGTTGCGGATTCAAGGGCAAGTCTACCGCAAGGGCTTGGCATTGTGTGGTCGCAGCGAATTGGTCTGGACCCTGCCTGGCAAGTTCAGCCGCTTGGAGGCAATGGCCGGTATTGATGACGACGTTCGCCCGTTGGGCAAGGTCCGCTTGCAGATCCTGGGTGACGGCAAGACCCTGCTGGACACCGTCATTGCCGGCGACGAGAAAGACCCCAAGAAGGATCCGCGGCCCGTCAGCCTGGATGTTTCCGGCATGCGGCGGTTGACGTTGATGGTGGACTCGCAGGGCAATTTTGGCGTGGGCGACCATCTCGACCTGGGAAACTTGAGGTTGATCAAATGAGAGTGCAAGGGGCTGTTCTTCTATCGCTATGCCTGGCAGCGTCTGCGGCTGTGCGGGCCGCCGAGCCGCCTGCCGAGGTGCTCGCGGCCGAGACGCAGCGCATCGTCGTCATGGCCAAGGCCAGCCCCAGCGTGCTTGCGATCTTCGATCCGGCAGGGCAGGGGGGCGGTTCCGGCGTCGTCGTCTCGGCTGACGGCTACGCCCTGACCAACTTCCACGTCGTACACCCCTGCGGCAACGCCATGAAGTGCGGCATGTCCGACGGCCAAGTCTACGACGCCGTGCTCGTCGGCCTCGATCCGACCGGCGACGTGGCCCTGATCAAGTTGTTGGGCCGCAACAATTTCCCCTACGCCGAGCTGGGCGACAGCGACCGGCTCCGCGCCGGCGACTGGGCCTTTGCCATGGGCAATCCCTTCCTCTTGGCTACGGACTTCCAGCCCACGGTCACTAGCGGCATCATCTCCGGCGTCCACCGCTACCAGTTTCCCGACGGCACGCTGCTGGAATATGCCGACTGCCTGCAGACCGACGCCTCGATCAATCCCGGCAATTCCGGCGGCCCCTTGTTCAACGGCCAAGCGCAGGTCGTGGGCATCAACGGCCGCTGCTCGTTCGACAAGCGGGGCCGCGTGAGCGTCGACGTGGGCTATGCCATTTCCATCAACCAAATCAAAAATTTCCTGGGCGTGCTGCGCAGCGGGCGGATCGTCGATCACGCCACGCTGGGTGCCCGTGTCGCCGCCGACGAGCAGGGCCGCGTGATCGTTTCCGACATCCTGGAATCGTCTGACGCCTACCGTCGCGGACTTCGGATGGACGACGAAATCGTGAGCTTTGCCGGCCGCACGATTACCACGCCCAACGGTTTCAAGAACGCCTTGGGCATCTACCCCAAGGGCTGGCGGGTGCCGTTGACCTATCGCCGTGAGAACAAGACCTATCCCATTTGGGTCCGCCTGACCGGCGTTCATAGCAATGAACAACTGATCGAGAAGACCCTCGGCCGGCCCGCCCAGCCGATGCCCGTTCCCAAGCCGGGCGAAGCTCCCAAACCGGGTGAGAAGGGCCGCAAGGAGCGCCCCAAGCCGTTGCAACCCTTACAGGTGCAGCCGCAGAAGATCCCCATGCCCGATGTCGTGAAAAAGGTCTTCGAAGAGAAGCACGGATTTGCGAATTACTTCTTCAACAAGCAGGAGCAGGAGCGCGTGCTGAAGCTCTGGAAGCCGCCCGCTGACCCCAAGGGAAGTCGCGGCGCATGGAGTTTCGTGGGCCGCCTGCAAAGCGGCAAGGAAGTGCGCTTCCACATGACGGACAACGAGGTCGAACTCAAGGCCCCCGCGGGAGATTCCAAGTGGAAGCTGGAACCTAAGTTCGCCGAGGCATTTCGCCCCGGCAGCGCCAATGGGCTGCTGCCCGCGCTGTTCCTCTACCGGCTGATGGCGCTGGACGGGCTCAAGGGGTTCAAGGACGCCTACTACCAGGGCACGCTCCCCCTGCCGCCGCAGGAAGGATTGTTCGACGTGCTCGTCGCCCCCTACCGGGGCGTCGATAGCCGCTTCTATTTCGACCCGCACGGGCGGCTGGCTGCTATGGAGATATTTTCCGAGGAACATGCGGATCCTTGGGAAGTCCACTTTGCCCAATATCGCGAGGTTGGCGGACGCGATCTGCCAGGCCACATTGTAGTTTACGGCAACGGCAACGTGTTCGAATTCGACTGCGAGCAATTCCGTTTCACCGACGAGGCGCCGAAATAGATCCATGAATCGACTACATCATATTATCTTGTTGCTGGCCGCCGGGTTGTTGTGCGGCCGTCCGGCAGCCGCCGCCGAAGCGAGCCTGGCGCGGGTGATCGACCAGGCCCAGGCCAAGATTGTGAAGATCTACGGCGCCGGTGGTTTCCGCCGCATGGAAGGCTACCAGAGCGGCTTCCTGATTTCGGCCCAGGGACACGTGCTCACGGCCCTGAGCTACGTGCTGGACACCGATCACATTGTTGTCACCATGAACGATGGCCGTCGCTTTGACGCCAAGTTCCTGGGCGGCGATCCGCGCTTGGAAATTGCGGTGCTGAAGATCGACGCTGCGAGCTTGCCCCATTTCGACTTGGCCAAGGCCGTGCCCCTAGCCGCCGGTACGCGGATCCTGGCCTTGAGCAATCTGTTCAACGTGGCCATGGGTGACGAGCCGGCCAGCGTGCAGAGCGGCACGGTCTCGGTGCTCACCAAGCTGGAAGGCCGCCGCGGTGTTTTCGAGACTCCCTACCACGGCCCCATTTACGTGCTCGACGTGGCCACGAACAATCCGGGCGCCTCGGGCGGCGCGCTGGTCACGTTTCGCGGTGAACTGGCCGGCATCTTGGGAAAGGAACTGCGCAATTCGCTCAACAATACCTGGTTGAACTACGCCTTGCCTATCGATCAGCTTCGCCAATCGGTCGACGAGATCGAGGTCGGCAAGTTCATCTCGCTGAAGGACTTGCCGCCCGAGAAGAAGCCCGCACATCCCATGGACGTCGGCTTGTTGGGCATCAACCTCGTGCCCGACGTCCTGGAGCGGACGCCCGCCTACGTCGACCAAGTTCGCCCCGGCACGGCCGCCGCCCGGGCCGGGCTCCAGCCCGACGACTTGATCCTCCTGATCGGCAATCATCTCACCCAATCGTGCAAGTCCTTGCAGAAAGAGTTGGAGATGATCGATCGGGCCGATGCTGTGAAGGTGACAATCCTGCGAGGGCAGGAACTGGTGGAGGTGACGTTGCAAGCCGGCCCGGATGATAAGTGATGACGGACGAATGACGAATGACGAATGACGAAAGAGCGGCGAGGACTGGGTACTGAGTACTGCGTACCGACACGACCATGAGTTACAACGTGCAAGCTATGAATCGAACCACTTGGCGGGCGGCGGCCGTATTCGCCCTTTTGGCGGTGCTGGCTCGCGGGGCCTCGGCCGAGGACCTCAACACATTGGAGCAAAAGGCCCTCACCGACGCCGTCGATCGTGTCGCCCCCTCAGTCGTTCGCATCGAAACGATCGGCGGACTGGAACGCGTCGATCGCGTGCTCTTCGGCGCGGGGCCGACCACGGGACTGGTCGTCGATTCCAGCGGATACATCATTTCCAGTGCGTTCAACTTCGTGAACAAGCCGGCCTCGATCCTGGTGCGCCTGCCCGACGGCGCGCGCAAGCCCGCCAAGCTGATTGCCCGCGACCATAACTGCCAGTTCGTGCTCTTGAAGATCGAGCCTGACCATCCATTGCCGGTGCCCGAGATGGCCCCGCAGGCGGAAATGCGCGTGGGGCAATGGTGCGTGGCAGTGGGCCGCACCTTTGAAGAATCGCGGCCCAACATGGCCGTGGGCATTCTCAGCGCCGTGGGCCGTGTGTGGGGCAAGGCTCTGCAGACCGACGCCCCGGCGTCGCCCAACAACTACGGCGGTCCACTGGTCGACATCCGCGGCCGCGTGATGGGCCTGCTGGTCCCCCTCTCGCCACAGTCGGCTGGCGAAATCGCCGGTTTCGAATGGTACGATTCGGGTATCGGCTTCGCCATCCCGCTGGAGGCCATCAACAAGGTCCTCCCCAAGCTCCGCAAGGGCGAGGATCTCCGCACGGGCGTGGCCGGCGTATTCATGCAGTCGAAGAACCTGTACACGGGCGATACCGTGATTGCTTCCTGCCGCCCCAACTCGCCGGCCGCCAAGGCTCAGTTCAAGGCCGGCGACCGGATCGTCGAGATCGGCGGTCGCAAGGTCTCCCGCTCGGCCGAGGTCAAGCAGGAGATCAGCCGCCACTATGCCGGCGACAAGCTGCGCTTCGTCGTCCTGCGGGGCGACAAGCGCATCGAGGCCGACCTGGTGCTGAGCTCGACCCTCGAACCATTTCAGCACGGTTTTCTGGGCGTCCTTCCCTTGCGCGACGGCGACGACGCTGGCGTGACCGTGCGTTATGTCTATCCGGGCAGTCCGGCGGCCGCCGCCAAGATCGAGCCGGGCGACTTGATCGTTTCCGTGGTCGGCGATTCCGTGGTCGATCCCGACGAGTTGCGGAGCGCGATTTCCGGCTTCGAACCGGGTATGGACCTGGACCTGGAGGTCCGGCACAAAGACCAGACGCGGAAGATCAGTCTGAGAATGGCCGAGTTGCCCACCGATCTACCGCCCGAGACGCTGCCCGCCGCGCGGTCCAAGACCGACGCCAGCCAGGCGCAGAAGCACAAGGTTGGCCAGATTGCCTTGACGGTGTCCGAATTCAAGAACCAGGCCTGGGCCTACGTGCCGGAGCGCTACGATCCGGCCGTACCCTACGGCGTGGTTGTCTGGCTACACGGCTCGGCTGCGGTGGATGACAAGGCTCTCTTGGCGCAGTGGAAGCCGTTGTGCGATGCCGCGGACCTGGTGTTCGTAGCGCCCAAGGCCGCCGCTTCCGGCGGCTGGCAGGCCGACGAGTCGACCTATCTGGAAAAGCTCATAGGGCAGGTGAAAGCGGGCTATACGATCGATCCCACGCGGATTGTCGTCTTTGGCCGCGATACGGGCGCTTCGCTGGCCCTGGTCTCCGCCTTCCGCAGCCGGGAACTGGTGCGCGCCGCCGCCGTGATCGATGCCGGGTCAATGCTCTCGCCGCCCGAGATCGATCCTGGGCACCGCTTGGCCGTTTATCTCGGCACGGCGAAAACGTCGACGCAGGCCCCACTGGTCAAGATGACGCTCGGTCGGTTGAAGGCCGCCAAGGTGCCCGTCACGGAGAAGGATCTCGGCAAGGATGCTCGCGACCTCACACCGCCGGAACTGGCCGAGTTGGTGCGCTGGATCGACATGCTCGACCGCATCTGATCCTCTACCGGATCTCACTCAGCCGTAGGCCGGAACAAGCCTGCGCAGTTCCGGCATCCCCGTTCTTTGGCTCCGGTAGTTTGTTCGAGCCGGGATATTGCCTCATGCCGGAACTGCGCTTCGCTTGTTCCGGCCTGCGCATCTGACAATCACCAGATCTCGCGCAGATCGAGCGTAAACCCCGGAAGGACGGGATCGCCGGAATCGGTCTTGGGTTGCTACTCGAACACCGCGGTCGCCAGGTCGCCATCGCGGGAAAAGGCTCCGTAAAGCGTTGGCCAGTAAAGCGAATCGATCTGGTCGCTGCCCGGCACGTCGTTGTGGTTGACGGCAAGCCCAAAGATGAACGATTTGCCGCGGGCAAAGCTGAGCGCGCGGTCTGTGGGCAGGCCCTCCAGTGCCGCCTTGCCAAGCTTCACTTCGATAATCATCACCTTTGCGCCGCGCATGTCGATGCCACTGGATGCCTCCAGCAGTTTGCGCTCCGGCACGTTCACCGCCGAATCGAGAAGCGTAATCGTGCGGGGCGCCTGCTCCCGCGTGAGCAGGGTATCGCCGCCCAAAAACCTGTCGCGGAGGATGATGTCGTCCTTGTTGCCCAGCCGCGTAACATTGTATTTCCAGCCCGACCAGAACGTGCCGATGTTGAACTCGATCCCGTCCTGCAAGTAATGCTGGTGGAAATCCTTGTGGTGGAACGTGAAGATGCGGGCGAATTTGATCACTTGCAAATAGAGCGCATCGTCGCAGTAGCCGAGCCGCACGATCGCGCTGTTGCGCTGCGGGTCGCCGGCGCTCATCACGATCGGCTGAATTCCCAGCGACCGCCACTTGACGGGATTACCGTCGATGGGCAAGGCCGCCGCCAGGCACTTGATGCGAACGCGGGGCACCGCCGGAGTGGCATAAGCGGCAGCCGCCGCGCCCGGTTGGGATGCCAGGCTGGCGGCCAGCCCGGCGGAAATCGTGACCGGCGTCGATGTCCGCTTGACGGTGTCCGTGCCCGTGAGTTCCATCCAGTGATAGGACTGTTCGCAGTAGTCGCCGACCACCAGGTACGGCTTGCCGTCGCGGCCAAAGAAACCCTGTGTCTGGCGTTGATTGTCCAGCCACATGCCCAGCCAGCCCATCGCCTTGGGCGTGCCCAGGGCGCCCAGGCCCAGGCCGTCGCGATCGATGCACTCGAACTCGCACAGTTCCGCCCGCGCCGCGACCGTCACGCCGCCGACGTGCGTGATGCCGTTGAGGCCCTTGTTCAGTCCGGCAGGGGTGAGCGGGTCGTACCAGAGCAAGCGGCCATTGCCGTCGAAACGGGCGACGCTATGGCCGGTGCCGCATTCGCCGCCCGTCGGGCCGTCGCCGGCAAACACCTGTGCGACATAGCCGCCGTCGGGTAGCACGTAGAGATCGCCCCCGCGACTGGAAATAAAGGCCAGTTTCTCCGCCTTGCTGAAATCGTAAGGCAGGCGGTACTGGGGCGAACCGTCGATGTGGGCAGTGATCCGCTTGGCATGAGCGAAGTCATAACGAGGCAGGCCGGAGGCATCTAGCCCGGTCATGGGAACGTGGAACAGGCCGTCCCCGGTTTCCAACGCCAGGCTGCCGTCTTTGCGCGTGTCCGTGTTCCCCAGGTTGTCGAAGATGGAAAACGTTATCCGCTTTCCGTCCGGCCCGATGACTGGCGCGGCCGGGTCGCTGTCCTTGATGACGCCGTCGCCGCTGGCTCGCTGCATCGAGAGGCCGTCGTGGTCGTAGCCGTACTGCACGAGCATTTGCGCAACGCCGTCGGGGCGCATGAGCGCGACGAGCATCTTATTCTTGCGCGAGAAGACGCCAAAATCCTTGCCGCCGGAGCTGAAGAAGAAGACGGGGTCGCAGTCGGGCATTGTTGGACGCCAGCGCGTCCCCGGTTGCCATGTCCGCTGCACCTCGTCCAGGACAATGTCGTAACCGCCGCCCACGTTGAAGAAGTGTACGCGGTCGTCGGCAAACCAGCCATAGGAGATCTGTTGACCCCACATGCCCATGGCCATGCGTTTGACGGTTCCGTTGGGACCGAAGAGAGACACGCGCGGCGGGTCGGCAACCGCAACCTGGCCGCTCGCGTCGATGGCGATCGCCCGCGGATTCCAGAAGCGGTCCGCCCGGATCTTGCCGTATCCGTCGCTGCCGTCGCCGATCGCCCATAGCAGGCGCGGATGATCGGGGTCGCGCATGTCGAAGATATGCACCTTCCGCAGCGCGGCGGAATAGACCGCTAGCCGGCCTGACGCTGCCGCCAGCAGGGCCGGCTGCTCCACCAGTTTGCGGCGATACTTGATTGCCCCGGCGGGATTCAGCCCGATGATGTCGCCCGACGAAATCGCCCAGATGATGCCCGCCGCCGCGTCGGCCGCCGGTTGCGACACGCCGGCCACGGCGACGGTCCCGGCGACATCCAGATCGCCGCCCCCGCAGATCACGAGGCTGCCGGACTTGGCGTCGGCAATGTAGAGCTTGCCGCCGAGCCAGGTCATGCCGGCGGGTTGCTTGACCGCGGAGGATAGCTCTTTCTTCACGCTTCCATCGTGGAATGGCACGTAGTCGCCGTTTGCGCTCTTGAGACGGAACAGGGCAGCGGGTTGGTTGATGACCAGCAGGTTGCCGGTTCTGTCGGCGGTCATGCCCGTGGTATCGCCGCCCCCCGGGATCGACCAGGCGAAGTGCTCCATCGGGGCATCGTAGGTCCGCACCCATTGACCGCTTTCGAACCCGCTCTGCGCGACCGCCAACCTGCCGCTGTTGTCGAACGCCAGCACCTTCGGATCGAGCGAGGCCCGTTTGGCGACCGATCCCCAGTCGGTCTTGCTGGAGGCAAGGTCGCCGTTGCCCGCCGCGGCGATGTAATCGAGGCCAAGGTGCGACTCGGCGGTCTTGAGCGTATAGTTGGCGGCGGGTATTGGCTGCCCTTGCCAATTGCGAGCAGGAAGCCAGTAGGGATACTGCCCCTTCGTGAGCGGCAGATTCTGGAAGAGGTAGGCCACCAGGCGACCGTCCGGGGCGTAGAGTCCGGCGCTCGTGACGCCCTCGCCCGAATGCACCGTCAGCGTGCCGTCGGCCGCGCGCGGCGGGACGAAAGCGGTTTGATACGCGCCCAGATCGGTCTGCTCCCGCCGCGCTGTGCCGTCGATGTCGGTCGTGGGTGCGGACACCCCCGCGAGGCTTGGAACGCCGATGCCCGATGCCGTAGAGCGATCCGGTTCCCACGCGAGACGGGACATGGGCCGATAATCGCCCGCGGCGGCGTTGGCATACGCGACCGCGATCGTCAGCGAATGCGTGTCGTACCCGGAGAGCGTTGCCCAGGCCTCGACTTTCTGCCGCTCGCAACCTGCGCCCTCCAGGTAGCCGATATTTGACGCCACGTAGATGTTGTGGTCGATCGAGAGCGACCGGTTCACTCCGGAAATCGCGATTCCATGCGCGGTATCGGTGATCAGATTGTTGAACACGGCCAGGTTGCCACACGAGGCGATACGAACCGCCCGGTCCTGGCTGCCGTCGATGGTGCAGTTTACCAGCGACGACCTCTTACAGGATGTCAGGCTTGCGCCCGCGCTATTGCCGCCGAGGACCAGATTACGGAATGAGCAATCGGAGCAATCGCGGGCGATCAGTCCGCAGCCGCAGTGCCTTACCAGGACGCGTTCTACGGTTTTGCCCGCAGCGCCATCCAGCAAGAGGCCATACTGTGCCGCCCCTGTCACGCTCAGATCGCTGACGTGGGCTGGCAATTTCCCGCCGAGGACGAGTCCGCCTTCCCCGGTGGACGCATCAATGATCGTGTTGGCAAATCCGGTGCCGCGGAGGCTGACGCCGTCAGGAATACGGACATTCGCGAGGCGATAGGTTCCGGCCGGGAGGGTTACGGTCGTACCCGGCGCGGCGGACCGGATGCGGGCCGAGATGGCGTTTGTCTCCTCTGCACGTACGCGCAGCATGGCCAGTGCGAGCAGTCCACCCAGAATGAAGGCACGCAAGATCAGATGCTTCCTCATAGAACGTCTCCTGTCTCGATTAACGGGACCTTTGCTTTCACGTAGCCAACGGCGCCCTGCAACGGGGGCAAGGCATAGTATAGTTTCGGCGGTGCCTTTGGCGTTGTCAATCGCCTCTCATTGTATCTGGCACACTCCGTGTGTCGCTTGCAACGGCACACCGACCATCCCATCATCGTGCTCGGTGCCGGACACATTTTCCGACACGAGGAGTATGGCTGCGGCAGGAAAGACACTCAAGTGCGGCGAGCGACTTGTAAGACGGATTGCCAATCCGTCCTGCAGGCTCTGTGATTTTCTTTCGTGCCGGGATGATATCCCCCCGTAACATAGGTAGAGTTTCCGGAATCCAATAGGATTAGGCAAACTTTTTTGGGGAATGCCCCTTTCCATTTCCCGATCGCGGGCCTTTAATGGAACGTATAACCACCTTACCAGCCTAATCCTTCCGTCTTTAAGGAGATTTGTCCATGAAACGCTATGCTTCGTGTCTCGCGCTGGTCCTGTCCAGCGCAACGGCCTTTGCCGTTGCCGGATCACTGGAGTCCTTCGATTGGCCGCAGTGGCAAGGCCCCGATCGGAACGCCGTCTCCAAGGAGCGCGGCCTCCTCAAGGAATGGACGAAAGATGGCCCACCGCTCGCCTGGAAAATCAAGGGACTCGGCGGCGGCTACAGCGGTCCGTCCATCGCCGCCGGGCGGATCTTCGGCATGAGTAAGCGTGGCGACGACGAGGTCGTTTGGGCACTGTCCGAGACGGATGGCAAGACGCTGTGGGTGACGCGCCTTGGGCCGGCTTTCCCGCAGCGCATGCCGCAGGGAGCCGAGGGGCCGGGATGCACGCCTACGGTCGATGGCGAACTACTCTACGTCGAAGGCCTGGGCGGCGACCTGGCCTGCCTGCAAGTCCGAGACGGCAAGGTCCTTTGGCAACACAGCCTGACGCGCGATTTTGGCGGGCGCGCGCCCATGTGGAGTTACCGCGAATCACCACTCGTCGATGGTGATAAGGTCATCTGCACGCCCGGTGGCCAGGACGCCACGCTGGTCGCCGTCGATAAGTTGACTGGCAAGACGATCTGGAAGAGCAAGGTGCCCGGAAGTGCCGACGGTAGCCTGGGTGCTGGACCCGGCGGATCCGCCCGTGGTTCTGGTCCCGGCGGCCCTGGCGGTCCCGGTGGATCGGGCCGTGGTCGCGGACGTGGTGCTGGTGGGTCTGGCGGTTCCGGCGGTTCTGGAGCGGCCTACGCCTCGGCCATCGCCATCGACTTCGAAGGGCAGCGTGAATACGTGCAGTTCACCGCCAAGGCGCTCGTCGGAGTTGCGGCGTCCGATGGCAAATTCCTCTGGAAGTACGACCGGCCCGCCAATCGCATGGGCATCAACTGTTCCACGCCGATCTACCATAATGGCATTGTCTTCGCCGCCTCGGCCTACAATGCGGGCGGTGGGGCCGTGAAGCTAAGTAAGGATGCAAGCGGCGGAATCAAGGCCGAAGAAGTCTATTTTACCGCGAAGATGCAGAACCACCACGGCGGCATGATTCTTCTCGATGGCTGTCTGTATGGCGCCAACGGCGGCAATGGGGGCGGATTTCTCGTCTGTCTCGACTTCCAGACCGGGAAGGTCCTTTGGGACGGGCGCGACAGTGGCGAGCATCGACCGCCGAAAGGCTCGGTGGCTCTGGCGGATTCACGACTCTACTATCGTACCGAGAAGGGCGCCATTCTCCTGATCGAGCCGAACCCAAAGCAATACGTCGAGCGTGGCCGTTTTGAGCAACCCGACCGCAGTGAGTCGCCGGCTTGGACGCACCCGGTCATTGCCAACGGCAAACTGTACGTGCGCGACCAAGACGTGCTGCTGTGCTACGATATCAAGAATAGGTAGGTTCTAGGCAGTTTGGGCCGTTCGAGGCGTGCGTGACTATGGAAAATTCGGCCACGGGAGATCATGCCCGTCCAGCGGAGCCAAGTTCCATCTCCTCGACGCTGCTGGAGCGGGTCAAAGCGAACCAGCCGAGCGCGTGGGCACGGCTGGCCGCTCTCTATGGCCCGGTCGTCTACCGTTGGTGCCGGCAGGCCGGCGTCCTGCGAGACGACAGCCCGGACGTCGTCCAGGAGGTCTTTGCGGCACTCATGCTGCACATCGACGGTTTTCGCCGCGAAAAGTCTGGCGACAGTTTTGCGGCCTGGCTACGGACCATTACCCAGAACAAGATCCGCGATCATTTCCGTTCTCGCCATGGCCGGCCGGCAGGCGAAGGAGGCTCCGCAGCCCAGCAGCGCATCAATGAAATTCCCGAGCCGTGCGAGCCGTCCGCGTCGAGCGACCCGCGAGACGTGCAAGCGATCGTGCTGCCGATCGAACTGGACCTAGTGCGGGCGGAATTCGAACCCCGCACGTGGGAGGCATTCCGTCGGACAGCCATCGAGAAACAACCGCCGGTCCAGGTCGCCAATGAGTTGGGGATGAGCGTTCAGGCCGTTTACCAAGCCAAGTCGCGGGTCTTGCGGAGGCTCCGCCAGGATCTCGACGGCGCGGTATCGTAATGTCTGCAGATAGCTTAACTGCTTGTCGTCAAGCACTTTACGGCGATTCTCGAAAATCGTGTCAGACGGCCCTCGTTATTCTTGATAGCGACCATTAGATACCTTGTAGGAGCCAAGAACAATGCCCACCTTGACCTGTCCCAGCCGTGATGAATTGCTGGCCTACGCCGTCGGCAGGCTTCCCGACGAGACATCCGAATGTATCGCCGCCCACCTCGAGTCCTGTGCCGACTGCCAGGCGAGCCTGATCACTCTCGATGACTCCAACGATACCTTCTTGGCCCAATTGCGCCAGCCTGCGGCGACCGATCCGTACCTGGAGGAGTCTCAATGCCGCCTGGCGGTCGCGCGGGCCCGCGCCGCGGCAGAAACGAAGGAAGAGACGCCCGCGCTCCTATCCGGCCGTTCGGTCCGCGGGCGGATCCTCGGTGAGTATGAGTTGATCGAGAGTTTGGGCCGCGGCGGCATGGGCACGGTCTACAAGGCATTGCACATGAAGCTCGATCGCGTGGTCGCACTCAAGGTGCTCACGGCTGGCCGCACGCAAGACCCGCGGGCGATCACCCGCTTCGAACGTGAGATGAAGGCCATCGGCAAGTTGGACCATCACCACATCGTCCGCGCCTACGACGCTCGGGAGATCGACGGCACGCCAGTGCTGGTGATGGAGTACATCGCGGGACTCGATCTGGCGGAGATCGTCCGCCGCCTCGGCGCCGTGCCGGTAATCGATGCCTGCGCCATGGCCCGCCAGGCGGCGCTTGGGCTGCAATATGCCCACGAGCACGGCTTGGTGCATCGCGACATCAAACCGTCGAACCTGATGTTGACGGCGCCCGTCTCTTCCGCGAGAGGGGCAGCGGGCGAGGGTGCCGAGGTCAAAATCCTCGACCTAGGTTTGGCCCGCTTCCACTTGGATCAGTCTGAAGCCGAAGAGACGGCCAGTACGGGCCGGACCGTCAGCGGCGAGATCACCGGCACCGACCAGGCCATGGGCACGTCCGACTACATGGCCCCCGAGCAAATATCCGACAGCCGCGCGGCGGACATCCGCGCCGACATCTATAGCCTCGGTTGCACGCTCTACAAGCTCTTGACCGGTCGCGCCCCGTTCGACGATGCGGAGCACCAAGGGCCGGCAGAGAAAATGGCGGCCCACGTGGGTGAGACGGTCCCGCCGATTTGCCAGGTCAATCCCTGCGTGCCGCCGGAGTTGGCCGCGGTGCTGGACCGCATGCTGGCCAAGTCGCCGGCGGCCCGCTTTGCCAGCCCGGCGGACGTGGCGGAGGTGCTGGAACGCTTTACCAAGGGCGCCGACCTGTCGGCGCTTGTGGCCCGTGCCGCTAGCGGCGAGCCGTTGCCGGCGGCATCGCCCGAGTTGGCCGGCCGTGCTTGGCGGCCGCCCGTTCTTCGTTTCATGGGAGCCTTTGCCATGATCGCTGGGTTGGGGGGCGGCCTGTTGGGCATGTTTCTGCTGTCCGCCCAGCCGCCCGACATCGCCGGCGAGTGGCAGGGCGAGGATTGGGGGCACGTTGTCATGAAAAAGACCAGCGACACGGAATATACCGGTACCTACAGCGACACGGTCGGCGAGCGGCCGGGCGAGATTCAATTGAAATGGTCGCGGATCGAGCGGCGTTTCAACGGCACGTGGCGGGAAGGGAAAGACCGCTTTGGCGAACTGTCCGTGCGCCTGGTCGACGGGGAAATTCGCGGCGCCCTGACTACCGATGCCAAGTCGCGCATCAACCCCGCGACGCCCCGTCTGGCCGACTTGAAATGGACGCGGCTCGGCCTCGCACAAGGGCACGACACGCCCTCTGCCGAAGCGGCAAAGCGGCCGGAGCGGTCGCACCCGAATGCTATCGCTGACGCCAAGACGGCGAAACAGCGGCAGGAAGCGTGCGGCAAGCATCTGGGCCTGCCGATCCAGATCATCAACTCCCTGGGCATGAAGCTGGTACTCATCCCGCCGGGAGAGTTCGCGATGGGCTCGCCTAGGGAACTGATCAAGGAGGAATTGAAGACACCCGGTATTGAGGATTGGTACAAGGACCGCCTGCCGGGCGAGGGGCCGCAACACCTGGTGCGGATCACCCGGCCGTTTTACTTCGGCATGCACCTGGTGACGCAGGCGGAGTACCAGCGCGTGGTGGGCGTCAATCCCAGCGAGTTCGCGGCGGCCGGAAATGGCAAGGACAAGGTGGCCGGCCAGGACACCAATCGATTCCCAGTGGAGAACGTGACATGGGACGAAGCGGTGGAGTTTTGCCGAAAACTATCGGAGTTGCCGGAGGAGAAGGCGGCGGGGCGAACGTATCAACTGCCTTCCGAGGCGCAGTGGGAGTATGCCTGCCGCGCGGGGAACACCGGCCAGTTCAGCTTCAGTCCGAGCGGCGATGCGATTCCCAAGGAGTCCGATAGCGACCGACTTTGCGACTACGGCTGGTTCGATGGTAACTCCGGCGGCAAGACGCATCCCGTGGGCGAAAAGAAGCCGAACGCCTGGGGACTATTCGATTTGCACGGCAACGTGTGGGAGTGGTGCCAGGACTGGTACGGTAGGGACTACTATGCGAAGTCGCCGGCAGACGATCCGACCGGTTCCCCCGCGGGCACATACCGCGTATGCCGCGGCGGTGGCTGTCGCGTTCCGGCATGGCGCTGCGGGTCGGCGTCCCGCGGCAACCGCGAGCCCGGGCTTCGCTACGGCGGCCTCGGTTTGCGGGTCATGCAAGTTGTTAACCAACTCGATTGTCGGTAATACCTGGAGAAAACAGCATGTGTGTTTCTGCGATGGTTCGAAGTTTGTTGGCAGTGGCCACGGTTGCCGTTGCCGTGTCGGCTCAGGCCAACCCGCCCAATTTGCCCAACGGGTACGACGTGTTCAACATGCCCAGTGGGGATGTCAGCCTGCAATTCGTGACTGTGGGCGATCCCGGCAATGTGGCCGATACGACCGGTTACGGCTCGGTTCCCTATGTCTACCAGATGGGCGAGTACGACGTGACGGCGGCGCAGTATTGCCTATTCCTCAATGCGGTGGCGATGACGAGCGACCCCTACGGGCTTTACTACTCGCGCATGGCGGCGGTGGGTGGTGGAATCGGCGGCACTTCCGGCTGCGGGATCGTCCAGAGCGGTTCTGCCGGCGACTACACCTATACAGTTGCGGCGGCCTACCAGAACTTCCCCGTGAACTACATCACTTGGGGCGATGCGGCCCGTTTCTGCAACTGGCTGCAAAACGGTCAACCCAGCGGAGCGGAAGGCCCCGGCACGACCGAAACGGGGACCTACACCCTCAACGACGACACTACCAATTTGAATACGGAAACCCGGAATCCGGGCGCCACCTATTTTATCCCGACGGAGAACGAATGGTACAAGGCCGCCTACTATGTCGGCAGCGGGACCAACGCGGGCTATTGGACCTATCCGACCAAGAGCGACACGGCCCCCATCAACACGCTACCCGACACGGGCAACCACGCGAACTTCTACGACGATTACGACACGGGGAATGGCGGCTACACCGATCCGGTGAACTACCTGACGCCCGTCGGCAGTTTTGCCTTGTCGCCCGGTTCCTACGGCACGTATGACATGGGCGGCGACGTCTGGCAATGGAACGAGACGGATAACGAGGATTCGTTCCGTGGTTTGCGGGGCGGGTCATACTTTGTCGATTCGGACGACATGGCGTCCTTCTACCGCAACAGCGGCGTCCCCACGGCGGAGCATGCCGTTTTTGGGTTCCGCGTTGCGGCAAGCGGCGTCGCAGTGCCCGAACCCGGCAGCATTACGCTGTTGCTCGCGGGCGTCATGGCGTTGGGGATCCGGAGACTGCGCCACTATAAAAGTCTGTACCGGAAAGCGGCGCAGGCGTAGGCTGAAACAAGCTTGCGCAGTTCCGGCATTGCCGTCTATGGCTACGAGATCTTGGGAAGGGGATAAGATGACGTTAATGTTTGATCCACACCGTCTGTCCTGCCATCTCCCGCGACGCGGGACGCGATGGCCCCGCCTTCCAGCCGTCGGGCTTCTCGGTGATGACACTGCGGTTGTTGCATATCGCCGAGTTGGGCAGCGTCAGATCCCGTCCGCCCATAACGTGGAACAACGGCCCTGGCTCGCCCGACCAGTGCCCCGCGATACTCTGGAAATGCTGACGTTCCGGCAGTTCTCCATCCGCACGTACGGCGCCGAGCTTCCCTCGAACCGGAGCATGAGCAGCGCCAGGTTCTCGCATCCGCGCAGTATCACGGCCGTCCGCGTGTAATGCTCCTGATGCACACCGTACATCCTCGGATGTCTGGTGCAAAGCTCAAGTGTTTAGCAGACCGCACGTGGTCTGCCCTGTCAAACCAGGAGTCGCCACGGAGGACATCCTGGGCCGTTGCGGGGGTGAAACATTCGAGTGCGGCCAAACAGTTCCTTGTCCTTTCCAGAAAAATCTCCCTGCCGTGGTCCGATATGCTCTCGCTCCACATCGTGCATCGGATCGCTCACGTCACCAACCGTCTACCAATCATGTGAGTCGAGATTGTCGAGTAGTCTAAGAGTGCGGATCATCTTGCCGTTCTCGGAGTCGCAGATCGCGAACTCTGATCCGCCGACAAGAAGCGTTTTGCTGTCCGGTGAAAAGCCGAGCATGTGTCCCCACTTGGCGAGCTTGATCGTGGCGATCTCTTCGCCTGTGTTCATGTTGTAGAGACGGACCTCGGGGTCATCTTCTTCACCATTATGATTATGCCCCGATTCAATCGCTAGGCGGCGGTTGTCGGGACTGACAATTGCACGGTCCGGACTCAATTTGGGATAGGTCTTCGCTCCGGTCATTTTCTTTCCCGATTCCATGTCACAAATCGTGGTTTGGTCTCCACCGAAGGGAATCGCGGCGAACTTGCTGCCGTCATGCGTCCATACGGTACCCCAGATATGCTTCAGATTGTGCGGAATGCTTCGGACTGTTCGGCCAGATTTGAGGTCGATCAGTCTGGCCCTTTTTGGCTCGAATGACGCCAACGCTCCGTTCGAAGTGTAACGATGCCCACCTCCGAACCTCATCTCCTCCCCTGTGACCCTTCCGATCTCCCTTCCGTCGCTGGTATCGAAGATTACTCCTCCGCTGCGGTTGTAGAGTGTAAACGCGCCGAAAACAACGTGAGCAAAGCTACGCCCGTCGAGCGAGAAGTGCAAAGTGTCCGCGCGAGGACCGCTGTACTCGTCGAGCTTTGCCTTGACAAGTTGGCGACCTGTAAAGGTATCCCAGATCGCGGCGTCAAACCGGGCCTCTGGTCCACGCTGCCAGACTTCTCCCGTAAGCGGAATTGTGGCATTGCCCATCGCGGGACTGGGCTTACCGGTGCCGGGCCGTTGGCTAAAGGCAACGATCCGTCTTCCATCGGGGCTGAACTCTCCCGCCACCTGGCCTGGGAAGCTATCCCTTTCCCGGCCCGTCCCCAAGTTCCAGAGAATGACGCGGGTGTCTCTGGATATTAGACCGGTCTCTCCAGGTCCAATCCACGAGCTACTGAGAGCATGGTTACCGTCGGGGCTGAACTGGACGGTGTGGATTCGCTCCTTGTGCCCTTTCATCCGCTGGAGCAGCTTGCCTGTCTCGGCGTCCCACAGGCAGATGTCATAGCCGATGTGGCCGAGAATCCGCTTGCCGTCGTAGTCCCAGCCGCGGTTCGGCCTTTCGATGCTCTGCTTCCATTGCAGTTCGTTGGGCTTCGGTGCGCTCGCCCTCGTGAGGTTGGGAGCACCAATGCACAGAAGGAGTGCGATTATCGTCAGCGCGGATTTCCGCCTCTCCCGCTGACTGGGACGGCCTACTGTATGTCCAGCCATTTGATCAACTCCTCAAGTTGATTTTGTATTGCCTTGGAAGCTCTGTTCCAGGGGTTTGCACGAAAAGCCGACCATAGCGTTTGAGTCGATCTTTGGCGTAGAGTGGATTGTCGCTTGCAATTAGAAAGCAGATTACGCTGGGGCAAGACCAACCAGTCGCTTCCAAGCATATCCGTTGGGCAGGCCGCGTCTCGCTTCTTTGCAACTTTTCCATCCTTATTTTACATTGGCACGGTAAGGCTGTCGAGAACGCTTGCATGGTTGGCGATGGCCAGCGAGCGGTACTCCAGTCGCCAAAAGCCGGGGCTTCGTCGACCAACGCTGCGCGTCGGTGCCCGCGGCCACTGGCCACCCCGGGAATTATTCATCGGCCGAGCCTCAGGGACTGCGCCCGGCGAGCCAAATCGTGTGCCGTGCTCCCTTGCGGAGACCGTGCGAGCGCACGTGAAACTCGTCCACTTCGAAGCCGGTGTCGCGTAGACGCCGGACGAAAGCCCGATCGGGACCGGCCGACCAAACGGCCAACACGCCCGCAGGACAAAGCGACGTATAGGCTGCATCGAGTCCAGTATGCGAGTAGAGCCAGTTGTTGCCCGCCCGGGTCAGTGCCGCGGGACCGTTATCCACGTCCAACAGGATCGCGTCGTAGGACCGCGGTTCCCCCTTCAGAATCTGCGCGATATCGACCTCGCGGACGGTGACGCGGTGATCCTCAAGCGGACGGCCAGCCAGATCCGCAAGGGGTCCCCTGTTCCATTTGACTACCGCCGGCACCAATTCAGCCACTACCAACTGGCCATCGGCTGGCAGTCCACGCAATGCCGCCGCTGCAGTATACCCCATACCCAGCCCTCCGATCAGGACCCGAGGACGTGTACGGTCGGCGATCCTTGCACATGCAAATTCGGCCAGGGCATCTTCCGAGCCGTGCATGCGGCTATTCATGAGTTCGCAGCGATCCAGCCTGATCGAGAACTCTTCGCCTCGTTTGTGCAGACGCAGTTCTCCTCTGCCACCGGGGACGGACGCGCTGTCAAGGAACTCCCAAGGAATCACGGAGTCGCCTTCCGGAACTCGGCGCGGTAGACCGGTTCGTCGCTGAGCCGCATGCGCCGCTCGAAATGCGTGCGGTAGGCCAGGTCGTGCTCGGCGGGCGTCTCCGGCACGGCAATCGGCCCGGCTAAGCGTGTGTGGGCGGCCAACAGCTCCAGCGTCGCCTGGAAATACTCCTCGACGTCGGTCCAGAAGTGCAACGCGCCGCCCGGCAGGAGCGTCCGCTCGACGTGCTGCACGAAGGTCTCGTTCATCACTCGCCGCTTGCGGTGCCGCTTCTTCCACCAGGGGTCGGGAAAATAGACGTGTACCGCGGCCAAGGAACTGCCGGGGATCAACTCAGCGAAAATCCGCAGGCCATCGCCCGAGACGATACGGGCGTTGGACAATTCCGCCTTGGCCAGCCCCGCGGCAGTGAAACGGGCGTACTTGCGTGCGATCTCGATACCGAGAAAATCGACGCCCGGCTGGCCGCGGGCCGCATTGCGCAAGAATAGCCCCTTGCCGGAGCCCACCTCGATTTCCAGCGGCGCGGCGCGGCCGAAAATGGCCTCGCTGCTCCAGGGCCGGGGAAGTTGCTCGAATTCCAAGAGATGTTTGGAGAGGTTCAGCGAGGGATCGATCTTGCGGAGTGCGCGGCGGCCCACGGCGTTCGTTCCGTAATCAGGCTTCGTCGCCGGGCAGGGAAGCACCGGCGGACCCGGCGGACAGCAAATCGACCGGCAAAGGAATGCCCTTGATGATCCCTTCGCAGACCAGGTTCTGGTCGACGAACGACTGGAACTCGCACGTGATGATCGTGCGCCGCGCCTTGAGCAAGCGGGTCACGATCACGAGGCGATTGCCGGGCCGGACGAGGCCGCGAAAGCGGATGTCTTCCATGCCGCCGAAGCCCATCATGCCCACCATGAGATTGTTCTTAACGGCGTAGTAACTCGACAACTGGGCGGCCGCCTCGCACATCATCACGCCCGGCATTAGCGGCATGCCCGGCATGTGGCCGCGGGCCCAGAATTCGTCCGGCTTGAGATCCTTGTAGCCGACGCAGATGGCGCGGGGGTGGTCCTCGAAGACGATCGCCGTCAACTGCTCCATCTCGAAACGCTGCGGATTGTAGCGACGGATCTCGTCGATATCGCTGACCACATGATTGAGGTCATATTCACAGAAGTCGATGATCAACGGTTTCTTGGGCACGACTGGCTCCTTGGAACGGTTGGGGGTCCCGAGCAATAAACGATGTCTCGCAGCGTCGCCGCCGGTCAGGTCTTGACCTGGTGCCGTTTCGCCTTGCGGGCCTTGCTGTTGGACGGACGTTTGCCATGATTGGCCTTCTTGGCCACGCGATGCGGTTTTGCCATAACAAATTACCTCTTCTTGCTTTAGGGCTGAATCTCTTGCGCAAAAAACCTTCCGGCCCCTGCTCGTCAGGCGGAAAGAACCTATTAGTTTACCATTCCGCTGCTCGACTGGGAAGGCCGGGCTTGATCATAGCTTGCCAAGAGCGACAATAAGACATGCCTAACGCGGCAACGCCGCGTTTAAGGCATGCCACCCGGCCGCACACTGCCTCTTAGTTCCGCGACGTGGTGGCTAAGGGACGCCAGACGCGCCAACAGATCGCTGGCGGCCCCTGTATCAATGGCCCGGGCCGCCATCGCTGCACCCGTGGCAGGCGTTTCCGCAGCACCGGCCGTCCAAATCGCGGCGGCCGCGTTGGCGACGACGATAGCGCGGGCCGGCCCAGGCCTGCCAGCCAATACCCCACGAATAGTGGAGGCGCTTTGCTCGGGACCGCTGACCTGGATGCTCGCCAGCTCGATGCTTTCCAGCCCGAAGTCGGCCGGGGTCCAGCGAAAGTGTCGGATCTGGCCGGTGGCCTCTGCGACATCCGTAAAGCCGGTGAGCGTGACCTCGTCCAGGCCGTCGCTGCCGTTGACCACCGCGCTGCGGGCGGTGCCCAGCAAGACGAGGGCCTCGGCCAGAAGCGTGCGATATTTTGCCCGGCCCACCCCCAGCAACTGTCGCGAAGCACCCGCCGGATTGACCAGGGGGCCGAGGATGTTAAAGATGGTGGGCACGCCGAGCTTTTTCCGCACGGGCGCAACATGCTTCATGGCGTTGTGCAACAGGGGCGCGAAGCAGAAACAGATGCCCAGTTCGTCCAGGCAGCGCTCGACACAGGCGACGTCGGCCTCGACGTTTACGCCCAGCACGGCCAGCACGTCGGCCGAGCCGCTGCGGCTGCTGGCTGCCCGATTGCCATGCTTGGCCACTGGCACGCCCGCGGCGGCCGTGACGAGGGCCGCCGCCGTGCTGATATTAAAGGTCGACAACTGATCGCCGCCGGTGCCACAGGTATCCAACAGTTCCGGGCGGGAGGAGCGGATCGGCGTCATTTTCCGGCGTAGGGCCAGGGCTGCCCCGGCTACCTCACTCACGCTCGCGCCCTTGCGATTCAGGGCCAGCAACCAGCGGGCGATGTCATCCTCGGCGCAACGCCCGCACATAATCTGCTCGAACGTCTCGACAACCTCGTCCATCGACAGGTCGCGGCCGGCTTCCGTTTGGCGGATTGCAGTTTCAATCATGCGGTTGTTCTTCCACCGCTTTGTCTGGGGGCAATTGGCCCATTCCGGCTAGGATCCGCCTTTCTTTGGCCTTGCATGCCGCCGGCGTCATTTGCGGGGCGGTCGATTGCGATGCGGCCCAAGCCATAAAGTCTTGCAGGGCTTGCCAACGTGCAGCCGGATCGGTGGCGGCCGCACGTTTTGCTTCTTCGTGGCGTTTCAAATCGTCATCGCATGCCGCCGTAACCGGCTGAAAACTTTCCGATGCAGGCATCAATACTTCTTCAGGTGTTGACATGGTTACTTCTGGTTGCCTTGCAGGGCGGCCTTCAAGACGCGCACCCGATCCAGTTTTTGCTCTTGCTCCGAAAGGGCCAATTGACATTGTAACATGTCCTCGTCGGACAAGCCGACATAGGCCGTGCCCTTGGCGGTAGTTCCCGTGCGGGCACGTTGCCTGGACCCCGACCACGAACCGAGGCCCTTGACTGCTCGAAACACGTCGATCCAGCCAAACCGGCTGGTAAGACAGAAAACACCCTGGTACGTCAACCAGTTCGTCGGCAAATTGGCGACGTCTTGCCACTGGGCATCGTCGGAGCCCCACGAGGCGCCGAGGGCTACCAAGGCGGCATGGCACCGTGCCCGGTTCTCGTCGGAATCCTCGATCCAAAAATCCACGTCGAACGTCGTGACCGGCTCGTGGTGTAGCAGGAAGTTCACTCCCCCTATAAGTATATACTGTACTCGGCAGTCATTGAAGACTTGCAGAATATCGTCGATTTGTTCAACACTTTTCATCGTAAGCGAGTCGAATTTGAACCATGCGGTTATGTATCTATTGTACCTGCGGCCGAGTGTTATTCCGAGTCCAGCCTCAGTTTCGCCATAATCGGATTGACAATAGGGCTGCCGATGGAGAAAATTCTACTAGTGTCGTGGTTCAAGCAGACGGGGATTTGTCCTTTGAACAGGATTCTGTAGGGAACGCCCTCCGTGGCGTTCCGAATTTGCGGAACGCCATGACCCGCAAGCGGGTTCCCCGCGTTCCCTACAGGGTGAAGGTCGCCAATTGCGAATCACTATGCCAAGCGGATAAGCCGCCCGTGGCACAAACGCAAGGAAAACCCGCCCGTCGGGTGTAGATAGCAAGACGCTACCGGAGGGAATAGCTATGATCGATTCTCCAGACGCATCCGCTGATTCGGAAGCGGTGATCGCGACATTTTCCCCGGGCATGTTTCCGCTGGAGTTGATTATCCGCGATCATTACGCCCGCCAGTCGCGATGTCTTTTGGGAAGCCTGCCCGCCGTTCTCGGGCGGGACGAAAAGAACGACGTGCGGCTTGCCGACCCTTGGATCAGCCACTCTCATTGCGAATTGCGGCAGGAGGGCGACGTGTTGGTAGTACGGGATCTGGATTCCAAGAATGGGGTTTTCATGCGCGGCCTCCGTGTCCGCCAGGCCGAAATTATGCCTGGTGATTGTCTTACGCTGGGCCGTACCGAGATCACGTTCCGCTATCGGCGTATCGGCGCCGGCGATGACTCCGTTGCCGATAGTGGGATAACCGTGTCGCAGCCCGCCTTGGCCGATGGCCGCAGGCCGGATCCCGCACGTCCGACGACGGAAGAACTGCTGTATTAAAGATCCGCGAATCAATAACTGTTCCATTGTCGCCTTTCGCTCCGCGAAAGAACGCTACTTTCGCGGAGCGAAAGGCGACACTTCTTGATTCGGCGGTCTTCAACAGCCTAATCTATCGGTCCGTGCTCCAACTCCCGCTGCCGCCGATCGGCCAGCGCGGGGCCTCGGGGGCGCTGTTCTGGTAGCCGTTGCTGGAAAGATCATCCTTCATGCCGGCGTCCTTCTTGATGGCCCCGCGGACGCCCAACAGTTCGGGATGCCGGGCGATCTTGTCCGTGAAGACCCGGGCGTCGTTGAGAATCGGTTTCAGGTCGCGAGTCAACTCGTCGAGGTTCTTGGCCATGTGATTGACGCGCACGTACAACTCTTTGTCGTGCAGCAGTGCCCCCAGCGAACCTTGCGGGTCGTTCAGTTCCTGGCTGAAACGCAGCATGTTGTCGGTCAGCAGGTTGAGTTTCTTCATGCTCGCGTCGATTTCGTCGACGAGGCCCGGCCCGCGCTCGCCCAGCGGCTTGGTCAGGCCCTCGATGTTCTGCATGTTGTGCTCCAGCGAGGCGAAGGTGCCTTCGATCCGTTTCACCGCGCCCCGCGTTTCCTCGAGTACGGCCGGCATCTCGGCCACCGTCCGCTTGATCTGCCCGCGGAGCACCGGATCGCCGAGCAGGTCGTTGCTGGCGGTGAGGGTCTTTTGCAAGAGTTGCATCGTTTCGTCGGCCTCGCCGATCATATGGGTGATCCGCTGCTCGTTCGTTTCCACCAGCCGGTCGACGCGGGTCAGCACGTTGTGCATGTCGCGGCAGGCGACGTCGAGCGTCGTCAACGTCTGGGCTGCCTGCTTCTGCAGGCCGGCGATCGAGCCAGTCACGTCCTGGGCCACGTGGCCGTCGAGTATAGTGCCGCTCTTGATCTCGGCCTTCTCGCCTTGGAAATTGGGGATCCGCACGAAGTCCAGAGAGGCATCGCCCATGAGCAGCGAACTGGCCGCCTTACACTGCTCGTTCGTGTAAAGATGGCGGTTGTCGTCGATTTCCGCGGTGACGATCACGCCCACGTCGTCTTCGGCGAAGCGCACGTCCCGCACCCTGCCAATAAGGATGCCGGCCTTGCGCACGGGCGTGTCGCGGGTCACGCCCGGGGCATCGTTGAACTTGATGTAGATCGTATACGTGCCGTGCGTGAGCGGACTGGTGCCCATGAACAGCAAGACGAGGATCGCGGCGATCAGGGCCGTCGCCAGGATCATGACTCCCACGCGGAATTGCATGACTCGTTCGTTCATCACCGGCATGCCTTTCTCTCAAGAGCCGTTCTGCCGCATTTCCATCATCCGCTCGCCCGCCTCGCCGCGGACGAACTGTGTCACGCGGCGGTCGCGGCTCCGCTCCAACTCCGCCGTAGCGCCATCGAAGAGGACCTGCGGCTCGTCCTCTCGCAATCGCGACAACGGATACAGCATGACGATCCGATCGGCCACCTTTTGGGCCGACTTCATGTCGTGGGTTACGACGACGCTCGTCACCGGATGCCGATGGCGGGTCCCTAGAATCAGTTCGTTGATGACGTCGCTCATTATGGGATCCAGGCCCGTCGTCGGTTCGTCGTAGAGCACGACTTCGGGTTCCAGGGCCAGGGCACGGGCCAGTCCCACCCGTTTGCGCATGCCGCCGGAAAGCTCGGCAGGTTTCTTGAATCGCACGTTCTCCGGCAGGCCGACCTCGGCCAGCCGCGCCAGCACGATCTCCTCGATCTCGGCTGTCGCCTTGCGGCTATGTTGCCTCAGAGGAAAGGCCACGTTCTGGGCGATCGTCATGCTGTCGAACAAGGCCGCCTGCTGGAACACGAAGCCGAAGCGAGTCCGCTCGCGCGTCAGGGCCCGCTCTCCCATGCGGGTCAGGTCCTGGCCGTCGAACAACACCGTTCCCCGCGTGGGACGCAAAAGGCCGATGATGGTCTTCAAGAGCACCGTCTTGCCGCAACCGCTTTCGCCGATGATGGCCAGCGTTTGCCCGCGGTCGATTTCCAGGTCGATGTCGCGCAGCACCTGGTGCCGGCCGAACTCCACGGCCAATTGTTGCACGCGGATCAGCGGTTCCTGCGAAGACGTTGGTGCGGTGGACGTGACCATGGTTCAGAGAAAGTTCGGACCTTGCGGCCAGAAGATCAGGTAGACGTCGCGCAGTCCGATCGCCAGCACGACGTCGAGCATGAGAATGACCACGAACGAATAAACGAAGGCGGTCGTGGCCGCGCGGCCGACGCCTTCCGCGCCCGGATCGCAATGAAAACCATGATAGCAACTGATCAGGGCGATGGCGGCCCCGAAGAACAGGCTCTTGAAGACGCCGGCGAAGACGTCAAAACCTCGCACGTAGCGCTGCGAGTGCATCAGGTAGAAGTGAAAATCGATGTTCGACAAATACACACTGTAGAACGCGCCGCCCACGATGCCCATGAAGTCGGCCATGATCGTCAGGGCCGGAATCAGTAGCAAGCAGGCGAGGAACCGCGGCACCACGAGATAATGGATGGGGTTGGCGCCCATGCTTGCCAGGGCGTCGATCTGCTCCGTCACGCGCATCGTACCCAGTTCGGCCGCCATCGCGCCGCCCACGCGGCCGGCCAACATCGTGGCGGCTAGCACCGGTCCCAACTCGCGCACCAGAGACAGATTGATCACGGCCCCTAGCCGCGTTTCCATGTGCAACATGCGAAACTGATCGTAGGCCTGTACGGCCAGGATGATGCCGATGAAGGTCCCCGTCAAGGCGATGACGGGCAGGCTCAGGACGCCGATCTGATAGAAGCATGGCATCAGTGTTTCCCGCCGCGCCATGCGCGTGGTCAGCCATAAAACAGTGCGAAACGTAAAGATCGCCACGCTGCCGAAGCCCTCAATCCAGTCGATCACCACGCCGCCCAAGTCGGCGACCCAATCGGCGACGGCCGTGATGAGGCCGCCGCGAGTCTTGTTGCCGGTGATGGAGACGTCTTGAGACATGGTCGTTCTTCGTTGCTGCTCCCTTGCCTATTTACGCGGACTGGGAGACGAAAAAGATAGGCCGTCGTTGGGGCGGACGCTACCTTAGTCAATCTTCGTCGCAATGAGAATACGGCTTGAGTGAAGTTTTCCGATAATGTGAGCGGGGAAAGATACGAAGGTTAGGCGGAGTGGCCTGTAGGGTGGGACCCGGGCAGTGTGCGCAGCATGGTTGGCCTGCGCTTGCCGACCCGCAGGGCACCCCGAATCTGATCGCACTCTACAACTTGCTCTATCTTCCCGAAACGCCGAAATAGCCCCAGGAAAATGGAACTGACTGAGATTTGTTTTCCAGAATGTTGTTGACGGGCGGTTGCCAATGCGATGCTGGAGTTTGGGCACCGTTCCCACCGGCCGAAGCGTTGGTGCTGGATGGGGTTTGCCGCGCCGGTTTGATGGCCGCCGCGGGCGGGGATTGCTGAGGTGTGTTGTTGGACGGTTGCCAGTCGCACTTTTTGACTTCGCTTCGCCTGTCGCTCTTCGTTTCAGCGGCTTCCATGTCGACTTTTGCTGCTTTCACAGCTTGCGTTGGCCGACGCGGTTCGGGCTGTTGCGTTTGCGCGGCTTGCCGGGAAAGCTGCGGCGGTCTTCCGGCCCTCGCGGCAGGCGATGGCGAGGGCTGGATTCTTACATACGGGGATTGTGTCGGCGGTCCCTCGAAATTGTCCTCAAATCCACTGGACGCTCTGCATGATGATCGTGTAGCGCAGGTTTCGCATTCGGTCGGAACTATTACACAGCGACAGTCACCGTCGTGATAATGCCAATCGCCCGGCTCGCACGGCCTGCCGCAGAATGGGCAGCCGCTCGAACTAATCGCCAATAACGCGAAGACCGCGAGGACAATCCGGCGCAACAATGCTCAGACCTTGGTGGACAAGAAATGGACGAGAAAATAACCGCATCGGGTCGCATTACTATTCTTCGGCCATAAAGTCCGCGTAGTTTATGCAAATTCGCGCTGTTTGGCGTCTTGGGCCGGAAAACCATCACAGCATCGCGTGCGTAGTCTCGTAGAGCAAACTCTGTAAGAATTCTCTTGCCGCCAGATAGTCCTGCGGTGGGATCGAGCCAATCTGCGACTTCAACAAATCGAACATGGCATCGATGTCTTGCCGCATGTGGGTCTGATCGGTGGCATTCAGCGCCCCTTTGGTCGTCCAGCGGTCCGCATATCGTTCGATGGCACTGCGGCGGGCCTGAAACAGATCGTCTTGGAGAGCGACCGGCCAATTCAGGGTGCCGTGAACGGGATCGATCTGGGCCGCTCCCAGAGAGCGGGGGGCCGCTGCCCGGGCACGCAGGTAGAGTTCTTCCGGCGTGGCATGTGGACCAAGTTCCCGTTGGAGCTGCTCGCGGCCGATGTTCCACATGGCCCAGGTGGTCTGAACGCTCTGGACTTGGTTCTTCAACGTGTCGCTTTGGGCGCGGGTCAGATCCACGGCCGCCGCCGCCGTAGCTTGGTTGTATTGGCCTTCGGCGGCGATGACCTCCGCCAGGCCTTGCAAAGCAGCCCCCTCGGCGGTTTGGGCGGGACCCAAATAATATCCGCCATCGGAATAGCCTGCTGGCGTGGTCGCCCAGGGATAAACGCCGTTAGGATTGAAAAATCCTGGTACGCCGACGCCGGGCGTTAAGAAGCTGGCATTCGGCGTGGAAAAGCCGAGCCCTGGCGTTCCCCCCGCTGAACGGAAGCGTTGCAGCGAATTCAGCGCGGCGGTGCGGGCCGCTTGATTCTGCGCGGCATTGGCAGATAAGAGCCGGCTAGTTGTGGACAACGCTGGCTGTCCGCTGCGAGAGACGGCCAGCGTAGCCCGTCCCGGTGGGTCAGCATTGGCAATAGGATAGAGAGACAGTAGCAGCATAGCTACCGTCGCTGGAACCGAATGATGTGGCCTCATGATATGCTCCTCGGTGGACTGAAGCCATCTCGCCCTCCCCGCGATCGATGGACAATTGCCGCTCGTCAGTTATTCCACTATTCTACGCACGTTGTTTGCCGCAAAAGAAGTGCGCAAAATTACTGCAAGTTATGCGCTCTTTTTGACCGCAAACGAATTGGCATCTTCACGTTCACGGTGGCCCGACAACAATCAGCCTGGTCTGCCGCGATCCGACACTCAGGCAGAGCGAAAAAACTACTTGGACAAGTCGTAGGATGGGCTTTAGCCCGTCAACCGCAAATCTTGACGGGCTAAAGCCCATCCTACAGCAGAATTGCAAAAATCGTTCCTTCGGCCGATGCTCAGTGTCAATGCTCGGTGGATGACGAGACCACAGAATCGGCAAGGGCTGGGAATAGAAGTTGCAACACCTTCTTAGGATCGGCGAACCGACAAGTTTCGCCTTTCGCTCTGCGAAAGGCGACGATTCGGCAGTTATCGATTTTCCGCTCCTAACCCGCCTTTTGCGCCCTGCAAGAAAGAAAACGAGGAATCCCATGATCGATCGAAACAAAACTCAAGAGAGCCATCACACCGCAACTATGGACAAACCTTCCCGCGCCAGGTCTTCGTCTCACCCCGCGGAAAGCGACGGCGGTACGCGGCGGGCCCAGCCGATGTTGGTGGAAACTGGGGAAGAAATTCAGCGATTCGACCGCGTTGTCCGCATGCCGATTGGCCTGGACGAGCAACTCTGCCGGCGGAGCGTCAAGGCGCTCAATCAGGTCTTGACCGATACCATCACGCTTCGCGATCTGTACAAGAAGCACCATTGGCAAGTATCGGGACCGACCTTTTATCAACTTCATCTGTTGTTCGACGCGCATTTCGAGGCCCAGTCGAAGTTGATCGACGCGTTGGCCGAGCGGGTGCAAATGCTGGGCGGGATCAGTCTTGCCATGGCGGCTGACGTGGCTGAAACTACGCAAATACCGCGTCCGCCCCGCGGCCGCGAGGAGCCCTCGGCACAGATTTCCCGTTTGCTGGAGGCCCACGAGATCGTGCTCAAGGAAGCCCATCAGGCCGCGCATGAGGCCGACGAGTCGGGCGACGACGGCACGGCCGATCTGCTCATCAGCCAGGTCATTCGCACTAACGAAATGCAGGTCTGGTTCCTGGCTGAGCATCTGACCGACGTGCCCTGCGGGCGCGAATAGCCCATCGTCCTGAAGCCCCCGCGCCGCCTGCGAATCCTGACCTGGCGCCAGTCTCACCATCAAAAAATGCAGTTCTTTGGGTACCGCCTGTCCAAATAGTCCGACCGTCCCGAGTTGGCAGAATTGCCTGGGCTTGGTATTATGACCTCTGCGGTTCGTCCGTTGCGGACGAGCCGTTGGCTGTCGGATTGGGGAGGTTGCCCATGGGTTCCTGCTGCTTTACACCCATCGCAGCATGCATGTTGCCGACGCACTGTTGGGGCCAATTCAAAGATGACCCGAATCGGACGAACGCCTGGATGACGTTGGTGGCTTGCGTCGCCGGCGCAACGTTGTTCTTCGTGGCGTCGTATTATGGCGAAGATTTTGCGCAGTGGATTTGTCGATTGTGTCCATTTCTCGTATGGCCGACCATTCGATGAACGCTCATGCAACAAAGGAAACCGCTCAGTCCGAAAGACTGTACTCGGCAATTGCGCCCCGATACGACAAGATCTTCGAGCGGGCAATTCTGGCTGAAGACCGCCTTACGGAACTTGTCCGGAAGACGATGAGCGGGCGTCGCGTGCTGGATCTCACCTGCGGCAACGGGCGGTGGCTGGAACGGTTTCGCCCCGCCGCCTATGTGGGGCTCGATCTCAACCAGGACATGCTCTGCGAAGCCCGGCAGCGTCACGCGGACGCGCGGTTCGTGCAGGCTGACGTGACGCGGCTCCCGTTCCCCGATAGTTCCTTCGACGGTGTGATCTCTCTGTTCGGCGCGATGGGGCACTTGCCGCTCGCGGATCAGGAGACGATGGTATGCGAGGCATGGCGCGTGCTTCGGCCGGCAGGGATGGCCATTTTCACGAACGGAAACCTCTGGTCGCCTTTCAGCTTGCCGAGCACGCTCACAGGTGGCCGCGTGCGGATCAAGGGCGTACGGGTACGCGTGCATTCAACGACCCCGCGGAGCTTTGTGCGGCTGTTGGGCGGTTTCCGTGTCGCGTGTCTGGAGAGCTATGACTATTCCTATTTGCCGATCATGCCGCTGAAATTCGTTGCTTGCCTGGCCGGACGCCCCTACCAGCCGATCTATGCCCACTGGATGAAGCTCTTCTCCCACTGCCGCTTCATTCCCACGTTGCGGTGGTTCGGAAAGCAACTTCTGGCCGTTTGTGAGAGGCGGTAAGGAACATCGCAATTCGTGCTACGGAGGGCTGTCCTGCCAGACTTTGCAACTCTCCGCCTTGACAGGTGGCGGGAAGAAGATAGACTGGCAGTTGTCGATGGATTGCGGTTGCCTGCGGACGGAGATGCGCATCGAAGAAACCTACGTAGCGGGAGGTCGAGAATATGAAGGACGCCTTGGTGAACCTCGGATGGGCCTCTGTCTTCATGGTCGCAACGGCCGTGGTCGGGGGAGTCCTGATCATGGTCGCAGCGATGCTGATCCCGAAGCTCCTTGATCGATTGACTCCGGATATCGACGAGGAGAAGGAAATCGCCCGGGGAAACAGGGCTGTTGCCGAGTACTTCGGCCGGCTCGCTGCTGCCGCCATCATCGGCGTCAGCATCATTATCGCCGCCGCCATCATCGGCGGCATTCAGTTTGCGGTTCACTGACGGCGCGGCTGTCGCGCGCTCAGGCAACAAGGTGGACCCATGAAATGGTGTATGACATCCGCCGTGGCTGTGTTCCTTCTAGGAGCTATGCCGTTCTCAGTTCACGCCCGCGGCGGGGGCGGCTGCCTTGAGAAGGGATCCGCTGTCCTCACGCCGTCCGGCCCGGTTTCTGTGGAGAACCTAAAGCCCGGCGATGCCGTGCTCTCCTTCTCGGACGGGCGAGTCCTGGCGGCCGAGGTGCAGGCCGTATTCGCGGTGGACGCCGAGGCCTATTTTGAACTCGCCGCGGGCGGCCATGTCCTGCGGCTCACCGGTGAACATCCGGTCGCGACGGCTGCGGGAGTCTTTCGGATTGCGTCCTCGCTGCATGCCGGCGATCACATCCTGACCGGGGACCAGAACGCCGTTGCCGGCGTCGCCATCGCTTCGGTGAAGCGGTTTCCAGCCAAGGCGCCTGCCTACAACCTGCTGGTCGCTCCGGGCGGGACATACCTGGCCAACGGCATCGTGGTCCACAATAAGGGGTGCTTCTTGCCCGAGACGCTCGTCCGCAAGGAGGACGGATCGGAAGTCCCCATATCGAGCGTGCGCCCCGAGGACCGTCTGCTGGCGTTTACGATAGCGGGTGAGGCGGTGAGTGCCAGGGTCAGGAGCGTAGTAGCTCTCGAGGTGGACCAATACAAGGTCGTGAAGACGCGGAACATCGCGGTTCACGTTACGGCGGAACACCCATTCTATGTCGGCAACGGTACCTTCAAGACCTTGGAAGTGCTGAAGGTCGGCGATTGCATCTTCGCTCTTGATGGAGAGCGGCTCAGCCCCCAGCCGATCGAGAGTATCGCTACGGTCCGCGCGAAGGTCTTCGTCTACAATCTGCACACGGATGCGCCTAATACGTTCCTCGCCAACGGTTTCCTGGTTCACAACAAGGGCGGCGGAGGCGGCGGGGGCCACGGCGGGGGTGGGGGGCACGGCGGGGGCGGCGGATTTCACGGCGGTAGTGGCGGATCCGGCGGTGGATCCGGCAACGACCTCTGGATTGGGCTCGTGTTCGGCCTTGCTTGTCTCGCGATGATCACCATCGTCACCATCAGTTTAATCAGCGAGAAGCTCATCCAAATGCGGGGCCACAGGAACGAGAATCTCGACTTCGTCTACAGCGTCGCGCAGGTCGCGAAGAAGGGCGGCAAGACGCTCAAACTCCTTGAATTTCTGGCCCGGCAGGATCCGGGAATGGCCCCGGACGCCTTGCGGAAGCAGGCGGAAACTACATTTTTGAAGCTTCAGGAATGCTGGGCCGTGCGCTCCTACGAGCCGATGCGGCCGCTGCTGATGCCCGACCTCTTCCGCGACCACTCGTTGCAGATCGCGGCGATGGTTCGCGCCCACGAGATCAATGTCATAGACCATCTGCGAGTTGACCGGATCGAACTCGTAAATACCCGCTACACTCTCAAGGAGGAAAGCGGGAATTCACGGCCCTGATCACTGCCACGGCCCGCGACTACTATGTGGACGACCACACCCGCCGGCGGCTCAGGGGCGACACGGTCGCCGCGCAGTTCCAGGAGTTCTGGACGTTCCATCTGCACAACAAGGTTTGGCTTCTGCGCGAGGTCGAGCAGACGCGGGAATCGGACGCGCTCAAGACCGAGAACTTCTTCGAGCAGTTCACGGACATCGGTCTGGAACAGGTCTACGGCAAGGAGGCTGCCCACGAGGGCAAGGCGGGTCCCTGGCTGGAAAAAGCTGTGCAGATCAAGGAGACCCACATCGAGCGGATGCTCAACTTCCTCGTCCAGACCGACAAGATTTGGGACCGTCAGGCGATGTTGGAGACCACCCGCCGAATATTCCTGGAGTTGATGGCCGCCCGGAGTTTGGGCAACGCGGCCGACGCGCCCGACGGCGACCTCTTTCCGCAGCTTGCCGCCCATTTCAAAGAGGAGATCGCGAGGAACAAGATGCAGGGTGTCGCGGTGGAACTCCGCAATCTGTGCGTGCGGAAGGTGGAATTGATCCTCGTGCGGAACTACGCCGACAACGCGCGCGACGAGTTCGTCGCCCGCGTCCGAGCCCACGCCCAGAGGGGCCTGCTTCGCGCCGGCCGGGTCAGCCGGCAGGACGAGGATGTCGTGCCCTTTGAACAGTATCTTACTTTGGGCCGCCTGCAAAACCGCTGGAAACTCAAGGAGATCCTCTCCGCCGAGGCCGGGCAGGCGGCGGTAAAGGAGGAGAATCTGGATCAGGATTCCAGCCCCGAACAGGTACAGTGGTACTATCAGCACGGAAGGGCGGTCTGAGCGTTAAATCGATCGCCAGAATAATCCCAAAAGCCGTCGTGAACATCAACAACGCCAATACGCCCCGTCAGCAGTGGGTAAGCGGGCAAGGCAGTCCACAAGATGAAGACGGATTCGATCCCGGTGGAGGTCTCCCCGACCGTAGTAGCATCGTGGCAGTTTTACCTGACCGGCCTTTGGCTGTCGGGCTTGCGGCTAACGGAATCCCTGGAGCTATTTTGGGATCGTGAAGACCGGCTCTGCATAGAACTGAAAACCCGGCGACCGATGCTGCGGATCTCGGCTGAGTGGGAAAAGGGCAACCGCGACCGCCTGCTGCCGATCACCCCGGACTTTGCCGAATACCTCTTGGCCACGGCTGAGGCCGACCGTCATGGCCCGGTCTTCCGCCCGCTGCTGCCGAGCGGCAGCCGTGCCGACGCGGCCAAGGCCGGCCGCATGATCAGCCTTATCGGCGAGAAGGCCCGTGTCATCGTTCACACTCACCCCAAGACCGGGAAGGTGAAGTGGGCAAGTGCTCACGACCTGCGGCGAAGCTTTGGCACCCGGTGGGCGAGGAAGGTGACGACGGCTGTATTGCAGAAGCTCATGCGGCACGAGTCGATCAGCACCACGATGGGCTACTACGTCGATTTGGATGCCGAAGAGTTGGCGGAAGACCTATACGAGAAGTACGGGCAAAAGCAGGCAACCGATCAACGCGGCTAAATGCCGTCTTGTGCGGAGGGGACAATCGTCCCCAATTGGTTCGGCTTGATGATCTGATTATGTCGTCTCGTCCCAAGCCTCCTGAGTGCCGTCACCAGGACTCCCAAGTGCCGAAGGCTTGCAACGATTCCAAGTGTGACTGGGACTTTCCCGCCGCCTGTAAGTACGTGGCATTTTCCGATTCAGGCACCGCAAGCAAGACAGTACCATCTCCACAGATTATCGAAACGGATTTCTTCCTCATCCACGCGAAGGCATTGAAATCCAGTCGGGTCATGTTCCTTGCGGCGGCGTCGATGGAGGACTTTGCGAAAGTCCCGAATGCTATAAACTGGCCCTGCAATGTAAGCTCAAACACCAGAAGAACGAGCAAGAAATCAGTAAGGCAATCCGCAAGCGGGCTCCATCTGGTGTCGCCTTTTTCCCAATTTACGACGCGAGGATCAATACCTTCTGTCAGCACGCCGCATTGATACACCCCTTGATTTTCGTTTAGAAACTCGATGACTCCTGACTCATCGACTGCGAGATACTCTGGCCGTTTTACCCAATGGAAAACTACGAGGGGATCGGCCTCCGTCCAGCCGCCGTAGTTATGAGTGAACGCCCTCGTTCCGTATCTGGCAATAGTCTGATATGCCCACTTCAAGGAATCAGGCATAAAATCAGGAAGGGGTGGTAGTTGGTGGTGGACTTCCGGCTCTGCGTACCAATCCGCTACAAAAGATGCCAGTATTTCAAAACGATCTTTGATCGCAGATGAACGCCATCTCGAAAGGAGTGAGGGCCAAACGGGAGAACCCTCCAGAGGTTTGTCTGTCATATTCTGGTAAAAGACGCGATTCCGCCGAATGGAATCCGTGGGCCGTTCGTCATCTGTTTTCTGGGGAACTCACGCATGGCACTCAAGCATAAGGCTGCGAATTGTAGCGTCAAAGTCACATTGCCGTGACGCATTGTGGCGTGCCCGTATATTACCATTGGCAATCCACAACGCATCACCACCCCCGCCAGTTATATCGCCGCCGTAGTAACGAGTTTGCCAGTCCCGTAATTGTTGAATTTCGTCAATGTCGCATACGATCAGGTCTACGCGATGCTCGGTGTCAACACGGGCGAGAGACTCCCCAAGTTTGCGAAGCGTAAGAATTGACTGTCCAGCCCAAAAAGCGTGTATAAAAACGATTCCGCATTGAATGTTCGCCAATGGGTGCAATGACAAGCTGGCATCAAAGACCAGCCGCTCGGCTGCTGATGGACAATTGCGTTTTACGCTTGCTGCCCTATCAAAGTCTGGTACGCTCATTTGCCGATTCACTGCCGAATCAAGCGACTGATCTGAAGTATTCCGTCTTCCATAACTGAAAGAAACTGCTTGCACCAGGTTGGTTTAATCCCAACGGCAGTCGAGAAGCACCGACTGGGCATTCTACCAGCCCGCAACACTGCCCAGAACCCTATAGCCCCCCACAAGCGTCGGTATTGTTTCAGGTATTGTTGGCCCTGGTGGCCCGGTTACGGCCGGCCAAGAAACGACGTAACCCACTACATAATAGCGGGTTACGAGAGAGGCCCCGATCAGAGTCGAACTGATGATGGCGGATTTGCAATCCGCTGCCTTAGCCACTTGGCTACGGGGCCGTGTTGACGTATCTATTTTGCAATTATTGACTTACGAACTTTGTGAAAATGTATTCGTAGGGGTAAACCGGCCAGCCACATTCCATCTCCGGCTTCTGGCTGCGAGAAAATCATGAGTGGTTTGTTACCGAAACTAAATCGGCAATTCCGGTTCGTGACGTTAATGCCAATTTTATCAAGAATTCCGGTTTCGGGGAAGAGGCAAGGCGCGAGTGGCCATGAACGAATTCTTCCCAAGGGGGGGCGCCGCAGTCGCGTGCTCCGCGTTCGGTCCAGGATTCTCGTGATGCCGGTCCTCATGGAAACAATCTGCTATTTTGCGGAACAACCGTTCTGCGTAGCGGATCGCCAGATTGTCCGCAAGTCCTCTTTCGCAAGGGGGGCGATCACGGGCTTTACCATTCAATTGTCTCTGCGTCGCTCGATCTCGTCGATTTCCCGCTCTAGCTCTTCAAACACCTCATCCTCGTCCAGGCCCTCTCCACGATCAAACTGCGCGATCACGGCTTCGACATCGCGCCGCAGTTTCTCACGGGTCTGTAAGAGGCGAAGGCTCTCGACAAAAACCTGATTTTCCGTGTCGAATCTTCCCTCGGCAACCAAGCCCCCGACGAACTCGCTCAGATCTGCTGGAGTTTGTACGTCCACAAGACTTCACCCTCAGGGCCAACATACTTTTTTCGCAACGACCACCGGAACAGTGCTTCCGACGACGAACTTGTCTAATTGTAATTCGTCCGAGATAGCTCAGCAATCAGCGCGGCCTGCAATTGCAGTAGCCGAAAGTGATGCATTGGGATCAAGAATTCCCGGTTTAACCAAAAAACGGTCAAGATCGTCCTATCCTTTACACGATTCTTATACCGCCCACCGTCCCACGGCTCGGCTGGGTACTGTTGTTTCCATGGATGACACCCCCAAGCACCTCCTGGTTACCACTCAAATGAACACAACAGACAAGCAAGGTCGTTATTCGCGTCCAACCCGAGCACGTACTCTGCCCACCGCCGGCCCGCTCGATCGGCTCTTCGCCTGGTTGGATAGTTCCTTGGTGCGGCAGGCGGCCGGCGAACTGGCGCGGGAGTGCCATACGGCCGTCTGGGAAGCGACCTATGAGAAGGCCCGCGGAATGTCGCGCGATGAAGCACGAGGCTACGTGCGGGCCTACGCCCCGGAATTCCTCCTTAGAGAAGTCGACCTGGTCCTGCAACGCCGCCGAGTGGGTGAATTGCTGCGACAACAGATCCTTGTCGAGGCCACGGAACAACTCGTCGAGTTGGTCGTCAAGGATGTTTACCGGTTCAAATCGCGCCGCGCGGTCGGCCGGGCGGCTTGAGAGAATCGGTTTTCCGGCATTGTTCAATTCTGATGGCTAGGTTGTAGAACAGCCTCCGTGTCGTTCCGCCCGGTTTGGAACGGCACGGAGGCGGTTCCCTACAGGGCCGCGCCGCCAAGGCGCAACCCTGTTTCAAACCATGCCCGAATTTGTTTTGTATTTCGACATTTGAATTTCGTGTTTGTTTGCTGTGGCATGACTTGCCGACCAATGTTGCCGATCGATGTTCGCAGTCAACCGCAGGATTCACTTCTTCTTGTGCCAGACGTTCTCCAGATCGTCGGAATACTGCTTGCGGATCCCTTCGTCGGCCAGGATGTCTTCCGTGGCCTGCACCATTTCCGTGCGGCGGAAGACGAGCGGCTCGATGGGGCCTTCTAGTTCGATAACGACGAACTCGCCCGTGGCATCCCGCAGCAACTCGACCAGGTGCGCCAAGTTGCGGACCTTCGTGCCGTTAACGCTGCTGACGGCGCTGAAGGAGGGCGGCGCGTAACCTTTGGACGTCTTGTGCGGAAGCAGGTGGGTGAGAGTCACGATCTCTTCTCCCGCAAAAACCGGCTTATCATACAGACGCGGCACGAGCGGACTCTTGTAATAGCTCGTGTACGTGGCGCTCCGCGAGGAGGATGCGACCATCGCGGCAGTCTCCTGCGTGGCTTGCGTGAACACCAAAGGTCCATAGAGGAAGTAACGCGGGTACTTGCCCAGCAGAGGCGGCATCACGAGATCGATCTGTGCGCGAACCGGAGCGTTGACTTCGATCGTCTTGCGATCGCGAAAAACGGTCAATTTCACATGGCCGTCGCAGGCCAGCTTGGCCACAAGGTACTGATAGCTCAATCGCAAGTCGTCCAGGATCTTCACGTTGCCCTGGCTGTCCAGCGGCTGGTCGCCGACCTTGAGCACGACGTCCCAGCGTTTGAGCGGATAGTCGGGCTTGTCGCTGAAGGGTTGGATGATCAGGATACCGGCTTCTTTTTCCAGGCCCAGCCTGGCCCGCAAGGCCTCGTTCTCGGTGGTGGCCGTCTCCTCGCTCATTTGCAGCTTGCCCGGATAAGGGCCTTTCTCGACGGCGGTGAGCAGTGTCTTGACCTCCTCGGCGGCCAGCAGATAGCCGATATTGTCGCCCGCCGAGTACTTGCTGAAGACCAGGCCGATGAGTTTGCCGTCGCTCACGGCGGGGCCACCGCTATTGCCGGGATTCAGGGCCGCGTCGATCTGGATGCGCACGGCGGAGCAACCGTAGTTGATGCTGCGGTACTCGATCCGCGAAACGACGCCTTGGGTAATCGAAAGCTGCTCTCCACCCACGGGAAAACCGTAGACGCTCACGCTCTGCTTCAGGGTCGGCAGATTGTCGGCCAGGGGCAACGCCGCGCGCTGTTCGAAGAATGCGGGGTTCTCGACTTCGAGAATCGCCATGTCCAGGCCAGGGACGTAGACCTTGACCTTGGCCGGTACGCGCTCGGTCGACTGGTTGGCTTGGACGAAGACTTGGCTGGCATAGGCGACAACGTGGGCGTTGGTGAGAATTCGCTTGTCTGCAAGGATGACGCCGCTGCCAGACACTTCATGCGCCGCGTACTTGGTCCAAGGGCGGAGGAAGTGCGGGTCGCGGATCGTCGCATGAATCTTGACGACGGAATCGGAAATCTGATCTTTGGCGTCGGCCGAGGTCGCAAGGCTCAACAACAGGAGGATAACGAGTGTGGTTCGCATGGGGGGCCGGGCAAGGGGTCGAGATCAAACAAGCTGCGGAGAATACAAGCCGTTATTCTACATGCGCTGGCCAGCGAATGCCAGTATTTTCGCAGGCCGGGACGAGCTGATCCGCATCCGGCCGAGCTTTGTGCTACACGCGGGCAGAAATGAAGCGTTGCAATCCCGGCCTTAGCCGGAATCCCCCCGAAACAGCCGCCTAAAGGGGGGCTCCAGCGGCTCATTTCCTCCCGCGCAAACTATAGTCGGTCCAAAGAGTTGGCGAACCAACATCTGCAGCATTGACCGCAATCGCCGAAGGCGCTCATGTCGCTTCGCGGCTGCTTTAATGGTCAATTTCAGAAGCAACTTTCAAGCAAAGTTAACTGTTGACGGACAAGCTACGGCGGGGACGTGATCGCATCGAGGCGGCGATCTACGCGTTCGACAAGTTCCGCCGGCAATGGCGCAAAACCGGTCTTCACGACATCCGCTTGCCCCTCGTGGGTAGCCCAACGCAAGAAGTCGACGACCTGTTTGCGGCTCTTTTCGGGCTGTTGATCCAAGCACATGGCGTAGACGACCCCCGCGATCGGATACGAATCCTTGCCCGGCTTGTCGATGAGACTGAACGTCAGATCCTCAGGGATTTGCGCGAGGATTGCACCCGCTGCGGCCGTCAGGTTGGCCGGTTCGGCGCGAATGAAGGCCGTTTTGTCTTTGTTCTGGACGGCTCCGTAATCCAATACTATGTCTTGGAAGGCAGTGTACAGCCGATCGACGTAGCCGATAGACCCGTCGATTTGATGGACCTTGATAGCCATTCCTGGATTGCGGGCGACGGCAATGCCCACTGGCCAGTCGACTTGCGCTTTGGCCGGCCCGACCTCTCTTGCCCAGGTTGGACTCGCCATGGCCAGGTACTCTGCAAAAAGTTGCGTCGTGCCGCTGGAATCCTCGCGATGAACCACGGTAATCGGCTTGGCAGGGAGGACGACGCCCGGATTGATGGCTTGCAGGGCCGGGTCGTTCCACCGCTTGATTTTGCCGAGGAAGATGTCGGCGAGCATCTCCGCACTGAAGTTCAGCGGAGCCTTGTCCTTGATCTCCTCGATATGGTAGACCGGCACGACGCCACAGAGAAGCAGAGGGATGTGGACGATGTTGCAACCGCTCTTTCGCGCCGTTTCGCGGAGTTCCGCGGATACCGGACCATGAGCGAACGCGATGGAGTACGTTTTCTCGAGCATTCGCGTCACGCCGACCGTTGTCCCGGCCGATTCGCAAACAAGATCCACACCCTTTTCCTTGGAATACTTCCCTTTCCAGAGGTTTTCGGTCACCACGAAAATAGCCGAGGTGCCGCCCGTTACCAACTGTGGGCACGCCGTCTGGATCTTAGTCGTGCCGAAGACTAGCGGCAGTGATGCGTAGAGGATCAGTCCGATCGCGGCCCCGCTCACGAGTATGGCGAGGATCCTCGTCCCCGCCCCGCGATTCCCCTTGTGCGGGGCCATTGATTCCGGCAACGCAGGTTTGTCTTCCATCAGAAACTCCAGACTCGTCAATTCCGGGGGAACTCTCCATGCTTAGTCTAACACGCCCGTTTGCGAACTGCAAGTGCTGAGAAACTGCTTGCGTTGCGCCAACCACGTCAATTTGCCGACTGAACCGCCAGGAGATTCTCCGGAAACGGCCCCGCGCCGGCCAAAGCCCACGAAAGTGCCAGAGGACTTCGGCCTTTCCAAGCTCTGGAAAGCATACAAACTCAGCGCTTGCGTCGCCGCGCCGCCCACCCTATGGCCAGTACGCTGCCGCCGACAATCAAGGCTAGCGTGCCAGGCTCGGGTACGGCGGCGGCGCCAACCTCGCTGGAAACCGGCCCCGCACCGCTGTCCACCGAGGGATCGTAAACAAACGTCCCGCCTGCGGCGACCGTCAGGCTATTCTCGGGCGGGATGGCCCCTGCGTTATTGGCGGCCAGCGTCCCGCCCTCGACGGTTGTGCCGCCGGTGTAGGAGTCGTTGGTGCCTGCAAGGATCAGCGAGCCGGAGTCGACGAGCGTCAGGCCACCCCCGCCCGTGATCGCGCCGTCCACCGTGAGAGTTTGTCCCGCGGGGACGTCGAACACGGAATCCGAGGTGAGGGAGACCTGCCGGTTTTGGGCGAGTGTGAAACTGCCGGTTGCATAGACGGTGCCGCCCACCAGCGTGAGATTGGTCGAAGGATGTTCGGGGACCGTGCCGAGATCTCCGTCCGCGGCAAGATTCAGTTGTCCACCGCTGACGAACGTGCCACCGCTGTAACCATTGGCGGAATTGGCCAGCGTCAAGGCGCCGCCAGCGGGCACGGAGATGGCCACCTTGCCGCCGCCGTCCTTGATAACGGAGGAATAGCTTGCCGCCCCCGCCACGTAGGCTGCGCTGAGCATCGCGGTCGTCGAGGCCTTGCTGTTGGTCACGGTTCCGCCGGAAAGGTTGGCCAGCGCGAGGTCGAAGCTGTCGAGATCTAGGGCGGCCCCGGAGTTGATGCTCACCGCCGCAGTGCTGCTGAGGACCGCGGCAGCCTGGAGTTGCAGCGTGCCCGCGGAGACGTTCGTGCTGCCGTTGTAGGAATTGGCGGAATTGCTCAGGGCCAGGATACCGCTTCCCGTCTTGGTCAGCCCGCCCGAGCCGCTAATCGCCCCGCTCAAGTTCAGCGTGCCCGCATCGGTCTCAATCGTATTGGATCCGGCCCCCATCAAGGAAACAGGCTGGGCGAAATTTCCCGAACTGCTGAAGTCCAGCGTGGCGTTGGCGATGGACACCGAGCCGCCAATGCCTAGGCTGCCGGTGCCCGCGGCAATCAGCGTGCCGCCGGCGATGGCGGTGCCGCCGTTGTAGGAATTGGCGAGGTTGCTCAGGGCCAGGATGCCATTTCCCGTCTTGGTGAGCCCGCCCGAGCCGCCGATCACCCCGTTCAGGGTTACCGTGCCCGCGTCGGCCTCAATCGTATTGGGCCCGGCCCCCGTCAAGGATACGGGCTGGGCGAAACTTCCCGAACTGCTGAAGTCGAGCGTGGCGTTGGCGATGGAGACCGTGCCGCCGGAGCCCAGGCAGCCGGAGCCCGCGGCAGTCAGGGTGCCGCCGTTGATGACGGTGCCGCCGCTGTAGGAATTAGCGGAGTTGCTTAGGGCCAGGATGCCGTTTCCCGTCTTGGTCAGCCCGCCCGAGCCGCTGATCGACCCGCTCAGGGTCATCGTGCCCGCGTCGGCCTCAATCGTATTGACCCCAGCCCCCGTCAAGGAAACGGGCTGGGCCAAACTTCCCGAACTGCTGAAGTCCAGCGTGGCGTTGGCGAGGGAAACCGGGCCGCTGGCCCCCAGGCTGCCAGCGCCCGCGGCAATCAGGGTGCCGCCGGTGATGACGGTGCCGCCGCTGTAGGTGTTATTTGTGTTGCTCAAGCTGAGCACGCACGGGCCGGCCATAACGAGGGGACCGGTACCGGAGACCGGCCCGGACAGAGTGATGCCTAAACTGTTCGGTGAAAGCGAAGGGCCGGCACTCACCGTGAGCGAACCGCTCACGGTCAACGGGGCGGAAAGGGTGTGCAGACCCGCATCTACCCAGATGTTGGCGTTGCTGGCCAAGCCCAGCGTTCCGCCGCCGACAACGGCAGCGATGGTATACGAGTTGGCGCTGTCGAACCACAGCGAGCCGACGGTCTGGCTGCCCGACAACCACACGGTCCCGGCGAGGGACGGATCGATAAAGCTTGCCGTGTCGGTGGCGAGCGGGACCCGCTGGGCCCCTCCGCCTGCCGGCGTCCAATTGGTGGCAGTGTTCCACGTCCCGCTCGAAGGGCCGCTCCAATCGACCTCCGATGGCACCGACCGTGCGATGTTGACGACGGCGGAGATATTCCCACTGATATTGCTTGTAAACACCACCGCACCCGATGTGTCGTCTGGGCCAATTGTCGTGGTGCTTCCGGGAGGTGGAAAGTTGCTGTGGTACGAGTATCCGAACGAAAGCGCCGAAAGCCCGGCAGGGAGTTGAGCAATCGTGTAGTTGTCTTGGGCCAGCGCGTCCGAAGGACTGAAATTCAGGCTCCCCCAATTCATGTAATAGCCAGTCACGCCACCGGCTGCGGTTTCACTACAGGTCCAATCAGAGAGTTGCGTCACCGTACCGCTGGTGGGCAAGCAGTCGCTGCTGGCCACAGAAACGCCAATACCCACCAAGGACGAATTGTAATTCGTCCCGCTATCGCTCAAGATCAAGTTCCCCGATCCCGGGTAATAGGTCACGACTTGGGCCCGCGCGGCACTCGTCAGGGCGGACGTCAACACCGCCGCCACCAAAGCTGCCCAGACGCCCCACGCGCGCGATTTGTTCACCATCAAAACGGAAAAATACATCACCCAAAACTCCACTTAGTAAGCCAGCCGCGTAGAACGGTGTGTCCCACGTGGCTGGCAATATCAACGTCATACCGCCCCAGTTCAGGCAGCCCGCCGTAAATACTCGACCTGCTCAAGGGAGGAGTCTCGCACTCCTGTCCTGAACTGTAGCAGATCGTTGTTCGCGGCCCGCTTCGTGGCTACACCACGGCGACGGCGCATCGCACAAGCGCCGAGGCTGACCAAGCCGGCCACCAAGGCCAGCGTCAGCGTGCCCGGCTCGGGCACTGCCTGCACGTTATCCGAGGTCGTGTTGCCGCCGAAGTCGCCGAACGTCACGCTGCCGATATCGCTGCTGGGCAGGCCGGGGCCCAGGTCCGCCAACACATAGGTACCAGGCGCCACCCCCGTGCCCTCGTTGATCTCGTCCCACTCGAAGATGTGGGCCAGTTGTGCTGCGGCCGGGTTCGTCTCCCAGCCTGGAATGTTGTTTTGCTGAAGACTGGGATTGGCCAGAGGGAGATAGACCTGGAAGTTGTCGAGTTCGGGATTCCCCGTAACGACCAGATCCAAGAGTCCCGAGCTGGAGTTGTAGTCGATCAACGCCGTCCCGTTGTTGATTGCGATCGCGGGCCCGAACGAGCCTTGATTTCGGAGGGCGGCATTGCGGTCGTTGGCGCCGACGTACCCCTGGTAGTAGAAGTCGCCGCCGGCCCACGCCACGTTTGTCTTGCCAATGGCGCTACTTGGTCCGTAGAACATGCCCACGTCCGCCGCAGTCACCTTCCCTGTCAAGCCGGCGTCGCCCAACAGCGCGGTCTCGATCAAGGTGTAGCCACCGCCGTTGTAGTTGGTTACGAAGCCGACACCATAGATACTGGAGTTGACCGCGGCCAGCGTGCTGCTGGTGATGCCGCTAGCGCCCTTCCACGTCACGTTTCCGAGCCCGACACCGCTGCCCGTGACGGTTTGCCCGCTTCCTTGCTGGATGGCGGAGAAGATGGCCGCCGTGACCGCCGTGGCCGCCGTCCCGCCGTCGGCCACGTATAGGCCGCTGGCCTGCAGGTCCAGCAATCCGCCGGACATGTTCAGCTTGGTGACGCCGTTGTAGTTGTTGTTCACGCCCGCAGGGGTGTCCAACACGATCGTGCCGCCGGAATTGACATTAAGCGTGGCCTGGTACAAGTTGGCGGTAACAAGTGTGCCGTTGCTGACCGTGGTCGTGCCTAGCGGCAAAGAGCTGGAACCGCTCGCGTTGAGGGAAGCCATCGTGTGCGTGCCGCCCGTGATGTTCAGATTGCCCGAGTTGGCTAGCGTGAGGCTATTGGCCACGGCCCCGGGCCCGGTCAGGTTCAGCGTCGCGTTCGATGCGATGCTCGCCGATTCCTGCACGATGCTCTGCGCGCTGACGGTGGCCGAGCCCGTCACGTTGAACGAGCCGTTGCCCGTAATCGCGCCAATGACCTGCGGCCCGGCGCTGACGTTGAACGTGCCCGAGTTGGCGACCGAGCTGCGGGCAGGAATGGCGCCGGCCGTAGTGGCCGTCAGCGTGCCGCTTTGGACCGTCGTGCCTCCGGAATAGCTGTTCGTGCCGCCAAGGTTAACGGCGCCCTGGCCGTTCACGAGCAGTGAACCGTTGCCGGTGATCGACCCTCCGCTGAGGCTGTAAGTTGTTGCCGTGTTGGAGAATGTCATGCTGCCCGGCGAAACACTGCCAAGCATCGTGATCGAGCCGTTGGCGCCGGCCGAGTCGCTGAACGTGAGGATGTCGCCGTTATTGCTGGGACCGAGGGAACCATCGCTCATCCCCCCAAGAAACTCCCCAATCGCCCCGCCCCAGAAATTCCCATTGCCGCCAATCCACGTCAGGTTGGCAGACCCGAGATATGTCGCGCTGAGATCGATCTCCGAGGAATTGGGCGAGGAGAAGCTGTACGAAAAACTTGTCGAATGAGCGCCGAGCGTGAGCATGCCGGCGCTGTACCCGTTGGTCAGATTGCCCAGCATGATCGGGTAGACGGTAGTCCCGTTCCCGCCCAAACCGCCGATGACGACCTTGACCGCGACCGAGCCGGTTGTGGGCAGGGCGATGTTTCCCGCCGACAACGAACTGGCGCCGTTTGACGCAAAGTCGTACTGAAGATTAGCTCCGCTGGCAAAAGTCGCATTCTGCTCGACGGCCAACCCGCCCGGCGCGCATGGCACGGTCGAATAAATGTTCAGTTGAGCTAGAGCGGCTACGAGCGGATTGACCGTGCCCGGGCGAACCATGGCGCCGCCATTCACGTTCAAGTTGCCTTGGATGGTGGCGGTCCCCTGCAAGGTTCCGCCGTTGACGGTAACGTCGCCGTAACCGGTTACGCTCGACTGTTGAGGCTCGGTGCCCATATCCGTGGGCGAGAGCAAGAGCAGGCCGTTCTGGACGGTCGTCCCTCCCACATAGCTGTTATGGCCGTTGTTGAGCCACAGGGTATTCGGCCCGTCCTTGACGAGAATCAGGGTACCGCCGGATCCGCCGTTGCCGTCCGCCAAGAGGCCGCCATAAGGCCTGCTGGGCGAAGCTGCGCCACTCACAGTCAACGTGGCCACCCCGACCGTGTTCTGAACCGTGACGGCGTTGCTTGTGCCGTCCCCGTTGGCGTCGGCCCAGTAGGACAGCGAAGCCACGGCCTGATTATTTCCGTAAAGCTCAAGCGTTTGCTGGTAGGAGTTGCCGTTGATGGGCGCGAAAATCAGGTCGGTCGTCGTGGGTAAGGCGTTTTTCACGCCCAAATACACGTTCCCCTGCACCCCCTGCTCGAACATCGTCACGCCCGTATACGTGTTCTGGGCGTTCAAATAGACGCTACTGGCCCCGCCGCCGCCGCCGACCTCGCCCAACTGCACGTCGCAGTTTCCGGAGATCACGCCGTTGAGGTACAGCGAGTTGCCGCTCGACGGGTAAATCCAGAAGAACGAGTCCGTCGTGCCGTTGCCGAGAATGAACCCGTTGCCGTTGGCAATGGACCCGGACTGGGAGACGCTGGTCTTGAAGAACGTCTGGTTCGTAGTGTTCAGTTGGATGTTGCAATCGATGCTCGATGTGACGTATTGTCCGGTCATCGTGATGCCTTGGGCCGAGGCGGTCGTAAAGTGCGTCGGCGCCGCGGGAGTCTGCATGTTCTGGAACTGCAAGGACCCGCTACCCGCGAGGTCGACCCCGCCGGGAAACTGCACGGTCAGCGGATTCGAAACGGCCAGATTTCCGTTGATGGTTGCGTTGCCCAGCGTTACCGATCCCGAGGCGGCGGACGTCGCGGTTTGCGTGACCATGTACAGGGTCGCGCTGGAAGCGACGGTCAACTGCCCGTTGTCCGTGAAGTTCTCCGGTATAACGGCCAGAGTGCCCGACTGCACCGAGAGCGTCGAGCCGGCGCCCAGCGCCACACTCGTCTTCGTCCCGCCGGTGAATGCCAGGATACCGGGGCCTGCGGTATTGAGCGTGCCGTTGGCGGCGACCGTCAGGTTACCAGACATCGAAGCCGTGCCGGAGGAAGCCACGATCGTACCGCCGCCGGGATTGACCGTGATGGCGCGGCTGCTCTTGACGTTGGAGCTTGTAAACTGAAGCGTGCCGTTGGTATCCAGGGTGACGCCGCCGGTACTGGCTCCCAGGGCGGCATCGCCCGAGGGGCCGGTCGCCAGAGTCCCGCCCGTAATGAACGTTCCGCCGGTGTAGCTGTTGGAGTTCGACAACGTCACCAACCCCGCGCCGGTCATATTGAGGGCCGTGGTGCCGGCGATCGAGCCCCCGGTGATATTATAGGAGTGCGTCATATTGCTGAATGTCAGCGATTGCGGGCTCACGGCGCTGCTGGCGGTAATCGTAACCGTGGAATTGTTGACGGTCGGCTCGGGGAAAGTCACCGTGTCGCCGTCGACGTAGGTGGCGCTGCCGCCCCAGTTCGTGGCGGTCGAATTCCAGGCGCCGCTGCTCGTTGCCCAGGTCAAGCTCTGGCGGCTCGGCAAGTTGTTGCTCCCGGTCCCGGTGATCGTCAAATCGATCTGGTTGGGGTTCGTTCCGTCTTGCACGAAGCCGTAGGCATATCCGGCCTTGGTGCCTGAGCCAATGGCGAAGTCGGAGGAGTTGAAACCGTTCAAGCTGGCAAATGTCAAAAGCGGGTAGCTGTTGAACGTCTGACCGCTGGTGTTGAGATTGACCACAATGCTGTGGGCGGTCGCGCCCGAAAGATCCAGTATGCCGGTGCCCGTAATCAGGTCGGACTGAGTCGAGTTGAAGTCGTAGGTCAGGCTGCCGCCGCTGAGAGTCATGCTATTGACAGCCAGCGTGCCGTAGGAGGCGGTGCCGCCGGTTGACAGCGACGTGCCGGCGGCAAAACTTGCGCTGTTGTTTGCCAAGCTCACCGCCGCGCCGGAGTAGACGAGCCCCCCCCCGCTCAGCACGGAGAGCGGGCCGACGCCGAGTGCCGACGCGTTGCTCACGGTCACGATGCCCTGCGCGATGGTCGTCGCGCCGGTGTAAGTGCTCGATCCGCTGAGCGTCAACCCACCGCTGCCGGTCTTGTAGAGGGCCAGGTTGCCGCTGATGAAGCCGTTGAAGCCGGTCTTGGGCGTGAGCCCGCCGGTGATCGTCAGCGTCGCGGCGTTGGTCGCATTGCTGTTGGTGATCGACCCCGTGCCGGTGGACGTCGAGAGCGAGTTGATCGTCTGGTTGAACCCGTTGAGGTCCAGTGTGCCGGAGCTTGTGTCCGTCGCACCGAAGATCACATCGGTCGCCGCCGGCAGCGACGCGCTGGAGCCAAGTTGGATAACGCCGTTGCCATCGATCATGGTCGTCCCGGCCCAGGTATTGTTTCCCGAGAGGAACAAAGTGCCGGCGCCGCCGGCCCCGTTGATGGTGTTGCTGCCTAACACGACGTCGGAGTTGCCGCTGATATTCCCCGTGATCGCCAGCACGTTGCCAGGCGTGGTGCCGCCGATCCCCACAATGAAGGATCCCGTGGTCGAGAAGGCGAAGGTCGCCGCGACGTTGCTCTTGGTGAAAGGCAGATTCCCGGAGTTCAGCACGATGTTGTTGGCGATCGTTCCCCCCGAGACCACCGTCCCATTCGCGGCGGTCGAGGCGCCGACCGGAGAGTCGGCGATCACCGCCCAGGCGTTCGTGGCGTTGGAAGGCTTGCTGGGAGTGACGCTGCCGGGATAAGCCACTTGGATCGTGCCCGATCCCGCGTACATGCCCGAAGTGAGGTTGTTGTCGAAATTGACCCGCGTTGGTCCGTTGATCACCAAGTTCCCGTTAATCGCCGCGCCGCCTTGCAGGCTTGCCGCGTTGCTCCCGCTTAGCACCAGTGTGCTGCCCGGGGCGATCGACGTCGACCCTGAGAGCTGCGCAGACAGGCCACTCAACGTGACGGTGCCGGAACCCAGTTGGCTGTAGTTGCCACCGCCGATGAAACTGCCGCTGGTGGAGAAGGAAAAGCCCTGCGTGTTCAGCACGCCGCCGTTGCTGCCGATTTCGAACGTCCGGCCCGACGTCAAGTTCGAAGCAAGCTGGAGCGTGGAATTGTTGTCGATGACCAGGGCCCCGCCGGCGCCGTTGACCGCGCCCAGGCAGGCATCTCCGGCAACGATCAGGGTGCCGCCGGAGACCTGTGTGCCGCCAGCGTAAGTGTTCGTGCCCGAGAGCGACAGGAAGCCGGCGTTGTTCGCGGTTAGGTAAATCCCGCCGGTCCCGCCGGTCACTCCGCCGAGGAACACGTAGCCCGTGTTGGGCGTCGAGTTACTGACGATCACGCCGCCGGGGGAAAGCGTGCCGCCCGAGATCGTGATCATCGAAGTGCCGCTGCTGACGTTGCCGAAGGTGACAACGCTGCCGTCCGCGTACATCGTGCTTGCACCGCTCCAGTTCGGAGTACTCTTGTCCCACGCGCCACTGCCGCCATTCCACGTCAGGGAGGGGCCAGTGAAGTTTGTGTTGATCCCCAATGTGCCCAGGAAGGTCAGGTTGCCCAATCGCCAGTTCCCGGACGAGTTGTTGTAGAGCTGCGTGAGACCGCCGTTGAGAGTGGCTGAAACATAATCATTTTTGTTGCCCGTATCGTCAAACGCAGAGACCAGCCGAATGCCGAAGTTCGGATCGCTATTCGCGCCCGTAATGGAACTCAGATTGACCGTGATGGTTTGGGGATTCGGTCCTCCGTAGAAATCGTTCGGAGTCGCCACGAAAACGTAAGGTTGGCCTTCAGGGAAAGCGTAGTTTGTGCCGTTCCAAGTGTAAGTCGACGAGGGACTCAAAGCAGAATTTGCGATTTGTGTTAGACTCGTCGTACCGGCTGGTGCTCCATTAATCTTGGTCACCCAACTGCTATTGTTATCTACAAACGCACCCGCTGCTCCCCCAATGCCTGATCCGATACAATTCCAGACGGCGTTTGAACCCTGGGAAGTGTCCAGGCAGTACTGGAACTGCATGTCGCGGACGCCCTGCGTGGTGGAGTACCAATCGAAGCTGAAACTGATGTTCGAATATCCAATGGTGCTGGTGTCCAACTCGATGCCCTGGCTGTATTGCGGGGCGCCGTCGTGGGCGGTGGGACTGGCGATGTTAAAGAGCGCCCACGCGTTCGTGCTTACATTCCCGTTGGGAAGCACATTATTGTCCCCGTTGGCAACCGGACTTGTGGCGCGAACACGCCACAGGGTTTCGCTATACGAGGGGTCGGCCGTACCGGTAGTGGCGGGGAAATCGTCGGCAGCTTGGCTCCCGCCATTATAGGGGTTTGTCATCCCCAAGGTAATCGCCGTACCACTGCCCCATGTAGGCGCTGGACTGTTGGGAGTGCCAACGTTGAGCGTGCTGGAGCCTACGGAATAATTCGACGTTGGCCAAGTCTTTGCGTTATTGGTATAGTTGGCGTTAAAGCTCCATTGAGTAATGTCCGCAGCCTGAGCCAATCCGCCCGAAAGCGCCAATGCAATTCCCAACAAACCAACTACAATCGAAAATCTCTTCAGTCCAAATCTCATAGAGCGCCTCTCCCAAAGCAGCAACAGATAAATTCGACAAAGGTGTAAATAACTGCATTATAAGAAAAAGTGTCCAAAACAAATTAGGCGACGGTTAGGTTTCGGTCAGCGTTCGGTCAGCGTTCGGTTAACTTCAGGGGCGGACGCTATTCTTGAACATTCGATTGCAAATCGAAATCGATTCGGTTGTCGCCGGCGACTACATCTTTCTCCACACCTGACTTGGTGTTGTAGTGGGCGGGCACAAGTTCTTTATGAACTTCTTCCCCTACCTGTGTAGTGATTCGCACGCGATTCTTTCCCACCAGCGCACCATGTTCCTGGCGGATGTAAACAAGGTCGTAATGCCCGTCGCTATCGGTTATATCGCTGGCGACGCGCCCCTTGGGGGGATGAAACGCGACGAGCGCACGGGGTAGCGGTTTGCCATCGAGTGTCACCGTGCCATGCACGTGCCCCAACGGAGGGCCGTCGCCGTGGCCGCACCCTGCCGCCGGCAGAATCGCCAAAAGCGCTAGGAGAAGCAGGGTTCCTTGCCACCGTCCCGGACGAGGCCCTAAGCACCTGTCCGGAAACAACTCCCCTCTCCCGTGCGCAGGAGAGGGGCAGGGGGTGAGGGCAGATGCGGCCAAAACGTGGAGTTGTTTCTGGACAGGCCCTAAGTGCCCCGAAGAACCATCCAGGCCGGAATCGCCGACCCGCGCTCGATGCTCGAGATAACCAACCTGGTATGGGCTTGCGCACATAGACAATTCCTCGCTTGCATAATAGATGAATAAACAGGAGTCCGCGATGCCTGACGTGATCGCTTCCGCAGCGTCACGATTAGTCGGGCACCTGCGCTGGTTGTCCGTCGGCCATCGAACCGAGCAACGGGAAAACGGCGTCGTTGGTTGACGAATCGACATTTTCGTTGATAAAGTGGATGGAGCCGTCGCCCATGCCAAAGACCGCGCCGTTGATATGCTGGCTTCCCGGCGACTCGAAGAAACTGTTGTTCATTCCGCCGGGATTTTCGTGGCCTGGGTCCGTGGCGGTGGTGAAAAGCGAGGAACAACTGCCGAGGGCCCAACCCTCGAAACTCACCATATATCCGCTCGTGTCGCCCGGCTGGGGTGTTAGTCGCAGGAGTTCCCCGATCATGATGGTATGGGAGGTCCCGTCGACGATATCGGACGTCTTCGTCTGGTAATTCGGCCGGAAGATCCCCCTCAGCAAGGAGACGTCGGAGATCGGGGAGCCATCTGGCTCGAGGGGCTGTGAGTCGTTGCGCGTAAGGTCCTCGAACCTGTGGTTGTACTGGAGGACGTCATTTTTCCATCCGTTGGTCCGCCCCAGGCAGCCGCCGTAATCGGTGCCGCCGCCCGTCGCGGTCTTGCTGATCATCCAGTCGGTGTCGTGGGGCCGCAGACCGGATCGCCGAGTCGGGCAATAAAATCCCTTGATATCCGTAAACGAGACCTTTCCGTTGCCGTTGACGCTGCGAGCATAGTCCCACTGCTTGTAAAGGTAGTCGTACTCCATGAAAGGAAGGATCTCCAACATCCAACTTTGGCCGTGCATGTTGGCGTGCGCGGCCATGCTGGAGGCCTCGGTCCAAGTATCGAACAACTGCGGCCCGCCCATGGTCATAGTGGTGATGGAACCGGCCGGAAAGACTTGCTTAGTGCTAACGTAGTTGAGCAGCGCCAGCCCAATTTGCTTCTCGTTGTTCATGCAACTTGCTCGCCTTCCTGCCTCCCGTGCAGACTGGATCGCCGGGAGCAGCAAGCCGATCAGGATCCCGATAATGGCGATAACCACGAGCAACTCCACGAGCGTAAAAGCTGAACGTCGTGTCACGACTTCTCTCCTGGGCTGTTGTCCCATAAGTGCCATGCACCAAGTGGACAGGTCCGATGGTAAGGCTGGGGCAAAACCGACTATAGTAGCACCTGTCTGTTAGTGACGCGCAAGCATTGCGCTAGCACCCGGTTAGAAACAGGTTGCTGTCTTTTTTTGACGATTCCGCAAAGCGCGTATTCCAGATTCATGCCGGCACCTGCTATTTGCCACTTTGGTGGGTCTTCGCGGTGCTCGGTCACATCCTACGGGTTTTGAAACAGCTTCCTAATTTCGATTTCAGGCAGCCACCAGACTTCGATCGTGCCGTCGCCGATGGCGATCGCCAGTTGGCGTCCGTCCGGCGAAAACGTCAAGTTTCTTACCCAGCGGGTCGAGGCGGGAAATGCCAATAGCGTGCGCCCGCTGAGCGTTTCGTGAATGGGCAGCTCGCTTTGTGTCTTCGGATCCCAGAGAGGGCATGCTGAAGACGCTGGTTGAAAGTCGCGCCGCCGACAACTATACTGTGCGGTTGTTTCGATAGTCACTTCCGCCCGGATCATTTCCACACGCACTCTACCGAGGATTCGTCACTATGAATCGTAGACAATTCGTCGAAACTGCCTCGCTCGTTGCTGCCGGTCTATGCACGGCGGCGACCGTGGGGGCCGCCGCTGCCGCCTTCCCCGCCGTCCGTACGCCGCCAGCGCGGCGGAAGTTCAAGAGCGCGGCGGTCGAGCAGGTCATCGACCGCGTGAAGAGCACGATCGGCAACAAGGAATTGGCTTGGATGTTCGAAAATTGCTTCCCGAACACGCTCGATACGACGGTTGATTTCAGCGTCGTTGAAGGTCGGCCCGACACCTACGTAATCACCGGCGACATCGACGCCATGTGGCTGCGCGACAGCACAGCCCAGGTCTGGCCCTACTTGCCCTTGATGAAGGACGACCCCGCGCTCGGACAACTCGTCGCGGGAGTGATCAATCGCCAGACCCGTTGCATCCTCAAGGACCCGTACGCCAACGCCTTCTACAAGGATGAGAAGAAGGTCAGCGACTGGAAGAGCGACATGACGGAAATGAAGCCGGGTGTCCACGAGCGCAAATGGGAGATCGACTCGCTCTGCTTTCCCATCCGCCTGGCCTATCGCTACTGGAAAACCAGTGGCGACGCCAGCCCGTTTGATGCCGCATGGCACAAGGCGATTGGGCTCACGCTCGATACGTTTCGCCAGCAGCAACGGAAGACCGGCCGCGGGCCGTATCGTTTCCAGCGGCGGACCGAGACGCCGACCGACACCCTGCCGGGATCGGGTTATGGCCGGCCGGTCAGGCCGGTCGGGCTGATCTGTTCGATGTTCCGGCCCAGCGACGACGCGACCGTGTTTCCCTTTCTCGTGCCCTCGAATTTCTTTGCCGTGGTGAGCTTGCGTCAGGCGGCCGAGATGCTCGATGCGATCCGTTCCGATCGCGAGACGGCCTCTGCCTGCCGTGCCTTGGCGGACGAAGTGGAGAAAGCCTTGGCCCTCCACGCCGTGGTGCCGCATGCGAGGTTCGGCAAGGTATTCGCTTACGAGGTTGACGGTTACGGCAATTTCTACTGTCTTGATGACAGCAACGTGCCCAGCCTGCTGGCGCTTCCCTATTTCGGCGCGATGAGATCTTCCGATCCGCTCTACCAGAACACGCGGCGAATGCTCATGTCGGACACCAATCCGTATTACGCACGGGGCCGCGCCGCGGAGGGGCCGGGCGGCCCGCATGCCGGCCTGGACATGATCTGGCCCCTGGGCGTGATCCTGCGAGCCAGTACCAGTAGCGATGACGCCGAAATCCGCCTCTGCCTGGACACGCTACAGCGGACCCACGCCGGCACAGGTTTCATGCACGAGGCGTTTCACAAGGACGACCCCCATCGCTTCACGCGTTCTTGGTTCGCCTGGGCCAACACGGCGTTCGGCGAACTGATTCTGAAACTCTTTCACGAGCGGCCAAAGCTGCTGGAGTATAAAGCGCGCTGAAAAAGGTCGGCCGCGCCCGCATGCTCTTTGATGACAGTTTAACCGGCCCCCGGCGTAGCGAACCGGCGGCGGTTAGTAATGCGCGGCGCCGACTTGCGCAAGTCGGCATCCGTGTTGGCGGCTGCGCGGAGCTTACTGGTCGGTTTCAGGAATTTCGTAAAGGTTACCTCGCCTTACCTGCCTCGCCCCGCACGAGGTTGCCCTTCTTGTTGATTGTGCCGCCAATGGCAAGGTAGAACACATCGCCCTCCTTGGACTTCCAGCGTCCGACGACGGGCAAGTCCTTGGCGATGCCCTCGACCTTGGTCTTCGTGACCTCCAGGGACTCCGAGACGCTCGTGCCGTGCTCCTTGCCGTCCACGTTCACGACGACGGTCTTGTCCTTGATTTCCTCGACGTGGAAGACCTGGACGCCCTTCTCCTCCTGCACGAGGTAGGCGAACGCTTTTTGTCTTGCACACCTTCTCGGCGCGCAGTCGCTCATCGGCAGAGTTGTCCTTCAGCACCGTAGAGGCGACTGCCAGGACGAGCAACCGTTTCTTCTTCAGCTTGAACGGCTGCTTCGTCGGTCCGTGTTTCAACGCCGCCTGCTCGGGCGCGTGGGCGGTGCCTGTCTGCAATGCCTACTGCGACCACGGCAGCCACTTCTACGCGACCTACTATAACGTCACCAACACTGTCCATATCAGACGCAGCATCAACGTGGCGAATCACCGCGCGAACTGGTTGCGGCGCCACGGCGACTGGCACGACATGCTGGCGCAGACGGCCTCTTGCATCAGTCCCAGACCCGTTCTCCGGCCGCCACGCAGAACCATGTAGCCATGACCGACCAGGGACTCAGGTTGCCATCTGCCGGGGAAATGATTAGGATGATAGTGGACAAACCACCGTACCATCACCTTTCCCTCGCCCCTCATGTCGGAACTTACGGGTCAGACTGCCGGTTGGCTCGACCTCATGCGGTCGGGCGATCCCGACGCTCGTCGCGGGCTCATCGAGTATTCCTGCGAGCGGCTGCGCGGTCTGGCGAGGAAGATGCTTCGCCGTTACCCGAAGGTCCGTCGCTGGGAAGAGAACGACGACGTGTTCGTGGAAGCGGTAACCCGACTCCACGGCGCCATGGAGTCCGTGCAGCCCGAGTCGCCGAGGCATTTCTACAACCTGGCGGCTACCCAGATCCGCCGCGTGCTCATTGACCTGTCGCGCCGCTACTACGGAGTCGAGGGACTGGGCAGCCACCACGATACGGCGGCACGGAATTCCGAGGGCGACACGCCCCCGAAGCACGAGCCAGCGGACACGTCGGGCGAACCTGCCAACCTCATGGAATGGACGGAGTTCCACGAGCAGATCGGGACGCTACCCGAGGAGGAGCAGGAGGTTTTCAATCTGCTGTGGTACGAGCAGCTGAGCCATGAGCAGGCCGCCGAGGTGCTGGGCGTGACCACCAGGACCGTCCGCCGACGCTGGCAGGACGCCCGCTACTTGCTCTACAAGGCACGCACGGGCGAACCCCTGCCCACGGAATCGTTAGGACTACGCAGCCTCGACAGGAACGCTCCTGCGTAGAACGGAATTCACTCCGTTTCGGCGAAAAGTAGAGACCAACGGACTAAATCCGTGCTACGAATGACCATGACCGCGAACGATGACCAGTTCCGAGACCTTCTTGACCGCTGGGAGGACCTGCGCGAACAGGGGCAGGAGCCCAGCGTGGAGGAGTTGTGCCGCGATACCCCACACCTTGCCGAGCGGCTGCGGGATTGGACGCGCGTGCTGAAAATGTCGGACTGGCTCAACCGTCAAGCGGAAGAAGTCGCGGACGAGACCCTTGGTGAGGCGGGAGCCATCTCGACCGAGGAACGCGAGAGGCACGGCATCCTCGGGCAGTATGCACTGCTGGAGGAACTCGGCAGCGGTGGCATGGGGCGGGTCTTCAAGGCGATCCACCGCAAGATGAACCGCACGGTCGCCGTGAAACTGCTGCCGGAGTCCCTCGTCAAGTCCTCGGAGTCGATCGAACGGTTCCAGAGGGAAGTCCAGGCACTGGCCCGTTTGTCTCATCCGAACATCGTCGCCGTCCACGACGCGGGCACCGCGGACGGCACCCACTTCTACGTCATGGACCTGGTCGACGGCGAGGATTTGGCACGGCTAATCGGGGAGCACGGTCCGATGCCCGTGGAACAGGCTCTGGACTGCATCCTCCAGGCGGCTCGTGGTCTGGAATATGCCCATGCCCAAGGCATCGTCCACCGCGACATCAAGCCGTCGAACCTCATCCTTGACCAGGGTGGCACGGCGAAGATCCTCGACCTCGGCATCGCCCGCTTCCGGCCGCTGCCGGAGCAAGCCGGCGACGACCTGACGAAGACCGGGTGCGTCCTCGGCACCGTCGATTACATGGCTCCCGAGCAGGCGATGAATACGCGGCGTACCGACCACCGCGCCGACATCTATTCCTTGGGCTGCACGCTGTATTATCTGCTTACGGGTCAGCCGGTCTTCGGCGGCGAGACCGTCATGGAGCGGCTCGTCGCCCACCGCGAGCATGCCGTGCCGTCGCTTCGCAAGGCATGCCCTGCTGTGCCACCGTGGCTGGATGGCATCTTTCGGAAGATGGTGGCGAAGAAGCCGGGCGACCGCTACCAGTCGGTGACGGCACTGGTTTCCGATCTGGAGCGGCATGCCGCCTTTCGGGGTTGGCAGTGGCTTTGGTTCGTGGCTCTGGCGGCACTACTGGCTGTCGGGATCTGGGCGGTGTGGTTGGCGACCCATTCTCACGGCGGCCTTTCCTCAAAGAACCTGCAGCAGGCTAAGCCCATCGAACCGCCCGCGAAGCCGAGCGAGACCCTGCCTGGGCCACCGATAAAGGAGAAGCCTCTCGACCTGCCCGTGAAGCCGAGAAAGGCGGAAGAGAAGGAGTTGTCGAAATGAGATGGTGAGCGTTCCTGGTATGGCGGCGGCTTCCAAGATCGCTGTTCCGTGATGTCCGATGCAATTCGGAATGGCGGGATTGTCAAATTGCCTGCCGGTCACTAAAACCAAAAGTATCCTGACTTTTTCCCATGTCCGTGCCATTTCGCTGCGGCGGAGGAGGTGACTGCGGCAGGTAGCTGGGCTGAGGTCGTTCCAAAAAATCGGTGGTTTTATGGGAACCCTGGCATCGCCGCTGCGCGCGCCGCCCCAGCGAACCCACGCCAAGTCCATCCCGGAAGTGCTGCGGTTGGCTTGGGAGGCGATTGCAGCGAAATCCTGGCGGAGTGGCCGGTGCTGGCCGTGCCCCGGCTCCGCTCGCTCTACTTGTCTCCCGGAACTCGGGAGACACGGAAACCCAGGTTGCCGTTCCAGAACCCAGGCACGCTGCTGGCACGGATCGCGGACCGGCAAATCTCCGGCGGGTTGTTCCAGCCACCGCCGCGAATCACCCGGGACGAGCCGCTAGTTGGACCTGTCGGATCGTCCAGCGGCGACTTGGCGTAATACCGGTCCTCATACCAATCCTGGCACCACTCCCATAGGTTGCCGTGCATGTCATACAGCCCCCAGGAGTTGGCCCGCTTCTCGCCCACCGGGTGCGTCTTTCCATCGGCATTACCGTCGAACCACGCGTAGTCGGAAAGTCTCTTCTCCTCGTCCTCCCTTGAAAGTCCGCTACCGGCTGAGCTGAAACAAAACCGGCCTGTGCTGCCCGCACGACAGGCGTATTCCCATTGTGCATTCGAAGGCAAACGGTAGGTTCGTCCGGCCGATTGTTCTGACGGCATCGCCGATAGTCTCCGGCAGAACTCCGCCGCATCCTCCCAGGAAACATTCTCCACCGGAAACCGTTTTGTGTTCTGCCCCGCGACTTTGTCCTTGGCCTGGCCCATGGGCGAGAACTCGCTCGGGTTCTCGCCCATGACCCGGTCATATTCTCCCTGCGTAACCTTGGTGGCGCCAAGGCAGAAGGGCTTGGTAATCCGTACCCGGTGCTGCGGCCCCTCGCATAGCAGATGGTACTTCCACCACGGGTTATCGGCATGCGCCTTTAATTCTTCTTCAATAAGTTCTTTGGGCGAGCCCATCCCGAACTCCCCCGGCGGAATCAGCACTAGCGTCATACCGATGGAGTTGGTGGTCGCGACCGGGATGCGAAGTTGTCTGGCCCAGGCTGCTTGATGTTCTTTGGCTTTCTTGGCGTCGAACGGTGCGACGGCGGGAGGCGGAGCACCGGGGGGAAGTTTCCAGGGTCCGTCGGGAACGATATTGCTTCTGGCGACAGGAGCGGTTGCGTCGGCGCGCGAGAGTGGTACGCCTTCGCACCACATCGATCCTGGATGCGTGCCGGGAGATAGCGTCAGTATGTTACCATGCCCGGTAAGATCGGGCACGCTATTTCCGCCCGGTTCGTCAAAATCCCAGTACGCGGCCAGGCCGGATTCCTTGCCGGTCAGGTGGCGGTGTATCGCCCCACGAATCTCCGCTTCGCTACGGGCAACTGACCAGATTCGCACTTCATCAATAGCGCCGTACCAGCCGTCGCGAAAAGGACCGGAACCAACCCACAACGGGTGGTTGTTCTTCCTGCGCGGAACAGCCGACCTGATGGCCGACTTCAGTTCGCCGTCAACGTAGAGCTTCATCGCGTCCTGCTCCTGCACCGCAGTCACGTGAATCCATCGCTCAATTTTGCCTCGCAACTCCGCCGACAATGCCGTTTCCCCGCTTTCAAATCGGAGCGTTGGTGGTGAATTGGTACTGAGCACCAGGCAATAGCCCGTCTTGTCGATTTTCTTTGAAACGATGGGCTGTACACCCTTTGGCGAGTTGCCAACTGGACGGATCCAGGCCTCAATGGTCAGCGGCCCAGCAAGATCGAGTGTGGCGGAGTTCGCGGCACGTGCAGTCTGATCATTCGACCAAACCGAAAAAAGTAAGGCTGCTTGTCCTTGCCGGGGCGAAGTGAGTACCGCGTTCTCGACCGCGGTCTGCCGCGTGTGTGCCAGCGTTTCTGGGCCGTTTGCTCCGTTTGTAAGCTTGGCGGTGCTGTAAGTCCTTGCTACTCGAAAACCCACATTGGGGGAATCGAATGCGGGATAATCGAAGAGAAACCAAAAGCTAGCTAAGAGGTGAATTGGATCGGCAAACCCTCCACCACGCAAAACGCCACGGCTCTGGCCGGTTACCGTTTCGCCTGCTGCTCCGTCTTTGTCAGCATCTGTCACGCGCGCAGCATAGAGAGGGTCCCGGCACCACTCTGATACGTTGCCCAACATGTCGAACAGCCCGAAGTCGTTGGGCTTCAGGCTCGCCACGGGGAAGGTCCATTCGGCCTTCGTGGTCGCGCTGTTACAGGCGTACTTGCCCAAAAGTACTTTGGTCCATCCATAGTAATAGTAGCTCGTCGCCCCAGCTTCACAAGCAAATGTCCATTCGTCGTTACTTGGCAGGCGGTAGCCCGTCCGCTGTGACCAGTCAGCGGCCTGCTTCATGCCCTCGTCAAACTGGCCTAAGACATTGGGTTCATAGCACCACTGGTCCTTTGCGAGCCCCTCCTTTTCACTCAGCCAGTTACAGTAGGCTGCAGCGAGATACCAGTTGACGCCCTGGATTGGTAGGTCAGGATCCAGACTAGCATGGTATTGGATAGGACTCCTGAAGTTGGGCATGAATTGATGGAACTGCGCCACCGTCACTTCCTTGCTGGCGATGGCGAAGTTCTGAGCGATCGACTTGCGGGGCTGGGTTTGATTAGTTTGGCTGTCCTTCTTTTCCTTCGGTGATCGGATCGCAGGATCGACTGGCACCGTGAGAATCACCATAGTATGGCCTTGGCCATTAATGAACCACTGCTTCGTGATGCCGGCCTTAGCGGGCGGGCTGGCGGCGTAGTCAGTAGATCCAGGACGAGCTAAAGCCGGTTCGTCCAAACGATTGTCAACCATGGCGGCCGCAAGCTCTTGGTCAATCACGCGGATCTTGCCCTGTTGTTTCCACTGCCGCAGGAGCCACTCCGCAGCGCCGTGGATTCCCGCATCGGCGTCATCGCGGTACATGGCTAGGAGCTTCGGTACGAGGGCGTCGCGGTCGGTGGCCAACAGACGATCGGGCCCGAATTCCCCGAGACAGAGTATTAACGCCCGCCGGGCCGAGACGTCCTGCTCTTCGTCCAAGCGGCGGAGGATGACCCGCGGGTCAGCGTCGAAAGGGGCAAGCCGGTGAACAAGCCAGCTTCGCGCGCTTGGGTCGGCAGTATGCCTCAGCAGGCTCCAAACCGTATCCTGCCGGCCCAATAGAAACAGCGCGATTGCCAGATTCGCCTGCCGGCTGGAAAACCGTGCTTTCCGTTCTTGCCACACTTGAATGTCTTGCTGAGTACGATTGTCTGGTTTCTCGTCGGCCGGCTTCTCTGCCAAACACGTCATCAGGCCGGTTGCCGCACGCTCGCCGTGCCTGCGCAACGCGGTTAGAAGCAAGGTGAAATTCTCTCCTTCCGCATCTGCCAAGAGATCGGCCAGCACGTCCGGACGGTCGGCGGCGTAGTTGGCGAGGATGCCGGCCGCGAGCGAGCGTTCGGATTCCGAACGACTTGTGTCGCGGAAGACGTGCTTCAGCGGCGAAGAGAGCGTCTTGGCAACCGGTTGTAGTGCCTCCATCCACTTGCCAACCCGCAAGGCATTTTCGATGACCAAAACGTCGACCGTGGGTTCTGCAACCTTGGCCCAGTCGGCCCCCTGGGGATCGAAAGCCGCGAGGACACAGGCCGCTCGAAAACGGTGGTTCTTCGATAACTGTGGATCCAGCGCGACGGTCCATAAATCCTTCACCAGATTCTTGCAATAGGGAACCAAGGCACTGCGGATCACAAGCAATTCATCCGGCTCGACATCGAGCAGGTGGCCGCGGAGATAATCGACCTGCTGTGAATCACCGGAAAGCAGGGCCAAGCTCAGGCGGAGGTGTTCCTTTTCCGTGAGGTCCGGCTGCGCGATCAATTCTTCTAGCCGCGGGACGATTTCGGCACGTACGGGCGCCAGACCCTCAATCAAGTAGGGCACTTGGGTAATCTCCGCGCGACGCAAGGCATCGATTTGGGCCAAGGCCCGTTCCCTTTGTATCCTAACCACCCGCATCCAGCCGATCGTGCTAATCACAGCAACCAGCACGATGAGCAGCATGGCGGCTGCCGAGAGTGCCGCCACCACCGGCTGCCGTTTGCACCACCGCCAGAACCGCTCGGGGAGGCCGATCCGCCGTGCCGTTATCGGCTCGTCGGCAATCCAACGCCGTAAGTCCTCGGCCAACTCCTGGCACGAGGCATACCGTTTGTCCGCCGGCTTCTGTAGGCACTTCAGGCAGATCGTCTCCAGGTCCTTGGGGATCCGATTGTCGAGTTTGCTGGGACCCTTCGGTTCGGTCCGCTGAACAGCATAGGCAAGCTGGCTGGCATTGGATGCCTGGAATGGACGCTTCCCGGTGAGCATCTCGTAGAGCATCACGCCCAAAGCCCACTGGTCGCTACGGCCGTCGGCAAGGTGGCTCTGCCCGGAATGCTGTTCGGGACTCATGTAGGCCGGCGTGCCCAGACGCATCCCTTCTTGGGTCTTTAAGTCTTCACCCTTGTCTCGTCGAGCCATGCCGAAGTCCATCACCAAGGGCTCGCCGTCGCTATCCAGCATTACGTTGGCCGGCTTCACGTCGCGGTGGATGATCCCCTTGCTGTGGGCATAGTGCAGCGCCAAGGCGATCTTCTGGATCAGCACGGCGGCCTCCCGTTGCGGCAACTTCTTCTTTTCCGCCAAACAGTCGGCCAGCGTTCGGCCTTCGATAAAGCCGCTGGCAATGAAGTAGGAGTTGCCGATCTTGCCGGCGTCGTAGATCGGTACGATATTGGGATGCCGCAAGTTCCCAGCCGCCCTTGCCTCGCGCAAAAACCGCTGCGCGTCGTCATTCGAGCCCAAGACGCCCAGCCGCGGGGTCTTAACGGCCACCAGCCGATCCAACTGTGTGTCGCGGGCCTTGTAGACGGTGCCAAAGGCCCCTTGACCCAAAAGCCCGATCCGTTCGAAACGGGCGATACGCTGCGGGGTGCCTCCAGCTGACGACTTCGTCGCTGTCTCTCTCATGGGTGACGAGAGAGGCGCGTAATCAATCGTTGCGTCAGAGGATGAGGGAACACGCGGGAGATCCGGCGTATCAGCCACCGCGTCGGCTGCTGATCGTGACGTGGTGAATTCTGCCCGCAATTCGACTTCGGCGGCCTGCAATTCCGCGATCAGTTCGCTTTGCAATTGCAATTCCGGCCACTCGGCCAGATACTCTTCGACGGTCTTGCCTTTACCGTGTCGCGAGCGAAGTTCTTGGTCCACTTTGATTAGAGCCACGAGAGCCGAGTGGCGCAGGGGATGATCGGCGGCGGGAATGAACTGGGCGAGATCGGCTCCGCTGCTGGTCCGCCAGGCTTCTTCCAGCCGACGGATCAGATCGTCAAGCAGATCGTGGCTTTCATCATTCCACTCGATCATCGGAGTCCTCCTTCAGCAGCGCCTGGAGCCGTTTGCGGAGACGGCCGATCTTGGTCGTCACGGACGAGCGGGTACAGTTGAGCTGTTCAGCAATGGCCCGTTCGGAATGGCCCTCCGCCAGTAATAAGGCGATTTTCGAGTAGCTTTGGTCGATGCCTTTCAAAAGATTGTCGATGAGGTCCTTGGCGACGGCCCGCTCATCGGGGGTCGGCTCGCGGTCCAACAAGGCATCCGCGTCCTGGTATTCCTCGGCATTGGGAGTCCGCTTCTTAGCCTTGTGGTGCTCGGCGTGCTTGATGATCTTGTGGCGAGTCACTGTCTCCAGCAGGCGCCACAGTTCGCTGGTGTGCTCGAAGTGCAGTTGTCCTTTGGCCGTGCGGCGGAAGACGGTCCCCAGGACCGACTGGACGACGTCCTCCGGGTCCTCTCGCTGCCGAAGGCGATTATCCATGCCGCGGTCAGCCAGGGCGTGAAGCTTCTGGCGGTACTTGCGGTCGAGCGTTTCTGCCCCCGAAGGCGTGCCAGCGTTAACCCCGCGAAGCAGGCTCTTGTCGGACTGGGTTTTGGACATGCTTCGGCCCTCTCAACGGAAAGGCAGGTGGAATCGTGCTCATTCTAATAAGGGGTAGGGCCGGTCTTCAAGGGGCAGGGTCCTTGCCTGCGGCGGAGAACTCCGCCGAGCGCAAGAAAATGCGTCGTCATCCCCTCTGATCGACCATGCCGTCTACCTCTGGCGTGGCAAATTGGCCGCCACGTGTCCTGGTTTTTCTTGACATCTGCTGCCGCGTCCCGGGCGCTCAGGCAATCGCCGCGACAAACCTCTCCGGGATCGGTAGGCTGGCGGGGACCAAGGCAGCATAATCGGGGCGGTCGGCGGCCGAAAGAGGCCGGATTTGGGTGGTCTGCTTGGGCAGCCCCCCCTGTCAGCCTATCGCACCAGGATCGCGAGATTGAATGTCAGGAATCGGCAAAGCGTGAATGATGCGGCGTTGCTGGCTTATTTGGCGGCAAGCAGAATCTTCATGCCCAGGATATCACCATGGACGCGTACGTGCGGGCCTTGGAAATCACCTTTGCCGAGTCCGGCCGGTAGGTCCAATGGCCGTGGACAGCGATGCCGGAACCGCTTGTTCAGGGCCTACGCCCTCATTCCGCGTTTTATCTTCCTGTCGCCCATTTTCCTGTCTGTTCCGTGAAAAGGCCGCGGACACCGATGCCGAGACTGCTGCGCCTTCAGGACATCTCGTTGCGGGATAGATCCTCCAACGGCGCGGGCAATGTAAAACGGATCTGCTCCTCGCGCACCGACTGCAACTCGACCGAACCGCCGAACCGCCAACGCAGCATGTCGACACACTCCTGCACCACGGATTCCGGCGCGCTGGCACCGGCCGTGATCAGCACGGTTTCGTCGCCCTGGAACCAGGAAAGATCAATGTCTTTCGGGCCGTCGATCAGGTGCGAAGGAACATTGTGCGTGAGACCCAATTCGGCGAGCCGGCGGCTGTTCGAGCTGTTGTGGCTGCCAACCACTAGGAGCATGTCGGCCTGTCCGCAGAGCGTGCGCACGGCTTCCTGGCGATTTTGCGTGGCGTAGCAGATGTCTTCCTTCTTGGGGGCGACAATCTGCGGGAACCGCTCCTTCAGCTTGGCGATAATGCCGGCCGTTTCCGTCACGGAAAGCGTCGTTTGCGTGAGATAGGCCAGCCGCTCGGCATGCTCGATCTGGATCGTCGCGGCGTCGTCGACCGTCTGCACCAGGCGAAACGCCTCTGGGGCCTCGCCCATCGTGCCGATGACTTCGTCGTGCCCCGCATGCCCTACCAAAATGATCGTGTAGCCGTCGCGGGCGAAGCGGATGGCCTCGCGATGCACCTTCGTTACAAGGGGGCAGGTGGCGTCGATCGTTTTCAGCTTGCGGGCCAGCGACTGCTCGTGGATCTCCGGCGCGATGCCGTGGGCCGAGAAAAGCAGGTAGGAATTCTCCGGAACCTCGTCCAAATTATTGACGAAGACCACCCCTTTGCCCCGAAAATGTTCTACAACCCAACTGTTGTGAACGATTTCGTGATAGACGTAAATCGGTATGCCATAAAGGGCAACGGCCTTCTCCAGGGTCTCGATGGCCATATTAACGCCGGCGCAAAAACCGCGGGGGGCGGCTAATATGATGCGCATGGTTTCCCCTTGCTAAGAAATTTATCATAATAGAGTGCATGTTCTCGCACGACTTGGCATTATACGGTCCGGACGCAAAGATCCCCAAGCCCCTCCACCCCAGACGGGGGAGGGCCTACTGTCGGCGGCTGGCCCGGCGGCATTATGAGAATTTTACCGTCGCCAGTTGGCTGCTGCCCTGGCGGCTGCGCCAACATTTCTACAATGTTTACGCCTATTGTCGCTGGGCCGACGATTTGGCCGACGAACCGGGCGACCCGCAACGCAGCCTGTCGCTGCTGGACTGGTGGGAAAAAGAGCTGCGCGACTGCTATGACGGCAAGCCTCGGCACCCGGTCTTCGTGGCCCTGACCGACACGATCCAGCGCTACTCGATTCCCATCGATCCATTCATCGACTTGCTGGTGGCCTTTCGCCAAGACCAGCGGGTCCGCCGCTACGAAGACATGGGGCAACTGACGCAATACTGCCGCTATTCGGCCAACCCGGTTGGTCGTTTGATCCTTTATTTGGGTAAAGTCCATACCCCCGAGCGGGCCCAGTTGGCCGATTCGGTCTGTACGGGTCTGCAACTGGCGAATTTCTGGCAGGATGTGGCGCGGGACTACGAAATGGGCCGCGTCTATCTGCCCTCGGCAGACCGTGCCCGTTTCGGCTATGATGAGGAGATGTTCGAGCGGCGGGAAGTCAACGATGCCTTTTGCCGCTTGATGGCCGCCGAGGTCGATCTGGCCGAAGGTCATTTGCGCCGCGGCATCCCCTTGATCCGTTGGATGCCGCCGGAATTGCAGCTTGACGTGGCTCTCTTCATCCACGGCGGCCTGGCGATCTTGGGGGCGATTCGGCAACAGAACTACGACGTTTGGACCTCCCGCCCGGTGATTTCCAAGGGGATCAAGTTACGGCTGTTGTGTAAATGCTGGTGGGAACTGAAACGGGGCCGGATTCCGGAAGACGTGACATGAGCACAGCGGATGAGATTCTCGCGAGCCAGGAAACGTGCCAGCGTTTGACACGCCAGGCAGGTTCGAACTTTCCGGCGGCGTTCAGCCTTTTGCCCTGGGTGAAACGGCAAGCCATGTATGCCCTGTACGCCTTCATGCGGCACAGCGACGACCTGGCCGACGATCCGCCGCCCGGACGGTCGCCGGGCGAGGTGCTGATCGAGTGGCGTCGTGCCCTGGAACGGGCGCTCTCGGGGCACGCTTTTTTGCAAGAGGGAACCCTGGTTGAAGCAGACGCCCGTGGCCGTGCGATCCTGCCGGCCGTGGTGCAAACGGTCCGCGAGTTCCGCATCCCGGTGGAATCGCTGCTGGCCGTGCTGGATGGAGTGGAGATGGACTTAGAGCCGCGGGTTTACAAGACATTCGATGAATTAGCTGTCTATTGCGAGCGCGTGGCGTCGGCTGTCGGCCTGGCGTGTATTCACATCTGGGGGTACCTGGGCGGCAACGTCCTCCAGCCCAGCCGTGCCGCCGGGCTGGCCCTGCAACTGACGAACATCCTCCGCGACCTGAGCGAAGACGCCCGGCGGGGACGCGTCTACCTGCCGCTGGAGGACATCGCCGCCTGCGGCTACTCCGCCGAGGAGCTTTGTTGCGGCGTGGTGAACCGGCCATTCCTGCGGCTGATGGAAATGGAGATCGAGCGGGCCGAGCAATTCTATCGCGAGGCGGCCGAGTTGACCCGCTCGCTGCACAAGGACGGACGCCGCATCTTTGGACTGATGATGGGCACTTATCACTCGCTGTTGGACGCCATTCGCCGTCATCCGGCCGACGTTTTCGCACGCCGCATCCGCGTGAGCCGCTGGCAGAAACTTTGGCTGGCCGCACGGTGGACGCTGCTGCCGGTAAAGGCTGAGCAGACGATGCAGGAAAAAACTGAATGACAAATACGAAATCCAAAGCACGAGGGGGCAAAATCCGAAATCCGAATGTCGAAATACGAAACAAATTCGAAATACGAAGGACTGAAATCCAAACCGTCCGTTTCGAGCCTTTCGATTTTCTGCTTTGAATTTGTTTAGGATTTCGACATTCGGATTTCGAATTTCTTGCCTCGCTTCATGCGTTTATGCCTGCCACCTCCTCCTCTTCTCCGCAACCTTCGTTGGCCATTGTCGGTGGTGGTCTTGCCGGCTTGGCGGCAGCCGTGGCGGCGGTGGAGCGAGGGTTCCACGTCGAATTGTTCGAACAAGCGCCGGCGCCGGGCGGTCGGGCGGGTTCCTATCACGACGTCCGTGTCGGTCAACTCGTCGACCTATCGCCGCACGTGGCCATGGGCTGCTGTACGAACCTCTTGGATTTCTGTCGCCGCACGGAAACGGCCGACGGCTTCGATCGTTATGCGACGCTGCATTTCTTCGGCCCGGACGGCACGCGTTGCGACTTTGCCGCCAATCGCTGGCTGCCGCCGCCGTTACACCTGCTGCCGCCGTTGCGGCGGCTCGGTTACCTGAAGGGCAGCGATCGACGTGCCATCGGCCGGGCGATGTTGCGATTGGCCCGTTATCGCGATACGGATGTCGCCGACTCGCCCACCATGGACGAGTGGCTCTGCCGGCAGAGGCAGCCGGAGAATGCTGTGCGGCGGTTCTGGACCGTGGTGCTGGAAAGCGCCTTGGGTGATTCCCTCGATCACGTCTCCGTGACGGCGGCACGAAAGGTCTTTGTCGACGGGTTCATGGCGACGCGCAGTGCCTACGAGGTCCTCATTCCTCGGCTGCCGCTGGGCGAAATCTGGCAAAGCGCCGGCAATTGGCTCACGCGCCGCGGTGCAAATCTTCGCATGCGCTCGCGGGTCGAACGTTTGGAAGTCGATGGGCGGCGGTTTCTCGGCGTCGTCCAGGGCGACGGACTCTGCCGCCGCTTCGACCACGTTGTCTTGGCGGTCTCGTGGAAACAACTCGGTACTTTGCTGGGAGCGGAACTGCTCAAGCAGATTCCTCGGGCCGAGGCCGGCACCGGGTTGAATTCTTCGCCGATCACGGCGGTGCATCTCTGGTTCGATCGGTCGATCATGGACCTGCCGCATGCCGCCTTGATCGGGCGATTGAGCCAGTGGGTGTTCCAGGGCAACAGGCACGCCACGCCGCAGGCCGAGCCTGCCATTTTCCACTATACTGTCGTCATCAGCGCTTCGCAGGCCCTGGCAGACCGCGATCCCAGGCAAGTGCTGCAAGAGGTATTGGGCGAATTGCAAGCCATTTGGCCGCTGGCTGGTGAGGCAAAGCTCGTGTACCATCGCGTGCTCACGCAGCCGGGGGCCGTTTTTTCCGTGCAACCGGGCTGCGAAGCGAAGCGGCCCGCCCAGCGAACGCCGATCGACGGATTGTATCTTGCCGGCGACTGGACCGCCACGGATTGGCCGGCCACCATGGAAGGCGCCGTGCGGAGCGGCTACCTGGCGATCGAGGCCCTCTTGGCCGCCTTGGAGCGGCCGGAACCCGTCCTCGTATCCGATTTGAAGAAGGGCTGGCTGATGCGGTGGTTTGTGGGATGAATGAATTACCACATTCTACGTCGGCTATTGCCACCCCCTATCCTGCCCTTATAGAATAGGGCACTATGATCGATTTCCAAGCCTTGCTCCCTGCTTTCCAGACTGTCCGCCGCGAACTGCTGGGCTTACGTGTTCCGGCGGGCCATTGGGTGGGAGAGCTTTCCAGTTCGCTCTTCGCTACGGCTAGCGCGGCCAGCGCGTTGTCGGTTGTCGCCCTCAAGGTGAAGGAAGAATCTCGCCGCGAGGCCTATCGGCAATTGGCCTGTCGCTCGGTGGATTGGCTTGTTGCCGCCCAGAACGGCGACGGCGGTTGGGGCGACACGTGTTCGGGGCCTCCGAACTTGGCGGCAACGATGCTTGTCCGCGCGGCCATTCACCTGGCCGATCAGTCGCAACGCTATGCTGATTCGCTTGCCCGCGCACAGCACTGGTTCGATAGCCACGACGGGCTGGCCGGGTTGCGGCGGGAGTACGGCCACGATCCGACGCTGCTTTCGGCCATCCTCGGCAACTCGGCCTTGGCGGGGTTGACCGCCTGGCGCGACGTGCCGGCGCTGGCCTTTGAACTAGCCTGGTTGCCGCGGGCCATGAAACGCCGGTTGGGAACCGTGACCAGTTACGCGGAGCCTGTGCGAGTTGGCATGGGGCAGGCCCGGTTCTTCCACCGCTGGCCGCGCAATCCGCTGGCCTTGCTGACGCGACGTCTGAGCGTTGGTCGCAGCCTGGCCATGCTGGGACGCATGCAACCATCCAGCGGCGGTTTCCTGGAAACCGTGCCGTGGACCAGCTTCGTCGTGATGGGGCTGGCCTCGACCGGCCGGGTCGACTTCCCCATCACCCGTCGAGGCATCGGTTTCCTCTTGGACACCGTCCGCGACGACGCATCGTGGCCGATCAATACGAACCTTTCCGTTTGGAACACGGCGATTTCGGTCAACGCCCTGGCGTCGGCTAGCGGCGACGTGGGCGCACTGGGTTGTCTGGACTGGCTGCTGGCTTGCCAGCGTGGCGAATCGAACCGGAAAGACGAAACGCCAGCCGGCGGGTGGGGCTACAGCGACGCCCGCGGTTCGTTGCCTAATGTCGATGGTACTTCCATGGCCCTTCTCGCCTTGTTGGTGCTCTTGAAGTCTGCCGCGGAAGCCCATCGGCCACGGATCGAGAGCGCGGCCACTGCGGGTGTCCACTGGCTGCTGAGCATGCAGAACAACGACGGCGGTTGGCCCACGTTCAGCCGCGGTTCCCGCAGCGATTTGCACGACGGCAGCGGCGCCGATCTTACCGCGCACGCCCTGCGGGCCTTGCGGGCGTGGCAGGTCTGGATGGTGGATCGCAGGATTGACGAGGCCATACAACGTGGCATGGAATACCTTACGACGCAGCAGCGGCCGGACGGAAGTTGGCGGCCGCTCTGGTTTGGCAACCCCAATTTTCCCCGCGCGGAGAACCCGATCTATGGCACGTCCCAGGTGCTCTTGACCTATCGCGACCTCGATCAAATCTCAAGTCCTCCCGCCCGGCGCGGGCTGCAGTGGCTGGCGGCCGCTGTCGATCCCGGTGGGGGATGGGGTGGCGGCCAGGGCGAGTCTCGCGGCACGTCGAGTGTGGAAGAGACGGCCATGGCGGTCGAGGCCCTGCTTGCCGCGCCGCCCGATCCGCGCTGGTCGGCGGTTCTGGAGGGAGGGTTGCAATGGATCGTGCGGGCGATTCAGGAGTCGCGCCATCGCCAGACGGCCGTCATCGGCCTGCACGTCGCCCGGCTGTGGTATTGCGACAAGATCTATCCGTTGGTTTTCAGCGTTTCGGCGTTGGGGCAGGCCGTGAAGCGGCTGCCACGCCCTGGCTGAGCATTTTCCCGCCGAGGCACGCGTGGACTGTAGGGCCGAGTAACACGAGTCCCACCAAATTCCGTATCGAATGTGGTGGGACTCGTGTTACTCGGCCCACTCTACCAATGCGATTAGCTCGCTTCCAAATGTTCTCGCAACAAACAGGCTACGTCCCCCGCCGGCAGCCGAACCACTCGATCTGCCGCCGCGGGCAGAACGTCAATCCGTGCTGCTTGCAGTAAGGTTCCAGCCAGACGGCCCTGTCGGCCAGTTCCACCGGCTCGATGCCCATGGGCATGAGCAGCACGCGGCGACGGTCGATCTCCCGGAAATCCGTCAGATAGGCCAACACTTCTTCGCAATCGGCCAGGCTCTGGACGACAAATTTGAATTGACAATCGTACTCGGCATTGAGCCGCCGCAAAACCTCGGGGGCGACACGCCTCCGTTCGTGAAGTTCGATCCACTGCGGCGCCTCCTCCGCGCGCGGCGTTGAATTCGAAAGTTTGGGACTGACGGCCATCAGGTTGCATGCGACGGACTGATAGCGCGTGCCGGCGGTTTCAATAGTGACGTGCATTTGCCGCTGCCGGAGCTCCGCGCAGAGGGGGACCAGTTCGGGCATTAGCATCGGTTCGCCGCCAGTGATGACCACGTGATCGAGGGCGGAAGACGCCGCAGTCTTGGCTGCCGTTCGCTCGACGAGCGCCACGACTTCCTCGACGGAGCAGTAGCGCCCTTCCGGTTCCCAGGAGGCATAGCGCGTATCGCAGAAGCGGCAGCGGAGGTTGCAGCCGCTGGTGCGCACGAAGACGCTCTCGACGCCCGTCAAACGGCCTTCGCCTTGCAGCGATCGGAAGATTTCTGCGATGCGCATCGAAATAGTGTAGTTCTTCCGGCTCTTAAGCGTCCTGGTAGGGCAGGGGGTCCGTGAGGCCCGCTTCGGCAAAGCCTTTCCGCCGCAACTGGCAGGCGTCGCAGCGGCCACAACTGATGCCGTTCTCGTCAGGATCGTAGCAGGTGTGCGTCAGGCCGAAGTCAACGTCCAATTCCGTGCCGCGGCGGATGATTTGCGCCTTGCTGAGATGGATCAGCGGCGTGTGAATGGTAAAATTCAGCCGGCCTTCCACGCCCGCCTTCGTTGCTAGGTTGGCCAGCCGTTGGAAGGCCTCGATGTACTCCGGGCGGCAATCGGGATATCCGCTATAATCGACGGCGTTGACGCCCAGGAAAATATCGGCGGCCCCGACGGTTTCGGCTAATGCCAAGGCCAGCGAGAGCAGCACCGTATTCCGCGCCGGGACGTAGGTCACCGGAATGCCTTCCGACATGGCGTCGACGGGCCGGTCCTTGGGCACGTCCAGCGCGTCGGTCAGGGCGCTGCCGCCCAATTGTGCCAAGTCCACGTCGAGGATCACGTGCCGGGAGACTTCCAAGGCCTGGGCCACCCGCCGCGCCGCCTCAAGCTCGAAGTGGTGCCGTTGGCCATAATCGACCGAAAGGGCGTAGAGACTATAGCCCTCCTGCCGGGCAATAGCCGCCACGGTCGCCGAGTCAAGCCCCCCGGATAGGAGGATCACGGCCGGCAATTCGGGTTTTGGTGGATTGGTGCTAATCATGGATGAATGGTACAATTATTCGCTGAAGGAAAGGAACGTGCAAGTGACTCAGAGTTTCCGCGACGTCTTGGAGACGTTCGAAAATCAGTATGCCCATCGTGATTATTCAATCGAAATCGTCTGTCCAGAGTTCACTTCGGTCTGCCCGAAGACCGGCCAGCCCGATTTTGGCACCTTGACGTTCCGTTACGTGCCCGATCGGAAATGCGTGGAGCTCAAGAGCCTCAAGCTCTATCTCCAGCAATTCCGCAACGAGGGGATTTTTTACGAGCACGTCACAAACCGGATTCTCGACGACGTAGTCGCGATTCTGGCGCCGCGGCGACTGGAACTGACGGCCGCTTTCACCGCCCGCGGCGGCATCACGACGACCGTATCGGCCACTTTTACCAAGACGCTCAACGCGACGGAGAAGAACCAGCCATGAACGAGATACCGCGTGTCATCCTCTCGGGCTTTGCCGACGAGTCGGCCAACAACAAGACGGCCAGCGAGCAGTTTGTCGCCTTTGCCGCGCTGGGCCTGCAATACTACAGTATTCGCTTTATCGACGCCGGCCAGGGCGTGAAAAACGTCATGAAACTGAGCGTGGCCGAGATCCAGAAGATCCGCCAATTGCAGAACGAGTACGGACTGAATGTCTCGTCGATCGGCTCGCCCATCGGCAAGGTCAAGCTGGTCGATGTCGAGGACGGTACGAAGAATGCCTACGTTCCTTTCGAGAAATATCTTGCCACCGACGTGCAGAAGGCCTGCGAGTTGGCGCATGCTTTCGAGACCAAGCTGATCCGCGGTTTTTCGTTTTACCACCCCAAGGGAAGCGATCCGCGCCAGCATATGCCGCAGGTGGTCGACCACTTGGGCCAAATGGCCGAGGCCTTCCACCGTTCCGATCTGACGTTCGGGCTGGAAGTGGAAGCAAACCTCGTGGGCAGCAACGGCTTGATCCTGGGCGAGATCTACCGCCAGGTGAACCATCCGGGCATGGTGCTGATCTTCGACGCCGGCAACATTCTCACGCAGGGTTTCTCCACGTCCGAGGTATACGAGCAGTACATGGCGATGAAACCGGGCCTGGGCTGGTTGCACATCAAGGACTATCGTACCGGCCCGGCGGTCATAAAGGGGGGCCACGTGGAGGAAGACAAGCTGGCCCACTTCGTGCCGGCCGACCTGGGCGATGCGGGCCACGAGATGATTCTCCGCGACTTCCGCCAGATCTTGCCGTCGCTGGAGAGCAAGCTTACCCGGCGCGGCATGCCCGGCGTCTTTTTCGACCTGGAACCGCACCTCAAGGGCGGAGGGCAGTTTGGCGGCTTCAGCGGGCCGGATGGGATGGGGGTTGCCCTGCGTGGTCTATGCCGCGTGCTGGACTACGTGGGCATCGACTACCATCTCCGTGACTTCGACGACGTGCGGGCCGCGCGGGGATTCTGAAAAAAGCCCCGCGAATGCGCCGCTGGGGAAACTCAAGGAAGAAGGCCATGGTGCGCACTCCCCCAGCGACGCAATCGCGAGGCTCTCGCTCAGTTCGGAGTCTCGTCTTTCTCCTCTGCGGCCGTGTCTTCGCCCGCCTTGAGATGGCGGTTCATGTAGGCCATCCGCTCGCCGGCCATCCGCGACGTCAGCATGACATAGTGTACTCCCCACAGCGCCAGCACGCTGAACGAGGCCAGCGAGCCATAAATCGTAAGCGGAGGAGCGCCCGGAAACTGGTGCAGTGTCAAGAGCGACGCGCCGACTACGGCAGCCACGCTCGCCACCAAGAGCTTTGAACGAGTATTGCCCGAGAGCTGCTTGCTCTCGTGCTTGTGCAAGGCGCTCTTGGCCGAAAGGTTGGCCAATTGACGCATCGCGGCCAGGTCGACGTGTTTTTCCGGAGCGACGGCACGGGGCGCCAGTTCCAACGGCTCACCCGGCTTGGGCTGCTCGTCTTGCAGGGCGGGCGAATTGGGGGCCGGAGCGGGTTGCGGAACGGCAACGGGCGCAACGGCAACTGGTCTTCGCGATACACGGGTTGTTGGATCAGGCGGCGGCGCCGACTCGCCTCGCGAGCGTGCCAGCAGGCGGGTCATATAGTCGTCGATCGAAACGTCTTCCTCTTCGTGGTCCACCGGTTTGCGAGGGCGTGGAACGGGAGCGGAAATGTCGATAGCGGGTTTTTCGGTCGTCGCGCCATCGGCAGCGTCGTCCCCGAGATTGGCATCCGCTGCGGATGGTTCTTCCTCGTCAACCATGTCAATCTCAAAACCGGTTTGCCGCAAGATGGCAGCCAGATCGATGGGCGCCGTATTGGGTGGCGCGCGTTTCGTGGTTACGGCATCAGTGGCAGGCCCGCTTTTGCTTGCTGGCGAGGACGGTTCCACGGTCGCCGCGATCAGTTCAGCATCCGCGGCCTCGGGGGCGACCTCCGGCGTTGGAGAGACAAGCGGCGACGCCTCGGCGGCAACTGCCGCGGTTTCGGCTGCGACGGTCGATGCCTCCGGCACGGTGATTTTCGATTCCAACTCGCCACGGCGCGCTTCCAGTTCGTGCTCGCGCGACCGGAGTTCCGTAAGCCGTGCGTCGAATTGTCGCTCCTGTTGTTCCAACCGCTCGGCTTGGGCGTCCAAATTGGCCTGCAGATCGCGTAATTGCGATTCCCGGGCCTCCGCCTGGCGCAGGGCTTCGCTGCTATGGCGTTCCAAGGCGATGTACTCTTCTTCCATCGCGCGACGCCGCACGTCGAGCTCTGCATCTCGGGCAGCCAAGTGCTCGGTTTCGGCCGACTGCGTCGTTTCAGCGTCATGACGCTGCGATTCCCACAGCCGACGCTCCTTTTCCAATACAAGTTGTTGCGATTCGAGGTCCACTCGCATGGCGTCCAACCCTGCCGCGCGGTCATTCAGCGTCTGCCGTATGCCAGCCTCTTGGGTCGCCCATGCGGCCCGCTGTTCGTCCCATGCTGCACGGGCTGCATCGAGTTCGGCTTGCAGGGCTGCCAGCCGTCTGCTCTCCGCCGACTGCGAGGTTGTCGCCTCTTCATGGCGCGATTCCCACTGGCGGCGCTGATCGGCAAAAGCCGCGCGGGCTGAATCCAGTTCGGCTTGCAGGGCTGCAAGCCGTCCGCTCTCCGCCAACTGCGAGGTTATCGCCTCTTCATGGTGCGACTCCCACTGGCGGCGCTGTTCGGCAAACGCTGCACGGGCTGAATCGAGTTCGGCTTGCAGGGCCGCAAGCCGTCCGCTCTCCGCCGACTGCGAGGTTGTCGTCTCTTCGTGGCGCGACTCCCACTGGCAGCGCTGCTCGGCAAACGCTGCGCGAGCTGAATCCAGTTCGGCTTGCAGAGCCGTCAGTTCGGACTTTCGGGCCGCTAAACCAGCCTCCGATTGGGCCTTTTGTGCTTCCCACTCGGACTGGAACTGCTCCAGGGCGGTTAGTTGACTGTCGTACTCGACCTGCAGAGTGGAATCCACGGTTTGGCAGGCCGCCTGTTCGGACCGTTTCGCTTCCCAGGCAGCCTGCTGCGAGCCTTTTACTTCCCACGTAGTCTGCTGTTCATTCAACGAAGCGCGGGCGGCCTCCAACGCGGCAACCTGTTCCGCCCGCTCCGTCTCCCGAGCGGCCTGCCGTTCACCCAGCGCAGCCTGGGTGGTCTCCAGTCCAGCAGTCTGCTGCGAGCTTTTTGCTTCCCACGCAGTCTGCTGTTCATTCAACGAAGCGCGGGCAGCCTCCAACGCGGCAACCTGTTCCGCCCGCTCCGTCTCCCAAGCGGCCTGCTGTTCATCCAGCGCAGCCCGGGCAGTCTCCAATTCAGCAGTCTGCTGCGAACATTTTGCTTCCCATGCAGCCTGCTGCTCGTCCGATGTGGCCCGGGCGGCGTCGAATTCAGCGGCCTGTTCCGAGCGTTTCGTCTCCCAGGCAACCTGTTGTTCATTCAGCACAGCCCGGGCGGTCTCAAATTCGGCAGTCTGCTGCGAACATCTTACTTCCCATGCGGCCTGCCGCTCGTACAAGGTGGCCCGGGTGGTCTCCCATTCAGCAGCCTGCTGCGAGCATTTTACTTCCCATGCGGCCTGCCGCTCGTACAAGGTGGCCCGGGTGGTCTCCCATTCAGCAGCCTGCTGCGAGCATTTTACTTCCCACGCAGTCTGCTGTTCATTCAACGAAGCGCGGGCAGCCTCCAACGCGGCAACCTGTTCCGCCCGCTCCGTCTCCCAAGCGGCCTGCTGTTCATTCAGCGCAGCCTGGGCGGTCTCCAATTCAGTAGCCTGCTGCGAGCATTTTACTTCCCACGCAGCCCGCTGTTCATTCAACGACGCGCGGGCAGCCTCCAAGGCGGCAATCTGTTCCGCGCGCTCCATTTCCCAAGCGGCCTGCCGTTCGCCTAGCTCGCTTTGCGCGGTATCGAGCTCGGCGGCCTGTGCCAGGCATTTCGCTTCCCAGGCGACTTGCTGTTCATCTAGGGCGGCCCGGGCGCCCTGCAACGCGGCGGCCTGTTCCGTTCGCTCCGTTTCCCAAGCGGCCTGCCGTTCGCCTAGCTCGTTTCGCGCGGTATCGAGTTCGGTGGTCTGTTCCGCGCGGTTCGCTTCCCAGGCGACCTCTTGCTCGTCTAATGCCGTGCGGGCGGACTGCAACGCGGCGGCCTGCTCCAAGTGTTCTGCTTCCCATGCGGCCTGTTGCTCGTCTAACGCGGCGCGGACAGCCTCAAATTTAGCGGCCCGAGCCGAGCAATTCGCTTCCCAGGCGATATGCTGTTCATCTAGCGCAACCCGGGCGGCCTCTAGTTCACCAACCTGCTGTGATCGTTCTGTTTCCCAGGCGACCTGTTGTTCGTCTAACGCGGCGCGGGCGGTCTGCAACTCGGCGGCTTGCTCCAAGCGTTCTGTTTCCAATGCGGCCTGCTGCTCGTTCAGGGCGGCCCGGGCAGCCTCTAATTCACCAGCCTGCTGCGAGCATTTCGTTTCCCAGGCGGCTTGCTGTTCCTCGAACGCCAGGCGGCGGACGTCAAACTCCGCCTGCCGGGCAGCCGACTGTTCCGCTTCGGCCACCCGACAGACGGTCCACTCGTTGCGACTCGTTTCCCATTGCCGACGATCTTCCGCGATTGCAGCGGCTTGTGCCTCCAACGCAATCGCCCGCGACCGGATATCCGCATGGGCGGCATCCAACTCCGCGGCACGATCGGCCAATTGCCGCTGCGCCTCGGCATTGGATGCTTCGCTAGCGGCCTGCCGTTGTTCGAAGGCCAACTCCTGTCGTTGATGTTCCTCTCGCCATGCCGCCAACTGTTCGGACTTGGCCGTATGGAGGACCTCGACCTGGAAACGTTGCTCGTCCCATGCCTGTTGCTCGTCGTCCAAAAGACTGCGGGAATAGTCCAACTCGGCCATACGGACCTCGAAGTCGGCTTCGCGGGCATCCCACTGTTTTCGTGATTCGGCCTGCTGCAATTCCCATTGGACGCGAACCTGGTCCAGTTCGGCCCGTTTGGCCTGAAAATCCGCCTGCACCGTGTCGCAGGTGGCCTGCTGTTCGTCCAACATGCGCAGGCGCGACTCGATCTCAGCCAACTGCTGGTCGATCGCGTGCTGCTGTTCCTGCAAGTTCTCGCCGGGCGGGGCCACCTGGGCGGTTTCAATTACTTCCAGGTCGATGGTCCCGATGCTCAGGCAATCGCCCGTTTTCAGTACTGAATCGGTAAAGTTTCGGCCGTTCAGACGCGTGTCGGGCGACCAGCGGCGGATCACGGTCTGGCTGGGACCCCGGAGAATAAGGCAATGGACGGCCTGGATATTGTCCGCACGTAAACGCAGGGTACAATTAGCACCTGATCCGATCGTACACTTGGACGATTTCAGTCGTACGACCTGACCCCGGCGGGAAGGTCCTAGTATGCGCAAGGCGAGAAAGCCCGCGGCGGAGCGGTCCAAAACGTGGCACGCCCCAGACGTTTTATTAATAGTTTTTTCGCAGTTCATGGCAAGACCCTCTACGGCATTTAGCTTGCAGGGCGTGGCAGGTCAAAGGCCAAGAGGCGCATTCGAGGAAGATTGCTCCTTGGGCAAAAAGGGTTGATGATCTGTGCCGGTTTTGCCGATTATCGGATAGCAATCCCGGAGGGGAAACCCAGGGAGTACTGCAAAGTCCTACGTAGAACGGAATTTATTCCGTTGCCTTGCGTATTTCAGGTAAACGGAATGAATTCCGTCTACGATGCGATAGACAACTTTGCAGTTCTCCTGGAGGGGAACCCAGAGAGAACATACCCAGCGATTTCAAAACGGGCCGAACACCGCCCGCCAAGTGTCCCGGTGAGTTTTCCCGGGACGAGGGCCAACGGAATATTGCGAACATTTGTTGCAAATGCTTGTCCATTAAGCATTTGGGACTGGAAAAGCAGCCAGTGAGCCGGCTGCTATAATAATTCAGGTTTTTTTGATCCTTGTTGTATCGACTTGCGTAGTATAGTTTGGTTGCTTCGATGGTGTCGGGCTCATCTTTCGACACCGCACAAGCAGCTATCCGGAACAGACACTTTTTTTCAGAAGGGTTCGGCTACGGCTACCTGGAGGGGGGCATATCCTTCAGCGCGGCCCGAAGCGGACACCGAGGTGAATCCTATGAGCCGCAAAGACGCGATTTTGAGCATGCGCCAAGTGCTCGTTAAAAGGCGCGACGCACTCCGCAAAGCACTGGCAGGCGACTTGAGCCTGTTGAAGGAATTGCGGGCCCAAACCTCCGGCGACATGGTTGACGCCGCACTGGATTCCGTCCAGGACGAAATCAGCTCGCAATTGGCCGAGGTGGAAAGCCGTGAATTGACCCGCATCGAATACGCCTTGGAGCGGATGCGCAGCGGGCAGTTCGGCATCTGCGAAGGTTGCAACACGGGCATTCCCATGGCCCGCCTGAACGCCTTGCCCTATGCCACGTACTGCATCAAGTGCCAGCGCGAGGCGGAACGGCAAGGCGCCAGCAACGGTGGGTCTGCCGACGTCGATTGGAGCCGCTTGCTGGATACTTCCGGCGGCGATGCCGAACTCTCGATCAACGATATCGAGTTGGACGTGTCCTGATGTCGTCCCGCTACATATCGTGGTCGGCGCGGGCGGCGCTGGGCTGTGCGTGTGCGCTCTTGCTAGTGTGCGTGGTGGCGGCGCTGAGCGTCTCGCCCGCCGGCGCTGCCAAGGTCAAGCCCGTCGGCGGCCAACGCCCGGTCACGTCGCCCGAAGCGCGGGCCCAGTTGCAACAGGTTCTCGAGCAGAACGCGCCCGCGCTGGAGGCCCAGGCCACAGTCATCAAGGCTGTGGCGAAACTCTTTGGTCCCACCGTGGTACATATCGAAGCCGACGTGCCCCAGCGGACGCTGGTTCGGCATATCGAAGAAAACGGTTCCGGTGTGATCATCGAGCGGAAAGAGCGATTCTATGTGCTCACCAACCAGCACGTTTTTCGCAACGCCCCGGCCGATGACATTCGCATCTACCTGGCCGATGGCCGCCGGCTTCATCCGCAGCGCGTGCTTCAGGATGAAGCAACGGACGTCGGCGTGTTGGCCATCGACGCGCCCAACTTGATCGCCTCGCCCGTCGGCGATAGCGATCGCATGGAGATCGGCGACTTCGTGCTTGCCGTCGGCAGTCCGTTCGGCCTGAGCCATTCGGTCACCTTTGGCATCATCAGTGCCCGCGGGCGGCACGATCTCGACCTGGCCGACGCCTCGGTCCGTTTCCAGGATTTTTTGCAGACCGATGCGGCCATCAATCCCGGCAACAGCGGCGGTCCCTTGTGCAACTTGCACGGCCAGATCATCGGCATCAACACGGCCATCGCCAGCAATTCCGGCGGCAATGAGGGCATCGGTTTTTCGATCCCCATCAACATGTTCATGGCCGTGGCCCGGCAACTGATCGACACCGGCAAGGTAACGCGGGCATTCCTCGGCGTGAGTCTGGACGCCAAGTTCGGCCCGGCCATCGCCGCCGAGTTGGGCATGGCCCAGGCGACGGGCACGCGGGTTACAGCGATCACGCGCGGCGGGCCGGCCGAGGCTGCGGGCATTCACGAAAACGACGTTATCATCAAGCTCGACGGCACGCTCATCGAGGACGATGCGCATCTGGTGAACCTCGTCGGCCTGATCGAGGTCGGCAAGAAGGTCTCGCTGGAGATCTTTCGCGACGGCAAGACGCTCGTCATCCCGGTGGAAGTTGTCGATCACAGCAAGTTCGTGCCGTGAGGTAAGGGGCGACCGACGAAAAACTTCCGAATTTGGGTGGCATGCTTTAAGCCTTCTAGGCTAGGCATGTTCGCCGCCGGCATGCTTAGCCTAGAAGGCTTAAGGCATGCCACGCTCGCTGATACACGGAAGTTATTTATCGTCCGGTCCTAACCCTACCGACTGATTTCCACTCGATGCGGCTGCCGGGCCGGCAACGACGCCAGGTAATTGGCAAAGGCCTCGTTATACAGCGCGCCCGGCCGGCGCTGCCGCAATCGCTCTATGGCATCCGGGCCGGTGAACCCCAACTCGCACAGGATCAGTCCGGCAACCAGGGCCGAGCGGTTGAAACCCATGCCGCAGTGTGCTAGGACCCGGTGGCCGCTTTCGACCAACGACGCTCCCAGGCGGCCGATGGCGCGGAGCTTGGAAAGATCCGGCAGATCGTCGTCCTCGATGGGAAAGTAGATATAGAGGCACTGGTTGGGCACCGTGGGCACGCCCACGTCCAGATCGCCTTCCAAGTCGATGATCGTGTCGATGCGGCGGTCGTGCAATACCTGCCAGTCCTCGATGACTGGGGAGATGAACAACTGGCCGGCGTCGTCGACTTGAAAGACTTCCATACACTAATCGCTCGGTTCTTCCCTGCCCGCCGCACGGTTCAGCCCGCGTACGATCTTCTCGATCACCTTCTCTTTCTCCAGATCTATGGCCACTTCCATGTTATACTGGTGGGCGGGGATGCGGCGGCGATCGAAAACGGTCATGCCGGTCGTCAGTTCGCCCATCGTTTCCACGTCGCCAGCCATCTCCTGTGTGGTAAACAACTCGGGATACACCAGGGCCATCAACGTGATCGTGTCGTGTACATGAATCCCTTCCAGGCCGAACCGCTGCCGGTAGCCGCGAAAGGCCGAGGGCAGGATCTTCCGCAGCAAGGCGCCCACGCGTGTTGCCTCGTCGGGCAGTTGATTGTACAAGTCGAAGCTCAACGTGACGCGGTTCGTCACGTCCAGCGGGATCAGCGTCTTCGTGGAGGCTGAACGGAACACGGCTTGAGCGGCTGGCGGATCACAATACATGTTGAATTCGGCCGCCGGAGTATAGTTGCCCGATACGGCCACGGCCCCGCCGGCCACCACCACGCGTCCTACCAGGGAAGGCAACTCCGGGTCGCGTTGGAAGGCTCGGGCAATGTTCGTCAATGGCCCCAGGGCGACGATCGTGATGGCATCGGGGGCGGCGCGGACCTGATCGCAGATCACTTTCTCGGCCGGCAGCATGTGCTGCCGCTCGGCGACAGGCAGATCGGTCCCGCCGAGTCCATCCGGCCCATAGAGCCCGCGGCCTTCGGCCGGCAGGCCGACCTCGAGTTCCGGTTCCGATGCGGCCCCCAATCGCGGCAGTCGTGGCGGATCGAGTCCTTCCACAATCGCCTGCATGTTGCGCGTGGCCTGGGCCGGCGAGCAATTGCCACCGACAGCCGTCACGGCCACGACATCCAGTCCTGGATGAAACAGGGCGAAACACAAAGCCAAAGCGTCATCCACGCCCGGATCCACGTCAAGGATCACTTTTCTGGCCATATTCATATCCCGTGGGGACCGCGGAACTTCTGCAAATAGTGGACATCTCCACTTTTCGGCACATTGCCCTTATTCTATCCCCCGAAGCAGCCATAGCAAGGGGCCGACACATAGCAAGGGGCCGACCGGCTGAATGAAGAGAAGAGACCCGTCCGGGTTTCCATACAGCCGTAATGGGTGGGCCGAGTAGCGCAAGTCCCACCAATGTAGAAATCCGAAAAACGAAGCACGAAACTCGAAACAAATTCAAAGAAGAAAATTCAAAGGCAGAAAACCACCGTTTTGAATTTTGTTCTTTGCGATTTCCGATCGGGGTACCCGCTTGCGGGTCGCGGATTTCGACATTCGTATTTCCTTTCTCGATGGCGTCACGATCGAGGAAACGGAACGTCCGCTCACGGCGTGTTGGGCGCAGCGGCCGGATTGGGCGTGGCACTGAGCTGCGAAAGAACCTGCAGCAGTCCATTCAAATGCGCCATCCGTGGGCCAAAACGATCGACGAACTCATTGAGCATGAACTCGCCTTCCATCATGTTCTCGAAATTGTCGCCGATCTCGCGAGTGACGTTGTCGAGGAATTCGGTTTGCACTTTTCCCAAGGCCTCGGCCGCCGCACGGCAATTCCGCGCCAAACGCGGATTGGCCTGCTTCCATTGGCCCAACTCTTGGGAACGCTGGCGATGCGACAAGCTGAGTTGGCCAACCAACTCTTCCAGCAATTCATTCTGACGGTCCTGGCCCGCCAAAAGCTGCCGCAATAAACCGCCGACTTCCGAGTCATTAGAACGGACCCCCGCTACCGGCGGATGGTAGGAAGGCTGGCTAACGTCGATTTGGCTGTATAACGGCGGACGGCCACGGGAGGGGTCTTGAGTCATGCGATCGTTTCCTTTCTATTCCAGTATAAACAGAAATTGCAAATTTTGTCGAGGACTTGTCCGAGAATTCTTGGGCAACTATCCATAATTCTCGGCGCGTTAAAGTTGCTCCGCCGATTCGCCCGATTCACCATCCGCTGACAACGCAGTGTTGCCAGCAGACACCATGATGTGCGAAATATAGGAAAACTGCATAGTCTGCATTGCAAGGGAGGCTTGCGTGGACCAGGGCAAGAATCATTCCAAGCCAGCCATTGGTTTTCTCACCGTGATCGATCACCCGCAACATGGGTTATTTGGCGGCTATCTCGTATTGAATCTCGCTGGCCGGCCGCTGGAGTTCCATTGCACGGCCCCCATCAAGCCCAACCGGGCACAACAGATCCTTTACGGGCCGACCTTGGAATCGTTCCTGTATGGAGAGCAGATTGGTTCCACGCTGTTGGGGCATGCCAAGATCAGCCCTTGGGTTGTATGCACCGACCGCGAGCCGGTCTTGTCGCTGCGCGATCTGGTCGATCTGCCGGTGGCCCTCGTGCTGCCGCCCGACGAGCCATCGGAATCGAGCGACACGGGCCAGCAAGACCATGCGGCGGCTCTGCGCGTGGTTGCCCCGCACGCCCGTGGCTACCGCCTGGTTACCTTCGAGTTGGGGCGCAATCGATTGGCCCTCTCGCCGCAGAAGAGCGACGATCGTAAGCTCCTCTGCGAGCGGTTAAGCGAACCCGCCGCGGCGTTGGATCTGTGGGAGCCGTTCACGCGGATTCGCGAGGCCATTGAAGAAGCGCAGCAATCAGCGAGATGACCAGCCAACCGACCAACAACGACCTACCTTCGGAGCCCTACACAGCGGAATTCGCGTCGCAGCCGCGGAATGGATTCCGCGCTACGGAGTGTGTGGCGGACACGTGTACGCACTGGCAGCCGCCGTCGCCGCCGGACGTGGTTTCCTGCGATTTCCGTTTCAATGTGGAACCAATCGTCACGGGCTGGAACCGCGCCTTGGAACGCCCCTTGGCCATAGACGTCGCGACGGTCCCGCTCGTTGCGGCCGCGCCGCGGGCGATCCAGGTTCCCATTCGCCGCACGTCGATTCGCCTGCGGAGTTTCCAATTCCCCGAGCCGGGTGAAACGCCGCGCGCAACTCCGACAGCCGCCGCCCCTGCCGTTTCGGTCCCAGCCGCCGGCGGCGGGCTGACGCGGCACGTCACGCGGATTCGCCCTCCAGACGACGTGATTAAGCTGGAGGACCGGCTGAGTTACCTGCTGCAACCGCCCTTGGAAGCGCTGTTGTCCGATCGCGAGTTGGCGATGCCCTTTCGGCCGTTCCCCTTCCAGTTCGAAGGCGTGGCCTTTCTTTATCCGCGGCATGCGGCGATCCTGGCCGATGAAATGGGCTTAGGAAAGACCATGCAGGCGATCACGGCGATCCGCCTGCTGCTTTGCCGGGGCGAGATCCGCAGTATCCTGCTGGTCTGCCCCAAGCCGTTGGTGACGAACTGGCTGCGCGAGTTTCAACTCTGGGCGCCCGAAGTGCCGGCCCTGGCGATCGAGGGCGACCAGGCCCGGCGGGCCTGGCAATGGCGTCTGCCGGACGTGCCGCTGCGGATCGCCAATTACGAAGTCTTGATTCGCGATCGCGAGATCCTTGAGCGGGGCGAAGATGGCCGGCCGATACCTTTCGACCTGGTAGTATTGGACGAGTCGCAGCGGATCAAGAACCGTGGCAGCACGACCAGCGAGGTCGTCCGCGGCCTCTCGCGGCGGCGGAGCTGGGCCTTGACCGGTACGCCCGTGGAAAACTCCGCCGAGGATCTCGTGGGTATCTTCGAATTCCTGGCGCCGGGGTTCCTCTCTCCGGAAATGAAGCCGCGGAAGATGGGCCGCACGGTGAGCGACTATGTCTTGCGGCGGACGAAGGAGCAAGTGCTGACGGAGATGCCGCCCAAAATGTTCCGCGACGCCAAACTGGATCTCTCGCCCGAGCAGCGCGAGACCTACCGCCTGGCCGAGGAAGAGGGCATTGTCCGCCTCACGGAGATGGGTGAGGGGGCCACGATCCAGCACGTTTTCGAACTCGTGCTGCGGCTGAAGCAGATCTGCAACTTCGACACGGCCACGGGGACCAGCTCGAAGCTGGAGCGGCTGGAGGCCGACTTGGAGGAGGTTGCCGACAGCGGGCGCAAGGCGATCGTCTTCAGCCAGTGGGTGGGCACGATAACGCGGCTGGCGAAGGCTCTGCGGCGCTTCGGGCCGTTGGAATACCACGGCAAGGTGCCTCATTCCCGCCGCGACGCCGTGATCCGCCAGTTCCGCGACGACCCGTCGGCCCACGTGATGCTGATGAGCTACGGGGCCGGCGCGGTGGGCCTGAACTTGCAGTTCGCCAGCTACGTGTTCCTCTTCGATCGCTGGTGGAATCCGGCCGTCGAGGACCAGGCGATCAACCGCGCCCATCGCATCGGCGCTACCGGCCCGACTACGGTGACGCGATTCCTTGCCCTGGACACGATCGAAGAGCGGATCGATCGCGTGTTGCAGGAGAAACGCGAGCTATTCGAGACCATTTTCTCCAACGCCGAAGGTCCGGGCAAGCTGGGGCTCACGCAGGACGAACTCTTTGGGCTCTTCGCCCTGCCCGGGCGCGGAGCTTCGAAGCGTGCGGCCTGACTTTGGAGTGCGGTCTGCATCGGTCGGCATTGGCGCGAGCGTAGGCCGTGTACAATCGCAGCGCAGTTCCGGCATGGGCATCTGTGGCATCGGCAAGTATCTGCCCGGCACGTTCCGCGATTGTGTCCCCCAGCTCTCAACGGTGGCGTATTGCAGAGACTCCAAGTCGCGAAGCATTTCCTCCCATTCCAGCTTTTCCCCCACGGCCTCCAGGCGGTCCTGTAATTCCTTGTGCAAGAACAATGCCAGAAAACTGCAGGAGATGTGCGCGCGAATCGTCCCGTCGCGCTTGTAGAAGATCCTCCGCCTGCAACTGCGCGATCGTTTCCGCGCTAATCATGCCCCAGTCAGCCACGATGCAGATCGAGCGGATGCTGTACTCGGCGCGACCCACAAACTCTCGGAACGCCACGGAGGGCGTTCCCTACAACTTTACGGTTTCACCGTCGTGTGCTGTCCTAGCACGTACCAATCGTTCACGCCGCTGCCGAAGATCGTGTCGTGCGCGCCGACATCCTGGAACGAGACCGTGGGGCTGGATAACATCGTCGAATTCCTGGCGCTGGCCAAGAGGCGGCGGGCGCTGTACCCGTACATCAGCCGCGACCCCTGATCGAGCAGATCGAGCAGGGCCTGGTCGTTCGTGTCTTCGTTGGTCGTGCCGGCAAAAATGATGTTCTCCGTGCCCTCGGCATACAGGTTGCTGTTGCCGCTGCCGCCGATGATCAGATTCTTGCCCGCGCCGCCGGTGATCGTGTCCGTGCCGCTGCCGCCGATCAGGATATTGTCGCCGCTTCCCCCGGTGATCGTGTCGTTGCCCGCCCCACCCACGATCTCCGCCGTGGCCGCCGGCCCGCCCGTGAGCACATCGGCATAGGCCGTGCCGATGAGCTTGTTGATGACGCCCGTGATTGCGAGCGTCGTGTTCCAGGGGGCAATCGATTGCGTCTGGCCCTTGTCGAGGCCGAGTTTGACTTGTACACCCGCCGTGTCGTGGCTGAAGTCCAGCGTGTTGTAGCCGCCCGTATCGATGACGGAGACGGGCACGGAACTGGAATTGAGCGTGTAGTAAGTGTTGCCGCTGCTGCCGTTGAGTTCGAGTTTCTGCACCGCGGCGATCTGCATCGCCAGGCCGTTGGCCGTGACCGTGTTGCCGGCCAGGGTGAAGGTGTTGGTGCCGATCGAGCCGACCACCGTCGCCTGGTTGTTCGTGGAACCGGTAAGACCCTGGACCAGGACCTCCTGTGGAAGCGGGGCGCTGGAGCTATTGGGAAGGTCGACCGATACGCTGTTGGCCTGGCCGGCGGGGCAATCGATCGTGATGGTGTCGGTCGATTTGAAGGGGAGCGTGGTCAGTACGGCCTTGGCGATGTTGTTGTAAACCTCGACCTGGCTGCCCGAGAACGACAAGGTCACGTTGCCGCCCAGGCTCGTATTCAGAGGAATCTGGATCCCGGAACTGACTGAAATGTCCAGTGGGCCGATCGAGGCCGTGTGGCCCAGGGAGTCGGTAACCGTGGCGCTGAAGGCGGGCGACGTTTTCGCCTGGCTGTCAGTGGGCGTCCAGGTGAAGGTCTGCGTGGCCGCACTGTATTGCATGCCGGCGGGCATTGTGCCCGGCGTTACCGTGACCGTAACGCCGCTGGGAGCGTTGGTCTTCACCGCATAGGTGTAAGTCAGGCCGACACTGGCCGACGTGGCGGGGGTCGAGGTCACCGCCAGGCTCGTGTAGACCTGGAGTTGGACGGCTGGCGAACTGAGGCTGTCGACGTTGGCGGTTTCGCTCAGGGAAGAATCGCCGGCATCGGTCACCGCTATGCTCTGGGCGGTCTGCGTGGCCGTGAAGGTGTGTGTGCCGCTTAGCAGCGTGGTGCTGCCGTTGGTATCGAATACCTGCGAGGTCGACGTGGCCGTGCCCGAGCCGATGGCGATGCCGTCGGCGTAGATCGTCACCAGGTCGCCGACGGTGAGGCCGGAAACCTTGAACTGCAGCTCCTGGGAGGTCGTCGAATTGTTCGCCGTTGTGTAGGACGACGCGGCTTGACCGGACGGCTGGAAGGCGATCGAGGTGGGCGCGGTGGGTGTGTCGGAGGCCCAGGGGTTGGTCGTCTGGCCGGTAGCCGTGTCGGCCACGACATTGACCGTGAAGGTGCGCGTGGTGGGCGTGTTCGTGCCGTCGTCGAAGGCCGTGACGGTCACGGTGAAGGTGCCCGTCACGCCCTTGGGGGCGCGCAGCATCAAGACGCCGTTTTGCGTGTCGGTGATGATGCTCGCCGACGTGATCTTGACGGGGCTGTTCAGATAGTCGATACCCTGGGAGTTGGCCGTCGTCGGCATCGAATCAAGGGCCTGGAGGACGGTCTGCGATTTGCCGCCGTAAGTGATTGTCTGGTCGACCGTCTGGAAGCCGAACAGCGTATAGCCGTAATCCAGGCTCCGCGTCGGCCCGTCGGTAACGAAGAACTCCGAACTGCTGGTATTGGCCGTGCTCGTGCGGGCCATCGCCAACGAACCGGCCGACGTATAGTCCAGGTCCGGGTTGAATTCTTCGTCGATCATCGTGGTGGACCCGAAGCTGGAAGGCCATGCATTGACGTCGGCCCCGCTGTTGATCTGGGGTGGGTTGTTGCCGCCCTGGATCAGGGCGAATGTGCTACTGGTCTCGGCCCGATAGATATAATCGCCGTCGTAGAAGCCGTCGTTGACCAGGTTTTCGATCCAGGTTGCGGTCTTGGGGGTGAGGTTGTCGAACAACTCGAAGGTCATCGTTCCCAGGCCGCTGATATTGAACTCCACGCTCTTGTTGGTCCGCGGCATGACGGTCGGCGTGACGTCCGACGGGTTGGAGGTAGTCACGCCGAAGTTGACGGTCTTGCCCGAGGTCGGGTCGCTGCCGTTGAGGGCCACGAGCACGGAGGTGCCGGCCGGCAGGGTGACGTTGGAAATCGCATTCAGGCCGACCGAAGAGAGCAGCCGCCGCTGTTCCAGGCTCTCGAAGCCCAGCCGCCGCGTCCGGGGAGAAACGACCTTCTTTGTAGGAGTCGTCCGCGCGGCTGATCCGATTCTGCTTCCGCCGAGATATTTGCTCATAACGTTCCGCTTTCAACCTATTCATAGGGCCATTTCCGCCTTGAAATGATACAACACGTTGCGACTGCGGGAATTTACCGTCATTTCAAAGCCTATATATCTGTGATAATCGATCGGCGTTTCACTTTCCAGTAATGGAAACGAGCCGCTTGTTGAACTTTGGACCAGTCTCCGCTAGATTGAACGCGTTTCCTACACCCCTACCTTCGGCAAAATTATTATGACCGCTGCAAATACCCAATCCCGCGCTATGTTGCAAAAACTGGCCCACAAGGCCATGTGCGACCGAGGACTGTTCCCGGACTTCTCCACTGAGGCCCTGGCCGAGGTCGCCCGCATCCAGGCCCCGGCAGTGGGCCAAGACGGGATCCGCGATTTGCGCAGCCTGCTCTGGGCCTCGATCGACAACGACGACTCCCGGGACCTCGATCAACTATCGGTCGCCGCAGCCCTGCCCGGCGACAAGATCAAAGTGCTTGTGGCCATTGCCGACGTGGATGCGGTCATCGATGGACTGGCGGCGATCGACGGTCATGCTCGGCATAATACGACCTCGGTCTACACGGCCGCGGAAATCTTCCCGATGCTGCCGGAAAAGCTCTCGACCGACATCACGTCGCTGGGACTGTCCGCCGAGCGGCAGGCGATTGTTGTCGAGATGGTCGTGGCGGCCGACGGATCGGTGCAGGAATCGGCGATTTATCGGGCCTGGGTGCGAAATCGGGCCAAATTGGCCTACAATAGCGTGGCCGCCTGGTTGGAAGGGGGCACCGCGCCGGCGGCGGTCGCGGATGTGCCGGGGCTGGACGAGAATCTGCGACTGCAAGACCGGGCGGCCCAGGCGCTCAAGGGGCTGCGGCAACAGCACGGTGCCCTGATGTTCGAAACGCTGCAGGGACGGGCCAAGTTCGAGGGCGACGAGGTTTGCGGCCTGGAGGTCGAAAAGACCAATCGGGCCAAGCAACTCATCGAAGATTTCATGGTGGCCGCCAACAGCGTGACCGCCGAGTTCCTGGAGAGCAAGAAGTTCCCCTGTTTGCGCCGCGTGGTCCGCACGCCCAAACGCTGGGAGCGGATCGTCGAAATCGCCCAGCAGCATGGGTGCAAATTGTCGGCCGAACCCGATTCGCGCGCACTCAATGACTTTCTCGAACGGCAGAAAGCGGCCGATCCGCTTCGATTCCCAGACTTGTCGCTGGCAGTGATCAAGTTGCTCGGGCCTGGCGAATATGTGGCCGAAACCCCGGGCGATACCGCGGCGCTAGGGCATTTTGGCTTGGCCGTGGAGCATTATTCGCACTCCACCGCCCCCAACCGCCGCTATCCGGATATCATTACCCAACGGCTGTTGAAGGCCGCCATGACGGGCCGGCCCGCGCCTTACGCCCAAAACGACCTCGAAGCACTGGCCCTGCACTGCACGCAGCAGGAAGATGCGGCCAAGAAGGTCGAACGCCAGGTGGCTAAATCGGCCGCGGCGATGCTCTTGCAAGCGAAAATCGGCCAGCGGTTCGATGCCATTGTCACCGGGGCTGCCGAGAAAGGCACCTGGGTGCGGGTCATTAGCCCCCCAGTCGAAGGGAAACTGGTTCAGGGTACCCAGGGCGTGGACGTGGGTAGTAGAATTCATGTGCAACTACTGCACACCGACGTGGAACGTGGGTTTATCGATTTTGGGAGGGTGGGGTAGATTTCGTAATATACTTGGTTGACCATCGACGCCGCCGCGCTACCATTTTGACAAGCCAATTGGGCCTCCCTTAAATTCGACAGAGTTTTCTGTTAGAATTATTTGAAATACAGCCTCAACCTCGCGCCCTGGGGATCCCTTCGTGAACAACTCTGCAACCACACCGACGACTGCGGGACTGGAGCTTGGCTTGTTGAGTTCGGAGTACGTCGAACAAGTCTATTCCGTCTACCAGGAAGATCCGGCTAGCGTATCCGCGGAATGGCAGCAGTTCTTCGAGTCGTTGCAAACCAAGCCCAACGGAGTGCAGCGACCGCGGGCGGCAGCCTTGCGGCCGTCGCCAAGTCGCGTATCGAGTGTGGCGGTCGCTTCAGCCGCGGTGGCGACGACCAGCAGCGAGGTCGCGCCGTCGGCCGCCAAAGCCGGCAATGGTGCAACCGCGGTAGCGCCCGCCGCGCCGACGGGCAATGGCGCGGCGCCGGTCCAAGCTCGGATTGAAAAGCCCGACGTGCCGGCGGTTCCAGAGCCGGTTGCCGGCAACGGCGCGACGGCCGGCCCGCTGGCGGTCGACGGCAACCGCGCAATCGAATTGCAAACGCAGGGCCGCATGCAGGAGAGCGTCGACCTGTTGATTCGCAACTACCGGGTTCGCGGACACCTGATCGCCAAGGTCGACCCGCTGGGCATCCCCCGCCCCATGCCGCCGGAGTTGGAGCCGAAGTTCTGGGGGCTCTCGGAGGCGGATCTCGACCGGCAGTTTTCGACCTACTTACTGGCCGGTTCCAACTCGCAGACACTCCGCGACATCATGGAGCGGCTGCGCAACACCTATTGCGGGTCGATCAGTGCGCAGTTCATGCACATCGACGATCTGGAAGTGCGTGAGTGGCTGCAAGGGCGGATGGAGGAATCGCAGAACCGCCTGAAACTTTCCCGCGACGAACAGATCCGCATTCTCACGCGGCTGACCGACGCCGTGATCTTCGAGGAGTTCATCCGCCGCAAGTTCGTGGGGGCCAAGAGTTTTTCGCTGGAAGGGGCCGAAAGCCTCATCCCCTTGTTGGACATGGCCATCGAAAAAGCCGCCACGCAGGGCACCGAATCGATCGTCATGGCCATGGCCCACCGGGGCCGGCTCAACGTCCTGGCCAACATCATCGGCAAGTCGCCGCAAGACATCTTCCGCGAATTCGAGGACATCGATCCCGAGCTGTACCGCGGCGGCGGCGACGTCAAGTATCACCTGGGCTATTACAACGACTACGTCACTTCCACCGGCGGCAAGGTCCACCTTTCGCTGTGTTTCAATCCCAGTCACCTGGAGTTCGTCAACCCGGTGGCGCTGGGGCTCACGCGGGCCAAGCAGGACCGCGGCGCGGACGTCGAGCACCAGCAGAGCATGGCTATCCTGATCCACGGTGACGCCGCCTTTATCGGCGAAGGGATCGTGCAGGAGACGCTCAATCTGAGCGAGTTGCCCGGTTATGCGGTGGGTGGCACGGTCCACGTCGTGATCAACAACCAGATCGGCTTCACGACCCCGCCGGAGCAGAGCCGCTCGACGACCTACGCCACCGACATCGCCAAGATGCTGCAGATCCCGATCTTCCACGTCAACGGCGAGCGACCGGAAGCCGTGGCCCAGGTGATCAACCTGGCATTGGATTTCCGCGCGACCTTCCGCCGCGACGTGGTGATCGACATGTATTGCTACCGCCGCTGGGGCCACAACGAGAGCGACGAGCCGGCGTTCACCCATCCTTTGCTCTACCGCTGGATCGAGAACCACAAGTCGGTCCGCGATGCCTACCTGGAACATCTCCTGGCCTTGGGCGAGGTGACGCGGGCCGAGGCCGACGAGATCGCCGCGCACCGGCGGGAGAACCTCGAGTATGCCCTCTCGCTGGCCCGCCGCGACGATTTCGTGCCGCGGCCGAAGGTCTTGGGCGACGTTTGGAAACGCTACCACGGCGGTCCCGAGCGGCTGGACGACGACGTGGAGACGGGCGTGCCCCAGCCGCGGCTGACCTCCTTGCTGCACCGGCTGACCGAACTGCCCGACAACTTCCATCTGCACCACAAACTGAAGCGGATGCAGGAGAGTCGGCGGCAGATGGCGGCCGCCGCGCAACCGCTGGACTGGTCGGCGGCCGAGGCCCTGGCCTACGGTTCGCTGTCGCTGGACGGCTACCGCGTCCGCCTCTCGGGGCAGGACTCGATCCGCGGCACGTTCAGCCACCGGCACGCGGCCTTCTACGACACCGAGGACGGCCATAGTTACTTCCCGCTGAAGAACCTCTCGCCGGAACAGATGCCGATCGAGATCTACAACAGCCCCTTGTCGGAAGCGGGTGTGCTGGGTTTCGATTATGGCTACAGCCTGGGCTATCCGGACGCCCTGGTGCTCTGGGAGGCGCAGTTCGGCGACTTCGCCAACGTGGCCCAGGTGATTATCGACCAGTTCATCCTCAGCGCGGAGGAGAAGTGGCGGCACCTCAGCGGCATCGTGCTCTTGCTGCCCCACGGTTTCGAAGGCCAAGGCCCCGAACATTCCAGCGCGCGGGTCGAGCGGTTCCTGCGGTTGGGCAACGACGAGAACGTGCAGGTCGTCGTGCCCAGCACACCGGCGCAGTTCTTCCACGTGCTGCGGCGGCAGGCCATCCGCCGCTGGCAAAAGCCGCTGGTCGTGCTCACGCCCAAGAGCCTGCTGCGGCATCCGGCCTGCGTCTCGCCCTTGGAGGACCTGGCCCGCGGCCGCTTCCAGCGCGTGATTCCCGATGCGAGGATGGCGGGCAAGCAGCCCAGCCGCGTGCTGCTGTGCAGCGGCAAGGTATATTATGAGCTTCTGGAGGTCCGCAACCAGCGGCACTCGGACGTGGCGATTGTGCGCCTGGAGCAACTGCACCCGCTGCCGCAGTCGCAATTGAAGGCGGCCTTGGAGCCTTTTTCCGACGGCACACCCGTGGTCTGGGTCCAGGAGGAGCCTCGGAACATGTCGGCCTGGTACAGCCTGAAGATCAAGTTCGGCGACACGCTCTTCGGGCGGTTCCCCTTCTCCGAGGTCACGCGGCACGAGTCGGCCACGCCGGCCACCGGTTCGGCTTGTTGTTATCGCCTGGAGCAGAAGGAACTTCAGGCCCGCGCGTTTGGCGAACATTGACAGGTCAATTTCAGAAGTATTGTTGGGTTTAGATTGTAAGGTGGGACCAGATTGCGAAGCGAGCGCCGGCCCACCATGAGTGGCTGGAAAGGAAAGTGGTGGGCCTGCGCTCGCAAGCGCGCTGGTCCCGCCCTACGAATTCCCCACCGACCCTGCGTCGGTGGACTAATGATTGGATGGCTATGAAACACGAGATCAAGGTTCCTACCGTCGGCGAATCGATTCAGGAGGTCCAGATCGGCAAATGGCTCAAGGGCGAAGGGCAATGGGCCAACAGGGACGAGAACCTGGTGGAGATCGAGAGTGACAAGGCCACGGTCGATCTGGCCGCGCCGGCCGCCGGCATTCTGGTCCAAGTATTGCACCGCCAGGGCGACGTGGTGCCGGTGGGAACGTTGATCGGCTACTTGGAAGAGGCCCCGCGGCCCGACGGTTCGAAAACCGCGACCCCGGCAGCGCCCGTACCCGCCGCCATTGCGCCGACGTCGCCGTCATCGGCTCCAGCGGTACTGGCTGCTGCCTCGCCCCATCCGGCATCGCCACCACCGACTGCCACCACCGCGCCCCATCCGGCGGCGCCTTTGCCCGCACCGGCCGGCGATGGCAAGAACGCCCAACTCGTGCCGTCCGGCGGCCAGTCGGCGACGCAGGTGAGTGCCCTGCACGGCGCGCCGCCGCGCGCCGAGGAGATCGTGCCTATGACGTGGCTCCGCCGCCGCATCGCCGAGCGGTTGGTCGAGGCTAAGAACACCGGCGCGCTGCTGACCACGTTCAACGAAGTCGACATGTCGGCCGTGATCGAGATCCGGCAGCAGTATCGCGAGGCCTTCCAGCAGCGCTATGGCACGAAACTGGGTTTCATGTCGTTCTTCGTCAAGGCCGCGATCGAGTCCTTGAAGGCCTGCCCGGAGTTGAACGCCGAAATCCGCGACAACAACATCGTCTACCGCAACTTCTACGACATCAGCATCGCCGTCAGCGGCGGCAAGGGGCTAGTGGTGCCCGTGCTCCGCAACGCCGAGTTGCTGAGCTTCGCTGAGATCGAGCAGGCGATCGGTGACTTCGGCACCCGGGCTAAATCGGGCCAGTTGAAGCCTGAGGAGTTGATGGGCGGCACGTTCACGATTACCAACGGCGGCGTTTTTGGCTCGATGCTTTCCACGCCGATCGTCAATCCGCCGCAGAGCGGCATCCTGGGCCTGCACGCCATCCAGGACCGGCCGGTAGCCCGCGACGGCCAGGTCGTCATCCGGCCGATGATGTACGTGGCCTTGACCTACGATCACCGCATCGTCGACGGACGCGAGGCGGTCGGCTTCTTGAAGCGGATCAAGGAGTTCATCGAGGAGCCGTCAAGGTTGCTGCTGCAAGTCTAGGATTCACTACTTGAACTCCAGCTTCTTGGAAAGCTCGGCGAGTTCTTCTACGGTCAAGAGGATCTGTCGGGCCACAATGGAGTTCTTCTGGTTGCCGGGCGTGAGGTCCGTCGCCGTCATGTAAATGGGACAGATATCGGCTTGATCGGGATTGCCGCGGCAGTACTCCAATTCAAACTGAGTTGCCGATGCGCCGCGTTTTATCTCGATTGTGGGCAGAACGGGCAAAGAGCCGATCTGCTTCGAAGAAACCGCCGCGACGACCTGGCGTGCTGACCCCGGGGCAACCGTCGCCTTTTTGCTTAGCATCCAGCGCGAACAAGTCTCGCAATAGGCGCGCCGGGCACCCAGTAACGTAACCGCTCCACAAAGGCCGGCAGCCATCGACCAATCAACCACAAAGAAAGTCCAGTTCATGTAAAGATTGGGCTGTTTCTTCTGATTTCCAAGATCATGAGAATCGAGAATGACGTCATGATGCATGCGGAAATTGATAACTGTCGGCAAGAGGTCGACGCGCGTCAGAACCCTAACTCCTCTACTAATCACCAGGTAGGCATGGAAGGAGCCGAGAAACATCACGGAAGCAAGGAAAACCCCCAAACCAGCGGCTACATACGGATTACGACAGTGGGCAAAGCGAAAGAGAGAAGAGGCTTGCCAGCCCAAGATACCCCCGGCAAACAGCGGCACGATGACAAACAAGTAGAAACCCCAGCAGAAAACTCCCGCAAGAGCAAATGCCAGAACGAACGATCCCAGCAAGCTTATTGGCAAGGCAATCGTGAGCAGTTTGAACCAATCGCACTTGCCACTAGGGCGATAATCGCCCAAACGGAAGAACTTAGCAACGAACATGATCACATCCTCTAACTAGTCGCCAGCCAGGCAACTGAGGACTTCAGTTTACTCCTTGCAGGTCATTATTACCAGCATGGCAGCGGTATTTAGCGGACAACGGTGTTCTCGATCAACACGAGTTTCAACGCCTGCTGTCCTAACGTAGCAAGTGCCCTACGACCGGACAAACCGGCCAACCGAGGTCACGAGCAAAGCACAGCGACATTGGCCGTGTATTTGCCGGCGCAAGAACTGCCGCCAAAGAACTGCCGCCGATTGACTCTTCGTCGAGTGGTCGTTAAAGTGTTACTTTGTGCAAGTTGTTGTCTTTCTTTTTGACATATTCCAATAGGGTTTTCACGCATGGCGCACGACGTAACGTTGATTTTGGGGGATGGGACAGGTCCGGAACTGGCGGAGGCGGCACGTTTGTGCATCGACGCCACCGGGGTGAAAATCCTCTGGGACCCGCAAGAGGCCGGTGTGGATGTCATGGAGCGGACGGGTACCCCTCTGCCGGAACCCCTTCTGGCCAGCATCCGCCGCACGCGCTGCGCCTTGAAGGCCCCCATCACCACGCCCGTGGGCAAGGGCTTTCGCAGCGTCAACGTGCAGCTTCGGCAGGAGTTCGAACTTTACGCCTGCGTCCGCCCTTGCAAGTATTATCCGGGCGTTCGCACGTTCTTCAGCAGTGTGCCGGTCGACCTAGTGATCGTCCGCGAGAATACGGAAGACCTGTACGCCGGCATCGAGTTCGAGGCCGGCGCAGCCAAGACATGCGAATTGATCGATTTCATCAACCGCGCAGCGAATGGCAAGTCGATCAAGACCGCGTGCGACTCGACCGGCATTTCGATCAAGCCGATTAGCGTCTTCGGTAGCGAGCGGATCGTTCGCTACGCCTTCGACTACGCCCGGGCAAACGGCCGCAAGAAGGTCACAGCCGTACACAAGGCCAACATCATGAAGCACACCGACGGCCTTTTCCTGGCCACGGCCCGGAAGGTGGCCGAGCAGTTCCCGGACATCGAGTTCGAGGATCGCATTGTCGACAACATGTGCATGCAGTTGGTGCAAAAGCCGGAGCTTTACGACGTGCTCGTGCTGCCCAACCTCTATGGCGACATCCTCAGCGACGTATGCGCCGGACTGGTGGGCGGCCTGGGAGTCGCCCCCGGTGCGAACATTGGCGCCAACGGGGCCATCTTCGAGGCCACCCACGGCAGCGCCCCCAAGTACAAGGGGTTGAACAAGGTCAATCCGGTGGCCCTGATCCTCTCTGGGGCACTGATGCTGCGGCATCTCCAGGAGAAGGATGCGGCCGATCGTTTGGAGCGGGCGGTTGCCGCTGTGATCGCCGAAGGACGCGACGTGACCTACGACATGAAGGCCAATCGTAACGACCCCACCGCGGTAGGGACTCAGGAAATGGCCCAGGCGATTTGCCGGAAACTGGCGGCCGGCGCGTAAATTGGCCTTTTTCCGTCCGCCCGCTTTCATGTAAACTCCCTACGCCGGCCAAACCTTGGCGGGCACCTAAATTACGGACTCGCTGCATGGAGGCGGCCGTCATGGAAAACGACCGTTGGAAGGCCGGCCTGCTGGTCTTAGTCCTCTTGGCCGGGCTAAGTGTTATTGGTCCTCTGTTGGCCGCGCCCTACATTCCCCTCGTCGATCCCGACGAGGGGTTGCACGCCTCGATTGCGCAACAGATGGTCGAAAGCGGCGATTGGATCGTGCCGCGCCTGCTGCACGAACCGTTCCTCGACAAGCCCATCCTGTACTTTTGGGCCATCGCGGCTTCGCTGAATGCCTTCGGCATGTCGGAAGCGGCCGTCCGCTTGCCGGGCCTGCTGTTCGGCATGTTGGGCATGCTTACCACGGCGGCCGTGGCATGGCGGATGCTGGGCTATCGCACTGGATTGATTGCGGGCGTGTTCTATAGTTCGATGATCCTGCCGCTGGCCCTGGTTCAAATGACTACCCACGACGTAGCCCTGATACCGTGGGTCAACCTGGCAATGTTGTGCTTCTGGGAATCGGACGGAGTTTCCGCGCGGCGGGCCTGGGCGTATACCGGGACGGCCGGCGTGTTGCTGGGCCTGGCCATTTTGACCAAAGGGCTGGTGGGCGTGGCCCTGGTGGGAATCACCTACGGCGGATATCTCGTCGTTTCACGGCGACTGCGGCTGGTCCATTGTTTTCGCGCCGTACTGGTCTTGATCGTGGCGGCAATCATTGGCTCGTCGTGGTACATTGCCGTAGAGCAGTCCAATCCGGGATACCTGCGCTACTACTTCTTCGAGCGGCACGTGCTCGGTTTCCTTACGCATACGCAACCACATGGCCAGGCTGCATGGTGGTACTACTTTCCCATCCTCATCGGCGGCGGTATCCCTTGGGTCGGATACCTGCCGGTGCTGGTTCAAGATGCCGTCTACCGCTGGCGGAACCAAGTGCCCGCCGTGACCGACGCCCGTGGCGGCCGGCCGCTGTTGTTTCTGGCCTGTTGGTTCATCGGCTGCACGCTCTTTCTCACGCTCTCGCGCTCGAAACTACACACCTACATCTGGCCGGTTTTTCCGGCGTTGGCGATCCTCACGGCCGTCGTCTGGGCACGGAAGATCGATGGGACGCTTTCTGACGGCGCTAGGCGTTGGATGGGCCGGATCGTCTGGTTCACCTGCCTGATCGGTCCGTTGGGCCTGCCGGTCACGCTGGCGGCGGCACAGATTGCGCTGCCCACGCGGTTCTCCTTGCCGGTCTGGATGCTCGCGGTCGTGGTAGCGATGACATCCCTAGCGCCGCTTGTGAGTTGGGTACGCGGCCGGGACCGCTTGACGCTCGGACTGGCGACAGCGACCGTCTGCGCTCAACTGTTCGTCCTGTTGTGTTACGCTGTGCCCCAGGTTGCCTGGGGGCTTTCCGGCCGCGAACTGGCCGATTATCTCAATCGCACGCGGAACTTACCCTCGAGGATGCTGATGACCCAGGAGCGCATCGGTTCGGTGGTTTTCTATCTTGATCGCGACCTGCGCAGCCAGGTGCAACTCGGGCAGATGACGAATCAGGACGTTGACGACCCCATGCCCTTGCCACCGGTCGGCGAAACGGAGTGTGTGGTCATCCCCGACCGTCACCTGCACACGGCATTGCACGACTACGACCTTTCGGCGTTATCGTACGAGAGTGCCGGCCGTTTCCGGCTCTATCGGCGGAGCGACATGGAACCGCGCGTACTGGTCAACAGCGCCGATTGTCCGATGCTGAGGTAGAAACTGCAAGCCGGAGCTCGTCTGCGCGGACTTCCACCACGATAGCGCCGGGAAACATCCGTTTGGGCACGTCGGCGGCGGGCCGCGCAACCGCGGCCGAAATCATGGCGGCCAGCGTTTCCCATTCGCTGAATCCCATCGCCGCCAGCGGCCAGCCTTGCCGCCGCCAAACCTCGATCAACACCTCGCGGACCAAGTGCCGCGGCTGTGCGGCCAAGACGATCCGGTCCAATAGCACTTCTCCCTTCCCGTCGCGCATGCATCGCCGGACTACCTCGCTTACCAACTCGTCAACCAACTCCTGCGACTCGCCGGCCAGCGCGCCCAATCGTAGCAGGGCCTCGATGATCGTGGCGTTGTACTTGGCAGTCAAGAGCGGTAGCAGTTCGTTGCGGATGCGGTTGCGCGTGAAACGGGCGTCGCGGTTACTGGCATCGGTGCGGAAGGTTTGCTGGAGATCGCCGAGATACGCGGCCAGTTCCGCGCGGCGCATGTCCAGTAACGGCCGCAGCAACGTCACCGGGCCCAGCCGCCGCGAGCGGGACATGCCGCCCAGCCCCCGCAGGCCCGTGCCGCGAAGAATCCGGTGCAGGATGGTCTCCGCCTGATCGTCGGCGGTGTGTGCGGTAACGACAAAACGCGCCCCCACGCGCCCGGCCATCTCTTCCAACGCGGCATACCGCAGTCGGCGGGCGTTAGCCTCGATGCCTTGGCCGTGCCCTCCGGCGGTCGGATCGACCGTGGCCGTCGCAACTTCACACGCCAGCCCCAACTGCCGGCAAAGTTGCTCAACGAAGGCCTGATCGGCGTCTGAATCCGCACCACGCAACTTGTGATTGATGTGCGCCGCGATCAAACGGCCCTCGCCCGGGGGCTTCAACGCGGCCAAACCGCGCAGCAGGGCCACGCTGTCGGCACCTCCGGAAACCGCCAGCAGTATGGTTAGATCTTTCCAGTCGGCCGGCGGCCAGGACTCCGCAAGGTGGGTTTCGAAAGGGTGTACGGGTGGTTTCTGTTCATTAGGCATAACTTGGTTATAATATGAGGTTTTCCCCAAGGGAACGCCCATGACCAAGATTGCCACCGAGAAGGTTCTCGTTCTCGACTTCGGAGCGCAGTACGCCCAGTTGATTGCCCGCCGCGTCCGCCAGCAGCAGGTTTATTGCGAGATCGTCCGCCACGACATCACCGCCGAGCGGATTTTGCAGCTTGCCCCCAAGGGGCTGATCCTCTCCGGCGGCCCGTCCAGCGTCTACGAGACCGGGGCGCCGAAGTGCGATCCGCAGATATTCCACCTCGGCCTGCCCGTGCTGGGCATCTGCTACGGCATGCAACTGGCCTGCGAGGCGCTGGGCGGTCGCGTGGAAAGCGCGCCGGCGCGGGAGTACGGCCGTGCCCATTGCCGCCTGGTGAGCGATGACGACCTGTTTGCCGGCGTGCCGGAGGACTTGCAGGTCTGGATGAGTCACGGCGACCAGGTCTCGCAGGTCTCCGAAGATTTCCAGCCGCTGGCGGCGACCGGCACCTGCCCCATCGCCGCGGTGAAGCACAACTCGCTGCCGATCTACGGCGTGCAGTTTCACCCCGAGGTCACGCACACGCCGCTGGGGCAGCAGATCCTGGGAAACTTCGTCAAGGCGATCTGCCAATGTTCGGGCACGTGGAAGATCGGCGACTTCGCCCGCGAGGCGATCGAGACGATCCGCGATCGCGTGGGCAACGGCCGGGTGATTTGCGGCCTCTCCGGCGGCGTCGATAGTTCGGTTGTCGCCGCCTTGCTGGCCGAGGCGGTCGGCACGCAGGTCTCGTGCATCCTGGTCGACAACGGCCTGCTGCGGGCGGGCGAGGCGCCGTCGGTGATCGAGGAGTTCACGAACCATTTCAAGACCGATCTGCATGTCGTGCAGGCCCAGGACCGTTTCCTCACGGCCCTGGCCGGCGTCACCGATCCGCAGGAGAAGCGGAAGCGGATCGGGCACGCCTTCATCGAGTGCTTTGCCGATGAGGCGGCGCGGATCGAAGGGGCGGAGTTCCTGGCTCAGGGAACCTTGTATCCCGACGTGATCGAAAGCGGCGGTTCGCCCGACGGTCCGGCGGCCACGATCAAGCTCCATCACAACGTGGGCGGGTTGCCGGAAGACCTGGCCTTCACGCTTATCGAGCCGCTCCGCGATCTGTTCAAGGACGAGGTCCGCACCTTGGGATTGCGGCTTGGCTTGCCGGAAGAGATTGTCTGGCGGCACCCGTTTCCCGGTCCTGGGCTGGCCGTACGCTGCCTGGGGCCGATCACTAAATCGCGGTTGGACACTCTTCGCCAGGCCGACGCGATCGTGGTCTCCGAGATCAAGCAGGCGGGGTTGTATCGCCAGACCGCACAGGTCTTTGCCGTGCTCTTGCCGGTGCAGAGTGTGGGCGTGATGGGCGACGCACGGACCTATGCCGACGCCTTGGCCATTCGGGCCGTGGAGACCGAGGATTTCATGACGGCCGACTGGAGCCGCTTGCCCTACGACCTCTTGGCCCGCATGTCGACGCGGATCATCAACGAGGTGCCGGGGGTGAACCGCGTCGTCTACGACATCAGCTCCAAGCCGCCGGCGACGATCGAGTGGGAGTAAGAGAGTACCCGGCCATTTATTTTCCACAACGCCTCTGCCGCTGTCAAGCACTCATCAACGGCTCCGCCGGCTCCTCAGCTCCACCTCAACACTGCCCCCGTATCCGCACTGGTAGCCATCGCCGCATAACGCGCCAGCCAACCGGTCGTAAACCGCGGCGGCAGTGGCTTCGTAACCGCACGCCGGGCGGCCATCTCCTCTTCACTCAATCGCACGGAGAGCGAATGCCCGAGCACATCGATATCCACGATATCGCCGTCCTTTAGCAAGCCAATCGGTCCCCCGGCAGCCGCTTCGGGACTGACGTGACCGATGCAGGCGCCGGCCGTGCCGCCAGAGAAACGGCCGTCGGTAATCAGAGCCACGCTGTCGCCTAGGCCAACGCCCTTGATGGCTGTCGTGGGGGCGAGCATCTCCTGCATGCCTGGTCCGCCGCGGGGACCTTCGTAGCGAATCACTACGACGTCGCCGGCCTTGACTCGACCGTTGACGATGCCTTCATAGGCTGCGGTTTCCGATTCGAAAACCACCGCCGGGCCGCTGTATCGCAGCATGTCCTTCTTCACGCCCGCGGTCTTCACCACCGAACCGCGGGGGGCCAAATTGCCGAAAAGAATGGCCAGACCGCCTTCGTCGCTATAGGCGTTTTCAACCTCACGCACGCAATCGTAGGGGTCGAAGCCGAGTTGCTCTCTCGTCAGATCGCGGACCGAAGCCGCTTTGCGGTCGACCACCATGCCCTGCGGCGAGCGCCGTCCGCCGGGTGTCACCGCGGCCCACTCCAGGGCCTGCTCGGTCACGCCACTCGCGCGGATGTCGAAGTCATCGATGTTCTCGCCCAACGTCTTGCCGCTGACCGTGGGACAATCGTCGTGCAGGAGGTCCGGGCGACCGCGGCGGACCGCCCCGAGGATCGTATGCACGCCGCCGGAGTTGTGGACGTTCTCCACGTGATATTGACTGCTGGGCGCGACCTTGCAGACGTTCGGCGTGCGGCGGCTCAGGACATTGATCCGCTCGATATCGTAAGGCACGCCCGCCTCATGGGCAATGGCCAGGATGTGCAACACCGTGTTCGTGCTGCCACCCATGGCCATGTCCAGGATCATCGAGTTGTCGACCGAGTCGGCGGTGACGATCTCGCGCGGCAGCAATCCGTGGCCGGGACCGACGCGATCGAACTCCTTGACCATCTCCACGATTCGCCGCGCGGCCGCTTGAAAAAGTGCTTTGCGGTCGCCCGCCGTGGCCAGCAGGGTTCCGTTGGTCGGCAGTGCCATGCCCAGAGCTTCGCAGAGGCAGTTCATACTGTTGGCCGTGAACATGCCGGAACAAGACCCGCACGTCGGACAGGCGGCCTTCTCCAGGGCCAGCAATTCCTCGGCCGACAACTTGTCGTTCTGTTTGGCCGCCGCGCCGATGAAGACGTCGATCAGGTCGACCGTCTTGCCGTCGGCGGTCTTGCCGGCTTCCATCGGACCGCCGCTGACAAAGACCGTGGGGATATTGCAGCGCATCGCCCCCATGAGCATCCCCGGCACGATCTTGTCGCAATTGGGGATGCAGATCATGCCGTCGAAGCAATGGGCCTGGATCATCGTTTCCACCGCGTCGGCAATCACTTCGCGGCTGGGCAGCGAGTACTTCATGCCCGAGTGTCCCATGGCGATACCGTCGTCCACGCCGATCGTGTTGAAAACGAAGGGCACGCCGCCGGCCGCGCGGACGTACTCCTTGACGAGTTGGCCCACCTTGTCCAGGTGGACGTGGCCGGGGATGATGTCCGTGTAGCTATTGCAAACGGCGATGAACGGCTTGCGAAAATCATCGTCGGTCACGCCGGTGGCGCGGAGCAGGCTGCGATGCGGTGCGCGGGAATCGCCCAGTTTGATCATGTCGGAACGCATAGGTAAAATACCCCTGAACTTGTGCGGAAAGGCCAATCTTTTCATTCTAATCCCCCGTCCGGCGAATGGGTAGGGGGCGATTGCAAACGGCGGCATTGTCACCTATCCTGGATGCGTGAAAAACGACTGCTTTCCCCTCCGATTCAAGCTTCCATGACACCCAAATTCATCTACTTCGATCTTGGCAAAGTGCTCGTCGATTTCAGCTTCGAGCGGATGTTCCGCCAGATGGGCGAGGCGGCCGGAATTGAACCGCAGCAGGTGCAAGCCGTGCTGGCGGCGGGCCTGCAGGCAGACTATGAGATCGGCCGGCTCGACAGCCGTGCAGCCCATGAAGTCTTTTGCCGCCAGACCGGCACGCGACCCGACTACGAGGCGTTCTTGCTGGCCTGCAACGACATATTCACGCCCATCGACAGCATGCTGCCGGTAGTGGCACAGCTATACCACGCCGGCTATCGCTTGGGCATTCTTTCCAATACATGCGACGGCCACTGGAACTACTGTCTGCGGCGTTACACCATGTTGCGCGACTTCTTCTCGGTGTACGCCTTAAGTTTTGAGATCAGGGCGGCCAAGCCCGACAAGGCCATCTTCTGCCAGGCGGCCGAATTGGCCGGCTGCCAGCCCGAAGAGATTTTCTATACCGACGACATGCCCGGACACGTGGCCGGTGCGAAGAGTGTGGGCTTGGATGCGGTGGTGTATCAATCGACTCCGCAAATTGTGGCGGAACTGCGCAAGCGGGGCGTGGAGTTCAATTATTGAGAACCGCGTCAAGTTTCTCTGAGCACGATCCAGTCCCCCAGGCCCGGCCAGAGTTGTTGAATGGCAAACAGCAGCCGCGCCTTGCCCGGAACCACCAGTTCGGGCTTTCGTCGCTCGCAGGCCCGCAGGATCTGCGCGGCTAGCCACTGGGGCGGAATGGCTTTCGTCTTTACACCCGCCCCCGGTCGCCGGGCACGCTCGGGGATGTCTTCCAATCCTGCCAGCGGATAGAGCCGCGGGTCCTTGCGCTCGATCGGCCCGGGACACACCAGCAGGACATGCAACCCCTGCGGCCCAAGCTCCAAGCGGAGCTGTTGGGAATAGGCTGCCACAGCGTGCTTCGTGGCCGGGTAGGCTCCCACCCAACGCGACGCTGACTTGGCTGCCAGCGAACCGATATTCACAACGTGTCCGCGCGCGGCAAGTAAGTGCGGCGCCGCCGCCCGCGTGCAACGCACCAGGGCAATCAGATTCAACTCCATCAAGTCGCGGAACTGCTCGGGCGTGGTGTCCAACACTTTGCCGCGCATCGACCGGCCGGCGTTATTCACCAACACGTCGAGCTTGCCGTGTTGCCGGACCGTTTCTGCAAATAGCCGGTTGACGTCGGCTTGCTGCGTGATATCGGCCTGGATACCTGAGGCGTCGCAGCCGGCCGCTTGCATTTCGGCGGCCGCTTTCTGCACGGCATCGCCTTCCAGGCCGGCGATGACGACCTTGGCCCCAGCCCCGCCGAACCCGTCGGCGATCACCCGTCCCAGCCCGCTGGAGCCGCCGGTCACGAGGACAGTTTTGTCTTTCCAATAACTCATGGCCGTTACCATACCAAAAAAAGACGCGGAAAACCAGGGCGGTGTGGTTGCTGTCCTGGCGGCCGTCGGGTAGACTGCCCTTGGAAAGGAACTGCCATCATGCCTGATCGCCCTGTCCCACCGCCTCGTGATTCGCAAACCAAGATCGTGGCCACCGTCGGGCCGGCTTGCGACGGCGAGGAGAAACTGGCCGAGTTGATTCGCGCCGGCGTCGACGTCTTCCGTCTCAATATGGCCCACGCCGACCACCGCCAGCAAGACGTCCGCCTGGCCGCAATTCGCCGTGCCGCCGCCAGCGTTGGCCATGAGGTGGCCGTGCTGGTCGATCTGGCCGGTCCCAAGATGCGGCTGGGCGAACTCCCCGGCGGACAGCTTCTCTGCAATACGGGCGAGCGGCTCTGCTTCGTGCGTACCGCTCCCGGAAAACAGCCGGCCGCCGTCACTCCGTCTGCAAACGTCACGACCGTTCCCACGACGGCCACGACGCCGGAAATAACGACGACCTACGATCCCTTGATCGACGAACTGCAACCGGGCGATCGCGTCATGCTCGCCGACGGTATCGTCAGTCTCGTCGTGGAACAGGTCTGCAAGGATTCGGCCGAGTGCCGAGTCATGCAGTCGGGCTTGATCCGCAGCCGCCAGGGTGTGAACCTGCCCGGCGTCAAGCTCAGTGTCGCCGCGCTGAGCGACATCGACCGCGAGAACGCGGTTTGGACGGCCCAAAACGGCATCGATTTCGTGGGGCTGAGCTTCGTCCGCCGGCCCGAAGATGTGCGGGAACTGAAGGCCCTATTGGCGTCCGCGGCTGGTGGGCGGCCGGACGTTCCGCAGGTCATCGCCAAGATTGAAAAACCGGAAGCCCTCGATGCGCTGACGGAAGTCGTCGCGGCTGCCGACGGCGTGATGGTCGCCCGCGGCGACCTGGGCGTGGAGATCGACATCGCCCAAGTAGCCGTGGCCCAGAAGCGGATCATCGCCGAATGCCGCCGCCAGCGAAAGCCGGTGATCATCGCCACCCAGATGTTGGACAGCATGCAGCACTCGCGGCTGCCCACGCGGGCGGAAGTCACCGACGTTTCCAACGCCATCCTCGACGGGGCCGACGCCTGCATGCTCTCGGGCGAAACGGCTGTGGGCGAATATCCCCGTGAGACCGTCGAGATGATGAACCGCATTGCCCTGGCCGCGGAACCTCTCTGCACCCATCGAGCCGAGGACGCATGCCCGTGTTGCCAAGGCCACGAAAAAGGCATGGGCCACCCCGCGCCTGGAGACGGATTGAACCTCGTGACGGAAGCGGTCGTTTACGAGGCGGGGGCGTTGGCCGAAAGAATCGACGCGCGGCTGATCATCGTCGCCTCGGCCAGCGGGGCGACCGCCCTGAGCCTGGCGAAGAACCGCTTCCGCGTGCCCACGGTGGGTGTGAGCGATTCGGTGGCCACGCTGCGGCGGATGTGTCTCTACTGGGGCGTCATTCCCCTGGCCAGTGCGCCCGTCAACGACAGCCGGACGCTGGTCGCGTTTGTCAGTGCCTGGGGCAAGCAGCACGGTTTGTTGTCTTTGGGCGACCGTATCGTGCTCATCGCCGGCACCGGCACGGCGATAACCACCCACAACTTGATCGTCGTGCATGAGGTGGAGTAGTCCCGTCCGGCAGAAGGGACCTACTGCTACGCCAGTCGCTGCGGGGCAATCTGTGTATCGCGATCGAGATACCGCCCGCCCCATAGCCAGAGGAGGCCGCCGAAAGCCAAGAATGCCGAGACCACGGCAATTCCAACCGACATGTTCCAGTAACCGGACACCGCGCCGATAATCGGTGGCGAGATTACGTCGCCCAGCACGTGGATCACCAGGATATTTACGGCAAATCCGGCCGGCCGCATCATTGGATGGACGACATTCGCCAGGATTGCATTCGTCGGCCCGGTGTTGACAAACATGAAGAAAACGGCCGCGAAGATCATGTACCACGCCCAAGGAAACGGCAGGACCAGGAACAGCAGCACGAAGGGCGCACTGAGCAGCAGTCCGGCCCCGGAAACGAGGAAGTATGAACCCGGCAACCGCGTGCGCAGCGCGTCGCCCAAAACACCGCCGGTTATGGTTCCGCCGAGCCCGGCCAGGGCAACGATGATTCCGAATACCGTCCGAGCCCCAACGCCAAACAGATCGGGAACCTGATGGGCCTCCAGGTAATCGGGCATCCAAAAGGCCAGGGCCCCCATGCCGAACGACATCGCCGTCATTCCCAGCGTATCGAGCACGAATGAGGGCGTCTGGAGCAGGATGCGGTAATCGCTCCAGGTCATACGCCTGCGCGTGGAGACGGCGTCGGCCGCACCCGTGCGCGACTCGCGCATCACGAGCGATAGGATTCCCAGGATCAGCCCCGGGATCATGACGACCAAGAAAGCCCAGCGCCAACTCTCGTGGGCCGGGTCCAGTTTCGTAACAAGGCCGCCCAGCTCTTTTCCCAGGATGCCCTCGATGCGCTGGTGGATGCCGGCCGCGTCCAGTTTCGCGATAAAGCCACCCAGGGCATAGCCCAGTGCGCCGCCCACGGGCATCGCCACATAGAACAGCGAAAGGATCTTTCCCCGCTTGGCAACGGGGAAACAATCCGAAAGAATCGTCGGCGCCAGCGGCCCATAGGCCCCTTCGCCCGCACCCACGAAACATCGCGTCATCAGCAGCATGATGAATCCGGCAGCCAGCCCGCCGGCGCCCGTGGCCAGGCTCCAGATGAGCACGCCCACGGCGATCAGTTTCCACTTCGCTCGCGGCCACCGCGCCGCCAAGGCTCCAAACAGCGGCGCAGTGAGCATGTACGAGTTGAGAAAGGCCGAGGCCAGCAACCCCGATTGGGTCCGCGCCGCGGGGCCGCCGGGATCCTGTGGGAAAAACGACTGACGAATCTCCGGCTCAACCGCCGCCAGCACTTGGCGGTCGATGTAGTTGAAGAGATTCATCGCCAGTAACAGCCCCAAGGCCAAGTGGGCACCGGCAATCGGCCGCGGCGATCGATCGGGAGGATCCGGCGATTCTGCAGAAGCCTGAAGAGATTTATCCACGGGTGCCATTACTATACCGGACTATCCTGACTCGGGATCGTTACTTTCTGGGGGCCCATTCTTCCCCGGTCGGTATTGTTGGAGAAAACAGCGATCGGGGAAAGCCCAATCTCCGGAGTTTGCCCCGAAGGTTGTGACTCCTCTCACAACAATGGCGGCGATTGGCTAACCGTATAACGTCGAGAAACAAAGTGGGCCGGCCGATATGCCAAGGCGAACCGGTCCCACCCTCGACTGCGCAAAATCGATGTTGCTGTGGCCATGCGGTTTATCCTATTCTCGTTCCATCCGCTGTCGGGCAGATTTGGTCGTGCAGAATTGAAAAATAGGGTCCGACCGAAATATTCTATAAAGCCCGCGCGGCCCGTCAGAGCGCCGAACTTTGCATCACGTGGGATGATGAACTTCCGCTCTTTGGCGCGCGATATTTGCAACAGCCATCGCCACACGGCCGAATTTTCGCTCGCCCTGGCACGGGGATTTTCACGAATCGCTGCCCGGATTCCCTTGCCGCGCGATGAGGCTGTTTAATTTTTTGAAACAAATTGTTTCATTGGCTGGATTGCCTCAAAGGGGCGAGTTCAAAAATTCCGCAGACCAATAGTCCATAGCCGGTCTTCGACCTACCTGCCGAAATTGGCAAGGATGAGAGCGTCCGGAAGAAATTGCGAAGATGCCCGATTGTTGGAGTCCCGCCTTTAGGCGGATTTTTCAGGCATTCCGGCTAAGGCCAAGACTCCAACCCGATCATTTCTTCCGAACGCGCTTAGACTACATCTTTACTTCGCAACTTTGCCCGTGGCTGCCCATTCGACTCCCCGCACGATGATCGTGGTCACCTCGGGGGTGGCAATCGCTTTGGGGTCGTGTCCAAAGGCTGAATGGAAGACACGGCCTTTGCCATACTCCTTGGTGAAGACCAGCGGCTCGGTCTTCTTGCTCCAATCGGAATAGGCCTCGACGAGCACATGAATTGGTTCGCTGCCTGCGAGCTTGGCATACAGCTCGTCGTCGGCCTTAAAGTCTTCCAGACCGGCGGTGGCCGGATGGTGCTTGTCGGCAATCGTGGCCGCAAAGACTGCACGCGGCCCGTGGCCCGACTTACCCATTACCCAATACCGGCCGCACAACTTGCCGAATTCGTCCCACTTGGGGAACGATGCGCTGGCAAAATGCTCTACGAAAAAGCCCTTGCCGCTACGCACGAAATCCAAGAGGTTTTTCTTGGCCGCGTCGCTCAAAGGGGCCGTGCGATTGAAGCGATTCAATACCACCACGTCATAGGCATTCAATTTGTCGGCCGATTCCAACGGCTTGAGGTCCTCGCTCACCTGCACGTCAAACTTGCCGCTATCCACGAGGATCTTGCGGATTGCGGGCGTAGTCTCTTTCCACTTATGCACATCTACGTCGTCGCCGGTAATGATCAAGACCTTGATCTTCGCGGGCGAATCTTCCGCGCAAACCGGGGAATTCCAGAGAGGGAGGGCCAAGCCAGCCAGGGCCACAATCGAAAGCAAGCGTCGCATGAGGGGATCCTTATTCTTGAAAAACAAACTGGGAAAACCTCCATGCTAGCGGCAGAAATTGCCGTGTCAAGCAAATTAGGTCCACTGCCCCTACAGTCTCTCGTAATTATCCACCCCGCCTATCCGGCAAACTTCGGGTAATCCTCAAGATCCTCTTAATCCGAACCGATAAAACCGGTACGTCGCTTGGTCCATTTTCCGCGGCGTGCGCGGTTTCCCGTATGTAAAGGTTACTCCAATGTCCACAGCGAACGACAAGCCTAATCTGGCGATTGAGTCCACGCCAACACGAGAGCCAACACCCCAGGTCTCAATCCATTGCTCTGACCTCCGTTTGCATGAGGACCAAGGGCTCCTTCTTGCCCAAATCCCGGATCTTGATCCAAAACCCACCCCTGCCGTGCCAAGGAGCCGGATCGACGGCCGAATCATTAGCCAGGCGCTATCGTTTAAGCTCGTTTTCGGCATAGGGATCGGCCTCGTGGTGGGGGCAATCCTGCCTTATCTGTTTGGCAAAGTCAACCGGCCGGCAGAGCACGTTTCGGAACTTTCCACGTGGACCAGCCCGAACGGTGCCACGAGGAATACAGCGCCGACCACCGCGCCCGCGTGGCAGACTTCGCCTGCCCCTTCAGCACCAGTGGCAGGTCCACAAGCAACGCCCACCTTGCCGCCGGCAATCCTCTCTCCTCAACCGCCTCGTTTCGGTGACAACCGGCCGACAACGCTGGCCGAGCCGGGCTGGCCGCAGCAGCGGCCGTCGCCCGCGTCGACCAGTAACTACATCAATCCGACCAGGGACGGCGCCCCTGCGACAGACAATCGTGGCGTCCAGCAAGGCTTCGACCGGCCTGCGACTTCACAAACCTTGCAAGCCGACAATCGTAGCGATCCAGTCGCGCGCTTTGACGCTCCGGCCGGCGACTACACTCGCACTCCCCGCTACGGCAATCCCAATAGCGATTACCCGCCAGCCACGAATCAAGGCAATCTGCTGATGCCGCCGACAACACCTGGTGCAAACGCCAACTATCACGACGGGTCAATTCCACAACCGGGCGTTGCCCGTTTCGATGGTACGATCGCTCCTCCCCCCATTAGGTAAAGCCATGACCGCGCTAGATCGAGCAATCATGAAGGCCTATCGTTCGCCGACACCTGCGGGCGTTGCCGTTGCGGACGCACCTGTGACCGCGCCACATGTCGCGCCGCGTGCCGCGGTGCCGCTTTCCCAGGCCCTGGCCGAGTTGGCTGCCACGTCGACTGTCCCTCCCGAGACTATCGCCGCGGAGCCCGCCATTACGGCGCCCGTGGCCAGCGAAGCTGTTGCGGCTCCCGTCGGCCCATCGATCGCCGCCCTGTTGGACCAAAGCTACGAAGTGACAACGGTCGACTTGAGCAATCCCTTAGCGGACGAAGCCGAGAAGAGCGCTCTCCTGTCGGCTGAAACGACTGCCGTGTCAAGTGCGCCCGTACCATCACAACTGGCACACACCGCGGCGATTTCCGAGAGTTCCGGTCCGGCTCCCTGGCGTCCGTTGCTGCAAGTGGACCGCGTGGTCTGGCCGAGCGTCCACAATCGCTTGCAGGCCACGGCTCCCGCGGCCATCCAACAGATGGCCGACGGCCTGTTGTCGATCTGCGCGGCGGGCAACAAAGTTGTGGGGCTGGCAAGTTGCACGCGCGGAGAAGGCGTCACGACGCTTCTCTTGGCTGCCGCACAAAAGTTACAATGCCAAGGCCGTAAGGTCGTGCTCGTGGATGCCGACTGGAGCAACCCGCAATTGGCTCAAAGCCTGGGCCTTCTGCCACAAATCGGCTGGGAAGAAACACTCTGCGGCGGCCTGCCGCTGGAAGAAGTCGTGATCGAATCGCTCGCCGACGGTCTGGCGGTCTTGCCGGTCCGCGAGCCGTCGGCGAGTTCGATCGCGCAAGCGCAAATCGCGGCCACCTTCGAGATCCTCGCCCGGGAATTCGACCTCGTCCTGGTCGATCTCGGTCCGTTGGATGAAGTGCGGGACGGCAACGCCGCTTTGGGCGAGGTGGCCGCGCGCATGGATGCCGTCGTCCTCGTGCAAAACGTCCGCGTCACGACGCCCAATCGGCTGGCCGAGGTACGGCAACGCCTGGCCGCGTCGAATTTGCGTCACGCCGGTACCATCCAGAACTTTGTCGCCGGGTAAGCCACCATGTATGAATCTTATTGGCAGCTCGACCAGAAGCCGTTCGAGAACTCGACCGATCCGCAGTTCTATTTCCCTGGTGAAACCCACCAGGCCGCGTTGCTGAAGCTGCGTTACGCCGTCGAGAACCGCCGCGGCGGGGCCCTGCTGGCCGGGGCGGCGGGCACGGGCAAGACGCTCCTGCTTTCCATGCTCCGCCAGGCGCTGGGTGAGACCTATTCACCTTTCATCCACTTCGTCTACCCGCAGATGTCGCCGGCCGAATTGCTGGCCTATTTGGCCGACGAGTTCGACGGCGGCGGCTACTCCGGCATCGCCGTGCATGAAAGCGTGCGGCGAATCCAAAATGCCTTGCGGGAAAGCGGCGAAAAAGGCCGGCACCCCGTGGTCGTCGTCGACGAGGCCCATCTCCTGGAAAGCAGCCCGATGCTGGAAACGCTGCGGATGCTGCTGAACTTCGGCTCCGACGGCAAGACGGGCATGACGCTGATCCTCGTCGGCCAGCCGGGTATTCTGCCGCTTTTGGATCGCACGCCGCAACTGGAGGAACGCTTGGGCGTGAAGTGCCTCTTGCGCCCCTTCACGGCCAGCGAGACGGGCCAGTACGTGGCCCATCGCCTGCAAGTGGCGGGCACCGTGCGGCCGATTGTCGCCGCCGAAGCCGTGCCCACGCTCTTCGAACTCACGCGCGGCATCCCGCGGCAGATCAATCGTCTTTGCGACCTGGCCCTGCTGGTCGGCTTTGCCGAAGAGCAGCAGACGCTTTCTGCCGCGCACTTCGAGGCCGTTTGTCGCGAACTCGTGGCAGTCGTGCCGGAGTAAGAGTCTACGGTCTTTTGATCTCCAATAGGCTCCCCTCGTGGCCGCCGACGATCACCCGCGCGTCGACAACCAGGGGGCCGGTGCCCAACGGACAGCCCGCGTCGATCTTCCCAAGCTCTTTGCCGTCGGACACGGAAATTCGCCAGACCGTGCCGCTGCGGGCGGACAGAAGAATCTCGTCCCCGACAAGCAGCGGCGCGCCGGCTAGCGGGCCGTACGCTAAGGGCGACTGCCAGACCGCCTCTCCCTGTGGATTGAACGCCAGCAACCGGCCCTCCTCGGTAGCCACAAGCACGAGCTTGCCGACGCGCTGCGGTCCCCAGGCACAACGTCCGCCCAAAACCTGCGGCTTGCCGGGCGCCAGACCTGGCAATTGGAAGCTCAGCAGGCTGTCTGTCGGATCGGCCGCGTTGCGCGCGACGAGGAATACCAGCTTGTCCAAGACAGCGACTGGCGAGACCAGCCGACTGTTCGTTGTGGCTGTCGCCATAACGGTGAGGGCCTTTTCATCGTCGCTGCTGCCGATGCCGATCGCCATCAACCGCTTGTCGCCGTCGGAGAGGATGGCTAGGCGATCATCGACGGCCAGCGGCGTCCGCCACTCCCACGTACTGACGCCCTTGATCGCCGGCGGCAAGGCATTGACCATGTCACCGCGGGCCTCCAGGTCCAGCAGGAAGACCTGTCCGTTGCGGCACGCCGTCAACAGCCCGCCGGCAAAAGCCCCCGGTCCTGCCGACATGGCGCGCGGGCAGAGCAACCAGCGAAATTGCTTGTCTTGCTCCTTCGGATCGTACAACACAATTTGCGTGCTATCCGCGCCGCCAGTCATCGCAAATGTCCCACCGCCTAACGGCAGCAGCGTGCGCAGCGGCCTCCCCAACCGATTCAAATCGACCGTCAGGACAGGTTCCCAGGGCCTTGGCGCGGGCCTTTCCGGCGGCTTATCAGGCTCTTCCAACGGTTTACCCGCGGGCCTCAAACCGTCCAGCGGCAGACGGAACATGCCTCCGCTGGAAGTTATTGCGATGAGCTTGCCGGAAACCGGATCGCACATCGGTTCGCCCACCAAGGGCGCGGCGAGCCAGGTTTGCCAGACGGCCTCGTTCTTCTCCAAGTCGAAGGCCGAGACCATCAGGCCCGGCATCCCTGCCTTCCGCAACACATGGAACATCGTTTGGCCGTCGATCGCCGGGCCTTGCACGAATTGCATACTCAGGTCGGTAGTCGACCGCCGCACAATCTGCTGCTCGTTCGTACGGACGGCGTAGCGCGTCAACTGCCGGTCGGCCACCCAGAACGCGCTGCCGCTGGAAACCGCGTAATGGGGCGATTTGTCGTCGAAGCCCGCCAGTTTGGAAGCCACCACTTGAAAAGACGATTTCTCCTCGGCACCGTTGCGCTGCAACGCATACAGGCTGCCCTCCGCCGTGACCACCACCGCGCCTTGACCCAGGACCACTGGCGCGGCGCCGACATGCCCCGCCAGCCGGATGGCCTGCACCCGTCGCAGCGGTCCGTCCGCCCCTCCCGGGGAAATCGAGAACACGCGGACCGTGGCTTCGCCCGGCGCAGTGTTGATCGCCGCCAAGAGGAAGTCGCCCACGACCACCGGCGGCGCGGCGATCGTCCCCGCTTCGTGTCCGACGTGCAAGACCTGCCAACAGCGCTCGTCGTCCAACACGATCAGGTTCGAATGCTCTGCCACGAGGAATATCAAGCCCCGGGCGGCATCGAAGACCGGCGGCAGCCCCACGGCCTGCGGCAGGGAAAAATACCTCGCTGAGTCGCCCGTGGCCAGATCGATCAATAACAGGCGCTGATCTTTTGTCAGCAGCAAGAGCCGCTTGTCTGCCAGCACCGGCAGAGCGACGATCGGCGCCTGGACGGTCAGTCGCCAAAGGAGTTCGCCCGTCGCGCCGGCAACGCGCAGCACTTCCTGATGCGCAAAATCGCAGAGCACGACGTCGTTGCCCGCGGGACCGGCGATGGGCAGCGCCGTAACCGTCGGAAACTTGGCATCCAGGGCCACGAAGCGCCGCCACAAGGTCCTGCCAGTCGCTGCATCGAGTCCGTAGGCCGTTCCCTGCTCGACCACAAAGAGCAGCTTTTTCCGGCCTTCCGCCAGCTCGCCTTGCAGGGGCTGGACGGCCAGCGGCGCTGCCGCCAAGAGGCCCGACGAGCGCTCCGCGCGTACGGCGGCCAGCGATTGGCCGATGGGCTTAACTGCCGCCAGTTGCAAGGCCGAGACTTGCTTCATGGCGTCTGTCAGTCGAGCGTCGTCGCTGAGTTCGGGAAACAATTGGACCGTCTCGCGATAGGCCGCATAAGCTGCCTTGACGTCGTTTGCCTTGGCCGCCGCGCCGATCGCATCGATGGTCTGATCGAGTTGCCGCCGGCCTTCCACCTGCTGCCTGCCCGGCCGGAGAATGCCCTTGATTTCCTCGATCATTTTGGCCGGCCGCTGGCCTTCGGGGATGACGGTTTCCAGCATGTCCACGATGGATTGCACGCGCGCAATCGACGCGGCATCGGGCTGGCCCCGCGATTGTCGAGCCAGGGCCTCGCCGATTTGTGCCAGCGCGATGCTGAACGCTTGCAGGGTGTCGGAATCCTGGCCTCCCTTGGGCAGTACACGGACCTGCGCTTGGGCAACGTCGAAGGCCGGCGTCCAATCGCCGGAGGCGGTCGCCTGCTTCTCGGCCAATCGGAGTTCCGCCAGGCATCGCAACAAGCGGACCTCGTTGGAGTTGGCGACGTTGGGATAATGCTTGAGGAAGTCATCATAGACGGCGATGGCTCGGCCGTAATCTTCCGCCATCACCGCTTCGTTGGCCTTCTGCAAGAGTTCTGGGCCGCTGCCCGGCGAGAAGGCCCAAAAGGCGGTCAGCAGGCCGATCAAGCCGACGACCCCCACGCTCCAACTGATCAGCACGATCTTGACTTGCCTGGGATCCGCGGCCTTGACCCGTACGACGGTCGATTTATTACGCTTGAAGAGCTTTTTCAAGAAGCGGCGCAGCTTGAACTTCTTCGGCGCCGCCGGATTGAGCTGTGGCCCTTCCAGCGAGTCGTCAAACGGATTGGCCGCCAAGGCTTCGCTTTCAATCAGTGCGTCCAACGGTCCTTTCATCGTCGCGCCCAGCGATTCCAGTTCGTCGCCGATCTTGGCGGCCGCCGTTTTTTTGGGATCCTGGCCCTTAGCGACAGGCCCGATGCGAGAGATCGCGGAGTCTTTGGGCGGCGCGGAACTTGGCCCGGCGGGTTTCCTTGCCGGGCTGTGATCTACGTCCTCATCAAGGGGGGCAAGCTCAAGGTCACTAGCAGAAGGCGACACCGAGAGCTTTGGATGAGAAGGCGTTGGCAGAAACGCTCCGGCGTCAAGTTCTCCCCACCGTCTTGCTGGGCGTTCTGGTTCGGGAATTTTCGCCGCAGGCGGGCTTGCTGCAGGTGGATTGGCCTTGGACTCATTCGCTCGGGCCGTTGACGCGGCCAGAAGCCGTTCAGCCTGGGCTGCCGTGATATGCTGGCCCTGGACGAGCCAGAGGGAAATATGCAGGGCGTCGGGTGACGTCAAGCGTTGAGATTCGCGTTGGGCAGCCTGCAAGACCTCGGCGGAAACAAGATCCTTTTCCTCCAGAAGTTGCAGAAAGATATGGGCAGAAGACATGTTAGGAGCGGACGTCGGACGGTTAGGCCACGTTACCCATTGGGGGGAAGTAAACGATCATATTGCCCTGGCGCGGATTCGTCAAGGAAAGACCGCGCCTTAGGACAGTTATGATTTCGGGACATTTATTATTGTGGAACCCGGGAATTGACAAAGGGCCCTCGGTCCCGATAAGATACTAGTTCTGCCCTGCGCGAACGGGGCCGAACGGACAGGTAGCTCAGTTGGTAGAGCACAGGACTGAAAATCCTGGTGTCGCCGGTTCAATCCCGGCCCTGTCCACCTTACGTAAATCCCGCCGAATCCTTGACTTAGGATACCTGCCGGCGGTTGGCAGTGCGGCCCGAAA
>Ga0181520_10000082_pt1 | contig 180353 bp, 171 predicted proteins | sample PEATcosm2014_Bin_29_FD_132451 | JGI IMG/M metagenome (GOLD analysis project Ga0181520, IMG submission 132451) | Peatland microbial communities from MTU Mesocosm Facility, Houghton, MI, USA - PEATcosm2014_Bin02_30_metaG | ecosystem: Environmental > Terrestrial > Soil > Wetlands > Peat | place...
GCAGTGGAACCAGGGGGCGGGCCAGCTCAACCAGGCGCTGCAGGGGATCTCGACGCTGCTCTCCAACGCCGCCACCACCTACGCGCAGACCGAGCAGGCCATCGCCCAGTCGATGCAGCAGGGATAGCGCTCACCAGGAGCCGTTGATCGGTGAGGACGGAGATGGCTGACAGCCCCGGCGTCACACCAGCGGCGGCCGCGCCGCCCGGGGTCGCTGCGATGCCGCGACCGGCCACTCCTCCCACCCGGCGGCCGGACGCCTGAGGCAGACGCCATGGAGACGACGTTCACCGTCGACCCGGACAAGCTCGAGGCGCTGGTCCAGCGGTTGCAGACCGTGCAGGACAAGATGAGCGGCATCGGGTCGACGGCGACGCAGTACTCGGCGTCCGACATCCAGGGATCGCCGCAGCCGGGACCGTCCGTGTGCGACAAGCTCCAGGACTTCCACAGCGACTGGTCGGACGGCCTGGGGAAGATCGAGACGCAGATCAGCGACCTGACGGCGCGGCTGAAGGGGGCCTCCAAGACGTACGGCGATACCGAGTCCGCGCTCCAGAAGGCGGCGACGCCGTCGGGCGGTTCGTCCTCCGGCTCGCCGGGTGGAGGCGCGGGATGAGCCAGACCCTCGACGTGCTCGGGGAGACCATGGTCCTGCCCGACCCCGACAGCGTCGACACCATCGCCACCGAGTTCCAAGCCGTCCGCGACGTGGTCGGGGACGCCAACAACGAACTGCAGGGGGTGAAGGGCGGCGCCCAGGACCTGGGGTGGGAGGGTTCGGCGGCCGAGGCGTTCCGGAACGCCCTGGGACCTCTGCCCGGCTACCTCGACAAGGCGTGGGCCTCCTACAACGGCGTCTACGGGGCGCTGACCAGCTACGCCGATTCCCTGCGGTCGTGGGCCGCGACCTTCCGCAGCGTCGCGGGACAGGCCAACGACGTCCTGCAGGAGGCGCGGCAGACCCAGTCGGCCATCGACCAGGCCTCCGCCCAGGGCCTGGACCACTCCGCGCTCTCCGCCAAGCTCAGCCAGCTGGAGGGCGAGCTGGGCCGCCTGCAGAACCAGCTCGGCAACCTGTGGTGGTCCGACCTCGCCGGGCTGGCCGGCACATGCGTGAACGCCATCGACAACGCCCAGAACGAGGGCATCAGGAACCCGGGGTGGCTCGGCGAGATCGCGAGCTGGGGCGGCGCGGCTCTCGGGGACGTCGGCAGCCTCGCCTACAACATGGTGATCAAGCCGCTGGCATCGCTGCCCGGGGACCTCGCCTACCTCGCCACCCATCTCACCGATCCGGCGGCCTGGTCCCACGTCCTCGGCGATCTCTCCGGCCTCCTGGCCCTGGCCTGCCTGATCCCCGGCGTCGGGGAGGTGCTGCTGCCGGTCATGATCGGGGTCACCGTCGCGAAGCTCGGCGTCGACGCCATCGGAGCCGCCGAGGGCGAGCAGGGCATGAGCTGGACGAACGTCGGCATGGATGCCGTCAGCCTGGCCATGCTCGGGCACGGCGCGCTTGGGGGCGACGCCGGCGACGCCGGCCTGGCCGACGACCTCCCGACGCCGAGCGCGGGTCAGACCGTCTATCGCGTCTGGGGTGAGACCGAGGACGACTCCGGCGCGCTCACCGGTGAGGGCGCCTCCCCCTGGGGCCATTCGTGGACGACGACGGATCCCAGCACCATGGACGACATGAGAGCCGAGCTTGGGCTCCCGCCGCAGAACCCGGCGCGCTTCGTCACGGTGGGGGTCCTGCGTGACCCCGATGCCGTCACCACGGTGCGCAATGCGCTGCAGGTGGGCGCCAACCCCGGTGGGGCGCCCGAGTACCTCATCGACAATCCCGAGTCGGCGATCCAGGTCACCGGCGTCTACGGTCTGAACCCATGACCGTCGACCGGTTTCCCGAGGAGATGTGGTTCACCTCGACCGAGCATCCGAGCTGGGCTGCGGTCCGCGCCGTCCATCCCGTGCGGATGCTGCGAAGCGTGGCCGGTGCCGAGTACCTACTTCTCCGCGTCGACCAGTTGCCGGCGCCGCTCCCCGACAACTGGGCCAATCCGCCCTGCCTGCTGGTGGGTACACGGTCTCCCGGGGGCCTCGTCGCCCCCCGGCCGGGTAGGCAGGATCTGCTGGACACCTGGGCGATGCCGCTCGCGGCGCTGACGGACCCGGACATCGCGCTGCCGCCTCGGCCCCTGCCCGACGCCTGGTGCAACCTGTGCTCGACCCGCGAGGATGCGGCGGCCATCGCGGCCCGTCCGTTCTCCTGATGCCGGATGGGGTAGCGTGATGACGACCGTGGAGGAGACGCCGTTCCTGCCCGCCGACAGCCTTCCCCGCAACCAGGCGCTGGCCGATGCGGTGGTGGCGGCAGGGCCGGAGCCGGCATCCCGGCTGCCCCTCTACCGGGCCCTGCTGGACGGGGTCGTGATCATTCCCACCCTGAATGCGCCCGGTGACCCCGGGATCCGCGTGCTGCTCACGCACAGCACAGACGGCGCCTCGCTCCTCCTAGGGTTCAGCTCGGTGGAGGCCTTGCGGGCCTGGTCGACCGAGATGCCCACCTGCGCCGTCTCGACCGGGCCCGACCTGGCCCGCATGGCTCGCGAGAATCGGGTGGGCGGTGCCGTCATCGACGCGGCCGGGCCCAACCCGGTGGCCCTGTCCCAGGGAGAGCTCGACATGCTCGCCGACTCGATGATCCCGGATCCATCCGGCGGACTCCGCGGCTTCGGCCGCCGCCGGGTCCGTCCGGCCACCGAGGATCTCCCGCCCGCCGCGGTCACCGCGCTGGAGGGCTTCCCCCGATCGCTTGTCGCCGCCTTCTACCACTTCTCGGTCTCGTACGACGGCGGTGCTCCGGCGGAGGCGGTCGGGGTCCTCCTGGTCCCGGGTGTCAACGCCGGCGACGCCCGTCCCGAAGTGGAAGCCCTGGTCGGCCGCCTGGCGAAGGCCCTCGATCGGGGGCGCCGGGTCGACCTGATCGTGGTGGACGACATCCTGGCGCAGGCCCTGACCCCCGCGATGCGCATCGCTGCGGCGGGTTCCGAGCCGGAGCCCGAGCGGCTCTTCCTGGCCATGCCCGCCGACTGGGTGGCCATGCGCCTGCCCTCCGCCGGCGTGGACGCCGACCGGCTCACCGAGCAGGTCCTGTCCGGACGGCCCGAGCTGGCGCCGCGCCGCGACCTGGTGGCGAGCACCATGACGGCCCTGGCCGAAGCGGTCTCCGCCACCCGGCCCCTCTACGCCGGTGGCACCTTCCTCGACACCCCGGGCGGGCTGCGCCCGGTGACGCTGCTCGTCAACGCCGTCCCCGCCGAGGCCGCCCGTGATCCGCGCACCGGGATCGCCGGGGCCGGTGGTGGTGGAAGGCCTGAGAGGCGCGACTGCTCCCAGGAGGAGGTCGAGCTCCCGGCCGGCCGGGCATCGCGCCTCTCCTGGCTTCAGACCACCCAGCTGGCCGGCTCGGAGAAGGCCGGCGACGTCCTAGTGGTGCAGTACTTCGTGTCCCTCGCCGCCCCTCGGCCGGGGCTGGTGCTCACCTTCTCGTCGCCGGCGGTCGACCTCAAGGCGGTGCTGCTGACCCTCTTCGACGCCATCGCCCGGTCGGTGGAGTTCCGCTGAGCGGTTGATCTCCGGGCCTGTGCTGCCAGCAGGAGCAGGGCGAAGAGCACCAGGTGCCGGCGAGGGGTCACGGTGCCTCCGATGGTCATCCGCCGGGTGGCGGTCTCACGCGTCGTTCAGCGCCCGCTTGCGGAGCTTGATCCGGGTGTCGGCGCTGAGGATGCGCTTGCGGATGCGGTATCCCTTGGGGGTCACCTCGACCAGCTCGTCGTCGCCGATGAAGTCGAGGCTCTCCTCCAGGGACATCTGCCGCGGCGGGGTCAACTTGACCGTGAAGTCCTCGGTCGAGGAGCGGATGTTGGTCTTCTGCTTCTGCTTGGTGACGTTGACGTGGATGTCGCCGGGGCGCCGGTTGAGCCCGACCACCATGCCCTCGTACACCGCCGTGCCGGGACCGATGAAGGGCTGGCCGCGCTCCTGCAGGCCGAGCAGCCCGTACGCCACCGCGGTGCCCGTCTGACTCGCCGTGACCACACCGTTGCGCGTCGTCGCCGGGAGCTGGCGCCAGGGCTCCCATCCCACCACGCGCGACGCCATCACGCCGGTGCCGCGGGTGAGGGTGAGGATCTGGCTGCGCACCCCGATCAGGGCGCGCGTGGGCGCGCGGAAGGTGAGCCGGGCGCCGCGACCGGCATCGGTGCGCATCTCGTGCAGCAGCGCGCCGCGGGCACCGAGGGTCTCGGTGACCGTCCCGGCCGCGTCGGTGTCGCAGTCGATGACGCACTCCTCGACCGGCTCGTGGCGGTGCCCGTCGACGTCGCGGGTGATGACGGCGGGACGCGACACCTCGAACTCGTACCCCTCGCGGCGCATGGTCTCGACCAGGATGGCCAGGTGCAACTCGCCGCGGCCGCTGACGTTGAACACGTCGGCGGTGGGACCGTCCTCGACGCGCAGGGCGACGTTGGTCAGCAGCTCGCGCTCGAGGCGGGCGCGCAGCTGCCGTGAGGTGCTGCTCAGCACCGCCTCCCGTCCCGCGAAGGGGCTCTGGTTGACGGAGAACTGCATCTGCAGGGTGGGTTCGCCGACGGAGAGCCGGGGCAGGGCCTCAGGGTTCTCGGGATCCGCGATGGTGTCGCCGATGGCGACGTCGGGGAGACCGGTGAGATAGACGATGTCGCCCGCCGATGCCTGCTCCACCGGGAGGCGCTGCAGCGCCTCGACGGAGAGGACGGCGCCGATCCTCTGCCGCGGCCCGGGCCCCAGCGCCGTGCAGCAGACCACGGCGTCGCCGGGGGCGAGGCGGCCACGGGCGATCCGCCCCATCGCCAGGCGCCCGCTCCAGTTGTCGTGGTCGAGGTTGCTGACCATGAGCTGCAGGGGGCCGTCCGGGTCACCCTCGGGCGGGGGGATGTGGTCGACGATGGCGTCGAGGAGCGGCTCCACCGTGGTCCCGGGGTGGCGCAGGTCGACGGTGGCGGTGCCCTCGCGGGCGTTGGTGTAGACGACCGGGCAGTCGAGCTGCTCGGGGTCGCGGGCGAGCTCGAGGAGGAGGTCGTGCGTCGCCTCCACGGTCTCCGCCGGCCGGGCGTTGACGCGGTCGATCTTGTTGATGACGATGATCGGCCTCAGCCCCAGCAGCAGGGCCTGGCGGAGGACGACCCGCGTCTGCGGCATCGGACCGTCGACGGCGTCGACCAGGAGCAGGCAGCCCTCCGCCATGCCCAGGACCCGCTCGACCTCGCCGCCGAAGTCGGCGTGGCCGGGGGTGTCGATGATGTTGAGCTTGATCCCGTGGTAGCGGATGGAGGTGGCCTTGGCGAGGATGGTGATGCCCTTCTCCCGCTCCAGCTCGTTGGAGTCGAGGATCAGCTCACCCACCTGCTCGTGGGCGCCGAAGACCCGCGACTGCTTCAGCAGCGCGTCGACCAGCGTGGTCTTGCCGTGGTCGACGTGGGCGATGATCGCGACGTTGCGCAGGTCGGGCCGGGACGGGGTGGGGGAGGATGCCATCCGGGTCATGATCGCGGAGCGGGGCATCCGGGTGGTGGCGCCAGGGCGCGTGGGTGGGCGCCGCGTGGCGCGCGGCGGAGCCTGGTCGGGGGCGCGTCACCGCGGACGTCGAATTCAGTGATGTCCCCATCATCCACCATCCGGCGGAGCTTAGGGCGCTGCGCCCAAGCCAAAGGCAGTCTACGCCCTGAAACCGTGGTCCTCCTCGACTGCAGTCAGTAGTTGAGGTGCGCGGCTTGTGCAGCCACGCCGGAAATCCATGTCGGATTGGCGGGGAAGGTGTACGCGAGTCACAATACTGTCCTGCCGCATGGTGGGACTCCCTCTGATCCTCACCTCGGCCCAGGAGAGAGAGACCATGCGCATCGACTACGACCCCAAGGCCGACACCGTGTACGTCAAGCTTCGCGAGGGCGCGGAGGTCTACGGCGAGGACATCGACTCCAACCGCGGCGTCGATTACGACGCCGAGGACCGCCCGGTGGGTGTGGAGTTCCTCAATGTGAGCGGCGGCGTGGACGTCGCCGACCTTCCCGAGCAGAAGGAGCTCGCCCGCCTCCTCGCGGCGCGCCACATCCGCGTCCTCAACTAGCCTCCACACACGTCGCTGGGCGGGGACGGTGCCCCCTCAGACGGGGTACTCGATCCCCGCCAGCACGTCGTCGACGCGAATCCGGTCCATCAGGGCCTGATCGGGCCAATCCTGCCGCCGACCCGGGGGGGGCAGCGCCTGCACCACGCGGTGCTCGCCTCCGTACGGGCCGCGACGCCGGCCGTCGGTGGGGCCGAAGAGCCCGACCGTTGGCGTCCCCACGCCGGCGGCGAGGTGGAGCAGGGGCGAGTCGCCGCTGACCAGCAGGTCGCAGAGGCGGAAGAGGGCGGCCACGGCGGCGGTGTCCAGCTGGCCGGTCACGTCGGCGTGGGGGACGGACATGTCGGCGGCGGCGGCGTGGACCGCCGCCTGGTCGTCGGCGGCCCCGACGAAGATGACCCCGGCTCCGTGGCGCGCCCCGAGCTGGTTGGCGAGGTGCGCCCAGCGCTCCGGCTCCCAGGCCGTCAGGCTGGGATCGAGGCCGCTGACGTCGCTGTGGCCCCACCCGGGAGCCATGGCCACGATCAGGCGGCCGTCGCCGATGCCGGTGCTGTGGAGCTGGATGAGGGCCTGCTGGGCGGCCACCTGCCCCGGTTCGAAGCGCGGGAGGTGGCGCTCGGCGTGGACACCGGCGAGACGGGCCAGACGGAGCCACGTCGCTGCCCGGTTCTCGCCCCTCTCGGCGTGGACGCGGCCGGTGAGCAGGACGGTGGTCAGGCCGCCGCCGGGCCCGAGACGGCGCGGCACCCCGGCCAGGTAGGCGAGCAGGCGCGTGGTCGGGGTCGTGCCGCAGACGAAGGCGACGTCGAAGCGGCGGTGCCGCAGGCGCGCCCAGGCGACGGTCCAGGCGAGGAGCGGGCCCTCCGGGTCGAGGCCCCGCAGCGGCAGCACCTCCTGGACCTCCTCGAGGCCGCGGGCGACCCGCGCCGCGTTCGGGGAGCAGGCGAGGGTGATCCGCGCCTCGGGGAAGCCGGCGGCCACCGTCCGCACCAGGGGCGACGCCTGGAGGGTCTCCACCTGGCGGCCGGGGACCAGGATCAGCACGTGCATCGGTCGAAGACTACCCCACCCGGCACGGCCCGATCGGGCCGGCGATCTCCGCTTCGAGGGGCCATCGACGCTCCCCTCGGCCGCCGGCGGTGCGAACATGGGGCCGTATGGCCTCTCTCGCCGGACGCGACCTGATCTCGATCGCCGACCTGAGCCGGGCGGAGCTCGTCGGCGTGCTCGACCTGGCCGACCGCCTGAAGGCGGGCGAGCCCTCGGGGGAGCCGCTCGCCGGGATGAGCCTGGCGATGATCTTCCAGCGCCCGAGCAACCGCACCCGGGTCTCGATGGAGGTGGCCATCCGCCGACTCGGTGGCAATCCCATCCCGCTGTTCAACGCCGAGATCCAGATCGGGGAGAGGGAGTCCACGGCGGACATCAGCCGCATCCTCGACCGCTACGTGGACGGCATCGTGGCCCGGCTCATCTCCCACCGCGACCTGGTCGCGCTGGCCGAGGCCGCCCGCGGCCCCGTCGTCAACGCCATGACCGACGCCGAGCATCCCTGCCAGATCCTCGCCGACTGCCTCACCGTGCGCGAGCTGCTGGGCCGCCTTGAGGGGGCCCGCGTCTGCTACGTCGGTGACGGCAACAACGTGTGCGTCTCCTGGATCTACGCGGCGGCCCTGCTGGGCATCGACCTCCGCATCGTCGGGCCGCCCGGCTACGAGCCGCCCCGCCACGTGCTGGACGCGGCCATGGCACTCGGCGGCGGAAGGGCCACCATCACCCCCACCCACACGCCCGCCGACGGGCTGGCGGACGCCGAGATCATCTACACGGACGTCTGGACCAGCATGGGCCAGGAGGCGGAGCAGCAGAGGCGGCGCGCCGACTTCGCCCATCTGCAGGTCAACGACGCGCTCCTCAGCCTGGCCGCACCCGGCGCCCGGGTGATGCACTGCCTGCCCGCCCACCGCGGGGAGGAGATCACCGACTCGGTGCTCGACGGTCCCCAGTCGGTGGTCTTCGACCAGGCCGAGAACCGCATGTGGGCGCAGGAGGCGCTGCTGGCGCTGATCTTCGCCCGGGGGAGCGCCGGCGGCGCCTCCCCGCCGTCCGGGGTATCCCGACCATGAGCTCGGTCCTGCACGATGCCTCGATCTTCCTGCGCGGCGTCGGCTGGCGGGACGTCGCCGACATCCTCATCGTCGCCATCCTTCTCTACCAGGTCTTCAAGCTCATCCGCGGCACGCAGGCCGTGCAGCTGCTGGTGGGTCTCGGCGTCCTCCTCGTCGTCGGCCTCCTCGCCGAGGTCTTCCAGCTCCGCCTGCTGCAGTTCATCTTCGCCAACGCCGGACAGGCGATCCTCATCGGCGTCATCGTTCTCTTCCAGCCCGAGCTGCGCCGCGCCCTGGACCGGGTGGGGCGCCTGGGGACGGTGGGCTGGACCGCCAGCCGCCATCCCAGCGTGCCCATCACCCATGTCATCGACGAGGTCATCCGCGCCGCCGGCAGCCTCAGCGAGTCGCGCCGCGGCGCCCTCATCGTCTTCCAGCGCGAGACCGGCCTGGAGAACGTCGCCCTGAGCGGCGTCCGCATCAACGGCGAGGTCACCGCGGAGATGCTGACCACGCTGTTCTTCGAGGGGTCGCCGCTCCACGACGGCGCCGTCATCATCCACGAGGGCCGGCTGGAGGCCGCGGGCTGCGTCCTGCCCCTCGCCGACGCGCTTCCCGGCGCGGGCCGCATGGGCACGCGCCACCGGGCCGCCCTGGGGCTCACCTTCCAGTCCGACGCGGTGGTCCTCATCATCAGTGAGGAGACCGGTTTCATCAGCCTCGCGTACGGCGGCAAGCTGTACCGCGGCCTCGACACGGCCAAGCTGACGGAGATGCTCACCAACCTCCTGCACCGGCCCGGCGTGCCCCGGCCCGGTGTCGCCATCCGGCCGCTGGTGCGCAGCGGCGCCGCGCTGCGCTCGCTGGGACGGCGGAGTCCGTGATGCCCGGCTTCGTCACCCGCAACTGGCGTCTCAAGCTGCTGGCCACCGTCATCGCCGTGGTCAGCTGGGCCGGCGTGGTGTACGCCGGCAACCCCCCGGGCATCAAGGCGGTGACCGTGGCGGTGCCGCAGGACCCGATCGTGAATCCTCTGCCCAGCCCCTACGTCCTCGTCGCCCCCATCCCCGACATCACCGTGGACATCGCCGGGACGCAGGACCATCTCAACAGCTACAGCGCGCGCAGCCTCCAGGTGAAGGTGGACTACGCCGCCATCCGGCAGGTGGGTTTCGTGAACCTGCCGGTGACGGTGATCAACACCGATCCCAACTGCGAGATCGACCACGCGCCGACGCTGGTCACGGCCGACGTCGACAAGACCGCCGTCTCCACCGCCAGCGTGCAGCTGATCATCAGCCACGACCCGCCACCGGGCTTCGCCGTCAGCACCGAGACGGTGACGCCGGGCACGGTCACCATCACCGGGCCCGAGCACGAGTTCTCCGGGCTCCAGGTGCGGGCCACGGTGGACCTGAGCGACCAGCGGGCCAACTACAGCGCCAGCGTCAACCTCATCCCCTATGACAGCCAGGGGCATCAGATCACCGACGTCAACGTGAGCCCCTCCAGCGCCGACATCGAGATCACCGTGAACTCCGTCACCACCGAGCGCACCACCGCCGTCACCCTGGGCACCATCCGCGGCCAGCCGGCCAGCGGCTACGAGATCGCCTCGATCAGCATCAGCCCCCTGGTTGTGACCCTGACCGGTTCCCAGGTGACGCTCAACGACCCCGCCCTCGACGACGTGGTCACCGACGCGATCGACGTGACCGGGCTGACGTCGACGCGGACCTTCAATGTCGGCATCGTCGTGCCGGGCGGGGTGACCGCCGATCCGACCACCGTCCTGGTGACGGTGACGATCGTGGCCCTGCCGCTGCCCTCGCCCACCCCGAGCTCGTCGCCGGCGGTGTAGGGGGGCGATGATCCGGCGAGCGGCGGGCGCTTCGACTCGTAACCTCGGGCCGGCCTGGGACGTTGGCCAGGATGTCGCCCGCCCAGCGTCCGTGGAGGAGGCCACCGTCTGATGTGCGGCATCATCGGCTACACGGGAGGGCGGCCGGCCGCCCCTGTGCTGCTCGACAGCCTGCGCCGGCTCGAGTACCGCGGCTACGACTCGGCGGGCATCGCCGTGCTCGACGGCCTCAACGGCGGGCGCCACACGGTGGTCAAGAGCGACCGCCGGGTCGAGGACCTGGCGGCGCGCGTCGAGCACGACGGTGTGCCGGTGGGGACGACGGGGATCGGCCACACGCGCTGGGCCACCCATGGCCGCCCCACCGTGGTCAACGCCCATCCCCACCAGGACTGCTCGGGGCGGATCCAGGTGATCCACAACGGCATCATCGAGAACCACCGCGAGCTCCGGGCCGAGCTCGTCGGCCGCGGCCACCGCATGGCCAGCGAGACCGACACCGAGGTCGTCGCCCACCTCATCGAGGACGTCTACGCCGGTGACCTGGCCGAGGCGACCCGGATGGCCCTGCGCCGGGTCCGGGGCGCCTACGCCCTGGTGGTCATCTGCGCCGACCAGCCCGGCACCGTCGTCGGCGCGCGGGAGCACGCCCCTTTGGTGGTCGGGGTCGGCGTCGGCGAGGTCTTCATCGCCAGCGACATCACCGCCCTGATCCCCTACACCAAAGAGATCACCCTGCTCGGCGAGGGCGAGGTGGTGGAGGCGACCGCCGGCAGCCTGGTCGTCACCGACCTCGACGGCACGCCGGTGACACCGCGGACCATCACCGTCGACTGGGACGTGGAGCAGGCGCAGAAGGGCGGCCACCCCCACTTCATGATCAAGGAGATCACCGAGCAGCCCGAGGCGGTCGAGAACGCCATGCGCGGCCGGATGGACGCGGAGGGCCACGTCGCGCTCACCGACCTGCTCAGTGACGCCACCGTGGCGGGGCTGCGCGACGTCCAGGTGGTGGGCTGCGGCTCCGCCTGGATCGCCGGCCTCTACACCGCCTACGCCATCCGCAGGCTCGCCCGCATCCCCTGCTCGGTCGAGATGGCCAGCGAGTTCCGCTACGGCAACCCCCTGGTGGACGCCGGCACCCTGGTCATCGCCATCTCGCAGTCGGGCGAGACGGCCGACACCCTGGCCGCGGTCCGCGAGGCCCGGCGCCGCGGCGCCACCGTCCTGGCGGTGACCAACGTCGCCGGCAGCGCCCTCTCCCTCGAGGCGGACCACACCCTGTTCATGCAGTCGGGACCGGAGATCTGCGTCCTCGCCACCAAGACCCTGCTCGCCCAGCTGGTCTGCGGCCTGCTCGTCGCGCTGCGTCTCGGCGAGGCCCGGGGGACGCTGACCCGAGAGGCGCACGACGCGCTGGGGATGGAGCTGAAGCAGGTCCCCGGGCGGATCCGGCGCTGCCTGGACCTGGAGCCTCAACTGGCGGAGATGGCCCACCGCTACGCCCTGGCGCGCAACGCGCTGTACATCGCCCGGGGCTTCAACGTGGTGACCGCCTACGAGGGGGCCCTCAAGCTCAAGGAGGTGTCCTACATCCACGCCGAGGGCTATGCCGCCGGCGAGCTGAAGCACGGGCCCATCGCGCTGCTCGACCCCGACGTGCCGGTGGTGGCGGTGGCGACCCGCTCCGCCACGCTGGCCAAGACGATCTCCAACATCGAGGAGGTCCGCTCCCGCGCCGCCCCCGTCATCGCCCTGGTCACCGAGGGCGACACCGACGTCGCCGACGACCTGGCCGAGGACATCGTCCGGGTTCCCGCCTGCAGCGAGATCATCTCGCCGCTCGTCAACATCATCCCGCTCCAGCTGTTCGCCTACCACGTGGGCATCGAGCGCGGCTGCGACGTGGACCGGCCGCGCAACCTCGCCAAGTCCGTGACGGTGGAGTAGGCCGGCCGCATGAGCACGCCGAGAGGCAGCGGGATGGACGCCGGCGGCCCCGGCGACCAGGGCCTGGCGCTGGGCGTCGACATCACCTCGATCAGCCGTATCGAGGGGGTGCTGCGCCGCCATCCGCGCTTCGCCGAGAAGATCTTCACCGAGGCGGAGCGGAACCGATGCGGCACCAGGGCGGAGCGCTTCGCCTCGCGCTGGGCGGCCAAGGAGGCGGTGATGAAGCTCCACGGCCAGCTCGGCCTGCGCATCCCCCCGTACCACGCCATCGAGGTGGTGAACCGCCGCGGCGGGGCCCCGGTCATCCGCATCGACGGGCGGGACACCGGCATCGCCGTGTCCCTGACGCACGACGCCGGGGTGGCCATCGCCGTGGCCGCCCTGCCGGCGCTCGGCCCGCAGGGTGCCCCGGCGCTCCCACCCCCCCGCGAGCTGCGCCTTCCCGACCGGCCCGACGACGCCCACAAGGGGACGTTCGGCCTGGTGGTCGTCGTCGCCGGCGCGATGGGAACGGCCGGTGCGGCGGTCCTCGCCGCCCGCGGCGCCGCCCGCGCCGGCGCCGGGCTGGTCCGCCTCTGCGTCCCCGCCGGCATCTATGCCGCCGTCGCCGGCCAGTGCCTGGAGGTGATGGTGCATCCCCTCGGCGTGCCCTGGGCGGCGGGGCTCGACCCCGCCCTCATCCCGACCCTGGCGGAGGAGCACCTGGCGAAGGCGTCGGCCATCGTCGTCGGGCCCGGCCTGGGACGGGCGGAGGACACCGAGACGGCGCTCCTCCAGCTGCTGCGCCTGGTCACCGCGCCCACCGTGGTGGACGCCGACGCCCTCAACATCGCCGCCGCCCGGGGCTTCGACTGGCGCCAGTGCCCCCGGCCCGCGCTGCTGACCCCGCACCCCGCCGAGATGGGACGGCTGGAGGGGATCCCGACCGCGGAGGTGCAGGCCGGCCGGGTCGAGGTGGCCCGCCGCTACGCCGAGGAGAACGCGGTCACCGTCGTGCTCAAGGGCAGCGAGACCGTGGTGGCGGCCGCCGACGGCCGGGTCTTCGTCGACGGGCACCGCACCGTCGCGCTGGCGACCGGCGGCACCGGCGACGTGCTGAGCGGGGTCTGCGGCGCCATGCTGGCCGCCGGGCTGGACGCCTTCGACGCCGCCGTCGCCGCGGTCACCGTCCACGCCGAGGCCGGCTGTCTGGCCCAGGCGTGGCGCGGCCGGGCGGGAGCCCTGGCCGGCGACGTCGCCGAGATGCTCCCGGCCGCCCAGGAGCGCCTGCGCCGTGCCCTCGAGCGCCGCGCCCCCCGATGACGGAGGCGGTGCCCGGATGACGCCGGACAGGCCCGTGCCGCGGCCGGTGGCGGCTCGGGAGGGGCAGATGCGCTGGGCCGAGGTGGACCCGTCGGCGATCCGGGACAACGCCGCCTCGATCCTCCGGGTGCTGGGCGGCGGCGTCGCCCTCATGGCCATGGTCAAGGCCGGCGCCTACGGCCACGGAGCGGTCGTGGCCGCCGCGGCCGCCTGCGCCGGCGGCGCCACGTGGCTCGGCGTCAGCTCGCCCGACGAGGCGCTCGAACTCGCCGCGGAGGGCCTCGGCGCCGACATCCTCACCGTCGGCTGGACGCACCCCGGCCGCCTCGCCGAGCTCATCGCGGCCGGGGTCCACCTTGCCGTGTGGGAGCCGGACCAGGTCGCCGCCGCCGCCGCGGCCGCGGCGGGGCGCCCGGCCCGGCTCCACCTCAAGATCGACTCCGGCATGGGGCGGCTCGGCTCCGCGCCGCGGTCGGTCCCGGACCTGATGCGTGCCGTCGAACAGGCCGGCCGCCGCGTCGAGCCGGTGGGCGCCTTCACCCACTTCGCCGACGCCGACGCCGCCGGCACGGACCACACCCTGGGGCAGGACCGGGTCTTCCTCGAGGCCGTCGGGCCGCTGCGCGAGCGGTGGCCCGGCCTGCTGCTCCACGCCGCCAACAGCGCCGCCACCCTCCGCCTCCCGCAGACCCGCCACGACCTGGTGCGCTGCGGCATCGCCCTCTACGGCTACCCCCCGGAGGCGGCGGCCCCCGGCCCCGCGCTCCGCCCGGCGATGGCCTTCAAGGCGCTGGTCACCCAGGTGAAGACGGTGCTCCCCGGCCAGAGCGTCGGCTACGGGCGGACCTGGGTGGCGGAGCGGGAGACCCGCGTCGCGACGGTGGCCGCCGGCTACGCCGACGGGATCCACCGGGCGCAGTCGAACCGGGGGACGGTGCTGATCGGGGGACGCCGCTGCCCCGTCATCGGCCGCATCAGCATGGACCATCTGACCGCCGACGTCTCCGCCGCAGAGGCCGTCCGGCCCGGCGACGAGGTGGTCCTCTTCGGCCGCCAGGGCAGCGAGTGGCTGGGCGCCGACGAGGTCGCCGCCGCCGGCGGGACGATCAGCTACGAGATCCTCTGCGCGGTGTCCAGCCGCGTGCCGCGGTTCCAGGTGGCCGCGGTGCCGCCGGTGCCGTCCGCGGCCTGAGCCGCCGGTCAGGGGGCCCGGAGCCGCCGGATGTCCCTGGAGGAACAGCCCTCTCGACACCGAGGGGGGAGGATGCCGGCGATCCTCCGGGGAGCCCGGTCGCTGGCGCGACTCCAGTCGGGCCACCCGTGGCAGGGCTGACAGTCCCTCCCCACCTCGTGTGCAACGGCCCTGGCGCGATCGCCGACCCCGATGCCAAGCTCCAGCCGCCGGGTGCGACACCCACGGGTTGGGGGCGTCGCCCGTCGGAGGTGAGCGACATAGCTGGGGCGGTGAGGTCTCAACGCGGTCGCTGCCCCATGCCCCGACGCCGGGGGTGGATCTGATGGGCTCCACCGCGGGTTGGGCACAGCGGAGGACGTCAGCCATGGGTTCGCGTGATTCGACGCAACGGTCTTCTGGGGGCACGGGTTCGCCGGGCAGGAGCCGGCTGCGCCACCGGCTCGTGAGCGTGGCCGCGGCCGCCGCCGTCGCCCTGGCCTCCTTGAGCGCCTGCGGGGCCGGCGGCGTGGTCTCGCCGTCGGTGTCCGCACCCACCTCGGCGACAGCGTCCGCGACCGCCCACTCCACGGGGTCCGCCTCTCCCGCCGCCTCCCCGTCCGCCACCGAGGCGGCCTGCCCGAAGGCGGCGGCGGGCGGCTGGTCCGCCCCCTGCCAGCAACAAGCTGTGTGGTTCGAAGGCGCCGCCCTCTCCTGTGCCAGCAGCACATTCTGCATGGCGACGGGCATCGCCGAGACCTTCACCTACAACGGCAGCGGTTGGTCTTCACCCGTGCAGATCAACGGCATCACCGGTGCTGACTACTCCATCCACTCGGTATCCTGCCCCACGACATCCTTCTGCGCGGCGGTGGATCAGGGCGGCAACGCCTACACCTACTCGAACGGGCAGTGGTCCGCGCCGGTGAACATCAACACGAACACCTCCTTTGCTTCCCTCGAGGTCTCCTGCGGGTCCCCCTCCTTCTGCGTGGCGATCGATCAGCTCGGCAACGCTTACACCTACAACGGAAGCTCCTGGTCGTCTCCCTCGGCGATCGACCCGACCGACGGGCTGAGCGCCATCTCCTGTCCCAGCGCCAACTTCTGCATGGCTGCGGACGGCGGCTACGGATACCTCACCTACAGTGGGGGATCCTGGTCTGCCCCGACCGTGATCATGACGCCCGCCCTCCTCCCCGGCCTGACCTCCGGCCCGCTTGACAACCTGTCGTGCGCGAGCAGTTCCTTCTGCATGGCCGAGGGGAGCCTCACCGGGACCGACGCCTTCTGGGTCTTCAGCGGCGGCAAGTGGTCCGAGTCCACTCTCCTCGGGACCGCGAGCAACAGCAACGGCATCCAGCCCGTTTCCTGCGCCTCCAGCTCCTTCTGCGTGATGGTCGACGGCAGCGGGAACGCCTACATCTACTCCAACGGGACCTGGTCCGCGCCTGACCCGATCGATCCGGGCAATGAGATGGAAGGTGTGTCGTGCCCGACGAGTTCCTTCTGTGAGGCGATCGACGATACGAACAGCAGCTTCACATACTCGGGAGGCAGCTGAGAACCGGCAACCCAGCCGCACTCGGGTGGCTGCCGGCGCACGGTGTCTGCCCATCGCCTTGGCTCGTCTCCCTCTCACCCGGCGCCGCTCGGTGTCACAGTTGTCTCGATCAGAGCCGTCGAGCTGGACCCACCGACCGCCCAGCACTCATCGGCCGCGACGCAGGCGACCGAGGCGGGGCTGCCAGCGGGTGGGGTCGTGACCGGCATCCAGGTGGCGCCGTTGTAGTACTCGATCAGTGAGATCGACGGCGACGGTGTCGGGGCGCCGCCAATGAGGTTCGAGATCGCGCCCCCAGCGTCAGAGCCGACAGCCCAGCAGACGCCCGACGAGAGGCAGGCGATCGAGCTGAGGGGCACGCTGGCCGGCTGCGCCGACCACGCTCCGTTGGTGTCGTGCGCGATCTGACCCGCCAGCCCCACCCCGCCAACTGCCCAGCAGTCGCTCTTGGTCACACACGCCACGCTGAGCAACCCGCCCACACCCGCCAGGAGATTGGACGAGGCCACCGTCGTCCAGACCCCACTGGAGTAGTGCGCGATCAGAGGGGAGCCGGTGCTGCCCCACCCAACCGCCCCCACAGCCCAGCAGTTCCCAGGGACTGGGCAGGCGATGCCGTCGAGGGTGCCGGCGCCTGGCGCACTCTCCGACATCCAGGTCCCGCCCGAGTAGTGATCGATGAGAGGGGGGTCCAGCTCGGCGTTGGGGGCGGTCAGAGAGGGCCCTCCGACCGCCCAGCAGTCGTCGGCGCTGGAGCAGGTCACGGCGTTGAGGACACCCAAGGAGTTCGGCGCCGTCACCTCCACCCAGGCTCCGCCAGTGTAGTGCTCGATCAGCGGAGTCCCCGGGCTGGAGAACAGCATCGGACCGTTGTCGACGCTGCCCACGGCCCAGCAGTCATACGCGCCCGCGCATCCGATCCCGAACAGGGTGCTGTCGGCGATCTCTGGTGCGGCGGCCGCACTCCAGCTCGTCCCTGAGTATCGTTCGATGATCCCGCCCCTCACCGCCCAGCACTCGGTGGAGCTGACACACGTCACGGCGTTGAACTGCCCCCCGGTGGCGCTGTTGAGGACCGAATCGAACTCGCTCGCGACCGACCATGTGGCGGTCGTCGGGATCATGGCAGCGGTCGGCAATGCTGCCGCGGGTCGGGTCCCCGCATGATCGGCGACGTAGACCACGAGCGCGACACTAGCCACAGCCGCCAGCCCGGCGATGAAGGCGACGCCAGCCGCGACGCGCGGGATCCGGAACCGCCGGCGCACCGCGAATGCGTACGCGAGAGCTCGGTCCTCGAGGTCACTGGGAAGAGGCTGCGCGCTGTGGTGCGCGGCGAAGTAGGCCGTAGCCAAACGCTCGATGTCGTCGTCGGAAAGCAACGGGTCAGACATCGGCACGCTCCTTTCTCAACTTGGAGACCGCCCGTCCCAGATGGCTGCGCGCGGTCCCCGGTCGGCAGCCCATCAGTCGGGCGCATTCCACGATGGTGAAGCCGTCGGAGAGATGCAGCACGACCATTGCCCGCTGCGGAGGCGACAGCGTCCGCAGGGCCCGCCCCATGCTGAGGAGCGAGTCTCGCAGGCCCTCCCGTTCCGGAGGCACGAAGGCTCCGGATCCTTCGTCGCCAAATGGAGACGGCCAGCGGTGAAGTCTCCTGCGTTGGCGAAGGCCCTGGTGGATGCAGATGCGCGTCAGCCACGCCGGCTGGGCGATCGGCTTCCGGAGCGAGGGCCACGCTCGCCATGCCGACAGCATCGTCTCCTGGACGGCATCCTCCGCCTCGCTACGGTCATCTAGGATGGCGAGGGCGAGACCGTAAAGCCGTCCTGTCTCAGGGGCGACGGACTGCTCGAAGGCCAGCCGACGCTCTTCCCGGCCACTTGGCAGAGTCATCTCAGGCGGGGTAACCTCCACACTTCATAAGAGACCCGCAATGGCGCCCTTTCTTACATCGGCGGCGCACCGACGGAATTGTGTACCTTTCTTTCGGGCTGGGGGTGGTGGTGTCGGGTGGGACGGTCCCGCCTGCCCGTTATCCGGCACACCCTGGTAGTGTGCGCAACCCGCCCCGCATGTGGTCGGCATGGAGGATGCGCATGATGCTGCTCTCGTTGGCGCGTCCCAGGGAGGCCGACCCCGGGCGAGGCATCGCCACCCGCTCGCGCGCGCAGAAAGGCGGCCTTGGGCAAAGAGTGCTGGAGGAACCCTGAGACTGCCCGTCTGCACTCCCACGCACCGACTTGCTGGCCGACCCAGAGTTGCTCGGCAACCGGTTCGATCAAACTCGGGATCCCGGAGCCTCGACGGAAGCCGGGGCGATCGACGGCCCTCCCGTCCCTGCACCATGTTCCAGAAGCGGGTCCCCACCAAGCGACGGCGAGCGCATCACGGCGTCCACCACCATCATCAAGACGCTCAGCTGATTATGGACTCCAAGCTTCCTGAAGACATGTTCGAGATGTTTGTGGACCGTCGGGACGCTTATTCTTAGCTGCCTAGCCGCCTCCTTAGCTCCCATCCCCTCCGTCAAAGTCAAGACAACCTGGGACTCTCGGGCGGTGAGACCGAGGGCCCTGAACTGCTCGACTGTCACTCGAGGTGGGACGGTGTTGAGACCAATCGTGCGGACGTCGTTAGGCGGGGCCAAACTGCGGCCAACCAAACTCGTGGGTCGGCCGTTCCGAGGGTAAGTGTGTCGATCAAGGCAGTCCATCGGCCTCCGCTCCGAGGCCATTCTTCCAGGCGAGGTCTGCGGTGTCTACTCCCGGATGTACCGAATGTGAGGGACATTGGGGAGTAGACAATCGGGATGCGAACGTGGTAACGGCACAGCCGCCCTCTGGCATCGGCGGAGGCTCCGCTGCGCGAGGATCAATGTGTCCCGAGGGAGTAGGCTGGCTCCTCGGGCGTCCTCGGTCACACCAGGCGCGAACACGGGGTCCCCAGAATATGGGCTCAGCCCTACCGCACCGGTGCCCACGGGGTTGAGTCGAGTGACTCCATGAGCGACTCCGTCTCCTCGCTCGGGTCCCGAACGGACCGCTCCGAGAGCTCGTTGGGAAGTCGCCGGTAGAGGTCGCGGACAGCCTCCTTCCCTCCCAGGCGGCGCTGCAAGACGATCTGCTTCTGGAACAGGCGCTCGCCGGGTCCAATTCGATGCTGAGGGCCTGGTCGAGGGCCTCTACGGCGGCGTCGAGGTCGCCGAAGTCGGTGTAGATCTCAGCGACCGTGCTGAGCGCGTCGATGCCCAGGCTGCGGGCGTACCCGTGGTGCTCCACCAGCCAGTTGTAGTCGGCGCGGGCGACGGGCTCGCCGCGGATGTCTTGGGTGGCGCGCGAGCGAATAGCCAGGCGATGCTGGGGATCCGACGTCTGGCTCGCGCGTGCCGTCCGGTGACCAGACGCCGTTAGTCGGAGCCCATGATATCGGGGTTGAGGCGGAAGACCCCACCGCGCACGGGATGGGGTCGACGCTGGAGCCGCCAAGCGCCTTGCGCAGCGTCGGCCTCGTCCCCGAGGTGCCGCGAACGAACCGTCTCCGCCACATCCGATCGGCGCTGCCGGCGCCGAGCGCCTGCCGCCTCCGCCTCGGCGAGCAGGACCTCTCGACCGTCGACGAGCACCCGGACGCGCCGGCGGATGCGCAGGTCCAGCGGGCGAAGCTCGCGGGCGGGCGGGAGCGTCAGCTCGGCGGCCCGTAGATGAAGCCGAGCATGGCGCCGCTGTCGCTGACGATGCGGTAGTCGACCTTGTCGTGGCCGCCGGGCGACTCGTACCAGTTCATCTCCGCGACCTCGTAGTACCCGGAGGGAACCAGCACCGCCCCGGCGGGGAGGTTGATGACCGGGGTGCCGTTGGTGTCCACCACCGGCTGCAGCCCCACCGCCTCGACATACCCGACATGGCCGTCGCCGTACGCGCCGCCCTGGTACGCGCCCCAGACGGCGACGGCGCCGACCACCGGGGTCGGACCCTCCTGGTAGTCGTACGGGGCCGAACCGGCCGCGGCGTACCAGTCGCCGGCGTTGCCGCTCCAGGGGATGCAGCGGCGGAGCGCCACGTAGTAGGTGCACTCGCCGAAGACGAAGTGGTCGGCGCAGGAGCTGCCCCCAAGCGTGGGCTCCGGGTCCAGCTCCGCGTCGATGGCGGCGATCTGGTCGGCGATCTGCAGGGCGGGCCCCTCCAGCTGGGAGAGGGCCTGGTCCCGGGCCTCCACCACCGCCTCCAGGGCGTTGGCCTGGTCGGAGATCTGGTTCTCGACCGATGCGGCCTGGCTGAGGTCGGCCTGGATCTGCTGCTGCGCGCTCTCCAGGTTGCTCTTGTCCTGGTCCAGGGTCTTCTCCAGGCCCTTGATCTGGGTGGTGACCTGGGAGGCGCCGGAGAGGCTGCTCATCGCCGAGCTGAAGTCCTTGGCGCTCAGCACGGCGGTCATCACCGTGTTGCCGGTGACGCTCTCGTAGGTAGCCCGGGTCAGGGAGGTCAGCGCCTGCTGCGCCGACTCCTCCTGGAACTGGTCGTCCAGGATCTCCCCGTTCAACGCGGTCAGCTGGGTGTTCAGGGAGTCGAGGGTGGTCTGCGTCTGATTCAGGGCGGCGGATTGTTCGGTGTACTGCTCCTCAGCCTCGGTCAGAGCTGCCTGCGCGGAATCGAGCCCCGGCGTGAGGGCGGCCAGCTCGGCGAGCAGGGCGGCCTTCTCCGCCTCCAGCTGCGCCGTGGTGTCGGCCTTCGCCGGGCTGCTTGCCAGCGGGCTGACGCCGACCACGAAGAGGCCGGCGACCACCGTGGCGAGCAGCCTATGCGTTCCCCGCAATACTCATCTCCCCGGATCGGGCGGCCAGGGCGGCCTCCCATGCCGCGCTGACGGACCGGGCGGACTGTACCGTGTCCGGCACACCGCGGTCAACCGCGAAGCCGTCCCGGCCCGGTGGCGCCGCCCGCCGTCCCGGTTCGCCGGAGTTCGCTGGGGAGGCCGCCAGGCCCGCTAGAGTCCCGGTCGTGGAGGCTCCGAGCGTCGCCCGGCGCCGCGTCTTCGGCGGCGGCGGGCCCACCCTGGCCGAGGTGGGGGAGGCCGAGCTGCTGCGCCGGCTCATCGTCCTGGGTGCGGCCACCTCCGGGGCCGCCGAGTTGGTGGTGGGGAGCGGCGACGACGCCGCCGTGTGGCGCCCACCCCCCGGCTCCGACATCGTGCTGAGCCAGGACGCGATCGTCGAGGGGGAGGACTTCCTGCGGGAGTGGACCGATCCGGAGGAGGTGGGGGAGAGGGCGCTCCAGGTCGCCCTCTCCGATCTCGCCGCCATGGGGGCGGCGCCGCGGCACTGCCTGGTGACACTGTGCGCCGCCGCGGAGACGCAGGTCGAGGACCTCCTCGCCATCCAGCGCGGCATCTGCGCCGCCGCCGTGGCCGCCGGCTGCCGCGTCGCCGGGGGTGACGTCAGCGCCATCGCCGGTCCCCTCGTCGTCGACATCGCGGTGATCGGGGCGGTGGTCCCTGGCCGGGCGCTCCGCCGCGACGGCGGCCGGCCCGGCGATAGCCTGCTGGTGACGGGGCGCCTGGGCGGCGCCGCCGCCGGCCTGCGGATCCTCATGGGACGCCTGGCGGCCCCGCCGGAGGCGGCGGCGCTCTGGCGGGAGCGCCAGCTGCGACCGCGGGCCCGCCTCGCCGAGGGCCTGGAACTGGCCGCGGCCGGGGTCCGCTGCGCCGGCGACCTCAGCGACGGGCTGATCGTGGACGTGGGGCGGATCGTGGACGCCTCCGCCTGCGGCGCCGAGATCTGGCTGGACAGCCTGCCGGTCGATGCCGAGCTGAAAGGGGCGCTGGGCGCCGGGTGGGCGGAGGCGGCCCTGGGCGGTGGCGAGGATTTCGAACTGGTGGCGGCGGTGGCTCCCGAGCTGGTGCCGGTGCTGCTGGCGGGCTGGCCCCCAGCCCTGCAGCCGCTGAGCGTCATCGGCCGGCTGGACGGGGGGCGGGACCTCCGCCTGCGCCAGGGCCCGGAGGGAGCCGCGGTGCCGCTGCCGCAGGTCCTCTCCCGCCACTTCCGGGCATGACCGGGGCCGCGACCCGGGGCGGACCCTGGGTGCTGACGGCGAGCCCCGCCGCCACGCAGGCGGTGGCGGCACGCCTGGGGGCCCGGCTCGCCCCCGGCGACCTGGTCGTCCTCGACGGGCCGCTGGGTGCCGGCAAGACCGTCTTCGTCCGCGGGCTCGCCGCCGGCCGGGGTCTCGCCCCCGAGGTGGTGCGGAGCCCGACCTTCGTCCTCCATCACGTCTACGGGTCGCCCCCATCGCTCCACCACCTCGACCTCTACCGCCTGGGGCCGGGCGCCGGGATCGCCCTGCTCGACCTGGACACACTGCTGGAGTCGGCTCCGGCGGCGGTGGAGTGGGGGAGCTACGCCGACCTCGCGGCGTGGCGACCGCTGCGCCTCACCCTCGACATCGAGGGCGACCAGGCGCGCCGCATCGGGGCGGCCGACCCCGGGACGGCGTCGCCGCGCCTGGCCGCGGCCTGGCGGGTGGCGGCGGAGGCGGGCGGATGACCGTCATCGCCATCGACAGCTCGGCCCGGGGTCGCCTGGTGGTCGTCCGCGCCACGGCGCTGGGGGAGCTGATCGAGGCTGTGGTGGACGAGGCGCCCTCCACCCTCCCGGCGCTGACCCGCGCCCTGCGCCACCTGGGGCTGGCGGGCCTGGAGGCGGTGGTGGTGGTCACCGGCCCCGGCTCCTACACCGGCCTGCGCGCCGGGATGGCGGCGGCCCTCGGTCTCGCCCACCCCCTGGGGCTGCCCCTCCACGGCCTGGGCAGCCTGGAGGTGGCGGCACGGTCCGCCTCCGCGGTGGAGGACGAGGTGGTCGCCCTGGCCGCCGCCGGACGGGGCGGCGTCTATGCCGGCCGCTTCCGGCGCGTGGGAGAGGAGATGCGGGCACTCGACGAACCGCGGCGGATCACCGCCGCCGAGGCCGCCCGGAGCGGGGCTCCGCTGGTCAGCCTCGACGCTCTCGGCGTCGCCGGCGCCCGCCGCGGCGACCCGGCCGCGGCCCTCGCCGGGGCGGTCCCCCTCGCCCTGTCGCGGCCGCCGCTCGCCACCGCGGGGCTGCGCGGGACCTATCTCGAGGACGGCGACCGACCGGGCGGGAGTCCGCGGGTATCATCGGAGTGATGAAGGTCGCCCCGAACCTGGTCATCGACCAGATGCGTCCCGCCGACATTCCGGCGGTCCAGGCGATCGAGCGGGAGATCTTCCTCTCGCCCTGGCCGCGGAACGCCTACGCGTCCGAGCTGACGCAGAACCGCCAGGCCCACTACATCGTGCTCCGCGACGGCGCCGAGATCATCGGCTACGGCGGGCTCTGGAAGGTCGTCCACGAGTCGCACATCACCACCGTCGGCGTGCGCGCCCAGAGCCAGCACCAGGGATACGGCACCGCCCTCTTCGCGGCGCTCATCCAGCGCAGCTACGAGCTGGGGGCGCGCTGGATCACCCTGGAGGTGCGCGCCGGCAACGCCCACGCCATCCGCCTGTACGAGCGCTTCGGTTTCCGCGCCATCGGCCGCCGCCGCGGCTACTACACGGACAACGGCGAGGACGCGGTGATCATGTGGAGCGACTCGCTGCACGCGCCCGCCTTCAAGAGCCGCTTCGTCGACATCCTGCTCGGCACGGACATCGCCGGCATCGGCGACCCGCCCTCTCCGGAGTACCCGCTGCCCTGAGCCGTCCCCTCCGTCCCGCCCGTCGCCCGCCGGAGTGAGGAGGCCGCCATGGACGCCGTGACCATCCTAGCCATCGAGACCTCCTGCGACGAGACGGCGGCCGCGGTCGTCCGCGGCGGCCGCGAGATCCTCTCCAGCGTCGTCTCCTCGCAGATCCCCCTCCACGCCCCCTACGGCGGGGTCGTCCCCGAGCTGGCGGCGCGGGCCCACCTGGAGATGATCGCCCCCGTGGTGGACGCCGCCCTCGGCGATGTCGACGGGGGGTGGGAGGCGGTGGACGCCATCGCCGTGACCCGCGGCCCGGGGCTGGTCGGCTGCCTCATCGTCGGCGCCGCCTACGCCCTGAGCGCGGCCCGGGCGCGGGGCCTGCCCATCGCCGGCGTCTCCCACCTGGCCGGCCACGTGTACTCCGCCTGGTTGAGCGACCCCGGGCTGGAGCCGCCGTTCGTCGCCCTGGTGGTCAGCGGCGGCCACACCGAGACGATCGAGCTGCGCCGCCACGGCGAGGCGGTGCACCTGGCGGGCACCCGCGACGACGCCGTCGGCGAGGCCTTCGACAAGGTGGCGCGGATGCTCGGCCTCGGCTACCCGGGCGGGCCCGCCGTGGAGCTGGCGGCCCGGCGGGGGGACGCGCGGGCCTTCAAGCTGCCGCGGACGCGGCTGGAGGGGGGATTCTCCTTCAGCGGGCTGAAGACGGCGGTCCGCTACGCCATCCGCGACCTGCCCGCCGTGGAGCGCGGCGACGGCGACGTGCCGCGCCGGGCCGAGGTCCGCGACGCCCTCGCCGCCGCCTTCCAGGAGGCCGCCGTCGCCCAGCTGGTGGACGGGTTGGAGGCCGCCGTCGAGGAGACCGGGGTGGCCTCGGTCGCCGTCGTCGGCGGCGTCGCCGCCAACCGGGCCCTGGCGGAGGCGGTGCGGAGCCGCTTCTCCGGGCTGCGCATCGCGGTGCCGCCGCTGCCGCTGTGCACCGACAACGCGGCCATGATCGGCGCCGCCGGCTGGCACCGGCTCGCCGTGCGCGGTGCCGACCAGGACGGCTTCGACGTCGATCCCTCGCTGGCCGAATTCGCCTGAACCGGGCCGGGATGTCACCATCGGGGACGCCATGGCGCAGAGCCCCGCTCCCGATGCCGGCCGCCTCAGCGAGACCGCCGGACGCTACCTGGAGGCGATCTACTACATCGTCCACGAGGGCGAGGTGGCGCGCCCGGGCGGGCTCGCCGACTGGCTGGGGGTCAGCCGCCCCACCGTCACCGTCACCCTGCAGCGGCTGGCGCGGGGCGGCTGGGTCGAGGTGGCCGGAGACCGCAGCATCAACCTGACTGCGGCCGGAGAGGCCGCCGCATCCCACGTCGTGCGCCGCCACCGGATCCTGGAGCGCTGGCTGGTGGACGTCCTCGGGCTCGACTGGGCGGCCGGGGACCGCGAGGCGTCGCTTCTCGTGCACGGCCTCTCGGAGGTGGTGGTGGAGCGGCTCGACGTGCATCTCGACCGCCCCCTCACCTGCCCGCACGGCAACCCCATCCCCGGGCGCAGCGCCGTCCCGGACGGCCTGGTCCGCCTCGACCTGCTGGCGCCGGGGCGGCCGGCGCGGGTGGTGCGGATCTCGGAGGTCGCCGAGCACGAGGCCCCGCAGCTGCTGCGGCTGCTCCACGACCTGGAGGTGACCCCAGGGCGGCCGGTCACCGTCCGCGCCTCCGGCACGCCGCTGCAGGTGGAGGTGGACGGACGGCCGGTGGAGGTGGACCGCGGCGCCGCCCGCGCGGTGTGGGTTGCGCCCGTCAGTTAGCTTAGACTAAGCTAACTGACGCCCGGCCGGGGGGATGAGATGGGCCGCCCCGATCACTCGACGCAGGCCCCGGAGACCTCCGCATGACCGCAGCCCATCCCCGCTCGTCCGCTGCCCGCCGCGGCGCGCTCGGGGTCGTCCTCACCGCCACCTGGCTGCTGGCGGGCTGCGGCGGGTCCGGATCGAGCCAGTCGATCACCCTCTACAACGGCCAGCACGTGCAGACGACCCAGTCGCTGGTCAGCGCCTTCGAGCGGGCGACCGGGATCACCGTCAACGTCCGCAGCGACGACGAGGACACCCTGGCGGACCAGATCGTCACCGAGGGATCGCACTCGCCGGCGGACGTCGTCTTCACGGAGAACTCGCCGGCTCTCGAGTACCTCCAGTCGAAGGACCTGCTGGCGGCGGTCGACCCCACCACCCTCGCCGGCACACCGAGCCGATACGACTCGCCCCAGGGGGATTGGGTGGGTGTCTCGGCCAGGGTCAGCGTCCTCGTCTACAACCCCGCGCTGATCGCCGCCAGCGGGCTGCCCACCTCCGTCCTCCAGCTCGCCGATCCGCGGTACCGGGGCGAGCTGGCCATCGCCCCGGGGGAGACCGACTTCCAGCCCATCGTGACCTCGGTGGAGCGCGCCGACGGAACGTCCGCGGCGCTCACCTGGCTGCAGGGGATCAGCAGCAACGCGGGCAGCCACGTCTACCCCGACAACGAGACGATCACCGACGAGGTGAACCGCGGAGAGGTCGCCTTCGGCGTCGTCAACCAGTACTACTGGTACCGCCTGCGGGCCGAGATCGGCGCCTCCGCCATGCACTCCGAGATCGCCTACTTCGCCCCGGAGGACCCCGGCTACGTCGTCGACGTGTCCGGCGCGGCCGTGCTCCGGTCGAGCACCCACCAGGCCGCCGCCCAGCGATTCCTCGCCTTCCTCGCCTCGGCGCAGGGCCAGGAGATCATCGCCCACTCGACGAGCTTCGAGTACCCCATCGCCTCGGCGGTGACCAGCGCCCAGCCGGAGACCCCGTTCAGCTCGCTCCAGCCCAACCCCATCACCATCGCCGAGCTGGGCGACGGGTCGGCGGCGATCTCGCTCCTGCAGCAGGCGGGACTGCTGTGACCGGGCGCTCCCCCGCCCGCGTCGGGCGCGGGTGCCCCGGGCGCCGCGACCGGTGACGGCCACCGGGATCATCGCCGCGCCGGGGGCCGGCCCCGCCATGGTGCCGGCCCGGCGGCGTCCCCGCCCCTGGCTCCTGCTCGGCGGCGGCGGGGCGGTCGCCGCCGTGCTCCTGGCGCCGCTCGCCTTCCTCCTCGTCGAGGCGGCCGGGTCGGGGGTCGGCACCGTCGCCCACCTCGTCTGGCGGCCGCTCACCGCCACCCTGCTGTGGAACACCGTTTCGCTGACGGCGGTGGTGACCGCCCTCTGCGCCGTGATCGGCACCCTGACGGCGTGGTGCGTGGAGTGCACCGACCTGCGGGCGCGCCGCCTCTGGGCGGTGCTGCTGGTGATCCCCTTCGCCATCCCCGACTTCGTGGTGAGCTTCGGATGGGCGTCGATCTCCACCTGGGTCCAGGGCTTCCAGGGTGCGGTGCTGGTCATGACCCTGGCCCTCTACCCCCTGGTCCACCTCCCCGTGGCGGCCAGCCTGCGGAGCGCCGATCCGGGCCTGGAGGAGGCGGCCCGGAGCCTCGGTCTCGGCCGGGCCCGGACCTTCCTGCGGGTGACGGTCGCGCAGGCCCGGGGGGCCATCCTGGGCGGCTGCATCCTCGTCGCCCTGGTCATCCTCGCCGAGTACGGCGCCTTCGAGATCCTCGGCTACCAGACCTTCACCACCGAGATCTTCACCGAGTTCCAGGTCTCCTTCAACGTCTCCACCGCCTGCGCCCTGTCGCTGGTGCTGGTCCTGCTCAGCTGCGTCATCCTGGGCGGCGAGGCCGCCGCCCGCGGCGGGGGCCGGGCGGAGCGCGGCGGTGCCCAGGCCCAGCGGCCGGCGCGCCGGCACCGGCTGGGACGGGCGGCGCCTCCCCTCCAGCTCGGCCTGGGCATCCTGGTCGGGCTGGCCCTGGGGGTGCCGGTGGCGAGCAGCCTCTACTGGATGGCCGAGGGCGGCGCCGCCTCCATCGGCGGCGTCTCCATCCTCGACGCGGGCTGGCACACGGCGCTGTACAGCGGGGTGGCGGCGGCCCTCGCCACGCTGCTCGCCCTCCCGGTGGCGCTCCTCGCCGTGCGCCACGCCGGCCGCGGCGGGCGGCTGCTCGAGCGCAGCACCTACCTGGTGCTGGCCATGCCGGGGCTGGTCATCGCCCTCGCCATCAGCTACTTCGCCGAGCGCTATGCGGGAGGCTACGGCTACCAGACGGCCGGGCTGCTCGTCGCCGCCTACGCCATCCTCTTCTTCCCCCTCGCCCTGGTCGGCGTCAGGGCCTCGGTGGCCCACGCACCCCGGGGCCTGGAGGAGGCGGCGCGGTCGCTGGGGCGGCGTCCGCTGGAGGCCTTCCTGCGGGTCACCCTGCCGCTCATCGGCCCGGGCCTCACCGCCTCCTTCTGCCTCGTCTTCCTCGCCTGCGCCACCGAGCTGACGGCGACCCTGGTGCTGGTCCCCACTGGTGTCCAGACGCTGGCCACCCAGTTCTGGGCCTACCAGCAGAACCTCTCGTACGGGCAGGCCGCCCCCTTCGCGCTGGTGATCATCGCCATCGCCGCCGGCCCCAGCTACGTCCTGGCCCGCTATTTCGACCGCCTTCCCGGGCGGGCTGCCGCCGCGCCATGAGCACCGCTGCCGGCGGCATCGCCATCACCGACCTTCACAAGGCCTTCGGCGCGCACCCCGTCCTCCGCGGACTGGGCCTGGCCCTCCCCGAGGGCGCCTTCGCCGTCGTGCTCGGCGCCTCGGGCAGCGGCAAGACCACGCTGCTGCGGATCCTGGCGGGCTTCGAGCGGCCCGACCGCGGGGTGGTCGCGGTGGGGGGCACGGTCCTCGATGACAGCCGCCGCCACCTCGCGGTCGAGCGCCGCCGGGTCGGCTACGTCTCCCAGGAGGGGAGCCTCTTCCCCCATCTCACGGTGGCGGCCAACGTCGGCTTCGGGCTGCCCCGGCCGCGCCGGCGGGGCGCCGAGGTCGCCGATCTGCTCGAGCGGGTGGGGCTCGCGGGGCTGGAGCGCCGCTTCCCCCACCAGCTCTCCGGCGGCCAGCAGCAGCGGGTGGCGCTGGCCCGGGCCCTCGCCGTCCGCCCCCGCCTGGTCCTCCTCGACGAGCCGTTCGCCTCCCTCGACGCCGGCATGCGGGCCGCGGTTCGCGCCGACGTCCGGGCCGCGGTGCGCGGCTCGGGGGCGACGGCCGTGCTGGTCACCCACGACCAGGACGAGGCGCTCTCCATCGCCGACCTGGTGGCCGTCATCCGGGACGGCACCGTCGCCCAGGTCGCCTCGCCGCGCGACCTGTACGACCAGCCGGCCGACCCCGATCTGGCCGGCTTCGTGGGCGATGCCAACCTGCTCCCGGGCACCGGCCAGGGCGGGGCGGTGCTGACCCGGTTCGGCCCCCTGCCCCTGCGCCGCGGCGGCGTGGCGGCGGGGCAGCCGGTCACCGTCCTGGTGCGTCCCGAGCAGCTCCGCGTCGCCTCCGCGGAGGCAGACGCCCCGGGGCTGCGCGCCCGGGTCGTGGAAAGCGGCTTCCACGGCCATGACACCGTCATCCGGCTGGTCGCGGAGGGCGGTCCGGAGGAGCCCATGGTGGCCCGGGTGGGCGGGGAGATCCGGCTCGCCCCGGGCGCGCCGGTCGTCCTGTCCGTCTCGGGCACGGTCCACTGCTGGCCGCGACACCCGGCCGGCGGCACGCCTCCGGGACCGGGCGGCGCCGGAGGCTGAGCCACGGCACCCGGCGGCGGACCCCGGACCGGGCGGCCATCCCGGTGCCGGCCAGTCGCGATCTCCCGGGACGGCCAGTCCCGGCCGTCCCGGTCCGCCAATTGCGGGAACCCCGGTCCGCCAGTTGCGGCCCTGGCACTCCGTCCGGTAGAGTGTTAGCAGTCAGCCATCCCGAGTGCTAATTTGGAGGTCGCACCGTGGCCTTGAAGCTCCGCCCCCTGGCAGATCGCGTCCTTATCAAGCCGGTTGAGCGCGAGGAGATGACCAAGAGCGGCATCGTCCTCCCCGACACGGCCAAAGAGAAGCCCCAGGAGGGCATCATCGAGGCCGTCGGCAAGGGCCGCTTCAACGACCGCACCGGCGAGCGCATCAAGCTGGACGTCGAGGTCGGCGACCGGGTGATGTACGCGAAGTACGCCGGCAGCGAGGTCAAGATCGACGAGGTCGACTACCTGATCCTCTCGGAGAAGGACATCCTCGCCGTCATCGGCAAGGCCTAGGACCGACCGCAGAGGCCTCCGCCAGGCGGTGACTGCCGTGCTGGCGGCATGGCCGCACCGGCGCTCGCGCCGTCCACCGCTCGCAGAGGAGCTTGCAGGGAATGCCGGCTAAGCAACTTCGTTTCGACACCGAGGCCCGTCAGCTGCTCCGCCGCGGGGTCGACGCCGTGGCCGATGCCGTCGCCGTGACGCTCGGCCCGCGGGGCCGCGCCGTGGTGCTCGACAAGAAGTTCGGCCCGCCCCTGGTCACCAGCGACGGCGTCACCGTCGCCCGCGATCTCGACTTCAAGGACCACTTCGAGAACATGGGCGCCCAGCTGCTCCGCGAGGTGGCGGTGAAGACCAACGACATCGCCGGTGACGGCACCACGACGGCCACCGTGCTGAGCCGGGCCATGATCGTCGGCGGCCTCCGCCTGCTCAGCGCGGGCGCCTTCCCCACCGAGCTGCGAAGCGGCATGCTGGCCGCCTCCGAGGCCGCCGCCGCCGCGGTGCGGGCGCGATCCCATCCCGTCGACACCAACGACGACATCCGCCGCATCGCCACCATCAGCGCCGGCGACGAGGAGATCGGGGCCATGCTCGCCGACGCGTTCGCCAAGGTCGGCCGCGAGGGCGTCGTGTCGGTGGAGTCGGCCGACGGCATGGAGACGACGGTCGACGTGGTCGAGGGCATGCAGTTCGACCGCGGCTACGTCTCCGCCTACCTGGTCACCGATCAGAAGGCGATGATCGCCGAGCTGGAGAAGCCCTCCATCCTCATCACCGAGGCCAAGATCAGCGCCGTCAGCGACCTGCTTCCGGCCCTGGAGATGATCGTCACCGACCGCCGTCCCCTGCTCATCGTCGCCGAGGACGTCACCGCCGAGGCCCTCGCCACCCTGGTGGTCAACCGCCTGCGCGGCACCTTCACCGCCGTCGCCGTCAAGGCCCCCGGCTTCGGAGACCGGCGCAAGGCGATCCTCCAGGACCTCGCCACCCTCACCGGCGCGACCGTGGTCAGCGAGGAGGTCGGCCTGCGCCTCGACTCCGTCGAGGCCCGCCATCTCGGCCACGCCGACCGGGTGACGGTGACCAAGGACGAGACCACCGTGGTCGGCGGCGCCGGCGACCGCACGGCGATCGACGCGCGCTGCGCGGAGATCCGGCTGCAGATCGAGGAGACCGATTCGGACTGGGATCGCGAGAAGCTCCAGGAGCGGCTGGCCCGCCTGACCGGCGGGATCGCCATCATCAAGGTGGGGGCCGCGACCGAGGTGGCCATGAAGGAGCGCAAGGCCCGCGTCGAGGACGCCCTCCACGCCACCCGTGCGGCCCTCGAGGAGGGCTGCGTCGCGGGCGGCGGCGTCACCCTGGTGCGGGCCCGCGACGCCGTCCTCGCCCTGCCGCTCGAGGGCGACGCCCTCGCCGGGGCGCGCGTCGTCGCCGACGCGCTGGAGGCCCCGCTGCGGGTGCTCGCCGGCAACGCCGGCCTGGAGGGGGCGGTGGTCGTCAACAAGGTCGCGGAGCTGACCGGCGACCAGGGCTTCGACGTCGCCACCGAGACCTACGGCGACCTCGTCGAGCGGGGCATCATCGATCCCACCAAGGTGGTGGTGACCGCCCTGACCTCGGCGGTGTCGATCGCCACCATGATCATGACCACCGAGGCCCTCATCGCCGACGCCCCCGAGCCCGAGGAGGAGGAGGGCAACGGCCACGGCCATTCCCACGGGTCCGGCGGGATGGGCGGCATGGGCGGCATGGGCGGCGGCATGGACGACGACGACATGGACTTCTGAGCCGGGCCGGCACCGGCCGGGGGCTCGCCGCTCCGACCGGGTAGAGTTGCCCACCGTGCTCATGCTGGAGACGGCCCGCCTCCTCTTCGTCACGACGCCGCCGGAGGTCATGCGGGAACGGCTGCTGTGCTCCGACTTCGTCGCCGAGATCAGGTTGCCGGCCACCGGCACCGCCCCGGAGGGCAGCCTCCGGGTCCACTTCCCCGAGGAGTGGCCGGGTGACGACGCCCTTTCGATGTTCCCGCGGTGGCTGGAGCGGCAGGCCGCGGCCGGTTCGCCGCATCCCTGGGGCGACGGCATCCTCATTCTCAAGGGCGAGGGGCTGGCGGCGGGCAGCATGGGATTCCGGGCGGCCCCGGACGCGGCCGGCTCGGTCGAGCTGGGCTACGCGGTGAACCGGTCGCTGCGCGGCCGGGGCTACGCCACGGAGATGGCGGCGGCGCTGACCGCCTGGGCGCTCGCCCAGCCGGAGGTGCGCACCGTCACCGCCGAATGCCTCACCGGCAACGTGGCCTCGATCCGGGTCCTCGAGAAGGCCGGCTTCGTGCGCCATGGCCGCCGCACCGCGGACGACGGTGTCCTGCTCGGCTGGAGGCTCACCGCCGCGCCGGGCGCCCGGCCGCTGGCCGCCCGCGGCGCCCGCCGCGGCGAGGCGGGCTGACCATGTGCGGCATCTGCGGATTCTTCGGGCGCAGGAACCCCGGCGTGCTGCACGCCATGGCGGAGACGCTGCACCATCGCGGTCCCGACGACGACGGCTTCTACGAGTCCGACACCGCCTCGTTGGGCTTCCGCCGGCTCTCCATCATCGACCTGAGCACGGGCGCGCAGCCGATGTCGACGGACCGCGGCCGCCTCCACCTCGTGTACAACGGCGAGGTCTACAACTACCGCGAGCTGCGGGGCGAGCTGGAGGCGGCGGGGCGGAGGTTCCACACCACCTGCGACACCGAGGTCGTCCTCCACGCCTACGCGCAGTGGGGCCCGGCGGCCTTCGAGCGGTTCAACGGCATGTGGGCGATCGCGCTGCTCGACCGCCGCGGGGAGCGCCCGGAGCTGATCCTCTGCCGCGACCACTTCGGCATCAAGCCGCTCTTCTACGCGGAGCACGACCGCCGCGTCGTGTTCGCCTCGGAGATCAAGGCCATCCTCGCCGATCCCAGCTTCCCCCGCAGGGTGGACGAGCAGCAGCTCTACGAGTACCTCGGCTTCGGTCTCTACGACCACAACGACGGCACCTTCTTCGACGGCATCCGCCAGGTGCCCGCCGGCGCCTACGTCACCGTGACCGACGCCGGGATCCGCGAGACCCGCTACTGGAATCCCGTGCTCTCCGAGGACGCCGACCCCGATCCCCGCGAGTTCCGCCGCCTCTTCGAGCGCGCCGTGGAGCGCCGCCTGGTCGCCGACGTGCCGGTCGGCACCTGCCTCTCGGGCGGCATCGACTCGTCCTCGATCATCTGCGTCATGGACCGGCTGCTCAAGCGGCACGTCCCCGACTCGGTCTCCCTGGGGGACCGCCTCAAGACCTTCTCCGCGGTGTTCCCCGGCGACGCCATCGACGAGCGGCGCTACATCGACTCGGTGCTGGCCGTCATCTCGGCGGAGCCCACCTTCATCGAGCCGACCTCGGAGGCGTGGCTCAGCGACCTGGAGAAGTGGGTCTGGGACGTCGAGGAGCCGATGATCACCACGGCCCCGTACGCCATGTGGTCGGTGATGCGTGTGGCGCGCGAGAAGGTGACCGTCCTCCTCGACGGCCAGGCCGGCGACGAGCTGCTCGCCGGCTACGTCCCCTACCAGTACGTCTACCTCCGCCAGCTCCTCAAGGAGCGGCGCTACCGCGAGTTCGCCGCAGAGTCGGCCAAGGCGCGCGACACCGTGGGGCCGCTGGTGCGGCGCCGGCTCTCGGAGCGGCGCCGCCACGTCGACGTGCACCGCCTGCTGCGCCGGCAGTGGGTGGCCGGGCGGACGCGGCCGCACGACCCGCGCATCCAGGACAACCTCAAGCAGCGGCTGCTGCAGGACGTCACCACCTTCTCGCTGCCGTCCCTGCTGCGCTACGAGGACCGCAACTCGATGGCCCACTCCATGGAGGCGCGGCTGCCCTTCCTCGACCAGGAGCTGGTGACGTGGATCCTGCGCCTGCCCGCCTCGTCGATTGTCTCCGGCGGCTGGTCGCGCCGCATCCTGCGCGACTCCATGCGCGGCGTCATCCCCGACGACATCCGCGAACGGCGCAAGAAGATCGGCTTCACCACGCCGGAGTTCCGCTGGTTCCGCCAGCAGCGCGCCTCGCTCCAGTCGCTGATGCGCTCGCCGTCGTACCAGTCGCGGCCGTACTGGGACGCCGATGCCGTCGCCGACGCCTTCCGCACCGCCTGCGCCGGCGGCAGCGAGGAGTCGTTCTTCTTCTGGCGCACCGTCAACGTCGAGCTGTGGCTGCGCCTCTACTTCGACGGCCAGGCGCACACCGCGGGGGAGAGCTTCGAACCGTACGGGTTCGCCGCCCGCGGTGACCGGGTGGTGGCGGCCGCCGCCGGCGCCGAGGCGCTGCTCGCCGCGGCGCGTCCCAACCCGGGGCGGCACGTCTTCGTCCGCCACCGCGGCAAGACCTGGGCGCAGCTGCCCATCCACTCCGCGCTGGTGATGGTCGGCGACGACCTCCACGCGGTGCTGGCGGACGCGCTGGCCGCGGCGCGGGACCGGGGTGTGGCCCTCGAGAGTGGGGACGTCCTCGTCCTCAGCGAGAAGATGGTGGCGGTCACCCAGGGGCGCTCCTACGCCATCGTGGACATCAGGGTGTCGCGCCTCGCCCTCTTCCTCTCCCGCTTCGTCAGCCACCTGCCCATCGGCATCGGCATCGGCCGGCCGCAGAGCATGCAGCTGGCCATCGACGAGGCGGGGGTGCCGCGCATCCTTCTGGCCGCCCTCTGCGCCGCCGTCACCAGGCCGCTGGGGATCCGCGGCGTCTTCTACCGTGTGGCCGGCTCCGGCGTCTCCGCCATCGACGGCCCCGCCCACCACGTCATCGCCCCCTACAACACCCACGCCAGCAAGGCCCCCAGCGACCCCGACGGCGTCGCTACCCGGCTGCGGCGCTTCCTCCGCGACACGCTGGGGGTCTCCGTCGACGTGGCCGTGGTGGACAGCAGCGACCTCGCCTGCAGCGTCCTCGGCGCCAGCCCCGGGACGGTCCACGAGGATGTCATCGGCGTCCTCGCCGACAATCCCATGGGTCAGTCGGACGAGCAGACGCCGTTCTGCATCCTCCGGCGCCTTCCGGCCGCCGGGTGACCCACCCGTCCCGCCCCGTCACAGGCCGATCGGCCTAATGGGTGGTATTTGTGAGATCCGGGCCGCCCGGCTCTTACGACGCCGGTGAAACCGTGACGCGGACGCGACGGGCTCGTTCTGAGTCACGCGGGCGTGACGGTTACCCTACGTTGGGCATGGTTGAGCGGTTTCCTGCACGCGCGCTGAGGCCGTTCGCCCGCGCGGCCGAGGACAGCGACGGCACCGTGATGCGGGGCGCGACCGCCGGCTGGTTCCTCATCACCGGCCTCCTCCTCTCCCTCACCCCGCCCGGCTCACCCGCCGGCCGCCCCTGGTGGGCGGTCCCCCTCGTCCTTTTCTTCCTCGCCCTCTGCTCCCTCGCCACGCCCCTGGAGCGCCTGCCCAAGCGGGCCCAGATGGCGTGCCCCTACGTCGCCATCGTCATGGTCCTCGGCCTCATCGTCGGCTACGGCTCCGGCGGCGCCGCCGCCACCTCGATCGTCGTCGTCCTGCCGCTCGTCTGGCTTGCCTTGCGCCACGGCGGCCGGGCGCTGGCCTGGGGCATCTGCCTCGCCGCCGCCGAGTGCGGCGTGTCGGTGGTGATCGTCCAGCAGGGTGACGACCTGCAGCGCGCCGCCTACGTGGTGCTGGCCACGCTGGTGGCCATCGTCGTGGCCCTGGTGGCCAGGGTGCGGGGCCGCCAGACGGTCGACGCGGCGCGCCTCGCGTCGGTGGCGTACACCGACTTCCTGACCAACTGCCCCAACCGCCGCGCCTGGGACGATGCGCTGCCGCGGCGCCTGGAGGCCGCGGGCCGGCAGGGGCTGCCCCTGGCGGTCGCCGTCCTGGACCTCGACAACTTCAGCATCTTCAACGAGGACTGGGGCCACGCGGCCGGTGACCGGCTGCTCACCGACACGGCCACCGCGCTCCGCTTCGCACAGCGCGACGATCCCGACCAGCCCGGTCTGTCCTACATCGCCCGGGTCGGCGCCGACGAGTTCGCCATCGTCCTCGAGGGCCTCAGCACGGGCCGGGCCGCCGCCCGCGTCCGTGAGCTGGAGAACGACCTGCCGCACGGCTGCACCATCAGTGCCGGCATCGCCCTCTGGGACCGGCGCGAGACGGCCGAGGACCTGATGAACCGCGTCCTCCGCGCCCTGGACGTGGCGGGGCGGTCGGCGGGCCACGCCAGGGTCGTCGTCGACGAGGGCGCCGGCGCCCGTGCCGGGAGCTGGCTGGACTCGGTGCCCACCATCGTCGCTCGCGGCGAGATCGAATCCGTGTACCAGCCCATCCGCGGACTGGCGCAGAACGACCTCTTCGGCTTCGAGGCGCTGGCCCGGCCGTCGCTGGCGCCCGCCGACACCGAGGTGGACGGCATGTTCGTGGCCGCCCGCCGCCTGGGCATCACCCGCGAGCTCGAGGCCCTCTGCCAGCGCGCGGCCATGGACGGGGCCCACCTCCTCCTTGCCCCCGGAGGCCTTCTCTTCATCAACGTCAGCGTCGGCGCCCTGGTGGACCCCGACCGCGACCTCGACGCCATGGTCCACCAGCTCAGCGAGGCCATCCTCCGGCCGGACCAGATCGTCCTCGAGGTCAACGAGCAGATCACCCGCCTCGGCCGCTTCGCCGACGCCTGCGCCCTCTTCCGCAGCGCCGGCTTCCGCTTCGCCATGGACGACGTGGGCGAGGGGCTCTCCACCATCGAGGCCCTCGCCGCCGTCCGGCCCGAGTTCATCAAGATCGCCAAGAGCCTGGTGCAGACGGCCGACGACGTCGGCTCCGCCGCCGTCATCCGGGGCCTCATCGAGATCGCCCGCAGCCTGGGCGGCAAGGTCATCGCCGAGGGGGTCCAGACGGCCGAGGACTGCGTCCGCATGCGCGACCTCGGCGCCACGCTGGGTCAGGGCTGGGCTCTCGGCCGTCCCGCCCGGCTGCGCGACGTCCTCATCGCCGCCTGAGGGACACCCGCCCCGATCCGGAGGGCCGGCGCCCGCGGCCCGTATCATCGGCCGGTGGCCCCTCGCCCCCGGTCCCCATCCCTGGCAAGGTCGAGGTGAGCCCCGGCGCCGCCGCGGCGGACCTGCTGGCGTCGCTCAACGCGGCGCAGCGCGAGGCGGTCGAGGCCCCGGACGGCCCCCTCCTCGTCTTCGCCGGCGCCGGCAGCGGCAAGACGAGGGTGCTCACCCACCGCATCGCCTACGTCATCGCGACCCGGGGCATCCGTCCCCAGGAGATCCTCGCCGTCACCTTCACCAACAAGGCGGCGCGGGAGATGCGCGGCCGGGTCGAGGCCCTGCTGGGCGCACCCGTCAGCGGCATGTGGCTGGGCACCTTCCACGGCGTCGGGGCGCGGATGCTGCGCCGCGACGGCGACGCCGTCGGCATCCCCGCCAACTTCGTCATCTACGACGAGAGTGACCGCCTTGCGGCGGTGCGCCGCGCCATGCAGGCGATCGGCGCCGACGAGAAACGTGTCGCCCCCGCCAAGGTCGTCCACGCCATCAGCGCAGCCAAGAACGAGCTGCTCGACGCCGGCGCCCTGGCGGCGCGGGCCGGCGGCTTCTGGGAGAACGAGGTGGCGCGCGTCTACCGCGCCTACGACGAGGAGATGGCGTCGGCGTCGGCATTGGACTTCGACGATCTGCTGATGCGCACCGTGCAGCTGCTGAGCGACGTGCCGCCGGTGCTGGAGCACTACCGCAACCTCTGGCGCCACATCTTCGTCGACGAGTACCAGGACACCAATCACGCCCAGTACCTGATGGTGTCGCTGCTGGCGGAGAGACACCGCAATCTCACCGTTGTCGGAGATGACGACCAGGCGGTCTACCGCTTCCGTGGCGCCGACATCCGCAACATCCTGGAGTTCCGGCGCGACTTCCCCGACGCCCGCGTGGTGACGCTGGAGCAGAACTACCGCTCCTCACAGCCGATCCTCGACACGGCGCACTCCGTCATCCGGCTCAACCAGGACCGTGCCGCCAAGCGACTGTGGACGGAGCGCGGCGGCGGCGCCCCGGTGCGCCTCATCCCCGTCTACGACGAGCGCGAGGAGGCGCTCGCGGTGTGCTCGGAGATCGAGCGGCTCATCGGCACCGAGGGGAGTTCGCTCGCCGACTTCGCCGTCCTCTACCGCACCAACGCCCAGTCACGCGCCTTCGAGGACGTCTTCGTCCGCCGTGGCATCCCCTACAAGCTGGTGGGCGGCGTCCGCTTCTACGATCGCAAGGAGATCAAGGACGTCCTCGCCTACCTGCGCCTGGCGCTCAACCCCCGCGATTCCGTCGCCTTCGCGCGGGTGGTCAACGTCCCGCGGCGCAAGATCGGCGACCACACCGTCGGCGAGCTGGAGAGGATCGCCCGGCGGCGGCGCATCGCCCCCCTCGAGGCGGCCGAGCACCTGGAGGGCGAGTCGGCCCTCGGTCCCGCCGCGACCCAGGCACTGGCCGCCTTCGCAGCCCTCATCGACCGCTTCTCGGGGCTGAGCGGACAGCTGCCGCTTCCCCGCCTGGTCGAGCGGATCGTCGACGAGTCCGGCTACCACTCGATGCTGACGGCCGACGCCAGGGAGGGGGAGGAGCGCTGGGCCAACGTCACCGAGCTGATCGGCTACTCCGACGAGTACGCGGACGTGCCCCCGCCCGAGGGCCTGCACCAGTTCCTGGAGAACGTCGCCCTGGTGAGCGACGTCGACAGCCTCGACGAGAGTGCCGGCGGCGTCACCCTGATCACCCTCCACATGGTCAAGGGACTGGAGTTCCCGGTCGTCTTCCTGGCCGGCCTGGAGGAGGGGCTGCTGCCCCACCTCCGCGCCCTGGAGGAGGGCGACGAGGGCATCGCCGAGGAGCGGCGGCTCGCCTACGTCGGCATCACGCGGGCGCAGCACCGCCTCTACCTCCTCCACGCCTTCCGCCGCCACCTCTACGGCAGCGCCCAGCTCGCCCAGCCGTCACGCTTCCTCGCCGACATCCCCGCCGGCCAGCTGGAGGTCAGCCGCCGGCCGGGGAGCGCGCCGGTGGAGCAGCTCCGCGGGCCGGGCGCGGTGCGGGCGGCCGTCCACGCCCACGCGGTGCGTGCCAACCCCGTCGAGGTCGCCCCCCAGCGCTGGACCGAGGGCATGCGGGCCGAGCATCCCAGGTACGGGACCGGGACGATCCTCAAGAGCACGATGACCCGTGCCGGTGAGGAGGTGGTCATCCGCTTCGACGAGGCCGGGGTCAAGATCTTCGCCGTCGCCGAGGCCCGGCTCTCCCCGGTCGGGGGCTGAACCGCTCCCATCCCGCCTCGACCAGCGCGGCGAGCCTGGCAATGGCCATCCGCCCGCCCGTCTCGTTGTCGGCCGTCGCCACGCACCGGGTGTCCCCCCTCCCCAGACCATCCCAGACGTTGACCCGATTGATCCAGATGCCGCGCGGCGAGGTCTGCGGAAGACATGGAGACTTGCGGCCGCCGTCGACGGGCGGGGCCGGTTCCTTACCAGAACGCGCCTTGGCTCTGCAAGATGCAAACGTATCTGATGTGCGGGACATTCGGGAGTTGCGGAGGCTCCCCGTCGCTCCATAACCTCCTCCCATGGCACCTCGTCGCCCTGCCAGCGTCCCTGACGCCGAATCACCGCTGCCGCGCGGCGCAGCCGGCGAGGTTCCGCTGGTTGGAGCAGGTCGGCTCCTACGCTACTTCGAGGAGATCGATGACGAGATCGAGATTGCGAATTGGATCAATGGCGCACCGATGCAGCTGCTGATCACATGAGGGCGAACCCGCCCAGCGATGGGTTCACCTCGAGATAGCGCAGGGGATGGATACCTCGCCTCCGGATCGAGTTCAGGCGCGGATCGCGGCGGCCCCGCTCAGAACGGCCTCACCTTTCCCGATTGAGGACGTGGTGATCGGTTGCACACTGATCCTGCTCGTCGTCATCTCCTGTACGGGGGATTGGTTTCAAGTAACGGAGAGCAACTGCCCCGGCGAGCTGACCGTCGCGAGCCACAACTGCGTGTTCTCCGTGCCCACCGGCTCTCTGTGGTACGGCTTCGGAATGCTGCCGGCGCTGCTACTGGTTGCGGCGGCTCTGCTGTTCGCGACCAGGCGGGTCCCCCGACTGGCGGTTGCTCTGCCCGTGCGCGAATCAATCGTGTGGATGATGTTCGCCGGCATGGAGATCATCCTCTTCTGTCTCTACTGGTTGATCCCCAGTGGTGTGTACGTTACCGGTGTCGTTGTCGTGCCCGTCGGTGGGGTGGGGGCGTCCGTGGCCGGTTGGACGCTCTACACGGAGTGGCCGGGCTGGCCGTTCTTCACTGCCGTTGGACTGGCGATCGTGCTGGCCCTCGGCGGGTTGGCCAGATGCGCTCGGGGCGACCGAAGTACCCGAGTGCGGATGAGGGGACGGGAAGCTTCCGTCCCGTCGGCAAGGTCTCAGGACCCGGTCCCCTCACGGGCGGTCGTGGGCTACGTCATCATCGGCGTCTCCCTTGCTCTCCTCGTCGCGTTTTCCTTGGAGCAGTCATGGCTCAACGTGGGTCCACAGTGCTCAGGAGGCCTCTTCTGCGCCCTGGGAGGTGTCGATGCCCACACCTCCCTCTGGTACGGAGTCGGCTTTGTCCCCGCAGCCCTACTGGTCGCCGCGATCGTCTTCTTCGTCCTGCAACGGGTGCCGCAGCCTCACGTCGTTGGTCCCGTCGGCGAGTCCGTCGTTTGGATGGTCTTCGCGGCGGTTGAGATTCTTCTCTTCATCACCTTCTGGGCTATGGTCCGCGGCAGTTTCATCTTCGCGAGCATGACCGGAGCGGCGGCCTCTCCGGGAATGTCGCTCGAAGTCTCCGTTGTGCTGGCGATCGTGATTGGGATCGGTGGCGGCGCGGCCCAGATGGAGCGACGGCGATGATTCGGCAAACGTGACCTCTGAGGCCACAACTCGCGGCGGAGTTGCGCACTCCTCCTGGGGACGAACCTCAAGGAGGAGTGCGTGACGGCCAGATGCGCAGAGTCGGGCGCCGTTGGCATCGTCGGCCATCGGATCCGGGTCAGCGCCGACAGGACGCCCCTGCTGCGCGAGGATGAGGCAACCCGGCAGCACAGGATCACCATCCCCACGCGCACGCGGGGCCGGGTGAGCGCCGTCGACGTCGCCGCGGGGACTCTGTCCGTCCGGACCGACGCCGGAGGCCGCCGGTGGTGCCGCCTGGTCGTGCTCACCACGCAGGAGGCCGCGGGGGAGAGCCGGACGAGCCCGGTGCGGGCTCGGCCACGGCGACGCCACGACGGTGGCGATCGCCGAGGCCCGGGGATGGTCCGACAGGGGCCCGACCGCCGCGCTACCCGGTGGTCGTCGCGCGGGCGGTCGTCGGCGGCGCCCGCGGCGACGAGGAGGTCTACTACTCTGGCGTCGGAACGTACCCGGTCTGCGGGATGACTGGCGCTGCGCGAAGCAGCCCTCCGTGTCAACATGGGGACAGCGGTGGGCCTGCATTCGTCCGTTCCGGTTACTACGTGTATGCGGTCGGGACGATCGTAGGTGTCGCTGGCAACACCTGTTACGCGGAGACTGTGGGGTATGAAGCCACTGTGACGTCAGAGTTGGGTTGGGGTACTCTGAGCATTGATACTTGAGGAAGCCCAACTGGCGTTGATGAGTGGCGCGGGCGAGGAAGTGCAAATGGAAGTCGAACCGTGAAGGATAATCGGAGCATCCCCGCAAAGTCGCCTCGAGGCGCAGTGGCCGTTGAGCCTGTGGGGTGGGACAGCGTCCGCTTGGCGGCGGTGCTTGTCATGACAGTCGCGGTAGCCATCCTGGCCGCCGCTTGTGGGTCAACTCGGCTCTCTTCCCCGCCCAGTACTCCTGCACCCTCATCCATCGCTTTGACCCACTACCCCGGGTTTCCTCCCGGCACAGAGACGGCGGCGAACGGGCGGCCGCCGGACTCCGTCTTCTGGGCCGCAGAGGGTCAGATCGCGATCGTCACGTGGGGAAGCAGCGGATGCCCCGGCCTGCCGACCCACCTGCAGGCGAACATCGCTCAGAACGCCGTTTCGGTCACGATCACGGAGTGGATCCCGGACCCCACGGCCGCGTGCACCACGGATCTGGCGCCGACGACGAGCGTACTCCAGCTGCCCGCCAGCCTCGATCTCGAAGTCCCGCTGATTGTGAAGATAGTCGACGGCAGTTACGGATCCACAGTGACCCTGTCGCCCAGCGTCACTCCGAGTCCCACCTGACCCACGTCAGCGAACGTAGCCCAGACGCTCGCGCTGGATGGAAGCCCTCGGGACCTTGGGTTGCGGCATGAGCACCCGCGAGGTGCGTTTCCGCCGGCCGCCAGGCTTGTCCAGCGACACGGGTCTCCGATTCGGGCATCGAATTCGCGGATGTGGGCGCTCATCGCCTCCGGCACCCACCAGGCCGCGGCGGCGTCCGGGTCGAGCAGTGCTCGATAGACATCCGCGCGCCTCAGGTCGACGTGACAGCTGACCGGGGCTCCCATGCGGGCATCGTCGCCGCCGGGCATTCTCGGCCGGGCCGCCGCCCTAGCCGGTGGTCGCCGCGCAGGCGGCCGTCGCCGGCGCCCGCGGCGACGGGGAGGCTCCGGCGCGCAGCCGCTCGAGGCGGTGCTGCAGCAGCCCGACGGCGAGCGGGCAGACGGCGAGGGCGACGACCACGAGCCGTGCGGTGCCGGGGTCGTTGCCGTGGGCGAAGGCGAGCGCCATCAGTAGGAAGCTGACGACCCGCGCCCCTCCCAGGGCGATCTCCCGCTCGGCCAGGTGGTGGTACTTCGCCCGCCAGTCGCCGGGGAGGTCGTCCAGCGTGTCGTACACGATGCGGCCCACCGGGACGTCCTGGAAAGGCCCCGCTCCGCGCACCAGGAGGATGAAGGCCGCGATCTGGAGCCATCCCGGCCCCAGGCCGAAGGCGAGGACGCCGAGCGGGATGAGGACGGTGCCGATCCGCCCCGAGCGGGGGGATCGCCCCAGCATGCGGCCGGCCAGGAGGCTGGAGGCCGCGTACACCAGGGCGCCTGCGCCCGCCACGACGCTGACCAGCGTATCGCTGCCCATGGCGCTGAAGAGCAGCAGCACCCACAACCGTCCCGAAGGAGCTGTCCCACATGCCCTGGGCCACCTGCTGCGCCAGGACGGCGACGCGGACCCGTCCCCGCCGGTTGCGGAAGATGTCGCCGAGGGAGAAGCGCATGCCGCTGTATGGGGCCAGCCGCCGGGCGGAGAACGCCGCCGCGAGGACGATGACGCTGAGGCCGGCGAAGACGGCGCCGTACCCGGCGTCGCTGCGACCCATCGCCGCGGCCAGACCGATGACGAGGCCGCCCCCGATCGGGCCGAACGCCGAGGCCGCCTGGGTCACCGGGCGCAGCCGGGAGAAGAACACGGTGCGGGTGGCGACGCGGGTGTCGACGTAGACGACGACGTTGAGGCCGGACCAGAAGAGGCCCTGGCCGATGCCGCTGATCACCGCCAGGGGGACGAGCCACCGGGAGGCGCCCCGCCCCGCCACGAAGATGGCGCCGTACAGGACCCCCTGGAGCACCAGGCCTGCCTGGGTCAGATCCCGGGCGGAGAGGTGCCGGAGCAGGTAGCCGCCGGAGACGTAGACCAGGTAGAGGAGGAGCATGGCGACCGTCTGGTACGACACCACCGCCCGGAACCCGCCCTCGTCGAAGATGTAGAGGTTGAGGAAGATGCCGGCGATGGCGCTGGCCAGGGTGTACAGGCCCTGCACGCTGATCAGGGTCCGCTCGGATCGGGAGAGAAGGGACACCCGGGGCTCCTGGCCGCTCCAGACAATTAGTTAGTGAAGTTACCTAGTCTGAAGCAACCGGACACCGGGCGGTTACGGGCGCCGGCCCCGGCGGTGCGCCGTCCCGGACGGCTCAGGCCGCCAGGGTGATCAGGCCCAGGCCGTCGCCGATGGGGACGATGAGGGAGTCCGTCCTCGGGTCGGCCCGCACGTGGTCGTTGAAGCGGCGGATGACGGTGGTGCGCTGGTCGGGTGGTTCCGCGGCGGCGACCTGTCCCCGGCGGAGCACGTTGTCGACGGCGATCACCCCGCCCGGGGTCAGCCGGGGCACCAGCGCCTCGTAGTAGTCGACGTATTCGTCCTTGATGGCGTCGACGAAGGCGAAGTCGAAGAGGGGCTCGCGCGGCATCGCGGCCAGCGTCTCCAGCGCCGGCGCCAGCCTCAGCTCGATGCGGTCGAGCAGGCCGGCCCGCTCCCAGAAGCGCCGCGCCACGGCGGTCCACTCGGCGCTGACGTCGCAGCAGAGCAGGCGGCCGTCCGGGGGGAGGCTCTGGGCGATGCAGATCGAGGAGTAGCCGGTGAAGGTCCCGAGCTCGATGGCGGAGCGGGCGCCGGAGAGCCTCACCAGGAGCCGGAGCAGCCCGCCCTCGTCGGGGCTGACGGACAGGTCCGCGCCCGGCGCCACCCGCGCGGTCTCGGCGACCAGCTCGTCGAGCAGGGGATCGGCGGGCCGCACCTGCGCCGCCAGGTAGCGGTTGAGCAGGGGGTCGAGGAAGGCCGAGGTGCGCGCCATCGCCTCCAACCGTACCTCCGCCCCGTCGCCGCGCGGCTTCGGTGCGGCGATAATCGGCTGCGACCTCCACCGGGTGACGAGAAACCATGACCGACAGCCCGCCGACCACGCCCGAGCCGGCCCGCCGGCGCGCCGCCGACCTCCGCGCCCAGGTCGAGCACCACAGCCGCCTCTACCACGTCCTCGACCAGCCGGAGATCACCGACGCCGAGTACGACCGCCTGTTCCGCGAGCTGGTCGAGCTGGAGGAGCGCTACCCGGAGCTGCAGACGCCGGACTCCCCCACGCAGCGGGTCGGCGGGGCGCCCTCGGCCGCGTTCGCCAAATGGGTCCACCGCACCCCGATGCTCTCCCTCGCCAACGCCTTCTCCGCCGAGGAGGTGGACGCCTTCCGCAAGCGGGTCCAGCGCATCGTCCCCGGGGTGGACAGCTACGTCTGCGAGCTGAAGATCGACGGCCTCGCCGTCTCCCTGACCTACCGCGACGGGGAGCTGGTCCGCGGCGCCACGCGGGGCGACGGCGTGCAGGGCGAGGACGTCACCGCCAACGTGCGCACCATCCGCTCGGTGCCGATGCGGCTGCACCCCGTGGAGGACGAGATGCCCGCCGAGTTCGAGGTGCGCGGCGAGGTGTACATGCCCAAGCCCAGCTTCGCCGCCCTCAACCAGAGGCTGGAGGAGCAGGGCAAGGCCAACTACGCCAACCCGCGCAACGCCGCGGCGGGGGCGGTCCGCCAGCTCGACCCGTCGGTCACCGCGGGCCGGGGCCTGCAGACGTTCATGTATCACCTGGATCCGCCCGGCCCGGCGCGCTCCCAGACCGAGGCCCTGGACCTGCTCGCCCGGCTGGGCTTCCGCGTCAACCCGCACGCCGGGCTCGTCGTCGGCGACGAGATCACGGCGTACCTGGAGAGGTGGCGGGAGGAGCGCCACCACCTCGACTACGAGACCGACGGCGTCGTCATCAAGGTCAACCCGGTCGCCGACCAGGTGGAGCTGGGCGCGGTCTCGCGCTCGCCCCGCTGGGCCATCGCCTACAAGTTCCCGCCCGAGGAGAGGGAGACGGTGGTCCTCGACATCGGGGTCAACGTGGGCCGCACCGGGACCTGCACACCGGTCGCCTTCCTGGAGCCCGTCCGGGTCGCCGGCAGCGTGGTGCGCCGCTGCACCCTGCACAACGAGGACGAGGTGGCGCGCAAGGACATCCGCGTCGGCGACACCGTGGTGCTGCACAAGGCGGGCGACGTCATCCCCGAGATCGTCCGTGTCGTCCCGGAGAAGCGCCCCGCAGGGGCGGTGCCCTGGGCCTTCCCGCCGGGATGCCCCGACTGTGGCTCCACCCTGGTCCGGCAGGAGGGGGAGGTGGCCCGGCGCTGTCTCAATCCCCTCTGCCCGGCGCAGCGGCGGGAGCGGCTGACCCACTTCGCCGGGCGCTCGGCCCTCAACATCGAGGGGCTGGGCCCCGCCATCGTCGAGGCCCTCATCGAGGCGGGCTACGTCGCGGACGCCGCCGACCTCTTCTCGGTGACCCGCGAGCAGCTGCTGACCCTGGAGGGATTCGCCGAGCGTTCCGCCGACAACCTGCTGCGCAGCATCGCCGCGCGCAGGCGCGTCCCCCTCCACCGTCTCATCAACGCCCTCGGCGTGCCCCAGGTCGGCGAGCACACGGCGGCCGACCTGGCCACCCACTTCGGCTCCCTGGAGCGCCTGACCGAGGCCGGCGAGGACGATCTCACCCAGGTGGCGGGCATCGGCCCGGCGGTCGCCTCCGCCATCGCGACATGGTTCCGCAGTGACGACGCGCGCCTGCTGCTGCGCCGGCTGGCCGGCGCGGGCGTCGTCGCCGAGGGCGTCCCGGCGGGCGAGGGGCCGTGGTCGGGGCAGACCTGGGTGCTCACCGGGTCGCTGGAGGCGATGACCCGCCCCGAGGCCGAGGAGCGCATCCGCCGGCTCGGTGGCAACCCGGGGTCGAGCGTCAGCCGCAAGACGGCCGTCGTCGTGGCCGGCCCCGGCGCCGGCAGCAAGCTGGAGACGGCGCAGCGGCTCGGCGTCCGCGTCATCGACGAGGCGGCCTTCATTGAGGAGCTGGAGACGGCGGAGCGAGGCGTGACCGGGACGGCGCTAGAGTGAGCCGGTGGCCACCACGGTCCGTGCCGCGCGGCTGATCGACAACCCGGACCTGCTCCGCGCGCGGCTCCGCGCCGCCCCGCAGGGGCCGGGCGTCTACGTCATGCGCGACCTGGCGGGCAGGGTCGCCTACGTCGGCAAGGCGGCCGTCCTGCAGAACCGCCTGCGCTCCTACTTCACCGGCATCCCCAGCCTGCCCGAGCGCACCCGCCAGCTGGTGGAGAGGGTCTTCGACTTCGAGGTGATCGCCTGTGCCAGCCCCCGCGAGGCGCTGATCCTGGAGAACACCCTGATCAAGCGCCACCGCCCGCGCTACAACGTTCGTCTCAAGGATGACAAGAACTACCTGTACCTGAAGGTGCCGGCGCCGGGTTCCCCGGGCAGCTTCGCGCCGGGCACGGCGAGGGAGAAGCTGAGGGCACCGCGCGGCGAGGCGGGGCGGCGGGCGACGCTCTTCCCCCGCCCCTACTACACGCGCCGCGTGCAGCGCGACGGAGCGCGCTACTTCGGCCCCTACACCAGCGCCCAGTCGCTGCGCGGCACGGTGCGCGCGCTGCGCACCATCTTCCCCTTCCGCACCTGCAGCGACGAGCTCTTCCGCCGGGGGCGCGTCTGCCTCGACTACCACATCAAGCGCTGCGGCGGCCCCTGCGAGGGGCGCATCGACGAGGCCGCCTACGCCCGGCTGCTGGAGCAGGTGGAGATGTTCATGGAGGGCCGCAGCAAGGTCCTGAGCGACGACATGCGCCGGCAGATGGACATTGCCGCCGCCAAGCTCGACTACGAGCTGGCCGCCCGCTTCCGCGACCGGCTGCGCGCCATCGAGCGCATCGGCGAGCGTCAGGACGTGCTCAGCGGGCGGCGCGGCGACCACGACGCGGTGGCCATCGCCATCGAGGCGGGCCGGGGCATGGCGGCGGTGCTCACCGTCCGCGGCGGCCGCGTCATCGGCATGGAGACGCACGAGGTCGAGGGCATCGGCGACCGCTCCCCGGCCGAGTGCCTGGGCGCCTTCATCCCCCAGCTGTACGGCAGCGCACCCCAGGTGCCCCGCGTCATCCTCACCTCCGATCCGCCCGAGGACGCCGCCGACCTCGTCGACTTCCTCTCCGGCGAGCGCGGCGGCCCGGTGGACCTCCGCACCCCGCAGCGCGGCGAGCTCCGCCGCCTGGTGGAGCGGGCCCGGGAGACGGCGCTGGCCGCCCTGCGCCAGCGCCGCGTCGTCGAGGACTTCGACGCGGAGCGGACCGAGTCGCTGCTCAGCGATCTCGCCGCCCGGCTCGACCTCGACGAGCCGCCGCGGCGCATCGAGTGCTACGACATCAGCAACACCATGGGCACCAACTCGGTGGGCTCCATGGTGGTGTTCGAGGACGGGCGGCCGCGGCCCGACCACTACCGCCACTTCGGCATCAGGACCGTCGAGGGAGCCGACGACTTCGCGTCGATGGGGGAGACGCTGCGGCGGCGCTTCGCCCGCCACCTGCAGGCGAGGGACGAGATGGCCGGGGAGGCGCCCGGCGACATCCCCGTCGACGACCCCGACGGCGCCAACGGGGAGGAGGAGCGGCCCGGCGGCGCGCAGAGAAGCGGGCGCCGGGCCAGCGCCGCCTCCGAGGACAGCTTCGCCGCGCTGCCCGACCTCATTCTCATCGACGGCGGCAAGGGCCAGCTCGGCGCCGCCCACTCCGTTCTCGTCGAGGCGGGCCTGGGTGGCGTCGCCGTCTTCGGGCTTGCCAAGCGCAACGAGGAGCTGTTCCGGCCCCAGTCACCCGACCCGATCATCATCCCCAGGGACACGCCGACGCTGTTCCTCGTCCAGCGGGTCCGCGACGAGGCCCACCGCTTCGCCATCACGCGCCATCGCGCCCGGCGGGCGAAGTCGGCGCTGCGCTCCCGGCTGGACTCGGTGCCCGGCCTGGGGCCGGTGCGCAAGCGGGCCCTGCTGCGCCGCTTCGGGACCGTCGACGCCATCGCCGCGGCGAGTCTGGAGGAGCTGGTGGAGGTCGTGCCCGCCGCCGTCGCCCGCAGCCTCAAGGAGCTGCTGTGAGTGGAGGGCCCCGGCGCCGTCCGCCGGCCTCCCGGCCCGCCGTCCCCCGGCTCCGTACAATCGCGGCGAGATGACCCCGGAGCCCCCCGCATGGATCCTGAGCGGGATGAGCGGCGCCGGCCGGGCCACGGCCCGCGCGGCCCTGGAGCTGGCGGGCGCCGAGGTCACCGACAACCTCGGGTGTGACCTGGTGGCCGGCTGGGCGCGCCTGCCCAGACGGCGCACCGCGGTCGCCCTGGTGGACGCCCGGCAGGGCGAGGCGGTGGCCGGCCTGGTACCGCCCGAGGGGGTCCGGGTCCTCTACCTGACCGCCTCCGACAGGGTGCTGGCCAGGCGGCAGGGGGAGAGCTCGCTGCCCCATCCCTGCGCCGCCGCCGGGGCGCCGCTGGCCGCGATCCGCCGCGAGCGCGACCTCCTCGCCGGGCTGCGCGCCGCCGCCGACACGGTCATTGACACGAGCGACCTCGACCCGGCGGAGTTGCGACGCCGGGTCACCGGCCTGGTGCTGCCCTCGGGCACGGAGGCGGCGCTGCGCCTCACCGTCTCCTCCTTCGGCTTCAAGTTCGGCATCCAGGACGAGGCCGACTGGGTGGTGGACGTCCGCTTCCTGCGCAACCCGTTCTGGGTCCCGGAGCTGCGCCCGCTCACCGGGCTGGACGCCGCCGTGCGGGACCACGTGCTCGGCGACCCCCGGACGAGCGACCTGTCCGGGCGCCTCGCGGAGCTGCTGACCTGGACCCTGGAGCAGTACGCGGGGCACGGCCGCCGCCACCTCCACGTCGCCGTCGGCTGCACCGGGGGCCGCCACCGCTCCGTGGTCGTCGCCGAAGAGCTGGCCGGGCGGCTGCGAGGGGACGGCGTCGAGGTGGAGGTCCGCCACCGGGACGTCCACCGGCCCGACCCGCGCTGACCGGCGGGGCGCTGGACTGAGCCATGCGGGGCCCCACCTTCACCGAGCGCGTCGTCGCCGAGCTTGCGCCGCACACGCCGCCCCTGCGCTGCTGCCGCGCCGCCCTCATCGAGGGCATGCGCCAGGGCGGAGAGGCGGGGGTGGTGGTGACCACCCGGCCGGTCGCCGCGCGCGCGGCGCTCGCCGCCCTGCACGCCGAGGGCATCCCGGCGTCGGTGGAGCGGCTGGCGACGGCGCGGCGGCACCGCTACCGTGTCAGCGCCGAGCCCGGGCCGTCGTCCCCGAACCTGTGCTGCGCCCGGTCCCGGCTCCGCGGCCTGTTCCTCGCCGCCGGCTCGGTGGGGCGGGCGGACGGCCCGCCGCAGATGGAGCTCCTGGTCGCCTCCCAGGCGGCCGCCGGCCGGGCCAGGGCCGACCTGGCACGGCTCGGCGTCGAGGCGGTCGTCGTGGAGCGGCGCGGGCGCCCCCTGGTGGCGGTCCGCTCCGCCAGCGGGGTCGCGGTGGCGCTCAGCTCCATGGGTGCCCACCGCGGGCGCCTCGAGTTCGAGGGGGGAAGGGTCGTCCGCGATCTCCGCGCCGGGGTCAACCGGCGGCTCAACGCCGAGACGGCCAACCTGCGGCGCAGCCTGGTCGCCGCCGTCCTCCAGCTCGAGGCCATCGACCGGCTCCGCGAGGACGCCCTGCGGTGGGAGGCCCTGCCGCCGGCGCTGCGCGAGGCGGCCGGGCTCCGCCGCCGCCGCCCCCGCGCCACCCTGGAGAGCCTGGCCACGGCGGCGGGCTGCAGCCGCTCCGCCATGGCCGGACGCCTGCACCGCCTCGTCGCCGTCGCCGGAGGCGGGGCGGGGGAGGAGCCCCCGGGTCCTGTGGGGAACACCGGTTCTTGACAGACGGCCCTGGCGAGCCCCGCGGCGGGCGCGCGATGATGGGCTGGAACGACGTGGAGGATGGCCCAGTTGGTACCCTCCCCTGGGCTTCCGCCCCTACAACCCTGAGGAGTTTCCATGGCTGTCAAGGTCGGCATCAACGGTTTCGGCAGGATCGGGCGCAACATCGTGCGAGCGGCTCAGCAGCAGGGGATCGACCTCGGCCTCGTCGCCGTCAACGACATCACCACCCCGCAGACGCTGGCGCACCTGCTCAAGTACGACACCATCCTCGGGCACTTCCCCGGGACGGTTGCCGTCGACGGCGACTCGATCGTGATCAACGGGAAGCGCGTCAAGGTCCTCGCCGAGCGCGACCCCGCCAACCTTCCCTGGGGCGAGCTCGGCGTCGACGTGGTCGTCGAGTCGACCGGCAGGTTCACCGACGCCACCAAGGCGAAGGCCCACATCGACGCCGGCGCCAAGAAGGTCATCATCTCGGCCCCGGCCAAGAACGAGGACATCACCATCGTCCTCGGCGTCAACGACAAGGCCTACGACCCGGCCAAGCACCACATCGTCAGCAACGCCTCCTGCACCACCAACTGCCTGGCCCCGGTGGCCAAGGTGCTGAGCGACACCTTCGGCATCGAGACCGGGTTCATGACCACGGTGCACTCCTACACCAACGACCAGGTGATCCTCGACACCCCCCACAGCGACCTGCGCCGGGCGCGGGCGGCGGCGCTGGCGATCATCCCCACCTCCTCCGGTGCCGCCAAGGCGCTGCACCTGGTGCTCCCCGAGCTCAAGGGCAAGCTGACCGGCTTCGCTCTGCGGGTTCCCACCCCCGATGTCTCCCTCGTCGACCTCACCGTGCTGCTGGAGAAGGCGGCGACGGCCGAGGAGATCAACGCGGCCTTCAGCAAGGCGGCGGAGGGCTCGCTCAAGGGCATCCTCGGCGTCAGCGACGAGCCCCTGGTCTCCGCCGACTACCTGCACGAGTCGCGGTCCACGGTCGTCGACCTGCTCTCCACCCTGGTCATCGGGGATCGCCACGCCAAGGTGCTGGCCTGGTACGACAACGAGTGGGGCTACAGCTGCCGCACCGTCGACCTGGTCCAGAAGATCGGCGCCCTGCTGTAGGGCGACCGTGAAGGCAACCATCGACGACATCACGGTATCCGGGAAGCGCGTCCTGGTTCGTGTCGACTTCAACGTCCCCATGAAGGACGGCGTCATCGTCGACGACCGCCGCATCCGGGCTGCGCTGCCCACCCTGAGGACGCTCCGCGAGCGGGGCGCCCGGATCATCGTCGTCACCCACCTGGGCCGCCCCAAGGGCAAGGTCAACCCCGCGCTGACCACCGCCCCCCTGGCGGTGCGGCTCGGCGAGCTGCTGGGGACGACGGTCGAGCAGCTTCCCGCCGTCGTCGGCCCCGAGGTGGAGAGGGCGATCGCCCGTCTCGCCAACGGCGACGTGGCCATGCTGGAGAACGTCCGCTTCGAGCCCGGCGAGGAGGCGAACGACCCGGCCTTCGTCGAGAAGCTCGCCGCTCTGGCGGACGTCTACGTCAACGACGCCTTCGGCACGGCCCACCGGGCCCACGCCTCGACGGAGGGCATCGCCCACCACCTCTCGGCCGTGTCCGGGTACCTCATGGCGCGCGAGCTCGAGGTCCTCGGCGGGGTCCTGGAGGACCCCCGCAGGCCGCTGGTGGCCATCATCGGCGGGGCCAAGATCTCCACCAAGATCGGCGTCGTCGAGAACCTGCTGAAGCGGGTGGACACCCTCTGGATCGGCGGTGCCATGGCCTGCACCTTCTACCGCGCCCTCGGCATGGGGACCGGCACGTCCCTGGTCGAGGAGGAGTGGATCGAGACGGCCAGGGAGCTGCTGGCCAAGGCCGGCGCCTCCGGCAGGGAGATCAAGCTGCCCGTCGACTGCGTGGTCGTCGCCGAGGCGGTCGCCGGGGCCGCGGCCGAGACGGTGGCCTGGACCGCCATCCCCGACGACAAGATGGTGGTCGACGCCGGTCCCGAGACCTGCCGCCTCATCGCCCAGGCCTGCCAGGGGGCGGGCACGGTGGTGTGGAACGGGCCGCTCGGCATCTACGAGATCGCCGACTTCGCCCGCGGCACGCGCGCCGTGGCCGAGGCCCTGGGCAGGTCGTCGGCGACCAGCGTGGTGGGGGGAGGGGACCTCGCCGCCGCCCTCGACGCCGCCGGGGTCACCGAGAGCATCACCCACGTCTCCACGGGTGGCGGCGCGACGCTCGAGTTCCTGGAGGGCAGGGAGCTGCCCGGCGTCGCCGCCCTCGAAGAGAAGGTGCGTCTGTGAGCGCCCCGCATCCGAGCCCACTGGTGGCGGGCAACTGGAAGATGAACACCACCGTGGACGAGGGCGTGGCCCTGGCCCGGGCGCTGCGCGCCGAGCTGGAGCAGGCGCTGGTGGAGGTGGCCGTGCTGCCCCCCTTCACCCACCTCGTGCCGGTGCGGGAGGCGCTGCGCGGCAGCCGCATCCGTCTCGGCGCCCAGGACTGCTACGCGGAGGACCGCGGCGCCTTCACCGGCGAGGTCTCGCCGGCGATGCTGGCCGGCCTCTGCGACGACGTGCTCCTCGGCCACTCCGAGCGCCGCCACATCATGGGCGAGAGCGACGATCTGATCGCCCGCAAGCTGCGGGCTGCCCGCCAGCACCGGCTGCGCATCACCCTCGCCGTCGGCGAGACCGAGGACGAGCGCGAGGCCGGCACCACCATGGCGGTCGTCGACCGGCATCTGCGCAGCGCCCTGGAGGGCATCGAGGACCCGGGCGACGGCGAGTTCGTCATCGCCTACGAACCGGTCTGGGCCATCGGCACGGGCCGGACGGCGACGCCCGACCAGGCGGAGGAGGTCTGCGCCCACATCGCCAGCCGGCTCGACGAGCTCCTCGGCGAGGCCGCCAGCAGCGTGCCCATCCTCTACGGCGGCAGCGTGACCGCCGCCAACGCGGCGGAGCTGTTCGCCCAGCCCCACATCGACGGTGCCCTGGTGGGCGGTGCCAGCCTCCGGGTGGACGCCTTCAGTGTCATCGTCCGGGCCGCCGAGGCCCGTCTCCAGAGGTGACCGGCCAGACGCGGCCCTTCGTCCTCGTCATCATCGACGGCTGGGGGTACAACCCCGACGCCTTCGGCAACGCCATCCTGGCGGCGCGGACCCCCCACTTCGACCGGATGTGGGAGAGCTGCCCCCGCACGCTGGTGGCGGCGAGCGGCGAGGCGGTGGGCGTGCCCGAGGGCCAGCAGGGCAACTCCGAGGTGGGCCATCTCACCATCGGCGCCGGCCGCGTCATCTTCCAGCCATTGACCCGCATCGGCCGGGCCATCCGCGACGGCAGCTTCTACGAGAACCCGGCCCTCATCAGCGCGGTCGACACGGCGATCCAGCGCGGACGCGCGCTGCACCTGCTCGGCCTCGTCTCGCCGGGCGGTGTGCACAGCCACCAGGAGCACGCCGTGGCGATCTGCGAGCTGGCGCGGCGCCGCGGTCTCGACCGGGTCTACGTGCACGCCTTCACCGACGGTCGCGACGAGCTGCCCACCAGCGGCGCCGCCTTCATGGCGGAGTTCGTCGAGGCGCTGGCCAGGGTCGGCGTGGGCCGGGTCGTCTCGGTGGCCGGCCGCTACTACGCGATGGACCGCGACAAGCGCTGGGAGCGCATCGCCCGCGCCTACGAGGTCGTCGCCGGCAGCAGCGACGCCCGTGCCGCCGACCCCGTCGCCTACATCCAGGCGGAGTACGGGCAGGGCGTCAACGACGAGTTCCTTCCCCCGGTGAGCATCTGCGCCGCCGGCGAGGAGCCGGTGCGGATCGCCGATTCCGACTCGGTGATCTTCTTCAACTTCCGCCCGGACCGGGCCCGCCAGCTCACCCAGGCGCTCATCACGCCCGACTTCCCCCAGTTCGAGCGGAGCCGCGTTCCTCGCGATCTCCTCTACGTCACCATGACGGAGTACGAGAGAGACCTCCCCGTCGCCATCGCCTTCCCCCGCGACGACGTGCGCAACACCCTGGCCGAGGTGGTCAGCCGCAGCGGGGCGCGCCAGTTCCACGTCGCCGAGACCGAGAAGTACGCCCACGTCACCTACTTCATCAACGGCGGCCGCGAGCAGCCCTTCCCCGGCGAGGAGCGGCAGCTGGTGCCGTCGCAGAAGGCGGCCACCTACGACCTCGTCCCCGAGATGAGCGCCCGCGCGGTCACCGACGTCGTCGTGGAGCGCATCGAGATGGGCGTCGACTCGCTCATCGTCGTCAACTACGCCAACCCGGACATGGTCGGCCACACCGGGGTCTTCCCGGCCACCGTGACGGCCTGCGAGACCGTGGACGGCTGCCTCGGCCGCGTGGTCGCGGCGGCGCAGGCCAGGGGAGGCACCGTGCTCATCACCGCCGACCACGGCAACGCCGAGTTGAAGATCGACGCGCAGACGCAGAAGCCCCTCACCGCCCACACGCTGAACCCGGTGCCGGTCGTCATCACCGGTTCGCAGGCCCGCTCGCTGCGGGAGGGCGGCGGTCTCAGCGACGTCGCCCCGACGGTGCTGGAGATCATGGGCCTGGACAAGCCCGAGGAGATGACGGGGACCAGCCTCATCTCGCGGTGAGCGGAGAGGTCGTGGCGCGGCGCCTCCGGGCGCAGCGGCTCGCCGGCAATCCGCTCCCCGGGGCCGCCGAGGTGGTGGGCTGGATGGGCGCGGTGCAGGCCCAGGACTACGGCGCGGCGAAGTGGGCGCTGGCGCAGCGGGCCGGCGGCGTCACCGACGACCTGGTGGACCGCCTCGTCGACGAGGGCGCCATCCTGCGCACCCACGTCATGCGCTCGACCTGGCACTTCGTCCTTCCCGCGGACGTCCGCTGGATGGTCGGCCTGACCCGTGCCGGGAGAGGGCGGTCGTCTGCGAGCCGCTTCCGCGAGCTCGAGCTCGACGAGCCGACCGTGGAGCGCGCCTCCCTGGTCTTCCGGGCCGCGCTCACCGGCGGGCGGCATCTCACCCGCCCCGAGCTCGGGGTGGCGCTGGAGGCCGCCGGCATCTCCGCACGGGGTCAGCGGCTGCCCCACCTGCTGATCTGCGCCGAGACGGACGCGGTGATCGTCAGCGGCCCGCGCCGCGGCCGGGAGTTCACCTACGCCCTGCTGGACGAGCGGGTCCCCGCCGGACCCGAGCTGGAGCGTCCCGCCGCGCTGGCCGAGCTGGCGAGGCGGTACTTCCGCAGCCACGGCCCGGCCCGGGTGCGGGACTTCGCCTGGTGGTCCGGGCTCGCCGCGGCCGACGCGCGCGCCGCCGTGGAGCGGGCGGGGATCCCCGGGCGCACGCCGGCGGACGGTGGCGACCCCTGGCTCGACGCCGAATGGGAGCCCGTGAGGGCGCGCCGGAGGCCACCGCTCGCCCATCTGCTGCCCAACTTCGACGAGTACACCGTCGCCTACCGGGATCGGGAGGCGCTGGTCCATCCCGAGCACCCCCTGGAGCCGGGCCTCCTCTCCTTCGGCAGCGTCCTCGCCAACGTCGTCACCGTGGACGGCCTGGTCCGCGGTGCCTGGCGCCGGGCCCGCGCCCGCCGCGCGGTCCAGGTCGACGTCCGCCCCTTCGGCTGGCTGGAGGCCCCCGAGGCCGCCGCCGTGGCGGAGGCCGGTCGCCGCCTCGGCGTCTTCCTCGGCTGTCCGGTGGAGATGGAGGGTCTCTGAGCCGGCAGAAGGGCGGGAGGCGGCCGCGGCCGGCCGGGAGCTGGTCCCGCAGCAGTCCCCGCAGGCGTCCGTCCGTCCCTATGCGTCAGAGTGGATGCCAGCGCGTCACCCCAACTGGCGCAGGAGGACCGGCCATCAGCATCTTCAGCGACGAGGAGATCACCTTCATGGCGAGCCAGCGGCTCGGCCGCCTTGCCACCGTTGGCGCCGACGGCCAGCCACACGTCGTGCCGGTGGCCTTCCGCTACAACCCCGACACCGGGACCATCGACATCGGCGGCCACGGCGGCTTTGCCACCCGCAAGAAGTGGCGGGACGTCCAGGCGACGGGACGCGCGTCGATCGTCATCGACGAGGTCGTCGCGCCCTGGACGCCGCACGCCATCGAGATCCGGGGCACGGCGGAGACGCTGGATCGGGGCGGGGAGAGCGTTCAGCCCAGCTTCGACCCCGAGCTGATCAGGATCACGCCACGCCGCATCGTCACCTGGGGGATCCCCGGCAACCCGAACGCGGGTGGGCGCGACGCCGGCTGAACGGGGCTGATCCTCCGGCGGGGTCAGCCCGCTGTCCGTGACCGGCCGCCGTCAGCAGTGCACCGTGGCGGTGAGGGTGGTGGGGGAGTAGGCACCGGGGCCGCCGGCGGCCGCGTCGATGTAGTCGGAGGACGGCATGCCAACGTTGGTCTTCCACACCAGGGTGATGCTGTAGCTGGTGGCGATGGAGATGGGGATCACCGCCTCGACGTAGGCGGCGTTGGGCGAGAAGGTCCCGGCGAAGCCCCCCGACTCCTTCCAGGCCGCGATGGAGGGGCTTCCCCCGGCGGGCGTGACCTGGATGCCGATGTCCTGGTTGAAGCCCGCGGCATCGGTCCACAGGTCGACGTTGCCACCGACCTCCGCCTCGCATCCGGTTGCCCGGTTCACGGTCAGCGTCAGATGCGTGGCGTCGAGCACCTGCCAGGTGCTGCCGTTGCTGCCGTCCGTCATGCTGTACTGCTCGGCGCTGGAGGCGACGGCCGCCTCGCCGCCGCTGGCCGGGTACTGCAGCGCTACCAGCCGGGTGGGCGAGTAGGGGCCGGACCCCGCCCCGATCATGATCGTGTCGGTGCCGGGCATGGGCTTGTTGGCCTTCCACACCAGCGCCACCGAGTAGGTCCCGGCGCTCATCGGTACGACCGTCTGGGCGAAGGCGGCGTTGGGCGAGAAGGTCCCGGCGAAGCCCCCCGACTCCTTCCACATGATCACGTCCGCACTCGGGCAGCTGCCGGTTGGCAGGGTCGCCCCCGCAGCCAGGCAGATGCCGACGTCCTGGTTGAAGCCCGCGTCCTCGGTCCACAGATCGGCGTTGGCACTGAGCACCGTGTCGACGCCGCTCGCCGGGGTGAGAGTCAGCGCCAGGTTGGTGGTGTCGACGTACTTCCACGTCGAACCGTCGCTGCCGTTCATCGCGTACTGCAGCGTGCTCGACGCGCCGCTCACCGCATCGCTGGCGTCGGGCAGTGTCACCGTCAGCCGCACCGGGGAGAAGCTGGGACCGCCGCCCGCGCCGGCGGCGATGGTGTCGCCGGCGGGCATGAGCTTGTTGGTCTTCCAGACGACGAAGGCCGTCTCGGTCGTCCCCGCGGTGACCGTCGCCGTCGCCTGGACGTACGCGGCGTTGGGCGAGTAGGTGCCGGCGAAGCCGCCCGACTCCTTCCAGGCCAGCAGGTCGCCCGAGGGACAGCTGGTCGGCACCAGCGCCCCGGCCACCAGGCAGATGCCGATGTCCTGGTTGAATCCCGCGTTCTCGGTCCACAGATCGGCGTTGGCGCTGAACAGAGCGGTGCCCGTGGTGGCGGGCCTGAAGGTGTCGGCGAGCAGGCTGGCGTCCATCGGCTGCCAGGTGCTGCCGTCGCTGCCGTGGAGGAAGTACTGCTGCGTGCTCGGCACATCCTGGAGACTGGCCGAATTCACTCCGGTGACCACGTTGCCGTCGTCGTCCACGGCGACACAGAGGCCGCTGCTGGGACAGGACACGCCGAACAGTTCATTGGAGCCGTCCACGCTGGTCACCGTCCAGGCGCCGGTGGGGTTGGTCGAGGTGACCGAGTTGCCGTACTCGTCCACGGCGACGCAGAGGCCGCTGCTGGGACAGGAGACTCTGGAGAGCGCATCGGTCCCGTCCACGTCGGTGACCGTCCAGGCGGCGGCCCCCCCGGTGGGGTTGGTCGAGGTCACCACGTCGCCACTCCCGTCCACGGCGACGCAGAGGCTGGTGCTGGGACAGGACACGCCATGCAGGTACTTGGAGCCGTCCGCGTCGGCCACCGTCCAGGCCGACGCCCCCCCGGTGGGGTTGGCGGAGGTGACCACATTGCCCATGTTGTCCACGGCGACGCAGACGCCACTGCCGGGACAGGACACACCGTCCAGCAGATTGGAGCTGTCCACGTCGGTCACCGTCCAGGCCGCGGCCCCCCCGGTGGGGTTGGTGGAGGTGACCACGTCGCCCACGTCGTCTACGGCGACGCAGAGGCCGCTGCTGGGGCAGGACACTCCGTACAGGACGTACCCTTCCACATGGGTCACGGTCCAGGCCGACACGCCCCCGGCGGGGCTGGTGGAGGTGACCACATTGCCGGCAGCGTCCACGGCGACGCAGAGGCCGCTGCTGGGACAGGACACGCCCTGCAGCTGGTTGAGGCCGTCGACGCGGGTCACCGTCCAGCTCGCCGTCCCGCCGGTGGGGTTGGTGGAGGTCACCACGTCGCCCTCGCTGTCCACGGCGACGCAGAGGCCGCTGCTGGGACACGACACGCCGTCCAGCCAGTACGAGCCGCCGATGTGGCTGAGCGTCCAGGACGGCGTCGCCGCGGCGGGGTTGGTGGAGATCACCACGTTGCCACTCCCGTCCACGGCGACGCAGAGGCCGCTGCTGGGACACGACACGCCGTACAGCCAGTTGGTGCCGTCCTCGTCGGTCAGCGTCCAGGTGGGCGGGGTCGCGGTGGGGTTGGTGGAGGTGACCACCTCGCCGCCGTTGTCCACGGCGACGCAGAGACCGCTGAGACAGGAGACGCCGCGCAGGTCGTAGAAGGTGTCCACATGGGTCACCGTCCAGGTCGATCCCGTGGGCGTGCCGGAGGTCACCACATCGCCCTGGTTGTCCGAGGCGACGCAGTAGATGACGCTGAAGGGGCCGGTGGGGAAGCAGGACACGCCGAGCAGCGCCTTGGAGCCGTCCACGTCGGTCACCTTCCAGGCTGACGCTCCCCCGGTGGGGTTGGTGGAGGTGACCGTGTTGCCCGCGCCGTCCACGGCGACGCAGAGTGTGCTGGCGGGACAGGACACCGCGGACAGCGCGTTGGTGCCGTCCACGTCGGTCACCGTCCAGGCCGCGGCCCCTCCCGTGGGGTTGGTGGAGATGGCTACGTCGCCCGCGTTGTCCACGGCGACACAGAGGCCACTGCTGGGACAGGACACGCCGCGAAGAGAGTCGGTGCCGTCCACGTGGGTCGCCGTCCAGGCCGACGCCCCTCCGGTGGGGTTGGTGGAGGTGACCACGTTGCCCGCGTTGTCCACGGCGACGCAGAGGCCGCTGCTGGGACAGGACGCGCCATCCAGCGAATTGGAACCGTCCCCGTCGGTCACCGTCCAGTCCGCCGCCCCCCCGGTGGGATCGGTGGAGGTGACCACGTCGCCGGCCGAGCCCACGGCAACGCAGAGGCCGGTGCCCGGGCAGGAGACCCCGAGCATGGTGGGGGAACTGTCCACGCTCACCGGAGCCGCCCACGTCAGCGGAGGGGCGGCTGCCAGCGCCACCGGACTGACGACGGCCGCCCCACCCAGCAGGAGGGCACCGCCGAACACTCCGATCAGGCAGCGCACCATGCGGCGCTGATGCCGGGGATCGCCGCGGGGCGAGCCCATCCCCCGACGATGCCCCCCCGCCGGTCGACCAGCCGGGGTATCCCCATCGGGCCTGGCGAGCCACTCGTTATGCGCTGGATGCCACACGCCGCTCATGAGTACCGCCCCCACGGATTCGCGCCTGAACGATCCTGCGGGGATCGTGCGCCACCCAGCTTCCTGCATTCCAGGGCCAAATGACCCTATGCCCACCCCGTTTCCAGCCTGGTCGCGCGCTCCTCTGGGTGGGCCGGGAGTCCGCCGGCGCGCCGGGCTGCCCGGGGCGCTGTGAGCGGGGTCAGCGCCCCGGGCCGCCGATCACCGAACCGAGAAGCCCCCGTTCGGCGGCTATACTCGCCAGCGAGTCAACCCGGAGGCACTCTTGCGTGCGAACCATTCTCCTCGCGGTCCAGGTCGTGGTCGCGATTCTCGTGATGCTTGGCATCTTGCTCCAGACGCCGAAGTCGAGCGGGCTGGGCGGCACCATCGGCGGTGGTGGAGACCCTGGCGGCGGCTACCGGCGACGTCGCGGCCTGGAGGCGGGCCTGCTGCGCCTGAGCGCGGTGTTCATCGGCCTGTTCGTGATCGTGTCCGCCCTGAATCTCTGGGCCGGCAGCCACTGATCCACCGGCCGGCTCGCCGGCTGGAGATCATCGTCGCCCTGGTCCTCGCCGGCATTGCCGTGGCGGCGACGCTGGCCGCCGTCAGCGCACGGCTCATCGGTGACCTCACCCAGCCGGTCGTGAACTACCGGGTCGCCCTGGTCGCCGACCGGCTGCCCCTCTCCCTCGATCCCCTGGTCGACGCCACCGACCCGGCGGTCGCCGCCATGTCCCCGCTCCTTTACCGCAGCCTCCTGCGCCTCGACGCCAGCGCCTCTCCCGTCCCCGACCTCGCCGCCGGGATGACCACCAGCCTCGACGGGCTCACCTACCGGCTGACGCTGCGCTCCGGGCTCCACTGGTCGGACGGCACCGCCCTGACCCTGCAGGACGTGCTGGCCACCATCGACTGGGTGCAGTCCCACGGCTTCCCCGGCACCTCGCTGGCGAGTGCCTGGAACGGGGTGGACGCGACGGTGTCGGGCGCCACCCTGACCCTGTCCCTGGCCACGCCCCGGGCGTCGTTCCCGGTGACGATGAGCCAGCTTCCCATCCTGCCACTGGGGACCATGACGCACGCCGCCGTCGCCCGACTCGCGTCGGAGTCGGGGACCCCCCTTGCCACCTCCGGCCCCTACGAGGTGGCCGGGACGAACTCGAGCGCCATCACCCTGGTCAGCAATCCCTACGCGGACGCGAGGCCCCGCATGGGTCGCGTCGCGGTGCTGCCGATGGGGAGCTTCGCCGCCGCCGCCGCCGCCTTCGCCGCGGGGTCGGTCGACGCGGTGCTGGCCACCACCCCCGCCGAACGGGCCCAGCTCCTGCGCCGGTCGGGCTCGGTGGCGGAGGACGTCACCACCTTCGGTTTCGTCGACCTCATCTTCAACGAGCGCGTCCAGGGGCTGTCCGACCCGGTGGTCCGGTCGGCCGTGAACGAGGCCATCGACCGCACCCAGATCATCAGCGGGCCCCTGGAGGGCCTGGGGGTCCCGCAGTACGGCCCGATCCCGGCCGGCATCCTCTGGCTGGGCAAGGCGACGGCCAGCGCCCTCCCCAACCCCCAGGCGGCGGGTGCCGCCCTCACCGCGGACGGCTGGGCGGTCGGCGCCAACGGCGACCGGAGTCGCAACGGCGTCGCCCTCAGCTTCACCCTCAGCGTCCCCGACGCGGCGCCCCTGCCGCAGGTGGCGACCGGGGTGGCCTCCCAGCTCGACGCCCTCGGCATCGCCACCACCGTGGCGATCGTGCCCAGCGGCCAGTTCCTGAGCGGTGTGCTCCTCTCCGCCGCGTTCCAGCTCGCCCTCGCCGGCTGGGACAACGGCGCCGACCCCGACGTCAGCAGCTACTGGCTGTCCACGGCGACACCGCCCGCCGGTTTCAACGTGTCGGGCGGACCGGTCGACGCCTTCCTCGATCAGGACCTGACGGCCCTGGCCACGGCCGGCTCCGTGTCGCAGAGCACCGCCGCCGCCGTCCGCGTGGCCGCCGACCTGGCCGCGGACGTCCCCGCCGTCTTCCTCTATGCCCCGCAGGAGAGCCTCGTCGTCAGCCGGACGCTCGCCAGGGCGGTGGTCACCGAGGTGGGCAGCCCCTTCGGCGACGCCGCCGCCTGGTAGCGGCGAGGGGCGCACGGGGGAGCCGGCCCGGGGCCGGCCGGGGGGCGTCGATCCGGCCGTGACCCGGCCAGGGGCTGATACGATCGGAGCCCCAATCGTGCCGGGGTGGTGGAACTGGTAGACACGCAGCGTTCAGGGCGCTGTGAGCGTACGCTCGTAAGGGTTCGATTCCCTTTCCCGGCACCAGATTCGAGTACAGGATGGGTCTCGCTCCGGCGGCTTGACCCCTGCGCTGTCCCTACGGGGTGCTTGCAGCCTCCGCCGTACCCCCGCCGAGGCGTCCGTCGAGCAACTCGTGCCGCCTCCCGGCGCATCGCCGCTGACGGCGCCCAGGCTGTGGGGGAGGCTCCGCGGCGCTCCGCCGTGTTTCGAGTGGCCTCACCGTGCACGGGAAGCGGGTGAGCAACGGCCGTGTCGGGGTCCGGCTTCGGCAGGGCCGCGACGGGCTCTGGTATCTCACGGTCCGCCGCGCTGGGCGTCTGGAAGGTCAGTGACCCGCCCGCGGCGGACCCAGAACGGCTGATGGCGCTCGTCCCAGACCAGACTGCTGCGATCGCGCCAGCGCCACTCTCGAGGAGTGGGGTAGGGCGCTCTGTCCGTCACGCGCCACGTCACGCCGCTGGAGGTGCCGGCGAGGTCGTGGGCGGTCGCCGGCGGAGCGCTCGCCGGGCCGCGGTCAGCGTCCGGGATGAGTGACTCGGCCGGTTACGAAGTTGGAGGCGGCGGATCGAGCAGCCAGGCGGCGACCGACACCGGAACGGCCCAGACATCCCCTTCAAGATCAAGGACGCTGCGGGTGAGGATCACTCCCCGGTCTGTGAGAGCCCGCAGAGTCCGAGTCCCGCGCTTCCAGCCGGAATCAACGTACTTGCTCTCGAAAGCCACGTTCCTCATCCAGGGGCCGGTGAAGTCGACCTCCTTGCTGCTCGTACGAGCGTACATGACGGACGCGAACTGAGAGTAGGAGCCTGGCTGCAGGTGCTCCCTCTGTCTCAGGAGTGTCAAGCCAAACTGCTGCTCAGATAAGGCAGATGAGTCTGGGCATGGGATGTTATCCGGATCGCGCTGACAAGCAAGTCGCGCGAGGAGAGGGTCTGTGAAGTAGCACTTCGGGTGGGTCCCCAACGGCGCCCCATGGTCTGGATAACCTCGAGGCGACATCGGGTAGCATGGCCAGCACGTGAAAGCGGCGATGAGGTCTTCAAGGCGTTCGCGAGATGTGCTGCCCGTGGTACCGAGTTGCGCGCCGAGCGATGCCAGATTAGTGGACTGGGTCAGCGAGCCTGCTAAGAGCGCGAGCAGGAGCTGAGCCTTCGCAGGGGTGAAATCGCGAGCTCGGCGAAGCGCTTCTCCGCTGATGACCTCCCAGAGGGCATTGGTGAAATCAGGCTGGACGTCTGAGGTTCGCAGGAAGTCGCTCACAGCGCGGGGATACCCTCCGACGCTGAGATACGCTTCCCAATACAGGATGAGGTCGCCCAGCCACGGCACTACTTGTCCGATCGCCTCGCGGCAAGTCGGTTCACGGAACTCCCAGGCATTCACCCGGAGCTTCTCGTCTGGTGCTTGGCGGAAGCGGGCCGTGGCTTGCCAGAACTGCCGGAATCCCATCGGGAGGAGTAGTCGCTCACTGTTGGAAGCTGGTCCGCGGCGACCTGCGAGGGACTTGACCGCCTCGTCCAGACCGCGCATCGAGGAGCCCGTGAGTACGACGCAGTCCTGCTGAAAGCCTGGATCGTTGTCGCGGAGCCACTTGACGGTCGTCCACCATCTGCCGCTGGTTGCGGTGATTTCGTCCAGAAACCAGTAGCGGGGCTCAGCCTCACTCGCCGTGGCGACGGTGCGAGCCGCGGCGACCAGTTTGCTCAGGTCCTCCCCATTCAGCTCGTCACACGGGAAGTGGATGATGCGGCGGGGGGAGACGCCGCCCTCCAGCAGGCCGAGGATGGCTCGTTTCAGTTCGACCGACTTCCCGACGCGGCGCGGTCCGCGCAGGATGTAGAGGCCACCGAGTTCGAGGTTCTCCAGGGGCTTTGGCTCGTAGGAAAGCCGGGCGTCCTGGACGGCTCGGAGATCTGGATCCTGGTATTGCCAGCCGCTGGGATCGCGCCACCAGGGGCAGACCGTCCCGAGGCGGGCTAGGAGTTGGCTCGTATTCACACCACAATGCTAGGCCATTTCGAGAGGTGTGTCACCAGTTGAATGGCCATTTTACGCAACTGATCGCCGAAAAGGGCGCATAAAAGTGGATCACGCCTGCGATTGACGCCCGGAGAACTTGGTCTCCGTCTTGGAGGCCGCAGGTTATCTGGCCCGGCGCTCGGTCATGCCTCAGCCGGCCGCTCGACAGCAGCCCCGTGATTGTGGTACATTGGTACCATGATCACAGTGGAGCGTGTCCAGACCGGCGTCCGGATGGAGCGCCGACTGCTCAAGGTCCTGAAGGGGCTGGCCGAGTATCTCGACCTGTCGCTGGGCGACCTGCTCGAGGGCATTGTGTTGCATGCCTTCGAGCGGAAGGTCCCCTTCGATGACTCCAAGCTGGTGGTCATCAACCGGCTCAAGGAGGTGTACGGACTGGACCTCACCGCGGCCGACAGCCACCATCTGACCAGCCCCGACGAGGAGGCGACCAAGTGACCCCGTGTGAGCACGTGAGCCTGACCAGGAGCATCCCGGTGGCGCTGCCCCCAGATGAGGCCTTCCCGCTCTTCACCGCGACGGGCGAGCGCTCGTGGGTGGACGGCTGGGACCCGCAGTTCCCGAGCCCGCCCGGCGACGAGACAGCGCCAGGCACCGTCTTCACCACCGCCCATGGCGAGCACGGGACGACCTGGATGGTGGTGCGCCGTGAGGGCCGCCGCCTGCTCAGCTACGTGGCGACGAGCCACGGCGAGCGAGCCTCGCTCATCACAGTCAGCTTGGAGCCGTCGGCCGCGGGAACCACGGTCACCGTCACCCACGAACTGACCGCTCTGGTGCCCGAGGCGAATGCCGGAATCGTCGCCTTCGCGGCAGCCTACGGCGAGTACCTCGAGGGGTGGCGGGATCGGATCGCACGCCGCGGGGTCCCGGCCCTCTCCTAGATGCACCGGCTGGTCGGAGCCCGCCACGCCGCGCGCCCCGGCGAGCCTAGGATCATCATCGTGCTCGCCTGGATGGACCTGGAGATGACGGGGCTCGACCCCGCGAGCCACGTCATCGTCGAGATCGCGACGCTGATCACCGATGATGATCTCTCCGTTGTGGCGGAGGGCCCGGACATCGTCGTGCACGCGGATGGCGACCGGCTTCGCGACATGGACGACACCGTCCGCGCCATGCACACAGCCTCCGGTCTCCTCGCCGCCGTCGAGGCCTCGCCCATCTCCCTGGCGGAGGCGGGACGGCAGACCCTGGACTTCCTCCGCGCGCACATCCTCGAGCCGCGCACCGTCCCCCTCTGCGGCAACTCCATCGGGACCGACCGCCGCTTCCTGGCGGTCCAGCTCCCGGACGTCGAGGAGTTCCTCCACTACCGGTCGATCGACGTGTCGAGCCTCAAGGAGCTCTGCCGCCGCTGGTACCCCGAGCTGCTGGCGAGGGCACCGGCGAAGGCGGGGTCGCACCGGGCGCTCGACGACATCCGCGAGTCGATCGCCGAGCTCGCCTACTACCGATCGACCATCTTCGCCCCCCGGACGGCCCCGTGATGTCGGGCGATGCGCCTGGCGAGGTGCCAGCCGAGACCGCCGCGAGTCGCATGGTCCGCATCGCCGTCGCCCAGTACGAGCCCCGGATCGGCGACCTGGCCGGCAACCGCGCCCGCGCCGTGGCCTGGGTCGGACAGGCGGCGGGGGAGGGGGCCCAGCTCGTCGTCCTCCCCGAGCTGGCGTCCTCCGGGTACGTCGTGGCCACCGAGGAGGAAGCCGGGCGTCTCGCCGAGGACGCCGACTCCGGGGAGACGGTCACCGCCCTGGTCGACGTCTGCCGCCGTCGCCGTGTCCACGTCGTGGCCGGCCTGGCCGAGGCCGGCACCGGCTGCCGCCACAACAGCGCCGTCGTCCTCGGTCCCGCCGGCCGGCTGGCGACCTACAGGAAGCTCCACCTCTTCTACGACGAGAAGACCTGGTTCCGTCCGGGCATGGACCTGGTGGTCGTCGACCTGCCCTTCGCCAGGGTCGGCGTCGCGATCTGCTACGACCTCTGGTTCCCGGAGGTCGCGCGTGCCCTGGCGCTGCGCGGGGCCGAGGTGATCGCCGTCCCCACCAACTGGGTGGCCTCCTTCCGGTCGCGCCTGCACGACGAGCGCGGCTACTGCCAGGGCGACGTCATGGCCATGGCCGCCGCCGCCGCCAACGGGACCGCCGTGGCCTGCGCCGATCGGATCGGGGTGGAGCGGGGGGTGAGCTTCCTCGGTGCCTCGATCATCGTGGCACCCGACGGCTGGCCCGCCGCGGGTCCCGCGAGTCCCGACCAGGAGGAACTGCTCGTCGCCGACGTGGATCTTGTCGGCGTCGAGCGGGCGCGTCGGCGGACCCCGCGCAACCACCTTCTCGACGACCGGCGACCGGAGGTGTACGGGGGCGACCCCGGGCCCTGACCGGCACGTCCCGGGGCGCCGGCCCAGCGCGGCGGAAGCTCGGTGAGGCGGGGTCAGCCCTGCGACAGATGATCGACACGGCGGAGCATGGTGGCCCGCAGGCGAGCCTCGACCCTGTCGTCCAGTCCGATCTCGTGCAGCCTCGACGCGGCCGTTGCCACCGCCCCGCAGACACGGTCGAGCCGGCTTGCCGCGGAACGCTCCGGCAGTCCCACCGCGGCGGCGAAGCCCAGCAGGTGACGCCGTCCGAGGCTGCTGTCCTTGCCCTCGATCGGGAGTGCCAGCCGGTCGCCGGGAATGTACGGGAGGGTCGAGAGCATGTCGTACGTCGGTGTCAGCCGCAGCCTGCCGTCGGCGTCCTCACCCACGCTGAGGTTCTTGGCGTGCAGGTCGCCGTTTCCGATCAGGTAGCTGAGCGCCATGAGGGCGAAGGCCTGCCGCGTGTCGACCAGCGGATACGCGGAGGCCGTGGCCACCGCCGTCACCGCCCCTCGCGCGGTGAAGCGGTACTTGTCGGCGGGGTAGCGGCCGGCCAGCTGGCACACGTCCTCCTGGGCCAGGCGGATCAGCCGCCCCTCCTGGACGGCCCGGTCGAACCGCCGCACCAGCAGACCGGGACGGTTCCTCCGGTCACCGACCACCTCGAACTCCGGCACGGGGAGTCCGGCGTCGCGGGCCACGGCGAGGAAGAAGGCCTCGTTGCGCACGAGGTGTGGGTAGTCGGCAGGCTCGAGCTTGAGAAGGAATCGCCCATCACCCGCGGGGAATGAGATGACCTGCGCGGACACTTTGATCTGCACCCCGGGGATGGCGGACATCTCGACGCTCGCGCCGGAGACGGCCGTCGACGCGGCGGAGAGAGCGTCGAAGTCCTGTTGGTCCCATCTGCCGACGCGGGCGAGGGGCGCCGGTTCGCCGGGGACCTGCCCCTCGGGGACGACGCGGACATCGCCGATCGTGTCGGCGCCGACCGCGAGCAGGAGGCTGAGCTCGTCGTCCGCCGACGTCTTCAGCCTCCGCACCAGCGCGGTCAGGCGGGCACCTTCGGGAAGCAGCCCGGCGAAGAACGGGGGCACGGCGCCGGCGGGGGCGACCACCGGGTCTGCGGTGAGGGGCAGCGTCGTCGCCACCGCGGGTCCACCGGTGGCGAGGTACTCGGCGTGGTAGACGAAGGCGACCTGGCCGCCGCGCCGCGTCAGCCGGCCGGCCAGACGGTCCTTCTTGTGGACGTCGGCCGTGTCGACCGACCTCGGGTCAATCACCGGCGGTGATCTCGCCGTGGCCGGGTGTGAGGGTGAGCCCGAGCCCGAGGACGGTCAGGATGCGACGCAGCGTTCCCAACCCGACGCCGTCCGACCCGCGTTCGACGGCGATCACGGTCCGCTCGGCCACGCCCGCCAGATCGGCGAGCTCGCGCTGGGTCAGCCCCAGGCGTTTGCGCTGCGCCCTGAGCTGGGCAGCCCACCTCGGAGTGACGTCACCCGAGTGCAGTTTGTCACGGCTGGCGGGCCGCCCGTGCCGTTCCGTCGGCTGATTCTGCATGATCAAGCAGTTTGGTCGGCCCCGGACGGCATGTCAACCGGCGATTCGGCATATTCTGCATTCTCGTGACGTCGTCGCGGGCAAGCGCTCGCGTCGTGGGCAGCGGCGGAGCGGAGTGAACTCGATCGGTGAGCGGATAATCGCCGGGATTTGAGAACCCGCGGCGAGACCCCCACCACGAGCGCCGCCGGCCGCGTGCGACCGGCCCTTCCCGCCGCCGGGGCACCTGGCCCACCGGAGGCGAGAGGGTGACGGACACGGCGGACCCGGCCACGGGCGCTTCGGATTCCCTGGAGGGCGTGGCGTCGGACGGCGGCTGGACCTTCCGGGTCGACGGCCTGGTCAAGCGCTTCGGCGCGCTCGCCGCCAACGACGGCATCACCCTGCGTGTCGAGCCGGGTGAGGTGTACGGGCTGCTCGGTCCCAACGGCGCCGGCAAGTCGACCCTGGTCAAGCAGACCATCGGCCTGCTCAAGCCCACCGCGGGACGCATCACCCTGGGCCGCTTCGACCTGGTGGCGGACCCCGACGCCGCGCGCCAGCTCTGCTCCTACCTGCCGCAGGCCCAGATGCCCGTCGACGCATTCCACCTCCGCGAGGCGATCGAGCTGGCGGGCCGCATCCGGGGCGGCGACATGGCGCAGGTGCGGCGCCGGGCCGGGGAGCTCATCGACTCACTCGACCTCGGGGAGTGGAGGAACACCCTCGGCACCCGCCTGTCGGGCGGCGTCAAGCGCCTCGTCGGCTTCTGCATGGCGACCGTCTCTCCGGGCCACCTGGTCATCCTCGACGAGCCGACCAACGACGTCGACCCGCTGCGCCGCCGCCTGCTCTGGGAGGAGATCCGCGCCCTGGGTGCAGGCGGCTGCGCCGTCCTGCTGGTGACGCACAACGTCCTCGAGGCGGAGAAGGCGGTCGACCGCCTCGCGCTGATCACCAGCGGTCGGCTCGTCGCCGAGGGGACGCCGTCGTCGTTGAAGGCGTCCGACCGCACCCGGATGCGCCTGCAGGTGATGCTCACCCCGGGCGTGGAGACGCCCGCGCTGCCGGCGTGGTCGAGCTCCGAGGTCCGTGTCGGCAACAACCTGGTGACCACCATCGCCGAGACGGACGCGCCGGCCGGCATCGCCTGGGCGGCCGGGCTCATCGACGGCGGTGTCGCCGAGGAGTACGCGCTGGGCGCGGCCACCTTGGAGGACGCCTACATCCGCCTGACCTCGGACATGCCCGTCGACGGTCGCGATGGCGACGCTTGACGCAGCGACCCTGACGGTCCGATTCAGCGCCGTCGGACACGGGCCGCGGCACTGGTGGCGCGACTACGTGTCCATGCTGCGCTGGCACCTGGCCAGCCTGCGCATGTGGCTGATGACGTTGCTGGCGGTGCAGATCCTCTCCGGGGTCGGTTTCGTCCTCGGCATCTCGCTGTTCTTCCGCCACATCCCGGTCAGCGCCGCCCTCTACGTCTCGACCGGTGTCCCGGTCATCAACATCCTCATGGTGGGCCTCATCTTCGGGCCCCAGCTGGTCGCCAACCAGAAATCGGCCGGCAGCTACGAGTACCTGCGCACGCTGCCCGTCAGCCGGACCGTCACCGCCGCGGCGTGGTCCACGGTGTGCCTGGTCAGCGGCATCCCGGCGATGGTGGTGTCGCTCGTCGTCGCCCAGCTCCGCTACGACCTTCCCCTCCACATCTCACCGATGATCGTCCCCGCGGTCCTGCTCATCTCCCTGGCGGGGACGATGATGGGATACGCCCTCGGCCACGCCGTGGGCAACCCCATGGCGATCCAGCTGGTGACGCAGCTGCTCACCTTCGTCGTCTTCGGGTTCGCCCCCGTCCTCTTCCCCCTGTCGCAGATGCCCGGCTGGCTGGCGACCCTCAACTGGTGGTTCCCCTTCCGCCACATGGCGGTGATGACCCGCGCGGCGCTCACCTCGACGGGCGGTTCGACCGTGTCCACCGCCTACATCGTCGTCGGCGTGTGGGTGGTCGCCTCGGCGGCGGTGGCCGGCTGGGTGCTGGGGCGCCGGCGGTGACCGGGATGATCGCGGTCGTCGAGCCCCGCAACCGCCTCGTCCGCCCCCGCGACGTGCTGCGCTCCGGCCTCTCGTACTGGCTGTCCAGCCTCGCCGCCATGCTGCGCTTCGACTGGTGCCGGATGCGCCAGTGGGCCGGGATGATGGTCGCCTTCCAGACCATGATGGGAGCCGGCATGGTGCTGATCTACGGCTTCTTCTATCCCAGCATCACCGCCACGCGCGCCCTCTACATCGCCACCGGCGCCCCCACCCTGGCGCTCATCCCGCTCGGTTTCGTCATGGTGCCGAGCGGGGTGATCATGGAGAAGCTGGAGGGGACCTTCGACTACATCTGGTCGATGCCGGCGCCGCGGAGCGCCCAGGCCGTCTCCACCTTCGCCCTCTACACGGTGCTGGCGCTGCCCGGCGCCGTGCTGGCCCTGCTCGTGGCGGTGTGGCGCTACGGCGTGCACCTGTCCATCTCACCGGTTCTGCTGCCCGCCGTCCTGCTCTGCGCCTTCATGTCCATCACCGTGGGCAACGGCATGGCCCTGGCCATCAAGAACCCCATGGTCACCAACGTCGTCGTCAACGCGCTGGTGTTCGTGGTGCTGCTGTTCTCGCCGATCGCCTACCCGGCGTCGCAGCTGCCCGGCTGGTTCGCCGCCGTCCACCGGGTGCTTCCCTTCGAGAGCATGGCCACGGTGATGCGGGCGGGCCTCACCAGCGGCCTCGCCACCCAGGTGGGCACCTCGTTCCTGGTGGTGGGAGCCTGGGCCGTGGCCGGCTGCGCGGCGACGGCGTGGGTGGTGGGCCGGCGCCGGTGACGGGCCCGGCGTGGCCGGGGAGCGGGGCGAGAGGCTGACGGGATGAACGCCCTGATGCGCCTATTCCGCGTCACGTTCGCCGCGCTGGCCATCCCCAACTACCGCCGCTACGTCTCCGGCCAGGCGGTCTCCCTGATCGGCACCTGGATGCAGACCACGGCGCAGTCCTGGCTGGTGCTCAGCCTCACCCACTCCGCCGTCACGCTGGGCTTCATCGTCGCCCTGCAGACGGTGCCGGTGCTGCTCCTCGGCGCCTACGGCGGCGTCGTCGCGGACCGCGTCGACAAGCGCCGCATGATGATCGCTCTGCAGTCGATGATGGGGCTGCAGGCGCTCATTCTCGGCACCCTGACCCTCAGCCACCGCTTGCAGATCTGGGAGATCGCCGTGCTCGCGGTGGCGCTCGGGTGCAACAACGCCTTCGAGAATCCCAGCCGCCAGGCCTTCATCCTGGAGATGGTCGGCGGCAAGAGCCTGCGCAACGCGGTCAGCCTGAACTCGGTGATGGTCAACGTCGCCCGCGCCGTCGGTCCGGCCGTCGCCGGGCTCCTCATCGTCGCGGTGGGGACGGGGATCTGCTTCATCATCAACGCCGCCAGCTTCGTCGCCGTCGTCGTCTCCCTGCTCACCATGGACGTGGCCACGCTGTCGCCGAGCGAACCCGCGCGCCGCGCCGGGGGGCAGCTTCGCGAGGGCCTCCGCTACGTCTCCCACGTCGACGAGCTGGCCGTGCCGCTGCTGATGATGGCGCTGATCGGCACCTTCGCCTACGAGTTCCAGGTGGTGCTGCCGGTGGTGGCCACCAGCACCTTCCACGGCGGGGCCACGGCGTACGGCTTCCTGGTGGCGTCGATGGGGGTCGGTGCCGTCGCCGGCGGGCTGATGACGGCGGCCCGTGGCCACACCGGGCTCCGCCCCGTGACGCTTGCCGCCTCCGCCTTCGGGGTCGTGCTCTTCTTCGCCGCCTTGTCCCCCAGTCTGACCCTGGCCTATGTCGCGCTGGCCATGGTGGGCTTCGCCAGCATCTCCTTCGTGGCCCGGGGCAATTCCACCATCCAGCTCAGCGCCGCCCCCCAGATGCGCGGCCGTGCCATGGCGCTGTGGGCCATCGCCTTCCAGGGGACCACACCCATCGGGGCGCCCATCATCGGCTGGATCACCGAGAGTGCCGGGGCGAGGGTGGGGCTGGCCACCGGCGGGCTCAGCTGCGTCGTGGCGGCGGGGCTCGGGCTCCTCGCCATTCGCCGCCGGGGTCGGGCCGCGGCCGCCGAGCTCCCCGTCGAGCCGGTCGGGGAGGAGCTCGCCGAGCTGTCCGACTGACGCCTCAGGCGGCTCCGCCGAGGCTGCGGCGCACGTACTCCCGGAAGCTCGCCGGCGGGCGTCCCAGGAGCCAGCCGAGGACGTTCGGATTCCCCGTGATCCCGTACCGGCCGTAGTGGTCGAAGAGGCGCACCATCGCGTCCTCACGGTGGTCGTCGGCCTCCGACGCGCCGGCACCGGAGGTGGCCCGCAGCGGCAGCGCCGCCTGCTCGGCGGTGACCGGACGGCCGGACACGTCGGCGATGATCCGCGCCAGCTCGTGCGCGGTGAGGTAGTCGTCGCCGCAGAGCTCGTAGGTGGCGTAGTGGTGGGGCCCGCCGTCGCCCACGACCTTGGCGGCGACCTCGGCGACGTCCTCCAGGTCCACGTGGGCCAGGCGCGCATCCGGCGAGTAGGGCTGGCGGAGCACGCCCTCGGCGACCACGCGCGCCACGTCGATGTTCTGCATGTAGTGCATGGGCTGGAGGATGGTGAAGGGGATGCGGCTGAGCAGCACGACGCGCTCCACGGCCAGCTTGGCCTGATGGTTGAGCAGAGGCTCGAGCTGCGGGTGGGTCACCGAGAACTGGACGAAGTGCTCGACCCCCGCCTGCCGCGCCGCGCCGACGACGGCGTGCCCCATCTCGGTCTCCAGGGCGTGCATGGGAGGCCCGATGTGGACGACGACCCGGACGCCGGCGACCGCCCGGCTCAGGTCCCCCGGGTCGAGCATGTCGCCGCAAACGGCCTCGGCCGCCCCACCACCCACCAGGCTCTCCACCTGGGGATCGACGTCGAAGGCGCGGACGCGGTGCCCGGCCCGGCTCAGCGCGCGGATCACGCTGCGACCGGTGCGTCCGTTGGCCGCCGTCACCAGGATCATCCGGGCCCCTCGCCGGGGGTGGTGGACGCCGCCCCCCGGGGCGCCTGACGCGCCAGCAGGGCGCCCCACCCCTGATCGTCGCCGGGGGCGATGGGCCGGGGAGGGTCCCCGACGAGGACGTGCCCCTCCCCGGTGCGGATGGCGAAGGCGATCGCCGCGCCCACCAGCTCGGGCGGGTCGGGGGCGATGCCGCGGCCCCGGCCGGCGAAGCCGCCGGCGCGGAGGCTCTGGTGGAACTCGGTGGCGGTCACCGACGGGTACACCACCGAGACGGAGATGCCGGAGGCGGCGAACTCGACGGCGGCGACCTGGGAGAGGAGGTTGAGCGCCGCCTTGGTGGCGGAGTAGCCGCCCAACCCGGGGAAGATCCGCAGCGAGGTGGCCGAGCTGACGTTGACGATGGCCCCGCCCGACTGCGCCCGCATGACGGGGAGGACGGCCTGCATGCCGACCAGCGGCGCCACCACGTTGAGCTCGAAGACGGCGCGAAGGTCGTCGGGGACCAGCTCCTCCACCGGGACGTGGAGCCCCTGTCCCGCGTTGTTGACCAGGACGTCGACCCGGCCATGGGTGCCGAGCGTCCGGCTCACCAGCCGCCGCACCTGGTCGGGGATGGTGACGTCCGTGGTCACCGCCAGGGAGCCCGGCAGCTCCGCGGCCAGGGCGTCGAGCCGGTCCGTCCGGCGGGCGGCGAGCACCACCCTGGCGCCCATGCCGCTGAGGAGGCGCGCCGTCGCGGCGCCGATCCCGGAGGACGCCCCGGTGACGATGCAGACCTTGCCGTCGATGTCCATCGTGCCCTCCGCTCCCCGCTCGGGTGCTGCCGCGGGTCGACGGCATCGTAGAACGATCGGGCGACGCGCTCTCGATCCCTACTCCGCGCCCGACCCCTCCTGGCGCGGGGGGCGGCCGCGACGGGGCAGCTCACCGGCATTGGCCGGGAGCCGTCCCGCCGATGAGAGCGATCGCCGGAGCATGAACTCGATCTGGGCATTGCTGCTGCGCAGCTCGTCGCCCGCCCAGCGCGCGATGGCGTCGTACACGGCCGGATCCAGCCGCAGCAGGATGCTCTTGCGTTCGGTCACCGGTCAGCCCCACACGCGTCAGTGGTACAGCGAACCGGCGTTGACGATGGGCTGGGTGTTCTGCTCGCTGCACAGGACCACCAGCAGGTTGGACACCATGGTCGCCTTGCGTTCGGTGTCCAGGTCGACGATCTCGCGCTCCTTGATCCTCTCCAGCGCCATCTCCACCATGCCGACCGCACCTTCCACGATCGTCTTGCGGGCGGCCACCACCGCGCTCGCCTGCTGCCGGCGGAGCATCGCCTGGGCGATCTCGGGGGCGAAGGAGAGGCGGGTGAGCCGCGACTCGATGATCGTGACCCCGGCCGACGACACCCTCTCCGCGATCTCGCCGGTCAGCTGGGTGGTGATCTCCGTCGCGTTGACCCGCAGGGAGAGCTGGCCGTCCTCGTGGGCGTCGTACGGGTGGGTGCTGGCCACGTGCCGCACCGCCGTCTCCGTCTGGATGTCGACGAAGCGGGCGAAGTCGTCGACCTCGTACAGGGCCTGCGCCGTGTCCTCCACCTGCCAGACCACGACCGCGGCGATCTCGATCGGATTGCCGTCGGCGTCGTTGACCTTGGCCACTTCGGTCTCGTAGTTGCGGATCCGGGTGGAGACGCCGCGACGCTCGGTGAAGGGGTTGACCCAGCAGAGGCCGGGCTTGCGGATGGTGCCGAGGTAGCGGCCGAACAGCTGCACCACCCGCGCCTCCCCCGGGACCACCGGGGTCAGCCCGTGGAAGGCGATGGGGTCGCAGATGGTCAGCAGCACGGCGACGCCGATCACGATGCCGCCGGCGATCGCTCCCCCCGAGGCGCTGATCAGCATGGACCCCAGGATGTAGAGACCGATGGTGACCAGCGCCACCACGATGATCACGGTGACCGCCAGCCTGCCGTTGGCGGTCGACTTGGTCCGCTCTGTCATGATCGCCCGCGCAGCCGGCGGGGTCTCGGTCGGGGTCGTGTCGTCTGTCATCGCCGCTTCTCCTCGAGGTGGCCGTCCGGCGGCCTGACCTGATACTATCATAGTGATATCAGATTTACCAGGGGGAGACGAACCCGGCTGTCGGTGCACCGCGCCGGCTGGCCGGCCGCCCCGGCTCAGCCCGCCGGGCGCGCGCCCTTGGAGACGTAGTCGAAGAAGCGCTCGGTGATCCCGTCGCGCGTCCACGAGGCGCGGAGGCGGGTGCGGCGCTCGACGCGGCGCAGCGCCGAGAGCAGGGCGCGGTTGAGATCGCGGGCGCTCTCGCCGCGGGCGACGCCCTCGACGTGGAAGCCGTCCGGGGCCGGCGCCACCGTTCCGGTGACCAGGCTCGCGACCACGGCTCCGAGGCGTGAGGGGTCGTCGCTGCTGACGTCCGCCACCAGCTGGAACTCCACCTCGCCGCTCATCCAGGGGCCTCCGCGGTGCTGGAGCCCGCCACCGGCTTGTCGAGGGGGAGTTCGTAGGCGACGGCCCACCGCCCGGGGGCGAACTCGACCCGGCCGCGCGACAGGTAGCCGAGCCTCTCGTACAGGTGGCGCGCCGCCGTGTTCTCCGGCATGGTGCCGAGGGTGAGACGCCGCTTGCCGGCGGCGCGGGCCAGCGCCGCGGCGGCCTCCATGAGCCGGCGCCCGACGCCCCGTCCCTGCGCCTCCGGGGCCACCCCGAGGAGGCGGAGGTGGGCCTCGCCCGGCTCGAGCTGCCGGTCGGCATCGACCTTGGTCTCCAGCTCCACGGTGATCGAGCCGAGGATGCGGCCGTCCTCGACCGCCACCAGGACCGTGGTCCGCCCAGCCCGTCCGGCCACGTCGGCCGCGGCGTCCAGGTAGTCGTCGCGTCCCCCGTCCGCGTACAGGGCGGCGAACGCGGCCCGGGTGACCCGACCCGCCTCGGCGTGCTCCGCCGGCCGGACCGGCCGGACGTCGACCGTCATGCCCGGCGGTCCGCGGCCGTCCGCGCCGCCGGCAGGGGTCCGGCGTCACGACGCGCCAAGCTGGGTCTCCAGGGCGGCGATGGTGCTGTTGGTGCAGACGGCGGTCGGCTGGTTGCCGGTCATCTCGCAGATGCCCGCCGTCAGGTAGTTGGCGTTGCCGATGATCGCCTGTGCAACGTCGTTGGTCGGATCGCCCAGGTCGTCGGCGATCTGCTGCCAGCTCAGCCCCTGCAGCAGTCCCGCGTTGACGGCGCTGCCGCTGACCTCGAAGAGGTTGCCGAGATCGAGGTAGGGGAAGCTCTCCTCCCCCTGCGAGTCGGTGTCGTACTGGGTGAGCAGTGTCTGCTCCGCGCTGGACGGCGTCTGCAGCGGCCCCTGCGTCCTCGTCTCGGCCTCGATGGGGGCGAAGTCCAGGTACTCACTGGTGTAGCTCGCGCCATAGAAGGAGAACGTGTGGGTGTTGGGGTCGGTGTCGGTGGAGCTGGAGGTGGTGGTGCGCAGGTCGGTGAAGGTGCCGAACCGGCTGAGGGCGACCACCATGCTCCAGCGCTCGGCGGCGCAGATGGGGCAGAACTCGGCGCCGAAGAAGAACAGCTCCGGCTTGCCGTCCGGCCCGGTGAGCTTGGCGGGCGATCCCGGCACCGGCAGCAGCGGGTTGGAGACCCCTCCCGACCCGATGGTGGTGGCCTCGGCGAGGGTGACCCCGGTGACCTCGGAGACCACCGAGGCCGGAGCGATGGGGCCCTCGGCGGTGGAACCGGCCGGCTTGGGCGGCGAGGAGGTGGTCGCCACCAGGACGAAGATCAGGACGATGGCGACCACGGCCGCGGCGATGCCGCCGAGCGCCCAGGGGCCTCGCCACCAGGGAGGCCTCACCGTCACCTTCCGGGTGCGGTAGCGATCGGGGACCGGCCCCGGGGCCCGGCGCGGCGGGCGCCCGCCGGATCGCGCCGGCGGCTGCGCCGTGGGCCGCGGCTGCGCCGCGGGCCGCGCCGCGGGCTTGGCGGTGGCCGCCGCCATCTCCTGGCGGCGGCGCTTGGAGGGACGGGCCATGCTGCTGGAAACCTCAGATCCGTCCGGCCCGGGGCGTCGCCGGGGCCGGTCCGGGGGTGATGCGAGGCGCGCACTCTACTCGTTCCCGCGCTCGGCTCGCCGCCCCGCCGGGGCACCTCCGCGTCATCGCCACCCTATGGGGTGGTCGGCTTCAGGTCGAGAGCCGCCGAGTTGATGCAGTACCGCTGTCCGGTCGGCTGCGGTCCGTCGTCGAAGACGTGGCCCAGGTGGCCACCGCAGCGCCGGCACACCACCTCGGTGCGGACGGTCCCATGACTGGTGTCGGGGCGCAGTTCCACGGCCTCCCGATTGCGCGGCTCGGTGAAGCTCGGCCAGCCCGTGCCGGAGTCGAACTTGGTGTCCGAGCCGAACAGCTCGGCGCCGCACCCGGCGCAGTGGTAGGTGCCCTGCTCGTGGCTGCGCCAGTACTGTCCGGTGAAGGCGGGTTCGGTCGCCTTGCCGCGCAGGATGGCGTATTCCTCGGGGGTGAGGCGGGAACGCCACTCCGCCTCGGTGGCCGGCACAGGGTCAATGCTCTCCGTCATCGCCGTCTCCTCGATCTCCCCACGCATCCAGCCTACGCCTCCTCCTCCGGAGCACCGGTCTGCAATCGGGCCACGGTCACCAGCAGGCTGCAGAAGACGAGGACGTGGACGCCGGTGCACCACTCGCAGAGCTCGTGGAGCTGCACCACCTCGGCCCAGATGAAGTAGAGGACCGAGACCATGCCCAGGCCGGCCCAGACGGCGTGCCCCGATCGCAGCCACCGCGGCTCGGGGTGGCCGCCCAGGGTGCAGCGGAGCGCGACGACGGCCAGCGCGCCGCTCACGATGAACCAGATCATGCCCGGCACGGTGACCGGGATCGACGTGCCCGGCACGACGGAGTACGAGCTGCTGGTGACCGCCTCGCAGTTGACGAACCCGCCGGTGGTGCAGAGGGGCGCCACCCCGGCGTAGTGCACTGTGGTCAGGTAGGCCGACAGGCCCAGGCCGGCGAGGGCGAAGACGAGCAGCGCCCAGGGGCCGATTGGGACCCCGGGGCCGTCCTCGGCGTCACGATCCAAGCTGGCTCTCCAGCGCGGCGATGACGGTGTCGCCGCACACCGAGGCGGGCAGGTTGCCGGTCAGCTTGCAGATGCCCGCCGTCAGGTAGTTGGCGTTGCCGATGATCGCCTGCGCCACCGTGTTGGTGGGGTCGCTCAGGTCGTTGGCGATCTGCTGCCAGCTCAGGCCGGCCAGGTACTGCGGGTTCACCGCGGTGCCGCTGGCGACATACACGTTGCCGAAGTCCATGAAGGGGATGCCGCCCGTCTTCGACGAGTACGGCGAGGTGTCGTAGGTCTCGATGAGGACGTCCTGCGCGTCGGTTGGCGTCTGCAGCGTCTGCCCCTGGGTGCGGGTCGCCGTTTCGAGCGGGACGAAGTCCAGGTACTGGCTGGAGTAGCTGGAGCCGTAGAAGGAGAAGGTGTGGGTGTTGGGGTAGTTGTCGGTCGAGCTGGAGGTGAGCAGGCGCAGGTCGGTGAAGGTGCCGAAGCGGCTCAGCGCGACCACCACGCTCCAGCGTTCCGCCGCGCAGAAGGGGCAGAACTCCGCCCCCAGGTAGAACACCTCCGGATTGCCGTCGGCTCCGGTGAGCTTGGCGGCCGTCGCCGGCAGTGCCTGGAGCGGGTTCGAGATCCCGCCCGAGCCCACCGTGTCAGAGACCTGCGTGGTGACCCCGGTCACTGCGCTGACCACCGAGTCGCTGGCGATGGGGAGAGGGCTGATCGGGGCTGACGCCGACGACGACCCCAGGTCCGCCAGCACGATGAAGATGACGACGACGGCGATGACCGCACCCGCGGTGCCGCCGATCAGCGCTCCGGGGCTCCGCCACCAGGGACGGGAGACCGTCACCCGGCGCGGGCGGTAGCGGTCGGGGAGGGGCGCCGAGGCCCGTTTCGACGAGGTGTTTCGACTCGCCGCCAACTCCTGGCGGCGGCGCTTGGACGGCTGGGGCATGCTGAATCCTCAGAGCTGCCTGGTCGGAGGAGCCTCCGTGCCAGACCCGCAGTCACGGACGGCCCACACTCTACCCGCTCGCCCGGCCGCCGAACCGGGATGAACGCCTCCCACCATCGGCGCCAGGAGCTCGGGCGCCCGGCGAGGGCGCGACAAACGGGTGATTGCGGCCGGTCGGGAGCCGTAACAAGGCTGTTGTGACGGCGGTCCCGCAGCGCTGTTACTCCCTGTCGACAGATGCCGTGCCCGCGCGGGGCCTGGCTCACCATACCCTGAGGGCGATCCCTGCTCTCCGCTCCTCCCGCCCGGCTCTCGGCATGCCCCGGGCTTGCCCGCCACCGGATCGCCGCCCAATCATTGGGGAACCATGACCTGGAAGGCTCCATCCCGGGGAAGCGGGACAGGCTTGATCGGCAAGCTGACCCAAGCCAACATCGACGAGGTCGCCCCCGTCGACGACGAGATCGTGGCCGTCCGCGACGACGGACCGACCACGGGCCCCCTCCGCCAGCGGCTGGCGCAGAGCACCCGGTTGCGCGTCCGTGAGGCGACCGACCTCGCCGATCTCGCCGGGCTGACCGCGACCGGCCGCACCCGCGCCGTCGTCCTCTGCCGCTCCCACCTCTCCCTGGTCGATCTGCACCAGGCCGTCACCGCCGTCCGGCGCGACTGCCCCGACGTCGCCATCGTCGTGCTCGACGATCGGGGTGGGGCGGGCCGGGAGGCGGTCGCCACCCATGCCGGAGCGGATGCCCTGGTCGGACTGTCCGACGACTGGAAGACGATCGGCGAGTTCGTCCTCGACGCGGCCGACCGGCGTGCCGAGGACCGCGCCGTCGGCGACATCATCGAGGTCACCGGCGTCGACACCTTCGCCGGGCGCTGCGAGGAGGCCTGGCCGCTCGCCCTCCTCGTGCTCCAGGCGGACAACCTCGCCGCCGTCACCGCCCGCTACGCCGGCGGCGACGCCGACTCGCTGATGCTGGCGCTCGCCGTCCGGCTGCGCCCCGTGCTGCGACCCAGCGACATGATGGTGAGGTCCCCGGACAACTGCCTGCTCATCGCGCGCCGCGACGCCGACGAGCTGGCGACGGCGGCTCTCGCCGACCGTCTCCTCCGCGCCTGCCGGCAGCCCCTGTCGCTCGCCGTCGAGGGCGTCCCGGTGACGATCAGCATCGGCATCGCCATGCGCGGGCCTCGGGAGGACGACGTGGACTCGAGTGCCGCGTCGCTGCTCGAGCAGGCCCGCGTCGCCCTCCACCGCGCCCAGGGGCGGGGCCAGGCCTCGTACGAGCTCGGCGACAGCGGCGTCCAGGCCAGGGTCATGGCACAGCACCAGACAGAGATCGCCCTGCGCCATGCCCTCGACAACCACGAGTTCCGGGTCTTCTACCAGCCCGTCGTCGAGTTCGAGAGCGGTGCGCTCACATCGCTCGAGGCCCTGATGCGGTGGCAGCGGCCCCAGGTCGGCCTCTTCGCCGCCGCCTCCTTCGTCGAGGCGGCGCAGCGCAGTGGTCTGATGGCCAGGATCGGTCAGGCCATCCTCCGCGAGGCGGCCGCCGAGGCGGTGCACTGGGCCCCGCCGCCCTCCACGACGCCGGCGCTGTCGGTGAACCTCTCACCCCAGGAGTACTTCATGCCCACCCTGACGGCGAGCGTGAGCGGCATCCTCACCGACGTGGGGCTCGACCCCAGCCATCTCCTGCTGGAGATCCCCGCCCAGCTGCTGGCCGCCGACCCGCTGTCGGCCCGGGGCATCCTGCGCGACCTCGCCGGCATCGGCGTCACCCTGGTCGCCGACGACTACGACGGCGAGCTCGACGGCGAGCTGAAGCGCCTGCCGCTGCGCATGGTCAAGATGCGCATGGGCCTGCTGGGGGGCATCGAGGCCGACCCGGAACGGCGCCGGCGCGTCGCCGGCATCGTCGCGCACGCGCGCGAGGCCGGGTGGCTCTGCATCGGCAAGGGGGTCGAGGACCCGGCCCAGGCCACCATCCTGCGCGAGCTGGGCTGCCAGGGCGGGCAGGGATTCCTCTTCAGCGGGGCCCGACCCGCCGAGGAGCTGGAGCTGTTCCGCAATCCCGCCGGGGCGTGGGTGTGGTCGGCTCGGGCGCGCAGCCGCCCCCCCGCCTGAGCCGATCAGCCGGCGTAGGTCTGCTGGGGCGAGAGGCTGCTGTCGAGGTCCTTGTCCGAGCAGCCTCCCGAGGCGGCGAGGATCTCGCCGTAGCTGTCCCCGCTGTTCAGCACCTGGTCGTACAGGGTGACCGTCTTCCCGTTCTGCACCACGTCGACCTGGGTCGCTGCGGCGTCCACGCTGATGCTCCACGCCTGGCCCGACCAGGTGCGGAGGCCCTTGTGCCAGGCGCTGCCGTCCCAGTAGGCGATGACCTGCACGGTGCCGGCCCGGTCGATGGGCGATCCGGATGACGGCGGCGTGTCCTGGAAGGGGAGGACCACCAGGATGAGGGTGAGCCGCGGCGTGGTCGGCCCGACCGTTGTGCCCAGCGCGATGCTGACGTAGGGGGTCGAGAACCCGGTGTCGGGGTCGACGCCGATGCCGTTCGACGTCGAGCTGATGGAGAGCCCCGATGGCAGGCTGCCCGCCGGGATCGTCGTGCAGGCGTTCGCCTGGGCGAGCACGTTGGGGGCGGCGCCGCTGGGGGCGGCGCTGGCCGACGGCGACCCCTTGGTGGACGGCAGGGCGGCCGCCGCCGTCGGCCCCCCGTGGAGGAAGCTGTTGGCGGCCACGATGAGCCCGCCGGCGATGCCCGCGATGAGCAGCACGGCCACGATCACCGCCACCAGGGCGCAGCCGCCGCCCCCGGATCGCTTCGCGGGGGTCGCCCCCTTGCCGTTGCCCGAGGTGGTGGCGCCCCTGCCCCCGCGCACCGGCTGGGTCGGTCCGCCGAGGGGACGGGACGGGGCGGCGGCCTGCCCTGTGAGGACCCCGAGGCGTTCCAGCGGGATGGCGTTGACGCCGAATCGCAGTCTCGCGTCGGCGAGCGCATCGGCGATGTCGCCGCTGCTCGGCTCGCCCAGGCTCCGGGCGGCGCCGGGATGGGTGGCGAAGAAGGTCAGGCCGTCGGCGTAGAGGCGATGGGCCTCGACGACGTCTGTGCCGCCCAGAGGGTCGGGGTCCGCCTGTGCCGGCAGCCCGCCGTAGTCAGGGCGCCAGCGGCCGAGTGCGGCGTCCAGCCCGCGCAGCCCGCGGAGGAAGCGCAGGAGCTGGCGCTGCGGTTCGTCCGGCACCCCGAAGCCGGCGCTCGTGCTGTCGATCGGCGTCATCATCCCCTTGCTGGCGGCGGAGGACCCGATGATGCCAGCTAGGGACGGGGTGGGGTCGGCTCAGGAGCGGGGGCGCTGCGGAACGGTGTACCCGACCGCCTGCGCGGCCTTGGGCGCGTCCAGCGGCGCCGGGGCGTAGCCGGCGAAGACGCCACCCCGCCGATGCCCGGTCAGGTCCCGCCGCGGCTGGAGGCGGAATGCCCAGCGCACCTGGTTGAGGAGGAGCAGGCAGGTTGCCACCACCGAGGTGGTGAGGGGCAGGGCTGCGAAGCCGGAGCCGAGGGCCAGGGCGCCTGCGGTGATGACGATGGCGAACGACTCGACGAAGAGCACTCCGAAGCGGGCGATGCGCCAGCGGTCGGCGAGGCGGTAGACGAGGTAGAGCTCCACCGCCGAGAGCGCCGCCACCACCAGCAGGATCGCGTCGCGGTTCAGCCCGCTCACCGGCAGCACGGCCACATGGGCGGCGTCAAGGCGCACGAAGATCGAGGGGAGGACGGGGGGCAGCAGGCCGATGGCGAGGAGCACGCTGACGATGCGGATGACCAGCAGCGCCTGGCAGGTTCCGATGGCTCCCCTGATCCGGCGCTCGCGGTCGGCGGCGGGGGTGTGGTCGACCGCGGCGGCTGGGGCGGTTGCCATCTCCAACCTCGGCACGTAGCTCATCTGGTGTCACGGTAGTGGCACGGCCGTCACCACCCGTTGCGTCGCGGTAACAGCCGGGAAACAGCGCTCCGATCAGGGCGGTCATACCAACCATCCCGTCACAACGGGCACCTCCCGCCGTGCCACCTCCCGCACCGTCATCCCCTCCGCCCAGGTGGTAGCGTCGCCGTGATGTCGCTCATCGCCAGCAACTCGGCAGGCTTCGAGGCCCCCGCGGCGATGACGTCGGTCCCCGTCGTGCTGGCGCCTCTGGCGGGCCGCCTCCACGTCCTCCTCGTCCCCGGCGCCGATCCTCCGGACCCTGAGGCCTGGGCCCTCCCCGGCGGCTTCATGAGCCGTGCCGAGCCGCCGGAGAAGACCGCGCAGCGGAAGCTGACCGAGAAGACGGGCGTCGGCGCCATCTACCTGGAACAGCTCCAGACGTACGCCGATCCCAGCGCCGACCCGCGGGGGTGGATCCCCACCGTCGCCTACCTCGCCCTCATCGACGCCACGGTCCTGCGGGCCGACGAGAGCCAGGCTCGCTGGTGGCCGGTCGACGAGCTGCCGGGCCTGGCGCTCGACCACGGCCGGATCATCCGGGACGGCGTCCAGCGGCTCCGCGGCAAGCTGTGGTGGTCGAACATCAGCGTGGGGCTGCTCCCCGAGCGCTTCACCATGCCGCAGGCGCGCCACGTCTTCGAGGCCATCAGCGGCGTCCGCTACGAACCCAGCAACTTCCGCCGGGAACTGGAGCGCAGCGGCCTGGTCCGCGCCACCGGCCTCGTCGCCAAGGGCGCGCCGGGCCGGCCCGCCTCCCTCTACGAGTTCGTCTCGCGCCAGCCGGCCTGGTCGCTGCGGCGCTCGCGGCCGCCCGCCACGGTCGCCGAGCAGCCCCGGACCGGGTGAGCGCCGCCCCCCGATTCGCCGCCCGGCCCGCAAACAGGTAACCTCGCGAGCCATGGAATCGACCACCGCCATCGCCCGCCCCCGCCCCGCCGTCCTCGCCGACCTCATCCCCGGCGAGCGGGTCCGTGACGTCGCCCTCGTCCTGGGCGGCGCCGCCTTCGTGGGGCTGCTCGCCCAGATCTCCTTCCGGCTCTCCTTCACCCCGGTGCCGGTCACCGGCCAGACCCTCGGCGTCCTGGTCGCCGGATGTGCCCTGGGTTTCCGCCGCGCCCTGGCGGCCGCCGTCGTCTATGCCGGGCTCGGCCTGGCCGGCCTGCCCTGGTTCGTCGACCACACGGCGGGATGGCAGGGGGCGTCGATGGGGTACGTCGCCGGCTTCGTGCTGGCCGCGGCCGTCTGCGGGTGGCTGGCCGAGCGTGGCGCCGATCGCACCGTGGTCCGGTCGCTGCCCGCCATGCTCGCCGGCGAGCTGTGCATCTACGTGCCCGGCGTCCTCTGGCTCGCCGTCGACCTGCACGTCGGCCTGGTCACCGCGCTGTCGCTCGGGCTCGTCCCCTTCCTGATCGGCGACGCCGTGAAGATGGCGCTCGCCGCCGGGCTGCTGCCCGCCGCGTGGTGGGCCACGGGGACGCGGCGGTCGAGGAGCTGACCGGGCGGTGGGCCGTCTGGCCACCGAGCACTGCCAGGCGTGCCACGCAGGGACGCCGCGGGTGGAGGGCGCCGAGGCGGATCAGCTCCGCGCCGAGCTGGGCCCCGGCTGGCGGGTGGACGGAGACCGGCTGCGCCGGCGGCTCGCCTTCCCCGACTTCGCCACCGCCATGAGCCGGGCCACGGCCGTGGCGCTGATCGCCGAGGCCGAGGGCCACCACCCCGACCTGACGGTGGGCTGGGGCTACCTGGAGATCGAGATCACCACCCACGCCATCGGCGGCCTCAGCCGCAACGACTTCATCCTCGCCGCCAGGATCGACACCCTCGACGGCTGACTCGCGACGGCGCGGGTATGCTCGCCGTCATGGACTCCGAGGAGCGCCTCCCCCTCGTCCCGCTGCGGGACAACGTCGTCTTCCCCGGCCAGGTGGCGCCGCTGGCGGCGGGCCGGCCGCGGTCGGTCGCCGCGCTGGAGGAGGCGGCCCGCGGCGACGGCCAGGTCGTCCTCGCCGTCCAGCGCGATCCCGAGATGAACGACATCGGCCTCACCGACCTCTGCCCGATCGGCGTGCTGGCCCACGTGGGAGCCCTCCGGCGCCTGGGTGGCGGCGGCGCCCAGGCCCTGGTCGAGGGGCGCTCCCGCGTGCGGATCGTCTCCCTTGACAAGGCCGGCGACGCGTGGCGCGCCGGGGTCGCCCCGCTGGAGGACCCGGCCTCCGCCACCGGTCCCGAGGTGGACGCCCTGGTGACCACCGTGAAGGGGCTCTTCGCCCAGTGCGCGGGGGCCGGCACCGGGGTGAGCCCCGACGTCACGGTGACGATGTCCCGAGCCACCGAGCCGGGCCAGGTCGCCGACATCGCTGCGGCCGCTCCCGACCTGCTCCTCGCCGAGCGGGTCCGGCTGCTCGAGGAGATCGACCCCGAGCGGCGGCTGCGCGAGCTGGTCCCGCTGCTGGCCCGCCAGGTCGAGGTGGCCCATCTCCGGGCCAGGATCGCCGAGGACGTGCAGCGCACCATCACCCGGGCCCAGCGGGAGCACATCCTCCGCGAGCAGCTCAGGGTGGTGCGCCGCGAGCTGGCCGAGCTGGAGGGCGGCGACGACGAGGGCGGCGACCTGCTGTCGCGTGTCGACGCCCTGGCCATCCCCGACGACCTCAGGCAGCGCGTCCGCAAGGAGGTGACCCGGCTGGAGCAGATCCCCAGCGCCTCCCCGGAGATGAGCGTCGTCCGCACCTGGATCGACCTCATCCTCGAGCTCCCCTGGGGGGCGCCTCCCGCCGAGCACATCGACATCGCCGAGACCGCCCGCATCCTCGACGAGGATCACGACGGCCTGGCCACCGTCAAGGACCGCCTGTTGGAATGGCTCGCGGTGCGGCAGCGCATCGAGGACCAGGAGCCGGCGCGGGAGGTCGCCGAGCCGGCGGCGGGCCCGGACGTCGCCGTGGACACGGCCGCCGCCGGGACGGATGGCGACGCCGGGACGGATGGAGAGGCGGTCGTGGCGACGGAGCCGGAGGCCCCCCCGGAGCCGGCCGCCGGCACCACCGCGGTCGCCCCGGCCCCTCGCCGGCGCGTCCTGCAGACGCCGATCCTCTGCCTGGTCGGCCCGCCCGGCGTGGGCAAGACCTCGCTGGGCCGCAGCATCGCCAGGGCGCTGGGCCGGAGGTTCGTCCGCCTCAGCCTGGGCGGCCTGCGCGACGAGGCGGAGATCCGCGGCCACCGCCGCACCTACATCGGCGCCATGCCGGGACGCATCATCCAGGCGATGCGCCAAGCGGGCGCGGTCAACCCCGTGATCATGCTCGACGAGATCGACAAGGTCGGCACCGACTTCCGCGGCGACCCGGCGGCGGCGCTGCTGGAGGTGCTCGACCCCGAGCAGAACTTCCAGTTCAGCGACCATTACCTGGAGATCCCGTACGACCTCTCCCACGTCCTCTTCATCACCACCGCCAACCTCAGCGATCCCATCAGCCCGGCGCTGCGCGACCGGATGGAGATCATCCGGATGACCGGCTACACCGAGCGCGAGAAGCTCGGCATCGCCACGCGGCACCTCATCCCCAAGCAGCTGGAGCAGCACGGCCTCACCTCCGGGGAGCTGACCATCACCGATGAGGCGCTGGTCGCCGTCCTCCACGGGTACACCCGCGAGGCGGGCGTCCGCCAGCTCGACCGGGCCATCGCCGAGATCGCGCGCAAGGTGCCGCGCAAGCTGGCGGAGGGCTCGGCCCAGCGCCTCGACGTCGCCCCCGACGACCTCGCCGAGCTGCTCGGTCCGCAGCGCTTCGACTACGGGGAGACCCCCGACGAGGATCAGGTGGGCGCCGTCACCGGGGTCGTGGTCAGCGACGCCGGCGGCGACGTCATCACCGTGGAGGCGCTGGCCATCCCCGGGCGCAGCGACCTGGTCCTCACCGGCCAGCTGGGCAGCGTCATGGAGGAATCGGCCCGCGCCGCCCTCTCCTGGGCGCGCGTCCACAGCCAGGAGTACGGGGCCGCCGCCGACTTCTTCGACGAGAACGGGCTGCACATCCACGTCCCCGCCGGCGCCATCCCCAAGGACGGCCCCTCGGCCGGGGTGACCATGACCACCGCCATGGTGAGCGTCGCCACGCAGCGCAAGGTGCGGCGCGACGTCGCCATGACCGGGGAGATCACCCTGCGCGGCCGCGTCCTCCCCGTCGGGGGCGTCAAGGACAAGCTGCTGGCGGCCCACCGCGCCGGCATCGCCACCTTCATCCTGCCCCGCAAGAACCGGCGCGACCTCCACGACATCGACGCCGACGTGCTCCAGAAAGTTCAGGTCATCACTGTCGACAACGTGACGGACGTGCTGGAGCAGGCGCTGCTCCCCGCCGAGGCCGATCGCAGCCGCCGTCCGGTGGGCTTCCTCTTCCCCTACCCGCCGGGCGGGAGCACCAGCATCCCGACGGCATGATGGAGAAGCTCGCCGACCTCGTCGAGCTGCACGTCGTCGTCGACCCCTTCTTCGACCAGAACTGCTACGTGCTGCACCGCCGCGACAGCGACCGCTGCCTGGTCGTCGATCCGGGCCTGCAGGCGGAGGAGGCGCTGCACGTCATGGCGGCCCCGGCGCTGCGCTGCGATCGCATCCTGCTCACCCACGGCCATCCGGACCACGTCGTCGGCGTCCCCCTGGTGACGGCGGCGCACGGCTGCCCGGCGGCGATTCACCCGGACGACCGCTGGCTGCTCGAGGAGCTGACGCCCTTCCCCGGCATCCCCGCCGACGCTCCCCCGGTGCGCTGCGAGGAGGACCTCGCCGGCGGCGCGGTGATCGCCTGGCTGGGCCTGGAGATCGCCGTGCTCCACACGCCGGGGCACACCCCGGGCTCGGTGTGCTTCGTCGTGGGCCCCGACCTCCTCGCCGGCGACACCCTCTTCCGGCGCGGCGTCGGCCGCACCGACCTTCCCGGCGGCTCCCACGAGCGGCTGCTCTTCTCCATCCGGGACCGCCTCTACCCCCTGCCGCCGGGGACGGTGGTGCACCCCGGCCACGGCCCCGCCACCACCATCGGCGAGGAGGTCTCGGGCAATCCCTTCACCCGGGGTCCCGGCCCCCGCTGAGGCTGGGACGGCAGAGGGCGCCGCCCGGGCCTCAGCCGGCCGGCCCCTCCTCCCCGATGAGGGCGAGCAGGTCGTGGACGATCCGGCCGGTCACGCCCCACACGGTCCTCCCGCCGATCTCGTAGTAGTGGACGCGGCGTTCCGCGCCGGCGCCCGCGGCCGCCACGGCGACGCGGTGCGGGCAGGCGAGCAGGCCGTCGAGGGTGAGCCAGAAGGTCTCCGCCACCTCATGGCCGTCGCCGCGAACGGTGAAGGGGCGCCGCAGCAGCCCGACGACGGGCGTCAGCCAGAGCAGGGAGGTGTGGGTGAGACGGGCCGGCAGGCTGCCGGCGACCTCGACGTTCCCGGGGTCGAGGCCGACCTCCTCCCGGGCCTCGCGCAGCGCCGTGGCGACGATGTCCCGGTCCGAGGCCTCGACGGCCCCGCCGGGGAAGCCGATCTGGCCCGGATGGCGGCGCAGGAAGTCGGCGCGGCGGACGAAGAGGAGGGCGATGCCGGTCACGCCGGGATCCAGGAGCAGGAGCACCGCCGCCCGCCGCCTGCCCGCCGGCGCCGGGGCGGGCTCGCCGGGCGCCGCGAGGGCGCGGCGCAGCGCGTCGATCCGGGGGTCCGCCACGCTCTGACTATGCCTCGCGGGAGCCGTCCGGGGGTCAGTGGCGGGGAGCCAGGAGCCGCAGGGCGGTCTCCAGGCGGCACCTCGCCTCGGCACGGGCCACCACGTCGCCGAGGAGGGCGGCGAACTCGCGCTGGTGGATGTACCGCTGGACGGCGTCCGTCTCGGCGGCGTCGGCCGCAACCTGATCGGGCCTCCTGGCGTCCATGCCGGTCTCTCCTCGTATGCTTGCCACCGGTGCGGACCACCGGTGCCGTGTGGGTGCAACGTACGCCACCGGGGAGCGGATTCGGGTCACGTCACGAGCGAGGCTCGATGACGCCGGATCACGGCGGATGAAGGGAATGAAGACACCGCCACAACCGGTCACGAAGCGAGAACGTGGGGGATGCCCCGCCTGCGGCGGCGAGCTGCGGCGCTCCCATCGCGAGTACGCCGGCGCGCGGCGGTCGGTCGACGTCATGATCTGCCGCGCCTGCGGCACCCAGGTGCGGGGCGAGGCCAGGGACGACGCCGACCGCCCCCGCACCGTCCGCCGCACGGCGCGCCCCCTGCCCGCCGAGGGCCCGCCGGACAACTTCGTCCTCGACCCGGCCGCCGCTCAGCTCCTGCGTCAGGCGCTGGAGGCGGAGGAGCGGCGAACCGGGGACTGAGCCCCGGGCGCGCGGCGGCGGGGGCGCGCCGGCACCGGTGCTTCGCCGGGCTCCGGACAGTATTGGTCGAACCAGGCCGCAACCAGCCGCTGCACCTCGTCGCGGTCGATGTCCACGGAGATCCCGTGGCCGCTCCTCGGGAACATGTGGCGCTCCACGGCGCGGCTGCAGAGCAGCCGGCGCTCGATCTCGGCGGCGTTGGCCGGCGCGATGACGCGGTCGCGCTCGCCGTGGCAGATCAGCACCGGGGCGCGGACGCTGGGCAGCTCGTCGCGGACGGTGGCGACGAGCCGGGCCAGCTCGTGGATCGAGCCCCACGAGCGGCGGCCGTACGACCACAGCTCCTCGGCGCCCTCGCGACGGTACAGGTCGGTCTCCGTCCCGGGGACGTTCCAGCGCCGCAGGCGCTTCAGCACGGGGAGGAAACCGTCCTCCCAACCGCGGAGCCGCAGCGGGGCGGCGAAGCAGGCGACGGCGTCGATGGCCGGCTCGCGCGCGGCGAGGTGGAGGGCCAGGGCGCCTCCCCCGGACTGCCCGGCGACCACCACACGGTCGCACTCGCGGCGCAGCTCGTCGAGGGCGGTCATGGCGGAGTCCGCCCAGTCCTGCCAGGTGGTCCGGGCGAGGTCCTCCGGGGTCGTGCCGTGACCGGCGAGGAGGGGGCCGTAGCAGCGCCAGCCGGCGGCGGCCAGGTGGTCTCCGAGGCGCCGCAGCTCCGGGGGCGTGCCGGCGAAACCGTGGAGGAGCAGCGCCCCGCGGCGGCCGGAGCCGATGCGCCAGGGCGCCACCACCTCGGGGTCGAACGGTGCCATGGTCCGGGCGGTCACGCCGTCGAGTATGGCCCCTGGGCGGACGGTGATAACGTGCCGCTGCGATGGCCGATCCGCTCGTCAGCGCCCTGAATCAGCTCGTCGAGGGCGAGGACCTCGACATGGCCACGGCGCGCGGCGTTATGGACCGGATCATGGAGGGTGCGGCCACCGTCGCCCAGGTCGGCGGCATCCTGGCCGCGCTGCGCCTCAAGGGGGAGACCGTCGAGGAGCTGTGCGGCATGGTCGAGTCGATGCGCGACCACGCCGTCGTGGTGCCCCTCACGGTCCCCGCCGTGGACACCTGCGGCACCGGCGGCGACCGCTCCGGCACCTTCAACATCTCCACCGCGGCGGCGCTGGTGGTGGCCGGGGCCGGCTGCGCGGTGGCCAAGCACGGCAACCGCGCGCAGTCCTCGCGCTGCGGCAGCGCCGACGTGCTGGAGGCGCTCGACGTCGTCATCTCCCTGTCGCCCCAGGGCGTGGTCCGCTGCATCGAGGAGGCCGGGATCGGCTTCATGCTCGCCCCCGACTACCACCCGGCGATGCGCCACGTGTCGTCCGTGCGGCGGGAGCTGGGCATCCGCACCGTCTTCAACATCATGGGCCCGCTGGCCAATCCCGCCCGGGTGCGCCACCAGCTGATCGGCGTCCCCGACGCCGCGCTGGCCGAGAAGATGGCCGCCGTGCTGCTCCGCCTCGGCCACCGCCGCGCCATCGTATTCGCCGGCCCCGACGGCACCGACGAGCTCGGGCTCCACGCCCCGGCCCGCGCCTTCGTGGTGGGGGAGGGGCTGGGAGAGGGTGGCCGGCCGGGCACCGAGGAACTGCTCATCGACCCCGCCAGGCTGGGCCTCGCGCCGGCGCCGCTGTCCGCCCTGGCCGGCGGCGATGCCGCCGACAACGCCCTGCGGATGCACGCCGTCCTGGGCGGCGAGCCCGGCCCCATGCACGACGTGGTCGTGCTCAACGCGGGCGCCGCGCTCTACGCCGCGGAACGCGTCCCCGACATCGCCGCGGGCATGGAGGAGGCCGAGCGGTCGATCGCCGGCGGAGCGGCGGCCGGCTGCCTGGCGGCGCTGGTGCGCGTCTCGCAGCAGGTCGCCACCCCATGAGACGGCGTCCCGCGGCCGGATCGCCCCGCCCATGACCGGGAGGGATCCTCGATGAGCCGCGGCGGCGACCTCCTCACCCTGCAGCGCCTCGATGAGCGCATCGGCGCGCTGCGCACGGAGATCGCCGATCTGGAGGCCGCTCTCGCCGGCGATCCCGAGCTCGACCGGCTCCGCACCGGCACGGCCGGTGCCGAGGCCGGGATGCGGGCTGAGGAGCTGTCGGCGCGCCGGGCCGAGCAGGATCTCGCCACGGTGCGGACCCGCGCCCGCCAGCTGGAGCGCCGCCTCTACGACGGCTCGGTGCGCAACCCCCAGGACCTCCTCGGCATGCAGCGCGACCTCCAGGGCCTGCAGCCGCAGATCCTGGCCCTGGAGGGGCGGCTCCTCGAGGCCATGGAGGCGGCCGAGGAGGCCGGAAGCCGGCTCGGCGAGGCTCGGGCCGCCCAGGGGGAGCGCGAGGAGGGGCGCAGGACCCAGGAGGCTCCGCGCCGCGAGCGCCTGGCCGCGGCGCGGCGGACGCTGGAGGAGACCGAGGCGGCCCGGGCCGCCGCCGCGGCGGGGGCGGGGGCGGCGGATCTGCGCATCTACGAGCGCGTGGCGGTCCACCGCCGTCCCGCCGTCGTCCGCCTCGAGGGCGAGAGCTGCGGCGGCTGCCGTCTCCCGCTCGGCATCCGCGAGGCCCACCAGGCGCGATCCGGTGAGGCGCTCGTCCAGTGCAGCAACTGCGACCGCGTCGTGGTCGGATGACCGGGACGCCGCCGCCGGCCCCGACGACCGGGACGGCGGGTCGGACGGTCATCGCCTACACCGACGGGGCCTGCTCCGGCAATCCCGGTCCCGGGGCCTGGGCCTACCGGCTGGAGTGGCCGGACGGGCGGGTGGACGAGGCGGCCGGCGCCGAGGCCGCCACCACCAACAACCGGGAGGAGCTGAAGGCGGTCCGCGAGGCGCTGCTGGCGGTGCGGCGGCGCATCGGAAGCGATCCAGCGTGGATCGTCGTCGTCCGAACCGACAGCCTGGGGGCCGTCAACTGGCTCACCGGCGGCTGGAAGCGCAAGGCGAATCTCGACCTGTTCCCCGGCATCGACCCGCTGGTGGACCGGCGCGTGCGCTTCGAGCACGTCCGCGGCCACGCCGGCCATCCCGGCAACGAGCGGGTCGACACCCTCGCCGTCGAGGCCACTCGCCGGCTGATGGAGGCCGTCGCGGCGGGGGCTGCGGGTGGCGATGGGGGTTCGGCGCCGGACCGCGGAGGGAGCCCGTCCGGTGCCTGACCAGCCCGGCGCACCGTCGGAGCGCCTGCCCCGGCCGGACCTCGCGGGGCCAACCCACGGTTTCACCGTCGTCCATCAGATGCGGGCGTCCGCGGCCGGTGTCTACCGGGCGTGGACCGCGGCGTTCGACTCCTGGTTCGCCAAGAGCGGGGTGATCCGCATGCGCCCGGTTGTGGACGAACCCTTCTTCTTCGAGACCGAGCACCAGGGCAGCCTCCACCCCCACCACGGCCGGTTCCTGACGCTGGAGCCGGATCACCTCGTCGAGTTGACCTGGATGACCGGGCGCGATGGGACGGGTGGAGCCGAGACCGTCGTGCGGGTCGAGCTGCTCCCGACCGGATACGGGACCCTGGTCCGCGTCACCCATTCGGGCTTCTACGACGAGGCCGCCGCGGCGCAGCACGCCGCCGCGTGGCCGATGCTGCTGGCGCATCTCGACGAGCGGCTGGCAGAGACCTCCGGGTCGGCGGGCAAGGACGCGTCTCCTCAGGGTTGAGCCAGAGCGGAACGGCTGCGAGGCCGCTGGACACCTCCGGCGGGACGTGGCACGATCTCGCGGGTGAGCAGCAGACCCGCCGCGGCGCGGCAACTGCGCGACCCCGCGCGGCGGCGCCGCGTCCTCGACCGGACCGACCGAGAGTGCGAGGCCGCTTGACGTCGAGGCGTTCGTCTTCAGGGCAAACGATCCCGACCAGACCCGCGACCTCAGGAGTGACCATGACCGGCTCTTCCACGACCTCGACCCAGCGGGGTGCGCACCGTCCATGAATCCGTCCGAGACCATCGATCAGTACATCGCGGGCCTGACGGACTGGCGCGGCACGATGCTGGCCACGCTCCGCAAGACCATTCTCGATGCTGACCCCGAGATGATCGAGGAATGGAAATGGATGGGCTCTCCGTGCTGGTATCACGAGGGGCTGGTCTGCCTGGCCAACGCGCACAAGGACAAGGTGAAGGTGACCTTCGCGCAGGGGGCGAGCCTTCCCGACCCGGGCAAGCTCTTCAACAACGGCCTCGACGGCAACCGATGGCGCGCGATCGACCTCTACGAGGGCGACAGGATCGATCAGCGGGCGCTGAAGAAGCTCGTCGACGCCGCCGTGGCTCGCAACCTTGCCGCGCGCAAGCGGAAGCCCCCGGCCGCCGCTCGTGCGACCCGGCCCAGAGCACGCGGGGAGTAGAGGACACCTTCCCTCGGAAGCGCGATCCGCAGCACCCACGTTGGCCGTCGGATACGGAGCCGCGCTGTCGGGGGAGGCCCGACCGGCGGCTGCGCGCTACGCCTCCTCCACGAGCCCCATGGCGATGTCCATCGCCGCCGCCCGCATCTCCTCGGCGGTCATCTCGATGCCGAGACCCGGCAGCGCGCCCGTCGGCGCCGCGATGTTGCCGAGGTAGACGGCGACCAGGCCGAGCAGGGAGCGCACCTGCTGGCGCGGGTCGGCGTGCGGATCGACGACGACGGTGAGGAGCGCGAGCATCCGCGGCTGGAACCGGTCGCCCTCCGCGCGGTGGGAGCGCATGGCGGGCTGGTTCTCCTGCACGAAGCGGATCCACCGGCTCCACGGCCCCTGGAGGAGCGCGGCGATCCGCCGGAGGACCTCCTGGCGGGTCTCGGCGCTCCGCGGCTGCGACTGGCCCCAGGCGACGAGCTCGTCGACCGGGGCGAGCAGGCTCTCCATGATCCCGGCCAGCAGAGCCTCCTTGGAGGGGAAGTGGTAGTAGAGGGAGGCCTTCTTGATGCCGAGGCGCTCGGCGATCTCGCGCAGCGAGGTGCTGTCGTAGCCCTGCTCGGTGAAGAGGTCCAGGGCGACCTCGATGGCGCGCTGCCGGGTGTCGGTGCGCCGGGGGCTCATCGCGGGCCCATCCTACCGCGTTATGGTCCGGCCAACCTACTTGACGGCAGGTTGTCCATCGCTCCCCCCGGGGACGACGGCGGCTCCCGGGAACTGCCACCGTCGCGACCTTCGACAAGCGTGAAGGATGCGGCCACCTCCGTCCTCCAGATCTCCTCCGGGACCGTCCCCCAGCGCCTCGCCACGTACAGCCCTCGCCGACGGCGGTACGGCCTATGACTACGTCGTGGACGGCCACGACGCAACATCCAACGTCCCCCCCGCGGGCTTCAGCGTCGCAACAGCAACCTCCTCGGAACTAGCGCTCTACGGCATTCCGCCCGATCCCCCTGCAACGTCCGGTACCCAACGGGCCACCTGGCAGGAACTCTTCGGCAATCCGCAGCTGCACTTCCTGACGCCTCCGTCGCAGCTCCACTCAGTTCCAACCTGGTCGCCCTCAAGGGATAACAACAGCCAGAATTGGTCGGGCTTCGTCGCCTACAACGGAGGCTACTCTAACGTCTCCGGAGACTACACCGAGCCTTCGCTTGGCGCCTCTCGCTGTGCAACCAACTCGGTCTCGTTCTGGGTTGGCCTCGGGGGCTTTGGAACTGGGGTACCACTCGCGCAGGATGGGACTGCCGAGAACGTTGGAGGGTTGGGCCAGAATCAGGCCTGGTTCGAGTTCTTCCCGCAGGTGGGAATGATCGACTTGAATCTGTACGCTACGCCCGGCCAGGGATTCTACGCCGCGACGACCTACGACTACAGCAACATCTACACGTTCTTCCTCATGAACGTGTACACGGGCGCCGTAGAGGACTTCAACGCAGCGGCCAATCAATCGTTCAACGGATCCACCGCCGAATGGATCGCCGAACGACCATGCTCAGCCAACTGCACGTCGGGTAATCCAACGTTCACGAACCTCAGCAACTTCCAGACCATGTACTGGAATCTGACGGGCTACAATAGCGGCGCGGGGAATGCGTATCAGACGAGCAACTACCAGACCTATATGGAGGATTCCAGCTACAACACCCTGGCTTCGCCGAGCAGCTTGGCGTCAAATGGGTCCTTCTCAATCACTCAGAACAGCTGCAGCTGATCGGCGGCCTAGGAAATCGAACCGTCATAGGGGGAGGGAGTGCGGCGCGATCCGCACTCCCTCGCGCGTTGCCAAGCGGGCAACCGCCGTTCCGCTTGCCACGCTCAGCTTTGGTCATGACTCACTTTGAGGGAGGAATAGGGGGCCATGGATCCACGACCATCGGGTAGGGATGCGACGATTTCAGATCGGGAAACCTCGCGTCCCGAAGCTGGTCGAGGACGCGCTTCGGACGGGGTGATGGGGCTCCTCTTGTTCCTCCTGTGGGTCTGCTCCTTCGTCGGCGGTTGGTCCCAGGTGCCGTGCGGGACAGGGTCTGAGGTTCCCTGTCGCCAGGCCATGTATCAGCTGTCCCTGTGGGACGGCTTCGGCGTCGTGCCCGGGCTCTTCCTGGTGGCGGCCACATGCTTACTGGTGGGCGGGAGGCGGTCCGAGCTGCAGGTGCGTCGCCCCGTTCTCGAAGCGGTGGTCTGGGTGGTGTTGGCCGTGGTGGAGATCGGCCTCTTCTTCCTCTACTTCCTAATCGGGCGCGGCGGCTACGCCTTCACCAACCTCGACGCCTCGTCGTACGCGGTCCCCGGTTGGCCGTTGTGGGTCGCCGTCGCACTCGTCGCCGCGATTGGCGTGACCGGTGTCGTCCGGCTGCTCGCGGCTGGCGCGGTTCCCGCGCCGGAGTTGGGTAGAGGAACAGAAGCAGTTCGGATGGACGAGGGGGCAGCGCCGCCGACGCACATCACCGTGCAGATCGACGTCGTGGCGGCGATTCGGCACTTCGCTGCGCACGTTTCTATTGCCGAAATCATCATGGCGCCGGCCCTGTTCCTACTGCTCGTCTGCTCGTTTCTCGGTGGCTGGTTCCTCGAAACTGGCACGTTTTGCCTGAACTCCCCGTGCGCGAGCCCTTCCAGTGGCATTCTCTGGGACGGCTACGGAATCCTGCCCGGGGTGTTGCTCGTCGCGGCGTTCATCGTGTTCGTGGTGGGGCACGCACGCTTCGCACCGGCCGCCCCGCGAGCACTCGGATCCCTGCTGTGGATCGCCTTCGCCGTGGTGGAGGCCGGGCTGCTCCTCCTGTACTGGCAGATCGGCAGGAGCTACCCGGAGTACAACGAGTTCAACCTGGGCGGGCCGCCCTCTCCGGGGTGGGCGTTCTGGGTTTCGATGGGCCTGGCCATCGTCCTGGCCGCCGGCGGCTGCGTTCGGTATGCCAAGGGCGACACCCGGGGCGCGCCGCCGCCCGGTGAGATCGCCTCCTTCAGGGAGTCAACGTACTCCAGGGAGGTTCGCCAGTCCATGGTCTCCCGGGCCCGTCTGGGAGACTCTGTCATCGGAGCGTCCCTCGCCCTGATGTTTGCCGTCACCCTTGTCTACGCCTGGTTCCAGGTGAGCACCCAGTGCGTCCTCGGGCTCCCGTGTGTGCAGGGGTTCCTCGATGGTTCCCTCTGGGACGGCTTCGGCGTGTTGCCCGCGCTCTTGCTGATAGCGGCGATCGTGCTGTTCGTCATCGGGCGAACGCCGCAGCTCTCCCTCGCCCTCCCCGTGCCGGAGTCGCTCATCTGGGCCATCTTCGGGCTCGTCGAGATCCCCCTCCTCTTCCTCTACTGGTTGCTCGGCTCCGGCTACTACCAGGGCACGTTCGAAGCGGAGACGCCCACGGGGGAGACCACCACGGTCGCCCCTGGGTGGGCTCTCTGGGCGGCTGTCGTGCTGGCCTTGACAGTGGGCGTTGCCGGGGGCCTCAGGTACGTCAGAGGGGGAAGCATGAGTCGCCGGAGCTCCCGAGTCGCTGGACTCTCGCCCGACTGAAGGCGACCGGGGAGCAGAGTGCCCCTGCCAAACTTGGGTAATAACATACTTGACGCAGCACTTGACCGCTCCGCTCCGCGTAGACTTCTGAAAATCAGTCTTCCAAACCTGGGAGGAATTGAGAAGGTGGCCGACCGCGAGTACCACACCATAGTGCCTGAGTACGGGCAGCCCGACGTCTACCACGACCATAAGGACTGCCGCGAAGGCAAGAAGATCAAGCCCGAGCACATCACTTGGGGCCGCGGGACCGGCCGCCGCCTCTGTGAGGTGTGCCAGCGCATGCCGTAGCCGGAGCCTGGCGGAGAACAATCTCCCACTCCGGCCCCGTAGGCTCGCCCTGAGGCGTCACCGCCCAATAACGTCGGAGGCTGCGGACGTTCCAGCCGTGATCAAGGCATACGGCGAGGGCCTTCCAGCCCGCCGCTAGGTTGCCTCCGAAGCGGACGGTAGGCGACGGGAAGGCGTGACCCTGGCCACCCTGGCAGGACTCGAAGGTCTCCACCCCGGCGGCCCGGAGGACTTCCACGGCCTCACGGATGCCCACGTCGAGGCCGGGTATCTCGTTGGCAGGACGTGCGGCACTGGCCACGCTCAAACTGACCCCACTGCCGTGGGGCTATGTACTTGACACAGCCGGAGTAAGGTAGTAAACTCAGTGGCATGGAGACCACGAGGCACTACCCCGAGACCCTGGTCGACGCGATCCGCTACTTCGCGGACTCCGACCGGGCGCTTGACTTCATGGTCAAGCTGCGCTGGCCTGACGGCGTGGTGCGGTGCCCCCGTTGTGGCTCGGACGGGGTGACCTTCATCGCCTCGCGGCGGCTCTGGCAGTGCCACGAGCGCCACGAGAGGCGCCAGTTCACCGTCAAGGTGGGGACCATCTTCGAGGATAGCCCCCTGGCACTGGACAAGTGGCTCACGGCCATCTGGATGCTCGCCAACTCCAAGAACGGCGTCAGCTCCTACGAGCTTCACCGCTCGATCGGGGTCACCCAGAAGACCGCGTGGTTCATGCTCCACCGCATTCGGCTGGCCATGCAGGACAGCGGCACCCACGGCGGACTGTCCGGTCAGATCGAGGTCGATGAGACCTTCATCGGCGGCAAGGCCCGATTCATGCACCAGGACAAGCGGGCGGCGAAGATCAAGGGCACGGGCGGGATGGGGAAGGTCGCCGTCATGGGCCTTCTCGACCGCCACGGTCCCGATGGGCACAGCACCGTCGCTCTCAAGATCGTCCCCAACACCCGCCGAAGCACTCTCGCGGCCGAGGTTAGGGCGCGGGTTGAACCCGGCTCCGAGGTCTTTACCGACGCTCTGATGTCCTATAACGACCTTGAGGCCGACTACGTTCACGGGGTCATCGACCACGCCGAGAAGTATGTCGAAGGGACGGTCCACACTAACGGACTGGAGAACTTCTGGAGCCTCCTCAAGCGGGCGATCAAGGGCACCTACGTCAGCGTCGAGCCCTTTCACCTCTTCCGGTATCTGGACGAGGAGGCGATGCGCTTCAACACCCGCAAGGTTGTGGACGGCGAGAGGTTCCGCCGAGTGGCCCGAACCATCTCCGGTCGTCGCCTGACCTACAAGCAACTCACCGGTAAGGAGGTGCCTCTTCCGACATGACGGAACCGCGACCACAAGAGAAGGACGAGGCAAGCCCAGAGCACCTGCCGGGTGAGCCAGAGGAGTATCAGCGCTTTGAGCGGCTGGCGCGGCGGGTCCTGTCCGTGCCCCGGGCAAAGAGGGATCGGCCACCGCCCCAGCACGCGTAGCGGGTCTATTCATGCAAGCCCGTCGCTAGTTGCTGCATGAACCCGCGCACCGACTCCCATATACGCCTCGACTGCTCGTCCGTGTACGTCTTTTCCATGTGCATCGTGGGGTTGCGCCATGCGGTCTTGACCGCGATCAGCATCGCGATGGCATCTGACAAGAACGCCTCGTCTCTAATCCAGTCCGGGTCCTTCTTGTCGTTTGGAAGCGTCATCTGGCCATGGGCTTTCTTAAGGACGCCTTCCCATCCGGGCTTGTGCGCCATAGGTACGGCTAGACGCGCACCCAGGACCGCTAACCCAATCTCCATGACGCGCATCAGATGGAAGACGCAGGCCGTGGTTCTCCCAAGTGCGAGGCACTTGGCCGCCTCCTCACTGTCGTAGAGCGCCGAGGGGAACGCGTCGGCAACGGCAGCCGTGAACGCCCCTTCCGCTGATGCCGACGCATACAACTCGCCTTCTCGGGGAGTGAGAACGAAGAACGTGGGAAGCTTCAGGTCGTCGGCGAGGCGCCCTCGAAGTTCCTTGACGCCCTCGCGAAGGGCCGTCGTGTCAAGGGCTTCTGGCCTACCGGCGAGTCCGATTCGCCTTGCGCTTGCGGCGGAACTCTCGCAGCCCATCTGCGACAGGCTGTCGGCGAACCGCTGAAAGGTACCCTGCCACCCCTCCATTGCCGAGGCGATCTGCGCCCTGACCGCAGCGTCCATGCCCGGCGGGGGGTTTGAGACGTCAATTCTTGGCATGTCTGGAAGACCCTCCATGGCCGCCAAATGCGCCAGGGCCTCAAACCAATTGCCAACTAGGAACTTCTCCATCACGTCTCCCAGCGTTAGGACGCGCTGGGAGCCAACGCATCCGGGGTTGGCGTAGGCGCTCACCCTACCGCCCCCCTGGACGCTGCGTCAAGTATGTTATTACCCAAACTTGGGTGTCAATACGTCAATCTGCGTATACGCGGCCTCGGCCTCGCCTGCGGGCGCCGGAGCGAGCCCTGACCTTCGGCCCGCCTTGCCGATCTACTCGTCGAGGCCGACCTCTCGGCGGAGTTCGTCCATGTAAATCGGCTCGTCAGGAGGGCGTCGCCGCTCGAGATGGTCGTAGAAGGCGTTGAGGTCGGGAAACGTCCGGCGCATGTCCAGGAGGAGCGGCCGATCCTCCACCGGTGTCTCTCGGATCAGCTGAGCCTCCGCCTGAATCACGCCCTCGCGGGCTTCGACGTCGGGGGACCGTCGACCGCGAGCGTACTCCCGCGGCGCGCAGCATCCGCGTGAGGTCGACGGCAAGCTGTGCGAGCAGGCCTTGGACAGCGTCCTCGAACGTCGTCCCACGCCTCATGGCGAGCGCGAAAGGGCCGTCGCTTCGCCCCCCGTAGCTCTATCCTACGGCCACGGTTTACCAACCGGGCGACAGGTAGAGGAGAACCAGACATGGCTGTGACGCCATCGGCCCGCCCCTCCCGTCGCCCGCCGGCCTCCGCCGCGCGCGCGACGGCCGATGACGTACCTTCCCTGCCGTGATCGCTCCCGCCATCTCGGCTGACCACCTGGCCCGCTCCTTCGGGTCCACCCACGCCCTGGTGGACGTGAGCCTCTCCGTGCCGGCGGGGAGCGTCTGTGCCCTGCTGGGGCGAAACGGTGCCGGCAAGACGACGACGGTGCGCATCCTCACGACACTCCTCGACGCCGATGGCGGCCAGGCCCAGGTGGCGGGGTTCGACGTGGCGACGCAGGCGAACGATGTCAGGGGCAGGATCGGGGTCACCGGGCAGACGGCGACCATGGACGAGTTGCTGACGGGGGTGGAGAACCTCGAGACCATCGGGCGGTTCTGCCACCTCGGAGCCGCCGAGTCGCGGCGGCGTGCGGACCGGCTTCTCGAGCAGTTCGATCTCGTCGAGGCGCGCAAGCAGCTGGTGAAGCGCTACTCGGGCGGCATGCGGCGCCGCCTCGACCTGGCCGCCAGCCTCATCGGCGAGCCCGAGGTGCTCTTCCTCGACGAGCCCACCACCGGCCTCGACCCCGTCGGTCGCGGCGAGATGTGGACGTCGATCCGCAGCCTCGTCTCCGGCGGCACCACGGTGCTCCTGACCACGCAGTACCTGGACGAGGCCGACCGTCTCGCCGACTCGATCGTCGTCATGGACCGCGGCCTGGTGGTTGCCCGGGGCACCCCGGAGCAGCTGAAGGCGTCCATCGGGCGCCCCTTCGTGAGGGTCACGCTCGCCACCGCGGATGCGTCGACCCTGAAGCAGGTGAGTGATCTGCTGGGCACAGAGGCGGAGGTCAGCGGACGGTCGGTGAGCGCCCCGGCCCCCGGTGGCCTGACCAGCCTCGGCGACGTCGTCGCGCAGCTCCGCCGGATCGGCATCCCCGTCCACGAGGTCGGCCTGGAGTATCCGAGCCTCGACGAGGTCTTCAGCACGGTCACCGACCACTCGGGCGCTGCGCGACGCCCGGCGGTGGACGCCGGAGGTGAGGCATGAGCCAGGCGGCCGTCGTGGTCGAGCGCAGGTTCCAGCAGGGGCTGCTCGACGCCTACACCGCCACCCGGCGGTTCCTCATCCGGGGCAAGCGGCAGCCCGACGTCATCTTCGGCAGCCTGCTGACCCCGGTCATCTTCGTCGTCCTGTTCGGCTACGTCTTCGGCAGCTCCATCAGCGTGCCGGGCGGCAACTACCGATCCTTCCTGATGCCGGGGCTCTTCGCCATGTCGGTGCTGTTCAGCGCCGCCAACGTCGCCGTCGCCGTGGCCACGGACATGAGCGAGGGCGTCGTCGACCGCTTCAAGACACTGCCCATCGCGCGCTCGGCCATCGTCATCGGCCGCTCCCTCTCCACTCTCATCCTGGGGATCCCCGTCCTGGTGGTGATGATCGCCTGCGGCCTGGCCGTCGGCTGGCGCGCCGACAACGGACTGGGCAACGCCGTGCTCGCCTTCCTCCTCTTCGAGCTGTTCGGCTTCGCCATCGGCTGGCTGGGTGTGCTCATCGGGCTGCTGGCCGGATCCGCGCAGGCCGCCGACGTCATCATCAACATCCCCATCTTCCTCATGGGATTCATCTCCAGCGTCTTCGTCGATCCGGCGAACATGCCCGTCTGGCTGCGCTACATCGCGTACTGGAACCCCATGTCGGCACTGGTGGGGGCGGGCCGCCAGCTCTTCGGGAACACGTACGGGCCGGCACCGTCAGGGGTCTGGTCGCTGCAACATCCGGTCGTGACCACCGTCGGGCTGGGGCTGATCATCATCGTCGTCGTGGCCCCGATCTGCGTGCACCTGTACAGCAGACGCTCGCGCTGAGACGGCCCGCCGCGCCGGGCGTCGCGGCGGTGGGCGGTGGCGGGTCGGGTGAGGGTCGGCAGCGCCGCGTACACTGAGCCCGGCTGGCGGCTCTCGGGGGTGGAGGTGCGGCGGGTGTTCGAGAAGCATCGGGAGAAGGAAGCCGAGAAGGCATACGAGCAGGCCCTCGGTGAGTGGCAGGCGCGCCGGGACGGCTATGCGGAGCTTCTTCAGGTGGCGGAGACGTTCCATGGTGCGGGCTCGGATCAGCTCATCCTCAAGGCCGGCGAAGCGGTCTTCCTCACCGTGACGGCGGTGGCGCTGATCGAGGAGCGGCGCGGGCCCGGCCAGTGGAAGGGGTCCTCCCAGGGCTTCTCCATCCCCGTGGCGAGCATCCACGGCCGCTCCATCCGCTACCGGGTGGGCGCCACCCGGGGGCACATGATGCAGGGTGCCCCGGTCGCCACGGCCATCGACCGCGGCACGCTGTACATCACCAACCAGCGGGTCATCTTCCAGGGCGATGCTCAGACGCGCGAGTGCGCCTTCGCCAAGCTGATCGGTTTCCGCCATGACGACGACGGGTCGACCACATTCTCCGTGTCGAACCGCCAGAAGCCGACCACGGTCCACTACGGCCCGGCCGTGTCCCCGGTGTTCGACTTCCGGCTGGATCTCGCCCTGGCGCACTTCCGGGGGACTCTCGGCGACCTGGTGAGCGGCCTGCGGCAGGACCTGGCGCAGATCGACGCCGCACGGCCCTTCCCTCCGCCGCCTCCCCCTCCCTGACCGGTGGGCGGCGCCGGCTCTCCGCCGGCGGGCCGGGGTGCTCTCTGGAGGAGGTGATGCAAGCCGGTCTGTAAGCCGGATTCTGTCCCCACCCGAAGGTGGGGGACGGCCATCCATCTGGGATGCCGGTTGCCCGGCACCTCGTGCGGTCTGACCCGGGACGTGGGACGAGCGACCCCTGGACGCTTGCGCGTCCGTCCCTGTTCGACCTTGCTCCGGGCGGGGTTTACCGGGCCGGCCGGTCACCCGGCCGCCGGTGGGCTCTTACCCCACCATTTCACCGTTGCCGCGGCCACGAAGACCGCGGCTGTGTCCTTTCTGTTGCACTCTCCTTCGGGTCACCCCGACTGGACGTTATCCAGCGCCCTGCTCTGTGGAGTCCGGACTTTCCTCAGGCGGAGAACCGCCCGCGGCCGTCCGACCGGCTTGCCGGGCGAGTGTACCGCCGGCGCGGCAGGCGCACGGGCAGAGAGGCCGCCCGGCGAGCCCGGCGGCCGCGCCGCGAACGCTCCGACCGGAGCGCACGGGCACCGCTGCAACAGATCGGTCGCGATGTACGAAAACGAACATCCGTGCGCTTGACGCGTGCGAGGCGCCGCGGCACAATGGCGCCCTTAGTGGTGAAGAGTGGTGAGAAGTGGTGCAGCGTCCCATGACCCGACCCAGTCCCGGCGACCTGCCGGCGGCAGGGGTTGAGCCACCATGTTCGAAGGCAAGTATGACCACGCCGTCGACCCCAAGGGCCGGGTGGCTGTGCCCAGCGACTTCCGGCGCGACCTGGCCGGCGGTTCGGTCATCTCGATCGGACCGGAGGGCCGGCTGGTGATCTGGCCGAATCCCGCCTGGGAGATCCACCTGCGCAGCCTCCCGGTCGTCGCCGGGACGCCCTCCGAGCAGCGCACCTACTTCCGCCAGGTCCACGCCCGCACCCGCCAGGTGGAGCTGGACGCCCAGGGACGGCTGCTGCTCAGCCAGCCGCACCGGGAGTTCGCCGGCATCGCCGATCGCGCCACCTTCGTGGGCATGGGCGACTACGTCGAGGTGTGCTCCACGGAGCGCTGGGAAGCCGACTCGGCCCACGTCACCGCGGACTTCTTCACCGAGCTGACCGATCGAATCAATCCCCTGGGCGCCGCCGCGCCCTCTGCGGCGCCGTCGTGACCGGCGCCGGCTTGACGGAACACGCTGCCCATGCTGATCGTGGCAGGCATGGACGGAGCCGACGACGCCACACCCGGGGAGCCGACGCCTGAGTCGGTCCACCGGCCGGTCCTCCTACATCCGCTCATAGAAACCCTGCAACCCCGTGAAGGCCAGGTCGCCGTCGACGGCACCCTGGGCGGCGGCGGTGTCACCGCCGCGCTCCTGGAACGCGTCGGCCCGACCGGGCGGGTGCTCGCCGTCGACCGCGATCCCGATGCGATCGCGGCGGCACGCCGGCGTTTCGCCGGCATCGGCGCCCGCCTCGTCCTCGCCCACGGCAACTTCGCCGACCTGGACACCATCGCCGCGGAACACGGGATCGCCGACGCCCACTCCATCTCCCTCGACCTGGGTCTTTCCTCCCATCAGCTCGGCGATCCCGCCCGCGGCTTCAGCTTCCGGCTCGACGGGCCGCTGGACATGCGCATGGACCCGACCGAGGGCACGGTCACCGCCGCGGACATCGTCAACGGCTGGGAGGTCGCCGACCTGGCGGCCCTGATCCGCAGCTACGGCGAGGAGAGTTTCGCGACTCCCATCGCCAACGCCCTGGCCCGCGCCCGGCGGCTCCAGCCCCTCACCACTACCGCCCAGCTGCGCGGCATCGTCGAGCAGACGATCCCGCGCCGCTACTGGCCGCGGCGGATTCATCCCGCCACCAGGACCTTCCAAGCTCTTCGCATCGAGGTCAACCACGAGCTCGAAAGCCTCCAGTTCGGGTTGCAGGCAGCCATCTCGCTTCTCAGGCCCGGTGGGCGTCTTGGGGTCATCGCCTTCCACTCCCTCGAGGACACCATTGTCAAGAACGCACTCCACGTCGCAGCACAGAACTGTCTCTGTCCGCCCCAACAGCCCTACTGCACCTGCGCTCACCGGGCCTCGCTCTTTCTTCTCACGCGGAAGGCCATCCGGCCCGACGCCGCCGAGATGGCCGTGAACCCCAGAGCCCGCTCCGCCCGTCTTCGGGTGGCGGAACGCCTCGACCCGCGCCCCGACGGCGCGGGTCACCCCCAGAGAGCCCCCGCACCGTCCGACCCCGCAGCCTCAGGCCCCACACCTTCATAGCCCCCCCTTCCCAGCGGAGGAGGTCGAGATTCTCGGCCTCCTCCCTCTGTCCCCACCGCCGTCCTCGCATCCGTCCCTCTCAACGTCCCAGCAAGAAACGATGCACTCCTCCCATTTCCGTCTCCGCTCCCGCAACGCCGAACGCAACGCCGCCCTGCCTCCCCACGAGACTCGCCGGCGGCGCGATCGCGGCCGGCACGGAGGCCCGCGCACCCCGCTGCCGCTGCTGGCGCTGATCGCCGCCGCCACCGGGATGGGCATCGCCTACGTGTCGCAGACGGCCACCGCCACGCAGACCACCTACGACGCGACCTCGCTGATCGCGACCCAGCAGCAGCTGACGGTCCAGGACCAGCAGCTCGGCGACAAGCTGAGTCAGCTCCTCGCCACCGAGCGCATCATCACCCAGGCTCGCGGCCTCGGCATGGTCGAGGGCGGGTCCTGGCTCTATGCCACGGCGTCGCCGGTGCAGGTGGTGCCCTCGCCATCCGACCAGATCGTCGACGCCTCCAAGCCGACCTCGGACTCGGCCGTGGCCCAGCTCATCGGCCTCCTGAGCGGCGACTTCGTGGGCAGCTCCGGGCGATGAGCCGCCGGTCCCCGTCCGGGATCGCCGCCAGCGGTGCGCGTCCTCGCCACGCCGACATCGGACGCCGCCACTCCCTGCGGACGCCCGACGACGAGGGGGCCGGGGCTCCGCCGGCGCGGCCCGCCCGCGGCTGGTTCGTCGGCGAGGGACCGCGCGTCCGCGGCCGCGCCATCTGGCTCATGCTCGCCTTCGCCGCCATGGGCATCACCCTGGTGGTCCACCTCGTCGACGTCCAGGTCGTGGAGCACGCCGGCCTCTCCGCCGCGGCCGCCCGCGACCACGAGATGAGCTTCGTCCTGCCCGCGCACCGCGGCGAGATCCTCGACAGCAGCGGCGGGGTGATCGTCAGCACCGAGGCGACCTACTCGGCATACGTCGACCCCGCCCTGATCCAGGCCGCCGACCGCGCCGATGACGCCGGGCAGATCGCCCAGGTGCTGGGCCTGACCCAGTCCCAGGTCGCCCTGATCCTCGCCCAGCCCAACCAGTACGACTACCTGGCCAGCGATCTCTCGCAGAACGTCAAGGAACAGCTCGCCAATCTGAAGGTGCCGGGCATCATCATCCAGGAGCAGGACCAGCCGGTCTACGAGGCATCGCCGGTCGCCGGGGAGTCGTTCGCCGCCAACCTGCTCGGCTTCGTCAACGCCAGCGGCGACGGGCAGTACGGCGTCGAGGGCTACTACAACGGCCTGCTCAGCGGGACGCCGGGGTCGGCCTCGGAGATCAAGGACAGCCAGGGCAACGCCATCTACCTGAGCCAGGAGCAGAAGGTCGCCCCGCAGAACGGCGACAACCTCGAGCTGGGGCTGAACTCCCAGGTGCAGTACTGGGCCGAGCAGGCCATCGCCCAGGCGGTGACCGCCGACAGCGCCGCCAGCGGCGAGATCCTCATCATGAACACCAAGACGGGGTCGATCGAGGCGTGGGCCGACTACCCCAGCTACGACGCCAACGACTACGGCAGCACCCCGCTGGCCGACTTCGCCGACCAGTCCATCGACGGCCTCTTCCAGCCCGGTTCGCTGATGAAGACGGTCACCTTCGCGGGCGCCCTGGAGACCGGTGCCATCACCCCCGGCTACACCTTCGACGAGGGGCCGACGACGGTCGACGGCGTCACCATCCAGGACTGGGATGGCGAGGCGCACGGTGAGATCACCATGCAGAAGGTGCTCGACGACTCGCTGAACAACGGGGCCATCAAAGCCATGCAGCTGGAGGGAGAGAATCCCTTCTACGCCAACATGCTCGACTTCGGCATCGGTGCCCCCACCGGGGTCGACCTCGCCGGTGAGACCAACTCGCCGATGGCGCCGCAGAGCCAGCTCTCCGCCCTCGACTACGCCGAGATGTCATTCGGCCAGAGCGTGGTGGTGACGCCGGTCGAGATGCTCGCCGCCGTCAACGCCATCGCCAACGGGGGTGTGTGGGTGCAGCCCCACGCGGTCGACGCCATCGTCAATCCGACCACCGGTGTCTCGACGCCGGTCGTGCCGGTGACGCGGCGGGTCATCCCGCAGACGACGGCGCAGACCCTGACCACCATGCTGACCGGGGTCGTCGACGACGCCGGCGGTGAGGGGTTCATGGCCCGCATCCCCGGTTTCCAGGGCGAGGTCGCGCTGAAGACGGGGACGGCCCAGGAGCCGACCAACGGCACCTACCAGGGTGACCTCGCCGACTCCGTCGTCGGCTACCTGCCCGCCAGCAACCCGCAGTTCACCATGCTGGTGGACATCAACGATCCGCACGTCCCGGCTGACGACAATTACGGCTCCATCCTCGCGGCGCCGGTCTTCACGCAGATGGCCGAGGAGATGATCGACCTGTGGCGGATCAATCCCTGAGGATGGCCGCCGCCGGCGCGTCGCGGTGAGGCGGCATCCCAGGTCGCGCCGCCGCGGCGACTCCGGCCCGGGCCGCTGATCGCAGTGGCGCCCCCGCTGCCGGTGTGTCACCATCCGCCGGTGCTCCGTGCCGACCACCTCGCCGGTCTCCTCGACGGCCGCCTGGAGGCCGCGGGGGGGGCCAGCCTCGACGTCACCGAGCTGGTCAGCGATTCCCGGGCGGTCACCCCCGGCGCGGGGTTCGTCGCCCTGCCCGGCGAGCGGATGGACGGACACGCCTTCGTCGCCGAGGCGGCCCGCCGCGGCGCCGTGCTCGGCGTCGTCGGCGAGGGCTTCGCCGGCGCCGAGGCACCCCCGGTCCTCATCCGCGTCCCCGACACCGCCCGGGCGCTGCGCGCCGCCTGCCGGCGGCGGATCGACGAGCTGGGCTGCGCCGTGGTCGGCGTGACCGGATCGGTGGGGAAGACCACGGCCAAGGAGATGTGCGCCCTCGCCCTGGCCGGACGGCCGACCGCCAGGACGCCCGGCAACCTCAACACCTGGACCCAGATCCCCCTCTTCGTGCTGGGCCTCGAACCGCCCGTCGAGCGCCTCGTGGTGGAGATGGCGATGACCGCGCCCGGCGAGATCGCCGACCTCGCCTCCTTCACCGCCCCCAGGGTCGGGCTGCTCCTCAACATCGGGCTGGCCCACATCGGACGACTCGGCTCGGAGGAGGCCATCGCCTCGGCCAAGGCGGAGCTGCTCGACGCGCTGCCGGCGGACGGCGCCGCCGTCCTCAACGCCGACGACCCGCGCGTGGTCGGCGTCGCCTCCCGGAGCCGGGCACCCGTCGCGTGGTTCGGCCTGACCAACCCCCTCGCGACCTGGCGCCTCGAGGACGTCGAGGCGGACGGCCTCCTCGGCTGCCGGGCCTGGCTGGTGGGGCCCGACGGCCGGGCGCGGCTCCATCTGGGCACGCCGGGCCGCCACCTCCTCGCGGACGCCGCCGCCGCCGCCGCGGTCGCCGCCGCCTGCGGGGTCGGTATCGCCGAGGCCGCGGAGCGCCTCGGCGCCTTCACCCCGCCGGACCACCGCGGCCGGATCATCGCCGGCCGCTCCGGCTCGACCATCATCGACGACGCGTACAACAGCAGCCCCGCCTCGCTGGCGGCGGCGCTGGAGGTGCTGGCCGGTAGCGGTGCGCCGCGCCGCCTCGCCATCATTGGCGACATGCTGGAACTGGGGGAGCGGACGGAGGACGCCCACCGGGAGGCCGGCCGCCTGGCGGCCGGCGCCGCCACCCTGCTGATCGCGGTGGGCGACCAGGTGGCCATCATGGGCGCCGCCGCCGTCGCCGCCGGGCTGCCCAGCTCCGCCGTCGCCTACGCCAGGGACGCGGACGCCGCCGCCGACCTCGCCGGCCCGCATCTCGAACCGGGCACCGCGGTGCTGGTCAAGGCCAGCCGCGGGCTGGGCCTGGACCGGGTGGTGGAGCGCCTGCGGCGATGAGGGGCGGGTGCCCAGGGCGCCGGGGGCCCGCCGCGTGATCCACGTCATCGCCGTCGGCGTGATCTGCTTCGCGGCCGGCGTCGCGCTCTACCCGCTGTTGGTGACCGCTCTGGTCCGGGCCGGCGCCGGCCAGAGGGTGCGCGAGTACAACCCCAGCAGCCACCGGGTCAAGGCGGGGACACCGACCATGGGCGGGATCCTCTTCTGCCTCATCGCCGTCGCCGCCTGGCTGATCATGGACCGGGGCCGCGCCGGCTTCGCCGTCGTCTTCGCCCTGGTCGCGGGCGCCGGGGTGGGACTGCTCGACGACCTCGCCAACGTCAGGGGGCTCGGGCCTCTCGGTCTCGCCGTCCGGCAGAAGCTGGTCCTCCAGGGGGTGGCCGGGGTGCTGGTGGGCTTCGCCGTCCACGCCGCCGGGGCCACCGCCCAGAACCTCCCCGGATTCGGCCTGGTGGACCTGGGATGGACCATCGTTCCCATCTGCGCCATCGCCGTGGTGGCGACCACCAACGCGGTGAATCTGACCGACGGGGTCGACGGGCTGGCGGCGAGCTGCGTCGCCATCGCCCTCGCCGGCACCATCGCCGTCGGCCTGCAGGTCCGAGCTCCTGCGCCCACGCTGCTGGCGGCGGCGCTCCTCGGCGGGCTCGCCGCGTTCCTCGTCTACAACTGGCACCCGGCGCGGATCTTCATGGGCGACACCGGGGCTCTCGCCCTGGGCGCTGCGCTCACCGCCATCTGCGTCGAGGTCCGCATGCTCTGGCTGCTGCCCCTGCTGGGCATCGTCTTCGCCGTCGAGACGGCGAGCGTCGCCGTCAACGTCACCGCCATCACCCGCTTCGGCCGCCGCATCTTCCGCTCCAGCCCCATCCACCACCACTTCGAGGAGCTGGGAATCCGCGAGGAACGGCTGGTCCTGCTCTTCTCCGGCACCGCCCTGGTGGCCACGGTGCTCAGCGTCCTGCTCATGCACGGAGTCGCCGGAAGCCCCTTATCTCCGTGATTTGGGCGAGAATAACCGCCAGGCCTGATCCCCGCACCCGTTCCCCCCACGTCGCTGCAACGCAGGAGCACCATGGCCTCGTCTTCGGTCACCCCGCGCACCCTCGACCTGCCCATCCGCCGGGCACGCGTCGAGCTGGTGCCGGAGACACGCGGATTCCGGTCGGTGGACGGCTGGCTGCTGGTCGTCATCGCTGCCATCTGCGCCTTCGGCCTGGTGATGGTCTACAGCGCGTCGGAGGTGCTCGCCTACCAGACGACGGGCAATCCCAGCTACTTCTTCGAGCGCCAGCTCGTCTTCCTCGGCGTCGGCGCCACCGCCCTGCTGGTCCTCGCCCGTGTCGACTACCACCGGCTGCTGCGCTGGGCCCGGCCGCTGGCCCTGCTCTGCGTCATCCTGCTTGTCCTCGTCCTCGTCCCCCACATCGGCGAGGAGTCCAACGGCTCGCGGCGCTGGTTCGCCGCCGGCCCCTTCTCCTTGCAGCCGTCCGCCCTCGCCATGGTGGTGGCGATCGTCGTCCTGGCCCGCTGGCTCAGCGAGCGGAACGCCCTGGTGCGGAGCTGGCGCGGCGTCCGCGACTACTCCATCGTCCTGGCCATCCCCATCGGCCTCATCCTGCTGGAGAAGGACCTGGGCAGCGCCATCATCGTCGCCGCCGTGGGGCTGCTGCTGCTCTTCCTGGGCGGGGCGCGCAAGCTCCATCTCGCCGTCATGGTCGGCCTCGGCGGCGCCGTCTGCTGGGGGGCCATCCTCATGGAGCCGTATCGTCTCTCACGGCTCACCTGCATCGGCCAGCCGCTGACCAACGACCCGCTCAACGCCTGCTGGCAGGGGGTGCAGGCCCTCTACGGCCTGGGCAGCGGCGGCATCTCCGGGGTGGGACTGGGCAACTCCATCCAGAAGTACTCGTGGCTCCCCGAGGCGCACACCGACTTCATCTTCGCCATCATCGGCGAGGAGCTGGGGCTGATCGGAACCGTGGCCGTGCTCCTCGCGTTCACCTTCCTGGCCTGGCGCGGCATCCGCGCGGCGCTGCGCGCTCCTGACAGCTTCGGTTTCCTGCTCGCCGGAGGCATCACCGCATGGATCTGCATCCAGGCCTTCATCAACATCGCCGCCGTCACGGTGCTCATCCCCACCACGGGCATCCCGCTCCCCTTCATCAGCTACGGAGGATCGTCACTGGTCGTGAACCTGATGGCGGTGGGGATACTCTGCAACGTGTCGGCGCAGGGCCGACGACAGGGGACGATGCGCCGTGCGAACGTTGATCGCCGGGGGAGGGACCGGGGGACACCTGACGCCGGCTCTGGCGGTCGCCGAAGAGTTGCGCGCCTCTGACCCGGCCGGGGCGGTGCTCCTCGTCGGGCGCCGCGGCGGCATCGCCGAGGCCCTGGTGGAGCGGGCGGGCATCCCCCTGGAGACCCTGGACATCCGGGGTGTGGACCTCACCCGGCCGCTCAGCGTCGCCGGCTTCGGGCTGCGCCTCCCGCGCGCCGTGCGCGAGGCGCGCCAGCTGATCCGGCGCTTCGCCCCCGACGTCGTCGTCGGCGCCGCCGGGTACGTCTCCCTGCCCGTGGTCATGGCCGCCGAGCGCGAGAGGATCCCGGTCCTCCTGCTGGAGCAGAACGCCCTCCCCGGACGCGCCACCCGACTCCTCTCCCGCCGGGCGGCCGGGGTCGCCGTCTCCTTCGAGGGGACCGCGCGGCGGCTGCCGGGACGTCCCGTCACCGTCACCGGGAACCCGGTGCGCCGCGAGTTCCGCGCCAGCCCCCCGGCGCTGGAGGGGGAGTGCCGGCGGATCCTCGTCTGGGGTGGCTCCCAGGGTGCCCGCCGCATCAACCGGGCGCTCGCCGCGTGCGCCGGCCCGCTGCTGGACGCCCATCCGGATCTGGAGCTGACCCACCAGTGCGGCCGGCTGGACGAGGCGGAGATGCGCACCGCCCGGGACGCCCTGGATGCCGACCTGCGCCGCCGCTGGCAGATCCAGGCCTTCTACACGGACCCCGCCGAACGCATCGCCTGGGCCGACCTGGTGGTGATGCGCGCGGGGGGTTCCTCGCTGGCCGAGGTCAGCGCCCTGGGCCGGCCCATGATCGTGGTGCCCTACCCCCACGCCCGCGACCATCAGAGGCACAACGCGGCGCCGTACGCCGACGCCGGGGCGGCCGCCGTCGTCCCCGACGCCGAGTGCGACGGCCCGCGGCTGCTGGCGGAGATCGAGGCGCTGCTCGGCGATCCCGGACGGTGGCGGGCGATGGCCGGGCACAGCCGTGCCATGGGGCGGCCCGAGGCCACCGAACGGGTCGCGGCGCTGGTGGCCTCGCTGGCCGCGAACCCGCCGTCGCGTCGCTCCCGCCGGGGGCGCCGGTGAGCCAGGGAGCGGCGGGCGCCCGCCGCCACGTCCACTTCTTGGGCATCTGCGGCTACGCCGTCAGCGGAGCTGCCCTGCTCGCCCAGCAGATGGGCGACCTCGTCACCGGCAGCGACGAGGAGGCCTATCCCCCCGTCTCCGACATCGTCACCGAGGCGGGCATCGCCTGGGTGAACTTCCACGACCCCGCCAACCTCGACCGCTGGGGGGTGCCCGACCTCGTCGTCGTGGGCAACCAGGTGCGGCCCCACAACCCCGAATGGCTGGAGGCCCAGCGCCGCGGCCTCCCGCTGCTCAGCGAGATCGCCTTCTTCGTCTCCCTCACCGAGGACCGTCTCCGCCTCAGCGTCTGCGGCACCCACGGCAAGACGACCACCTCGGCGCTGCTCACCCGGATGCTCGACCAGGCGGGACTGGACCCGGGATTCCGCCTCGGCTCGACCTCCCTCGACTTCGGGGTGAGCGCCCGCCTCGGCTCGGGGCCCTTCGTCTTCGAGGGCGACGAGTACACCACCTCCCCCTGGGACCCGCGCCCCAAGTTCCTCCACACGCGGCCCATGGCGGCGTGCGTGACCCGGCTGGAGCTCGACCACCCCGACGTCTACCCGACCCTGGAGGCGTACCGGGCACCCTTCATCACCCTGGCGGAGGCGATGCCCCCCGCCGGCCTCCTGGTGCTCTGCGGCGACGACCCCGAGGCGCTCGAACTGCGCCACCATGCCGCCTGCCCGGTGATCGTCTACGGCACCACCGCCGCCAGCGACTGGCGCGTGTCGGTGGTCGACGACGACGGGACGGTGCAGCGCTTCCGGGTGGCCGCCGACGTCGAGGTGCCCGAGGTGTCACTGACCTTCCCGGGGCGTCACAACGCCCTCAACGCCACCGCCGCCCTGGCCCTGGCCCGGTTCGCCGGCGCCCCGATGGCCGACGCGGTCGCCGCCTGCGCCGGCTTCCGCGGGCCGGCCCGGCGCTTCGAGATCCTCGGGGCGCCCGGCGGCATCACCGTCATCGACGACTACGCCCATCACCCCACCGAGGTGTGGGCCGCCATCAACGCCGCCCGCGCCCGCTACGGCCGGGCGCGGCTCATCGCCGTCCACACCCCCCACACCTACTCGCGGACCCGCACCCTCCTGGAGGACTACGGGCGGAGCTTCGAGGACGCCGACATCGTCGTCCTCGGGCCCATCGAGGCGGCCCGGGAGCGGCACCTGCCGGCCACCGTCTCGTCGGCCGACGTCGCCGCCCGCGTCACCGGCCGCGAGGTCCTGCTGGTGGACAGCAGCCAGGCGGGGGTGGACCTGCTCACCGCCATGGCCCGGCCCGGCGACGTCGTCCTCATCCTCTCCCTGGGCGGCTTCGACAAGATCGCGCGGCGCGTCCACCACGCGCTGGAGGAGGCCAATGGCCAGCGCTGATTGGCTGGCCTCCTGGCCCGGCGCGCTGCGCGACGAGCCCCTCGCCCGGCACAGCCAGTACGGCATCGGAGGGGCGGCCGACTGGTTCGTCCGCGTCAGCGACCCCGGCCGCCTCGGCGAGCTGCTGCACCGCTGCTCGGAGACCGGGGTGCCGGTCACCGTCGTCGGCGCCGGCAGCAACACCCTGATCCTGGACGGCGGTGTGCGCGGCCTCGTGGTCAAGCTCACCGACCGCCGCCTCCGCGTCCTGGACGGCGAGGTGGTCGAGCTGTCGGGGGGCTACCTCATGCCGCGGGCGGCGCTCGACTGCGCGAGACGGGGGATCGCCGGGCTCGAGTTCGGCATCGGCATCCCCGGCACCTGCGGCGCCTCGGTGCGCGGCAACGCGGGCGCCTTCGGAACGGAGATCGGGGACGTCCTCGTCGACTGCGACGCGCTCGCCCCCGACGGCTCGGCGCACACCCACCCCGCCGGTGACCTGGGCTTCGCCTACCGCGACTCGAGGTTCAAGCACGACCTCGCCGGACACATCGTGGTGGCGGCACGCCTCCGGGGCCGCCCCGGCGACCCGGCCGAGGTCCGCCGCCGGACGGATGCCATCCAGGCCTCGCGCAAGGCGACCCAGCCGTACGGCCAGCGCAGCCTGGGGAGCATGTTCACCAACCCGCCGGGCGACCACGCCGGGCGGCTGGTGGAGGCCGCCGGCCTCAAGGGGCGGCGGATCGGCGGCGCCGAGATCTCCCCCAAGCACGCCAACTTCGTGGTCAACCAGGGCGGCGCCACCGCCGCCGACGTCCTCGCCCTCGCCGGGCTGGCCCAGCGCACCGTCGAGGAGCGCTTCGGCGTGCGGCTGGAGCTGGAGATCGCCGTGATCGGCGAGGCGGAGCGGAGCCCGGTGCCATGAGCCTGCACATCGCCATCGTCTGCGGGGGGCCGAGCCCCGAGGCCGACGTCTCGCGTGCCAGCGCCTCGCAGGTCGCCGCCGCGCTCGGGTCGCGGGGGCACCGCTGCTCCGTCCTCGAGGTGGACGGCGAGCTGTGGCCGGCCCTGCAGGCCGGCGGCTTCGACTGCGTCTTCATCGCCGTGCACGGCCGCCACGGCGAGGACGGGACCGTCCAGGGCGCGTGCGAGCTGCTCGGCCTGCCCTACACGGGCAGCGGCGTCCTGGCCACCGCCCTCTGCTTCGACAAGGCCATGGCCAAGCGGCTTCTGGTCGCCGAGGGTCTGGCCACCCCGCCCTGGACGCTGGTCGCCCCGGTCTTCGCCGAGCCCGCCCTGCTGGAGGCGGCGATGGGGCGCGCCGCCACCGACCTGGGCCTGCCCCTGGTGGTGAAGCCGCGCCACGGCGGCTCCACCATCGGCCTCTCGGTGGTGCGCGACCGGTCGGAGCTGGCCGCCGCCCACGCCCTGGCCGCCCCCTACGGCGACGTCCTCTGCGAGAGATTCGTCGCCGGCATCGAGGTCACCGTCGGAATCGTGGGGCATAATCCCCCCAGAGCCCTTCCCACCCTCGAGATCGTCTCCCAGCGTCCCCTCTACGACTATGCAGCGAAGTACACCGCGGGCCAGAGCAGCCACGTCATCCCCGCCCGCATCCCCGAGGAGCAGCGGCGCGCCTGCGCGGATGCGGCGGTGCGCGCCCACGCCGCCCTGGGCTGCCGCGACCTGTCGCGGGTGGACGTCATCGTCGATCCGTCCGGTCTCCCCTGGGTGCTGGAGGTGAACTCCATCCCCGGTCTCACCGCGCTGTCGCTGCTGCCGGATGCGGCCCGCACCGCCGGCATCGAGTTCGGCGACCTCTGCCAGGGCCTGGTCGACGCGGCGCTCGCCCGCCGCCCGGGCGAGAGCACGTGAGCGGCGCCCCGCTCGACCCGAGGACCCGGCACCGGGCCCGGGTGCGGGCCGTCGCCAGCTCCATCGCCGACCGGCCGTCGCTGGCGCGGCGCTTCCAGGCCCCCACGGCCTCGACGCTGCGGAGCACGCAACGGCGGCGCCGGCGGTCCCATCCCGGCGCGGCGCTCCCGCCGCCGCCCCGCACCGACCACCGCCGCCTCCTCACCGGCCTGGTGCTCGCCGTCGAGGTGGCGGCCCTGGCGGTGGCGCTGTGGGCGCCGGGGTTCCGCATCGGCTCGGTGAGCGTCACCGGCACCCAGCTGCTCAGCCCGGCCGCGGTGCTGCGGGCCGCCGCCGTGCCCTCGCAGAGCATCTTCACCCTGGACGGGAACGCGGTGGCCTCGCGGGTCCGCTCCATCGGCTGGGTGGAGGACGTCACCGTCACCACCGAGCTCCCCGGCACCGTCCGCATCGCCGTCACCGAATGGCCGCCCATCGTGCGCGACCTGCGCGACGGCACCCAGTTCGCCGTCGCCGCCGACGGCGCCAGCCTGCGCCTGACGGCGGCGCAGAGCCGGGAGGTGGCCTCCCTGCCGCTGCTGGTGGACCTGCGTCCGGCGGTGGCGCGGACCCCCATCTCAGCGCAGCTGATGGGCCTTCTCGCCACCGCCGGGGCCCACTTCCCGGCCATCTTCGGGGTGCAGATCATCGCCTACGAGTGGGACGCCAACTCCAGCTTCTCGATCTGGACCAGCGGCGGCTGGCGCGCCATCCTCGGCGACGTGGACAGCCCCAGCGCCATCGCGGCGGTGCCCGGCCAGCTCGCCGACCTCAGCGCCCTGCGCGCCGACCTCGACTTCCCCGACCCCTCCTTCGGCTACGTCGACCTGGAGGACCCGACCAACCCCGCGGTGGGCGGAAGCCCCGGCGTCCCGGCGCAGGTCCTCGCCGCCCTCTCCACCCCGGGCGGCACCACCCCGCTGGGCATGACCCCGACCCCGCCGCCCACACCGACGCCCACGCCCAAGCCGAGCGCGACCCCGTCGCCGAGCCCGAGCGCGCCGGCGACGGCCAGCCCCTCGGCGTCCGCCCCGGCCTGACCGTCGGCCGGCCCGGGGGAGGCCCCTGCGGTCAGCCGGCCGCCACCCTCCCTGCGGCGGGGTCCGGTGCCTGGGGCACTGCGCCGGCCGGCCGGTTCTCCCAGGGGCGGGCCGAACGCAGCGCGGTGAGGATGGCCCGCGTCGAGGGGGAGCGGTTCATGGTGAAGAAGTGGATGCCGGGGGCGCCGCCGCTGAGCAGCTCGGCGCACTGGAGGCTGGACCAGGCCACCCCCAGCTCGAGCACCGCCTGCGGATCGTCGCCGCGCGCCTCGACGGCGGACAGCAGCGGCTCCGGGATCCTCGGCCGCAGCTTGGCGATGAAGCCGTGCAGCTGGGCGGTGCTGGTGAGGGGGATGATGCCGGGAACGATGGGGACGGTCACCCCGGCGGCGCGGGCCTCGGCCACGAAGCGGAAGTACGCCTGGTTGTCGAAGAAGAGCTGGGTGACCAGGTACTCGGCACCCCGGTCCTGCTTCTCCCTGGTGTAGCGGATGTCGTCGGCCGGGGACGCCGACTCCAGGTGGGTCTCGGGGTAGCAGGCGGCGCCGACGCAGAGGTCGTACGACTGGGTGATCAGGGCGACCAGGTCGGAGCCGTGGGCCAGCCCGCCCGGGGCCGGGGTGAAGGTCGCCTGACCGCGGGGCGGATCGCCCCGCAGCGCCATCACGTTCTCGACCCCGGCGTCGACGATCCGGGCGAGGACGTCTCTCAGGTCCTCCCGATCGGCGCCGACGCAGGTGAGGTGGGCCACCGGGGTGATGTCCAGCTCGCGACGGATCCGCCCCACCAGCTCCACCGTCCTGGTCCGGGTGCTGCCGCCGGCCCCGTACGTGACCGAGACGAAGCCGGGGTCGAGGTCGCGGAGCTGGGCGATGGTGGCGAAGAGCGAGGCCACCCCCTCGTCGTCGTGGGGAGGGAAGAACTCGAAGCTGAAGGTGGGGGTGCCTGAGGTATAGAGCGAGGAGACCCGCATGGTGGAGCCAATGGTGGCAGACGGACGGGGCTGCGGAGGCCCCCGCGCAGTGCACGGAACTTCTCGGGACGCGGGGAGCGTCGCCGTGCGCGGCGGACAGGGCGCCGGCGTGCGATTGGGCGGAGGAGATCGAGGCGCCAATCGGGAAAGCCGCGGCGACTGCCGTCCCGGAGAGCTGTGCGGCCTCCCCGGGGGCGCCCGGAAACCGGCCCGGCATTAGCCCATCCATTGGCCCGCCGGGGCAGTCGAGGACAGCCCTGGGAGGCTCGTCCGACCCCGGCGCGATCGACGCGACGGCAGCCCTTGACAGTCCCCGGTCCGGCAACATATTGTGTCGTCCGGTCGGGGCAAACCCGACATCTTGCGGTTTCGCGGGCGAAAACGCTTCCCTCGCACCACCCGCCGAAGCTATACTGCAATCTCAATGTGAGCCGCCCTCGCCGCGTCTTTGCACTCGACATGGGAACGACGAAGGTCTGCTGTGCCGTCGCTGATCTCGAATCCGCGGGCCTGCGCGTCCTCGGAGTGGGCGAGGCGGTCTCCCGCGGCATTCGCAAGGGAGCCGTCATCGAGATCGATCGCGCCGCCGAGGCCGTCGCCGAAGCCGTCGACCTCGCCGAGCAGATGTCCGGCGTCGCCATCGATTCGGCCGTCGTCGGCCTCGCCGGAGGCCATATCACCTCGCAGAACAGCCGCGGGGTCGTGGCCGTCGCCGCGGGCCGGCGCGAGGTCGGCCAGCAGGACGTGGGCCGCGCCATCGACGCGGCCCGCGCCGTCGCCGTGCCCAGCGACCGCAAGATCCTCCACATCCTGCCCCAGCAGTTCACCGTGGACGGCCAGGACGGCGTCCGCGACGCCGTGGGCATGGCGGGCAGCCGGTTGGAGGTGGACGCCCACATCGTCACCGGCGCCAACACGGCGATCCAGAACGTCATCAAGGTGGTCCACAAGGCGGGCCTGGACGTCGACGACCTCGTCCTCCAGGTGCTCGCCTCGGCCGAGGCCGTGGTCAACGAGGACGAGCTGGAGCGGGGCGTCATCGTGGTCGACGTCGGCGGCGGCACCAGCGACGTGGCCGTCTTCACCAGGGGCAGCATCGTCCACACCGCCGTGCTCCCCGTCGGGGGCAACCACGTCACCGGCGACCTCGCCGTCGGCCTGCGCTGCGACCTCGACACCGCCGAGGTGGTGAAGCGCAGCTTCGGCCACTGCCTCCAGCTCACCCTGCCCGCCGACGCCGAGGTCGTGCTCACGCCGATGGGCTACGACGAGCCCGTCAACGTCCCCCAGCGCTACCTGGCGGAGATCATCGGGCCCCGGGCCAGGGAGATGGCGCAGCTGATCGGCGCCCAGATCGAGCTCGCCGGCCCGCCCGCCATGTTCCCCGGTGGCATCGTCCTCACCGGCGGCGGCTCGCTGCTGCGCGGCTTCGCCGAGATGGTCCAGCAGGTCACCGACCTCCCCGCCCGGGTGGCGGCGCCGCAGGGCATGAGCGGCATGAACGACGAGCTCCAGGGGCCGGACCACGCCACCGTCGTCGGGCTGCTGCGCTGGGCGGCCCGGTCCCGGGGCCGTGTCGCCCGCCCCGCCAACGGGGTCGCCGCCCGGACCTCGTCGGGGGAGCCGGTGGGCGAGCGTTTTGGACGATGGCTGCGAGAACTCTTCTGATGCGCATATGGTGGGACCAGTGAGATGAACGATCGAGAGCGCGAGCTGCGCCGCATGACCCAGCAATTCCTGGCCCACGCGGGGGGCGACAACATGAGGCAGCGCGAGGAGGGCGTGATGGCAGACCTGGACCGGACCCTCGAGGGGAACGCACGCATCCGCGTCGTCGGAGTCGGCGGGGGCGGCAGCAACGCCGTCAACCGGATGATCCGCAGCAACCTGAAGGGCGTCGAGTTCATCGCCGTCAACACCGACCACCAGGCACTGCAGCAGTCCGGCGCCCACAAGAAGATCCGCATCGGCGGCAAGCTCACCCGCGGCCTCGGCGCCGGCGGCGACCCCCAGAAGGGCCTGCAGGCCGCCGAGGAGTCGCGCGAGGAGCTGACCAAGGCGCTCGCCGACTCCGACATGGTCTTCATCACCGCCGGCATGGGCGGCGGCACCGGCACCGGCGGCGCCCCCGTGGTGGCCGAGATCGCCAAGGAGAGCGGAGCCCTGACCATCGGCGTGGTGACCAAGCCCTTCCGCTTCGAGGGCCTGCGCCGCCAGCGGGCGGCCGAGGAGGGCATCGCCAACATGCAGGACAGGGTGGACACCCTGATCACCATCCCCAACGAGCGCCTCATGCAGGTCGTCGACAAGAAGACCCCCATCACCGAGGCCTTCAAGGTGGCCGACGACGTCCTCCGTCAGGGCGTTCAGGGCATCAGCGACCTGATCGTCTTCCCCGGCCTGATCAACCTCGACTTCGCCGACGTCAAGACGATCATGAGCGGCCAGGGCGCCGCCCTCATGGGCATCGGCTTCGGCACCGGCGACACGCGCGCCGCCGACGCCGCCCGCGACGCCGTCGCCAGCCCGCTGCTGGAGACGACCATCGCCGGGGCCAAGGGCATCCTCCTCAACATCACCGGCGGACCGGACCTCACCCTCTACGAGGTCAACGAGGCGGCTCAGCTGGTCAGCGAGTCCGCCGACCCCGACGCCCACATCATCTTCGGCACCGTCATCGACGACAGCATGAAGGGCGAGGTCAAGATCACCGTCATCGCCACCGGCTTCACCGGCCACATCGACGTGCTCGGCACCCTCGCCTACGAGCCGGCGGCGCGGCCGGTCGCCTCGGCGGAGCGTCCCGCCTTCGTCATCCCCCCGCGCGGCTCCATGCCCCTCAACCCCGACGACCTCGACATCCCCGCCTTCCTCCGGGACCGGCGATAGGGGCCGCACTCGCCTTCGGGGGCGGCCATGAGGTGCCCATACTGCGCGGCGGTCGAATCCAAGGTCGTCGACTCGCGCGACACCGAGACGGGGATCCGCCGGCGGCGGGAGTGCCTCGTCTGCGGCCGCCGCTTCACCACCTATGAGCGCATCGAGGCCACCCATCTCATCGTCGTCAAGAAGGACGGCCATCGCGAGGAGTTCAGCCGGCAGAAGCTCCTGGCGGGTCTGCTGATCGCCACCACCAAGCGCGGCATCACCCCCGAGGAGCTGGAGGCGTTGGCCGAGGAGGTGGAGAACCGGCTGCGCGGCGAGCGCGTCGCCGAGGTCGCCTCGCGGGTGATCGGGGAGCGGGTCATGGAGCTGCTGCGCGACCTGGACGAGATCGCCTACGTCCGCTTCGCCTCCGTCTACCGGTCCTTCAAGGATGTCGCCGACATGCGGGCGGAGATCGAGGACGTCCTCGCCCACGCCCCGGAGACGCGTCGCGGCGCGGTGCGGCGGCCCAGGCCGCAGGGCGGAGCCGAGGAGCTGCCCCTCGATCTCGGCAAGTAGCCGGCCCGATCCTTCACCTCCTGAACGTGCCCGTATCGGGCTCGTCGCTGGCCGTTCCGCGGGGGATCGGTCAGACTCTCCCCGTGACGGATGCCCCCGCCGTTCCGGACACCGGGATCGGAGGGCGCCTCGACCGGGTGCACCGTCAGATCACCGGCGCCGCGCTGCGGGCCGGCCGCGATCCCGCCTCGGTCCGGCTCATCGCCGTCACCAAGACGGTGCCGGCGGCGGAGATCTGCGAGGCGGCCGCCGCCGGGGTCACCGACATCGGCGAGAACCGGGTGCAGGAGGCGCGGGCCAAGTACGCCGCCATCCCGTTCGGCGTGCGCTGGCACCTCCTCGGCCATCTCCAGGCCAACAAGGCGAACCTGGCCGCCACCTTCTTCGACAGCGTCCAGACGCTCGATTCCGAGCCCATCGGGGCCGCCCTCTCGCGGCGGCGCGACCCGGCCCTGCCGCCCCTCTCCCTGCTCGCGGAGGTCGACTTCACCGGCATCCCCGGCCGGACCGGGCTCCCCCCCGAGCAGGCGGAGGCGGTGGTCGCCGCCGTGGCCCCGCTGCCGGGGATCCGGCTGGAGGGGCTGATGACGGTCGCCCCCTACGGGGCCCCGGCTGCCGCCCGGGACTGCTTCCGGCGCCTCCGCGAGCTGCGCGACCGACTCCAGGAGCGGCTCGGCATCGCCCTCCCCGAGCTGTCGATGGGGATGACGGACGACTTTGAGATCGCCATCGCCGAGGGGGCGACCATGGTCCGGATCGGCCGCGCCCTCTTCGGCGAGCGTCCCGCGGGCGCCGACGCCGCCACTCCGTCCCAGCGCGGATCGCTCCTCTGACCTCCGTTCCGCAGCCTGGACCGGGCCGCTGGGTATCCTTCCCGCGATGACGCGCCCGCCTCGCTTCGCCGCCGTCGACAACCGCGCCCAGCTCGCCGAGGGGGAGCGCCGCATCCTCGACCTGTGGAAGCGCACCGACGTCTTCCGGCGCAGCCTGGAGCTGCACAAGGACGGCGACCCGTTCGTCTTCTACGAGGGCCCTCCCACCGCCAACGGCTCCCCGGGCATCCACCACGTCCTCGCCCGCAGCTACAAGGACCTCTTCCCCCGCTACCGCGCCATGTGCGGCGACGCCGTGGACCGCAAGGGCGGGTGGGACACCCACGGCCTCCCCGTCGAGCTGGAGGTCGAGAAGGCGCTCGGCATCAGCGGCAAGAAGCAGATCGAGGACTACGGCGTCGCCGCCTTCAACACCCTCTGCCGGAAGTCGGTGCAGGAGTACATCGACGACTGGGAGGTGATGACCGACCGGCTCGGCTTCTGGATCGACATGGAGCATCCCTACCGCACCCTCGACGGCAGCTACATCGAGTCGGTGTGGTGGAGCCTGCGGCAGTTCTGGGACCGCGACCTCCTCTACCAGGGCTACAAGGTCACCCCCTACTGCCCGCGCTGCCAGACGACGCTCTCCTCGCACGAGCTGTCCCAGGGCTACGAGGACGACGTCGCCGATCCCTCCGTCTACGTCAAGTTCCGCGTCAGCGGCATGGACACCTCGCTGCTGGCCTGGACCACGACGCCGTGGACGCTGCCCGGCAACGTCGCCCTCGCCGTCCACCCCAACAGCATCTACGTGGAGATCGAGCAGGCGGGCGAGCGCCTCATCCTCGCCCGGGATCGCCTCGAGGTCATCGACGGCGACTACCAGGTGCGCGCGGAGATGACCGGGCGGGACCTGGTCGGCCGCTCCTACGACCCGCTCTTCACCGACCTCATCCCTGACGGCAGGGCCTTCGTCGTCCTGGCGGCGCCGGAGCTCGTCTCCATGGAGGAGGGGACGGGCATCGTCCACACCGCCGCCGCCTACGGCGAGGCCGACCTGGCGCTCTGCCAGCGCGAGGGCATCGCCATCCGCCACGTCGTCGGCCTCGACGGCCGCTTCCTCGACGGCCAGACGCGCTACCGCGGCCTCTTCGTCAAGGACGCCGACCCCCGGATCATCGACGACCTGCGCGCCGAGGGCCGCCTCTACAAGTCGGGCACCATCCGCCACAGCTACCCGTTCTGCTGGCGCTGCAGCACGCCGCTCCTCTACTACGCGCTCACCTCCTGGTTCATCCGCACCACCGAGGTCAAGCAGCGGCTCATCGAGAACAACCGCAGCGTCGCCTGGCAGCCCGCCCACGTCCGCGACGGCCGCATGGGCGACTGGCTGGAGAACCTCGTCGACTGGAACCTGTCGCGCAGCCGCTACTGGGGCACGCCGCTGCCCATCTGGGTGTGCGACGCGTGCGACGCGCGCCGCTGCGTGGGCAGCGCCGCCGAGATCGGCCTGACCGCCGCCGACGACCTCCACAAGCCGCACATCGACCAGGTGACGCTCCCCTGCGAGGCCTGCGGCGGGGTGATGCGCCGCGTCCCCGACGTCATCGACTGCTGGTACGACAGCGGCGCCATGCCCTTCGCCCAGTACCACTACCCCTTCGAGAACCAGGATCTCTTCGCCCGCCGCCATCCCGCCGACTTCATCTGCGAGGCCATGGACCAGACGCGGGGGTGGTTCTTCTCCCTGCTCGCCGAGAGCACCCTGCTCTTCGATCAGCCGGCCTACCGCAACGTCGTCTGCCTCGGCCTCGTTCTTGACAAGGATGGCCGGAAGATGTCGAAGCGCCTGGGCAACAAGCTCGACCCCCAGGCCAGCTTTGACGAGTTCGGCGCCGACGCCACCCGCTGGTACTTCTACAGCGCGGTGACCCCCGGCGGCGACTACCGGGTGGGCCCCGACCTGATCAGGGAGGTGGTCCGGCGATTCGTCCTCACCCTCTGGCACACCTACAAGTTCTTCTGCGAGTACGCGCGCCTCGACGGCTACGACCCCGAGGCGCCGGCGCCCCCGGTGGGGGAGCGCCCCGAGCTGGACCGCTGGTGCCTGGCCCGGCTCGCCGAGTGCGTCGACGCGGTCCGCACCGCCCTCGACGGCTACGACGCCACCACCGCCACCCGCCTGATCGAGCTCTACGTCGAGGACCTCTCCACCTGGTACGTGCGGCGGTCGCGGCGCCGCTTCTGGAAGTCGGCGGAGGTCTCCGACGCCGACAAGCGCTCCGCCTACGCCACCCTGTTCACCTCGCTGCAGGTGGTGTCGCGCCTGATCGCCCCATTCATGCCGTTCCTCAGTGAGCGGATCTACCGCAACCTGAGCGGCTTCGAGACCGGCGCCCCCGCCACCGGCGCCCCCGACTCCGTCCACCTCACCGACTACCCGCTCGCCGACGCCGCCTGGCGCGACGCCCCCCTGGTGGAGGAGATGGCCCGGCTGCGGCGCCTCGTCGAGGACGGGCTGGCGGCCCGCGAGACCGCCGCGCTGGGGGTCCGCCAGCCCCTGGCGCTGGCCACCATCCAAGGCGAGAGGCTCGCCCCCGAGCTGGAGGCGATCTTCGCCGAGGAGCTCAACGTCAAGGCGGTCGCCTACGTCCCCGGCGAGGGCCAGCACGAGGGGGTCGTCCTCGACACCGCGGTGACCGACGAGCTCTACCTCGAGGGGCTGGCCCGCCACCTCTCGCGCAAGATCAACGACCTCCGCCGCCAGGCGGGGCTGGCGCTCGACGATCGCATCCGCGTGCGCGTCGAGTCGGACGGCGACCTGCGCCGTGCCGTCACCGCCCACCGCGACCACCTCATGGGGGAGGTGCTGGCCACCGAGATCAGCTTCGGGCGGGGCGAGGCAGGGGCGCTCAGCGAATGGAGCGGCAACCTCGGCGGGGAGACCTGCTGGGTGGGGGTGGAGCGCTGACCGCCGCCGGGACGCCCGGGGACGCGGAGACCGGCACCGCCGCCGCGCCTCGGGAGGACGCCGCGCCCGCCGGCCGGCACGCGGTCACGGTCAGGCGGCGCTTTGCCGTGCTCTTCCTCACCGCCGCCTTCGTCGTCGTGCTCGACCATCTCACCAAGTGGTGGGTGTCGAGCGCGCTTGCCCTCGACACCCAGGTGCCGCCGAGCGGGCCCGTCACCATCCACTACATCCAGAACTCGGGGGCCGCCTGGGGCATCCTGCCCCAGTTCACCTACTTCTACGTCGTGGTGGCGGCGGTGGTGGTCGCCGTCATCCTCGTCGCCGTCCCCCACATGGGTGGCGGGCTCTTCCGCCAGGTGGTGCTGGGCTGCGTTCTCGGCGGTGCCGTCTCCGACGGCGTCGACCGCCTGCTCTTCGGCCACGTCACCGACTTCATCGATTTCCACGTCTGGCCGGTGTTCAATGTCGCCGACATGGCCATCGTCGGTGGCATGCTGGTCGTCGTGTACTGGCTGACCTTCCGGCAGCCGCGGGACGTCTCCGCGGCGGCGGAGCCGTGACGGCCGCCGTCGAGGGCGCCCCCCGGCTCGACGTCTGGATGTCCCTGACGCGCGGCATCACCCGCCATGCCGCCCAGACGCTGATCGCCAGCGGCGCGGTTCGCGTCAACCTCCGCCCGGGGAGGCCCGGACAGCGGATCGGACCGCACGACAGGGTCGAGGTCGAGGTCCCCCTCCCCGTCGCGGCCGCGGCGGTGGCGCCCGGTCCGGCGGTGGATCTGGTCGTCGCCTACGAGGACGAGTGGCTGGCGGTCATCGACAAGCCGGCCGGGCTCGTCGTCCACCCCGCCCCCGGCCATCCCGGCGGCACCCTGGCCGACGGGCTGCGCCAGCGCGGCTCCACCTGGTCTGTGCTCGGCGGCGAGGAGCGGCCCGGCATCGTCCACCGGCTGGACCGCGACACCTCCGGGCTGCTGGTGGTGGCCAAGACCGAGGCGGCGCACCGTCACCTCGCCGCGCAGCTCCAGCGCCGCAGCCTGGTCCGCGTCTACTGGGCGCTGGCCCACGGCCATTTCGCCGAGGCCACCGGCACGGTGGAGGCGCCCATCGGCCGCGACCCGCACGACCGCAAGCGGATGGCGGTGGTCGACGCGGGCCGGCCGGCGATCACCGACTTCCGCGTCGCCGCCCGCCACCCCCGGGTGACCGAGCTGGAGGTGCGGCTGCGGACCGGGCGCACCCACCAGATCCGGGTGCACCTCGCCTTCACCGGCCATCCGGTCGTCGGCGACACCGTCTACGGGCGCCGCCACGAGGAGGTGTCGCGGATGGCCCTCCACGCCGCCACCATCCGCTTCGCCCATCCCGCGGACGGCCGCGAGATCACCGTCTCGTCGCCGCTCCCGCCGGAGCTGGTGCGGCTGCAGCAGGACGCCCGGGAGGGACGCCTGTGAGCCCGCGCACCCCGGTCTCGGCCACGCGGGGCCGCCTCGTCGTCATCTCCGGCCCCAGCGGCGTGGGCAAGGACACCGTGCTGCGGGAGCTGTTCCGCATCGCTCCCCGGCTCGGCTACTCCATCTCCTACACCACCCGGCCTCCCCGCCCCGGGGAGGTGGACGGCACCTCGTACTCCTTCGTCGACGAGGCGACCTTCCTGCTCATGGCGCAGCGCCGCGAGTTCCTCGAGTACGCGCAGGTCCACGGCCATTGGTACGGGACCGCGGAGGCCCGGGTGCGCGAGGGGCTCGACCGCGGCCTCGACATGGTCCTCAAGATCGACGTCCAGGGCGCCGCCTGGATCCGGCCGCGGGTGGAGGGGGCGATCTTCGTCTTCCTCCTGCCGCCCAGCCTGGAGGAGCTGCGCCGCCGGCTCACGGAGCGGGCCACGGAGAGCCCGGACACGCTGGAGCTGCGCTGGCAGAATGCCCAGCAGGAGATGGCGCAGCAGGACCTCTACGACCACCGGGTGGTGAACGGCGACGTCCACGAGGCCGCCCGCGCCATCCTCGACATCATCGATCGCAGCCCCCGCCCGGGGGATGCGGCCAGGAGCGGCGGCGCACCGTCCGCTCCCACCGAGGTGACCAAGCCATGAGCCCCACCGCCCCGACCCCGGCCGGCCTCGACGGCCGCCGCATCCTCGTCTACGTCGGCGGCAGCGTCGCCGCCTACAAGAGCGGCGACGTCGTCACCCAGCTGCGCCGGCGCGGTGCCGAGGTGAGGGTGGCCATGACCGAGGCGGCGACCCGGTTCATCGGTCCGGTGACCCTGCAGAGCCTGTCCGGGCATCCCGTCGTCACCGACCTCTGGCACAGCCCCGAGGGTGGCCACGGCATGGAGCATCTCAGCCTCTCGGCGTGGGCCGAGCTGCAGCTGTGCGTCGCCGCCTCGGCGGACCTGATCGCCCGTCTGGCCCTGGGCCTGGCCGGCGACGCCGTGACCGCCACCGCCCTCGCCTGCCGGGCGCCGCTGCTCATCGTCCCGGCCATGGAGACGGCGATGTGGGACCACGCGGCCACCCGTGGTCACGTCGAGACGCTGCGGGGGCGGGGCGCCCTCTTCGTCGGGCCGGTGCCGGGCCGCCTGGCCAGCGGCCGCGAGGGGATGGGCCGCATGGCCGAACCCGGGGACATCGTCGAGGCGGCGGTGTCGGCCCTCCGCTGAGGGCCGAGCGCCTCACCGCCATGACGGTTCCCCCCGGCGCCCCGCAGGCCTCCCGGCTACGCCTCGACGGCGTCTCTGTTGTGGTCACTGCGGGGGGCACGCGCGAGCCCATCGACCCGGTGCGGTTCATCGGCAACCGCTCCAGCGGAAAGATGGGCAACGCCCTCGCCGCCGCCTGCCTGGAGGCCGGCGCCATCGTCGAGCTGGTCACCGCGGCAGCGCCGCCGGCGCCGGCTCCGGGCCTGCGCGTGACCGAGGTGGAGACGGCGGAGGAGATGCGCGAGGCCGTCTGGGCCGCCCTCAGGTCCGCCGATCTGCTGTTCATGGCCGCCGCCGTCGCCGACTACCGGCCGCGCCAGGCGGCGGAGCGGAAGGTGAAGAAGGACCCGGCCGGGATCAGCCTGGATCTGGTCCCCACCACCGACATTCTGGCATCGCTGCGCCATCATCCCCGGCGCAGCGCCGTGTTCCTGGTCGGCTTCGCGGCCGAGACCGACGACCTGGTCGCCAACGCCCGCGACAAGCTGCACCGCAAGGGCCTGGACCTGATCGTGCTCAACGACGTGCGGGCTCCCGGCATCGGCATGGGAGCCGATGACAACGCCGTCACCGTCCTCGACGCAGAGGGTGTGGTGGCCGCCGTTCCGCGCCGTCCGAAGCTGGAGGTGGCCCGGGCCATCGTCGTCGCCGCCGCTGCTCGCCTTCCGCTGGCGTCGGCCTGATCCGGTCAGGAGCGCTGCCCGGCGCGGGCGCTGGCCACGCGTCCGGTGCGGGACGAATGGCATTCACCGATTGTGGCCCACCCTTGGAAGCCATTCGCCAGAGGCTGGACACCGGCTCACCCCACCGTGATAGTCCTGCGCGGAAGCAGGGTGTGCTGATAGCATCGAGTCGCTCGATGCTATCATAGTGCCATGCGGCAACTGATCACCCGGATCGACGACGACCTTCTGGCCAAGCTCAAGGATCTGGCCGCGGCGGAGAAGCGGTCGGTGAACGCCTTGGTCACCGGCATCCTGGCCGCCCAGGTGGGCGGTCGCTCGGCCCGGGCCGAGTTGCGGGTTCGGGCGGCCGGACGCCTGGTTCTGCCCCCCCGCCCGGGCCGGGTTCCCTCGCCGGCGAGCCTTCGAGACGCCTCGCGCGGCTCCGGGGCGGCCGTCGGCGACGCCCTCATGGAGGAGCGGGGGGCGCGGTGACCATCCTCTACGCGGACACCAGTGCTCTGGTGCGAGCCTACTTTCCCGAGGAGCCCGACCACGACGCGCTTCACGACCGCCTGCTGGATGGCGGCGAGCTGGTCGTCTCCTCGGAATTGGCCCGGGTCGAGTTCGCGAGCGCGGTGACGGCGGCGGCGAGGGCCCGGAGGCTGCGCCGGCCGCACCTGTTCATCGACCGCTTCGACGCCGACTGCGGCGAGGATGGGCCCATCGCCTTGGTGAGGCTGGAGACGGAGACCGTCCTGCCTCTGGCCCATCGGCTCGTGATCGAGCACGGACTTCGAACCCTGGACGCCATCCACCTTGCCGTCGCCGCCACGTCCGCTGGCGACTTGGCCGCCGGTCAGCCGCTGATCTTCGTCACACGTGACGACCGGCAGGCCGCCGCCGCGGTCGCGATGGGGCTGGACACGGCCTGATCAGGTGCGCATCCGGCCGGTTCGACGTCGACGATGAGAGGCGGGACACCGACCTCGGGGTGGCGAGCCGCATCTCGACGCCCACTGTTCCGGGCCCATCAGAGCCATCGGCGCGCCCGGGAGCGGTACCGGCTATACGCGTCGCCGAACTCTCGCAGCGACGCCTCCTCGACGGGGATGACGAAGCAGTTGACGTAGACGAGGGTGAAGACGAGCAGCGGCAGCGGCCAGAACTGGACGAGCAGCCCCGCCTCGCCGAGGTAGGCGAGGGTGAGGCCGGCGTACATCGGGTTGCGGGTGAAGCGGTACGGCCCGCGGGTCACCAGCCGCTTCGGCGCCTCGCCCGGGGTGGTGGTCGTCTCCGCCCGGCGGAAGATCAGCAGCCCCCATCCGGCGAGCCACCAGCCCGCCACGAAGAGGACCAGTCCCGCCGCCTGGGCCGCCAGCGACAGGGCCGTGGAGGCGAGGGTGACCGGGACGACGAATTGCAGACCGACCCCGACGAGGTAGGCGAGAAGGTAGACCCAGGGCACCGGCATGTGCAGGAAGGGGGTGCGCCCCGAGCTCGCGGGCGGGCCGGCTGCTGGGCTCACCTCCCTGCGCTCTCCTCTCGACCGCGTCCGGGCCCCGACTCCATGGTGGCTCGCGCATCATGCTCCAGGTGAGTGGCGCCTTCGTCTCGGTCGTCCCCGACACGGTGGCGATGCTCCCCCGCGAGGGCTACACGTACGCGGTGCCGGAGGGGATGCGGGAGGCGGTGGTCCCCGGGATGCGCGTGCGCATCCCCTTCGGCAGCCGGTCGCTCATGGGCATGGTCGTCGGCACTCTGGAGGAGGCGGATCAGCCCGGCGTCCGGCCCATCGAGGGGGTCGTCGACACGGAGCCGGTGCTCTCCCAGGAGCTGGTGGACCTTGCCTCATGGACCGCCGCCCGCTACTGCGCCCCCCTCGCCGAGGTCCTCAAGGCCATGGTGCCCAAGGGGGTTCGTGGCGCCCGGCCGGAGACCGCCGGCCGGCGCAAGCCACGGTCCACCTCGGCCGCCCTCAGCGCCGCCCGGCAGGTGGCCCCGGCCCTGAAGCCGCCTCAGCTCACCGCGGCGCAGCAGGCCGCCGTGGCCCCCCTGCTCGAGGCCATCGCCTCGAGAACGCACCGCCGCGTCCTCCTCCACGGCGTCACCGGCAGTGGCAAGACGGAGGTCTACCTCGCCGCCATCGACAGCGTCCTGGCTAGGGGCCTCCAGGCCATCTCCCTGGTCCCCGAGATCGCCCTGACGCCGCAGATGATCCGCCGCTTTGCCGCCCGCTTCCCCGGCCGCGTCGCCGTCATCCACTCCGGCCTCACCGACTCCGAGCGCGCCGTCGAGTGGCACCGCGCCCGCTCGGGAGACATCGACGTCGTCGTCGGCTCGCGAAGCGCCGTCTTCGCGCCGCTGCCCCGCCTCGGCCTGATCGTCATCGACGAGGAGGACTCCTCCGCCTACAAGCAGGACCGCGTCCCCCGCTACCAGGCCGTCGACGTCGCCCTGGAGCGCGGCCGGCGCCGCGGGGTGCCGGTGGTACTGGGCAGCGCCACGCCCCGGGTGGAGACCTACTACCGCGCCCACACCGGGGACCTGGAGCTGGTCACCCTGCCCGATCGGATCACGGGCCGGGCGCTGCCGCCCATCGAGGTCGTGGACCTGCGCGAGGAGCTCCGGGCGGGCAATCGCGGGCCCCTCTCCCACTCCCTGGTCCGCGCCATGGAGGAATGCCGCCGCGACGGGGGCCAGGCGATCCTCTACCTCAACCGCCGCGGCACCGCCACCGTCGTGCTCTGCCGCAACTGCGGGGAGCCGCTCACCTGCCCCAACTGCAGCGTCTCGCTCGTCTACCACGCGGGCCGCGCCCGCTGCGACTGCCACTACTGCGGAGCGTCGCAGCCCGCGCCGGAGCGCTGCCCCAAGTGCGGCTCGAGCGCCATCCGCGGGCTGGGCATGGGCACGGAGCGGCTGGAGGCGGAGGTGGCCGAGCGCTTCCCGGGGCTGCGCCTGCTGCGCATGGACCGGGACACGGTGCAGCGTCGCGACGCCTACTTCGAGATCTACGAGAAGTTCCGCAGCGGCGCGGCCGACTGCTTGATCGGCACCCAGATGGTCGCCAAGGGATGGGACCTGGGCCGGGTCCGCCTGGTCGGGATCGTCAATGCCGACACCTCGCTGCACTTCCCCGACTACAGGAGCGGCGAGGTCACCTTCTCCCTGCTCACCCAGGTGGCGGGCCGGGCGGGCAGGGGCGACGAGCCAGCCCGGGTCATCCTGCAGACGTACACCCCCGAGCACTACGCGGTGCGCCACGCCGTCGGCCACGACTACCGGGCCTTCGCCCACGACGAGATCCGCTTGCGCAAAGCCTTCCGCTTCCCCCCCTACAGCCGCCTGGTCACCTGCACCGTGAGCCACACGGAGGACGCCGCCGCGGAGGCGGCGGCGCGGTCGTCCGCCGAGAGCCTCTCTGCTATCCTCGATCTGGGTGACGGGCTCGACGTCCTCGGCCCGACCCCCGCTTTCCTGCACCGGCTGCGCGGCCAGCACCGCTGGCAGGTGACCGTCCGGGGGGAGAGGATCGAGAGGGCGTTCCCCCACCTTCCCAGGGGCCGGGGGTGGAGCATTGACGTCGACCCGGCGATGTGAGGGTTCGTGATCCGTGGCCATTCTCGAGATCGTCATCAATGACCATCCGATGCTGCGGCGCAAGGCGCCGCGGGTCGCCGTGGTCGACGACTCGGTGCGCCGCCTCATGGACGACATGACCGAGACGATGCTGGGGGCGCCGGGGGTCGGCCTCGCCGCCACGCAGGTGAACGTGGCCCTGCGGGTCATCGTCATGAAGGTGGACAACCAGCTCTTCCAGCTCGCCAACCCGGAGATGGTCAAGGCCGAGGGCGAGCAGATCGGCTACGAGGGCTGCCTCTCCGTCCCCGGCATGGTGGGCGAGGTGGCCCGTTTCGACCGGGTCATCGCCAAGGGGCTGAACCGCCACGGCAAGCTGGTGCGCATCAAGGGCAACGGCCTCCTGGCACGCTGCATCCAGCACGAGATTGACCATCTCGACGGCATCCTCTTCACCGACCGTCTGACCCATGGATCGACCCTGCGCAGGGTCAACGAGCTGACCGAGGAGGAGGTCGAGCTGGTGGGAGGGGAGGTCGTCCCCGCCTAGGGGCCCACTCCCGGCAGAGCGTGCGCATCGTCTTCTGCGGCACCGCCTCCTTCGCCCTCCCCAGCCTCCGCGCCTGCGTCCTCGCCCACCAGGTGGCGGCGGTGGTGACCCAGCCGTCCCGCCCGGGTAGCCGGGGCCGGCCCGCTCCACGGCCGCTGGCCGACGCGGCACGGGAGATGGCCCTCCCCCTGCTCCAGCCGGAGCGGATCCGCACCCCCGAGGCCGTCGCCGGCATCCTCGACCTTGGCGCCGACACGCTGGTGGTCGCCGCCTACGGCCAGATCATCCCCACCGCGCTGCTCGACGGCCACCGCTATGGCGGCGTCAACGTCCACGCCTCGCTTCTGCCCCGCTGGAGAGGGGCCGCCCCGGTGGCCCGGGCCCTGCTCGCCGGCGACCCGGAGACCGGGGTGTGCGTCATGCGCATGGAGGCGGGCCTCGACACCGGTCCCGTCTACGCCAGCCGGCGCATCGCCGTCGAGAGGGGCGCGACCGCTCCCGCCCTGACCGAGGCGCTGGCCGCCGCCGGGGCGCAGGAACTGCTCGAGGTCCTGGGTGCCCTGGAGCGGGGAATGGCCACGGCGACGCCGCAACCGGAGGCGGGCGTCACCCTGGCCCCGCGGCTGGGCCGCGACGAGGGACTGGTCGAGTGGGTCGACCACTCCGCCCTCCAGGTGGATCGCATGGTCCGCGCCCTCGACCCCTGGCCCGGGGTGCACGCCCCGCTGGCCGGCGTCCGGGTGCGCATCCTGAGCGGCGAGGGGCCGGTGAGCGGCAACATCCCCGCGGACGGCCGACCCGGGACCGCCGTCCGCTCCCAGGGCGAATCGGTCGTCGTCGCCACCTGCGACGGCCTCTACCGCATCGACACGCTCCAGCCGCCCGGCCGCCGGCCGATGACGGCGGCCGCCTTCCTGCGCGGCCGGCGGTAGCGGGGGCGGCGAGCCCGACTCAGCCCACCGCGGGCGGCGTCGACGGGAGGTGGAACTCCAGCCGCGACCAGGGGTCGATGACGATGGTGACATCGTCGCTCACGTGCTCCAGAAGGCCCTGTCCCTGCACCTGGAGCACCGCCAGGGTCTGCCAGTCGGGATTGCGGGCGAGCGCCTCGCGCATCACCTCGGGGCGGGTGAAGACGGGCAGCATGACGCGCTCGACTCCGCCGGCGTCATCCAGGGTGAAGTGGAGGAGGTCGGCCTCGTTTCCCATCTGGGGCGTGGACATCCGGCCGGCGGGCTGGCCCAGGCAGTACACCTCCGCCCGGCTCAGCTCATCGCGGATCTCTGTGGCGGACCCCGGCCTGTCGCCGCGCAGCGCGATGGCCAGCTCCAGTGGGTTCACGGCTCCCTCCTGCGCGCGACAGCATAGAGAAACGCTACAACGGCGCACATGCCCGAGCCGATGCGAGTGAGGAAAGGCGATCCCGTCCTGGCCCGGCACCGCCAGGCCAGCCACGAGTATCACCTGCTGGAGACCTTCGAGGCCGGCATCCAGCTGACCGGCACCGAGGTCAAGGCCCTGCGTGCCGGGCGGACCCAGCTCCGCGAGGGGTACATCCGCATCGAGCACGGCGAGGCCTGGCTGCTCCAGGTCCACATCGGCCAGTACGAGATGGGCAACCGCCAGAACCACGATCCCGAACGCCGGCGCCGGCTGCTGCTGCACCGCCGGGAGATCGGCTATCTCGATGCCAAGGTCAGCCAGGGAGGCCTGACCCTGGTGCCGCTGCGCCTCTACCTCAAGGGGAACAGGATCAAATGCGAGGTCGCCCTGGCGCGCGGCAAGCGGCAGTGGGACAAGCGCGAGGCGATCGCCGAGCGGGACGCCCGCCGCGACGTGGAGCGGGCGATGTCCAGGCAGATCCGGGGCCGGACCTGATCCTCAGCTCGCGGCCCTGGTGCCGTCAGGGCTCTCCGCCCCGGCGGTCTTCGCCCGTGCCCCCGCCATCCACTCCTCCGCCTCGGCGTCGGCCGCCAGATTCGGCCGGTTGGCCCGGGTCTCGGCGACCAGGCCTGCCGCCAGCGCGTCGATGGCGGTGCGCAGCTCGCGCAGGCCGGTCTCCTTCAGGGCGGAGATGCGCAGCGCCCGGCACTCGGCGACCCTCTCCAGCCGCTGCACCGCCTCGTCCAGCAGGGGGGCGGCGAGGCGGTCAACCTTGTTGGCGACGAGCAGAGCGGGCTGCTCGCAATCCATGGAGGCGAGGGTGGCGAGGACCGTCCGCAGCTGGGATTCGCACTCGGGGTGGGAGACGTCCACGACGAGGACCAGGAGGTGGGCGCGGCGGACCTCCTCGAGGGTTGCGGCGAAGGCCTCGACCAGCTCCGTCGGCAGCGCCTGGATGAAGCCGACCGTGTCGGTGACGATGACGCGGCGGCCCGAGCTCAGGCTCAGCAGCCGCGAGGTGGGATCGAGGGTGGCGAAGAGCAGGTTGTCGGCCAGGACCTGGGAGTTGGTGAGGTGGTTGAGCAGCGTGGACTTGCCGGCGTTGGTGTAGCCGACCAGTGCGCAGGAGGCGAGCGGCACGTCGCTGCGCGCCTGGCGCCGCGTGGCCCGCTGACGCTCCAGGTCCTTGAGGCGGCGGCGGAGCTTGCCGATGCGCTGGCGGATGAGGCGGCGGTCCACCTCGATCTGGGTCTCGCCCGGACCGCCGCGCAGCCCGACGCCGCCGCGCTGCCGCTCCAGGTGGGACCAGCCGCCGGCGAGGCGGGGGAGGAGGTGGTCCAGCTGCGCCATCTCCACCTGGATCTTGCCCTCGGCGGTCACCGCGCGGCGGGCGAAGATGGCCAGGATGACCTCGGTGCGGTCCAGCACCGGCACGCCCCAGGCCTCCTCCAGGTTGCGCTGCTGGCGCGGGGTGAGCTGGTCGTTGACCAGCACCGCCGGGTTGCCCACCTCGGCCAGGTGGGTCGCCATCGCCTCCACCGCGCCGCCCCGGAAGAAGGTCGCGGGGTGCGGCTGGCGCACCGAGATGGAGCTGCGCTCGACGACGGTGGTGCCCAGGGTGCGGGCGAGCTCCTCCATCTCGTCGAGCTCGATCTCGGCGCGCTCCCGGCCGTCCCGTCCGCTGTGGGAACCGATGATGTAGACGTCGTGGAGGGTCTGGCCGGTGCCGGGGTCGGCGCCGGATTGGCGCTGCGCGGAGGGCATGCACGGCTAGCTTACCGGCAACGTCCCGATAACCGGTGGCGCATCCGGGTCGCCCCGCCGACAGTGCATCATGGGGGCGAGATGACCTCGGACACGACGATCACCGGCGACTGGGACGACACGACGGCCGAGGCGGCCGCGCCGCGGCGCCTTCACCTGGCGCTGATCGCCCACGACGGCAAGAAGGCCGACATGCTCGCCTTTGCCACCTTCAACCGCGGCACCCTGGCACGCTTCCGGCTCGTCGCCACGGCCACCACCGGCCGCCTGCTGCGCGAGAAGGTGGGGCTCGACGTCGAGTCGCTGCAGTCGGGCCCCATCGGCGGCGACGTGCAGATCGCCAACCGGGTGGTGGAGGGTGCCATCGACGCGGTGATCTTCCTGGTCGACCCGCTCGACAAGCATCCCCACGACCCGGACATCCAGACCCTGCTGCGCATCTGCAACGTCCACGACGTCCCGCTGGCGACCAACGTCGCCACCGCCGACATGGTGATCAGCTCGCCCTTCCTCGGCAAGCGGGGCCCGCTCGGCCCGCCGACCGCCATCGACTGACGCCCGCCGGGCCGGCGCCGTCACCGGGTCAGGGCTGCGGGAACTCCGGGTCGGGGGCGTCGAGCACCGAGCTGAGCAGGCCGGGGTAGCGGCGCTCCATGCCCTCGCGGTCCAGGCTGGTCATCCGCCGCGTCCCGTCCTCGCGCTGGACGATGAGGCCGGCGGCGCGCAGGACGTGGAGGTGGTGGGTGAGGGTCGACTTGCTGACCGGCACGCCCAGCGCGCCGCAGGCGCACTCGCTGCCGGCCGCGAGGCGCCGGACGATGGCCAGGCGCACCGGATCGGCCAGCGCCTGGAGGACCCCCATGACGCCGGGATGCAGGTGGACCTCGTCATGGGGATGCTCGGCGTGATCGCCGAAGGCGCCGCACGCCTCGACCGGACGGGCGCAGCCCTCGGCCTCCCCGAGGACCGCGGCATCAGCGGTGCCCGGGCCGGTGGCGTGGAGGAGGGACCCCGTGGCCGCTTGTTTGACAGTCATCGAACTTTATTGTACGCTCCACATCGAACGTTATCACGCAGGCGAGGGAAGGGCATCCATGGAACCGCAGGGACTCATCCGGCCGTACGTGGCCGGTGGAACGCGCCGCGAGCGCGGGGCTCCCCGGCTGCGGGTGGCGCCGGGAGTGATTCTGCTCCTCGTCTGCCTGGGGCAGTTCATGGTCATCCTCGACGTCTCGGTGGTGAACGTCGCCCTGCCGTCGATCCGAAGCGACCTCGGTTTCTCCGCCGGCGGGCTGCAGTGGGTAGTCAACGCCTACGCACTGACCTTCGCCGGCTTCCTGCTCCTGGGCGGCAGGGCCGCCGACCTCTTCGGCCGCCGCCGCCTCCTGCTCATCGGCCTCGCCCTCTTCTGCTTCGCCAGCCTGCTCGACGGGCTGGCCGTCACCCAGGGCGAGCTGGTCGGCGCCCGCGCCCTCCAGGGCTTCGGCGGGGCGGTGCTCACCCCGGCGACGCTGACCATCCTCATCGCCACCTATCCCGAGGGCCGCGCCCGTGCCCGGGCGCTGGGCGTCTGGAGCGCTGTGGCGGCCGCCGGAGGCGCATCGGGCGCCCTTCTCGGCGGTGTCATCACCCAGTTCCTCACCTGGCGCTGGATCTTCTTCATCAACCTCCCCGTCGGGCTCGTCGTCCTCGCCGGCGCCGCCCTGGTCGTCGCCGAGTCGAGGGGCACCCAGACGGCGCGCCGCCACCTCGACGTCGGCGGGGCGATCACCGTGACCCTCGGCGTGGTCGCCCTCACCTGGGGCATCGCCCGCAGCCAGGCGGTCGGCTGGGGGTCGCCCGAGGTCGTCGGTGCCTTCGCGGCTGGCGCCGCCCTGCTCGCCGTCTTCGTCCTCCTCGAGGCGAGGGTGAGCCGCGCGCCGCTGGTCCCGCTGCGGCTCTTCGCCTCGCGCTCGATCACCGGCGCCAACCTGGTGAGCTTCGGCGTCGGCGCCGCCATCTTCTCGGTCTGGTACTTCCAGTCCCTCTACCTGCAGAGCGTCCGCGGGCTGAGCCCGCTCGCCGCCGGCCTCACCTTCCTGCCCCAGACCCTGGCCATCGCCATCGGGGCCCAGATCAGCTCGCGCCTGATGACCCGCTACGGAGCCCGGCCCTTCCTGGTCGCCGGGCCCGCCCTCATCGGCCTCGGCCTTCTCTGGCTGGCCCAGATCTCGGTGGTCCCGGCCATCTGGTCGGCGGTGATCCTCCCCGGCGCCGTCATCACCCTGGGCGCCGGGCTGGTCTTCCCCGCCATCACCGTGGCGGCGACCTCCGGCGTGTCCCGGGGGGAGGCCGGCCTCGCCAGCGGGGTGGTCAACACCACCCGGCAGGTGGGCGGCTCGCTGGGCCTCGCCGCCCTGGCGACGCTGGCCGCCGACCATGCCGCCAGCCTCGCCTCGCTCGGGCACCCGGTGCCCGTCGCCCTGACCGGTGGCTTCGGCCTCGGCCTGGCCGGTGGCGCCGCCATCGCGCTGGCCTCCGCGGCCGCCGGGCTGATCGTTCCCGGCCGGTCCCGCGTGCCGCGTCCGCAGCGCATGACGGTCATCGTCGACGCCGAGGAGCTGGAGGCCGAGGCGGTCGCCTGACCGGCTCCGGTGGCGCCTTCCACCCTCGGATACAATCGGAGCACGCCCCGGCGCCGCCGGCGCCGCGGGCCTCACCTCTCATGGGGGCGTATGGATTCGACGGGATCGTGGGTCGTGCGATGGCGGGCCGAGCCCCGGGCTCGTAAAACCGGGAAACATATACGTGCGAACAACAACGCACAGCTCGCTCTTGCTGCGTAAGCGGTAAGGACGGCAACGCTCAGGCTACGGCCTGACGTCGACCAGCTCCTCGGTCGTGGGAGCGGGAACCGACGCTAATGTGAGCGGCCTCGCCGTCCGGTGGCGTCACGGCGCCGGACGGGACATCCACCGTGACTGGCTCCCAGCAAGCCCGGTCCCAGGGCGTGCCGGTGGCGAGACGAAAACCGGGACTACGCTCGTAGAGGTCGCGCGGAACGCGGTTTCGGACCCGGGTTCGATCCCCGGCGCCTCCACCAACCCCGCGCCGTGATCCGGCTGTGACGGTTGCGTCTCTCTCGGGACCACGCCTCGGATTCGGCGGAGGGGCGCTGCCGGCCACGATGTCCACCTCCGCGAGGCTGCCGCGCCTGATCGTGCCCGCGCTCCCGCCCCGCGCGGCCCGGCTGGCGCTGCGGGTGCGGGTGAGCCCCGCCTGGCTCGCGGTGGGCCTGGTGGCGGGCGGCCGGCTCGTGTACGGCGGCTTCGCGGCGCTCTTCGCCCTAACCCCACCGCTGCGCAACGGCATCGGCCTGATGCCCCTCTCCGCCTCGCCGCTCATCTCGCCCTGGCAGCGCTTCGACGCCCAGTTCTTCCAGTCGATCGCCACCCACGGCTACCACGTCTGGGGCACCGCCGCCTTCCCGCCCCTCTACCCGCTGCTGGAGGCGGGGGCGGGCCGGCTGGCGGGCGACGCGCTGGGCGGGCTGCTGGTGAGCACGGTGGCGCTGTTCGCCGCCCTCCTCCTCGTCACGCGGCTGGTCGAGCCCCTGCTCGGCCCGGCCGTCGCCCGCTGGTCGGCGCTCCTCCTGCAGGCCGGTCTCAACCGCAGCCTGGCCGACGCCGGGCTGGGCGAGCTCCGCCGGATGCTCGGGTACAAGTGCCGCTGGTACGGGGCCGAGCTGGTGGTGGCCGACCGTTTTCTCCCCAGCTCGAGGACCTGCTCGCGGTGCGGGATGGTCCGGATGCATCTGGATCTGGGCGAGCGGACCTTTCGCTGCGGCGCCTGCGGGCTCGCCATCGACAGGGACCTCAACGCCGCCATCAACCTTGCCGGGCGGGATCATCCGAACGTCGCCGGCAGTGCGCCGGAGACGCAAAACGCCTGTCCGAGGGGCGGTCAGCCCGGGCTCAGCCCGGCACGCCCCGTTGACGCAGGAACCGGGATCGCCCCGGAGCCCGCCGGCATGACCGGCGGTCGTCGGCAGCTGGACGTCCCTTCTGTCCGCTGTTGACGAACGGTGGTGATCGCGGCCGCCGCCCTCACCCAGCGCGCGCCCGCTGCTCCGCGTCGCGCTGGTGGCCGTGGCCCTGACGATGAGCGTCGAGATCCTCGGGCTGTTCGTCGGCGGCACCTTCATCGGCTGAGGCGGGCGGCCTTCGAGGTCCCGCCCCGCACCGCTGCGACGGGACGCGATGCGGGAGCTCCTGCCTAGGCCTTGCCTCCCACCTTCGCCACCAGGGCGGTCAGCAGCTGGTCCTGCTCCTTGAGGTGCGCCTGGATCTGCAGCGCCTCGTGGAGCACCGCCTCGGAGTCCTTGTAGGTGTCCTCGGCCCGCTTGTCGCTGGCCGCCGACTGGATGTTGGTGCCGACGATGATGATGGAGAGCAGGACGAGCTGGAGGAAGGTCTGGGCGATCCAGGCGACGATCCCCTCACCGTTCTTGGCCAGTGCCGCGGGCAGGCCGATGAGGGCGAGGATGCAGAACAGCCAGGCGCACGTCATGCTGCCGACGCCCTGGGTGATCTTCACCGCCAGCCAGCTGTTGACCCGGGTGTAGGGGTTGCCGTGGGGCAGCTGCTCCAGGGTCTTCACCGGGTGCACGCGCCCCTCCAGGATGGCGAGGGTGCGGGCATGGGGTTTGTGCTCGTAGGCCATGGTCGGGTGCTCCTCTGCTGCAGGGGTGAGGGGGGACGGCGGGCGGGAGTGCCGCGCCGCCGTCCGTCGCGTGTCAGTCGGCGAGCTTGCCGTGGATGTACTGGTCGTAGGCGGAGAGGTCGAGCAGGCCGTGCCCGGAGTAGTTGAAGAGAATCACCTCTTCCTTGCCCCTCTCCTTGGCCGCCAGCGCCTCGTCGATGGCGCCCCTGATGGCGTGGCCGGTCTCGGGAGCGGGGACGGGGCCCTCGGTGCGGGCGAACATCATCGCCGCCTCGAAGACCGCCGACTGCGGGTAGGCCTTCGCCGTCATCCGGCCGGAGCGCACCAGCGAGCTGATGATCGGCGAGTCGCCGTGGTACCGCAGCCCGCCGGCATGGATCGACGGGGGCACGAAGTCGTGTCCCAGCGTGTACATGGGGAGCAGCGGCGTGAGGCCGGCGGTGTCGCCGAAGTCGTACTCGAACTTGCCCTCGGTCAATGTTGGGCACGAGCTCGGCTCGATGGCGACGAGGCGGATGTCCTTGTCCTCCACGAAGGGCAGGCTGATGCCGCCGAAGTTGGAGCCGCCGCCGCAGGAGCCGATGACGACGTCGGGGCGCTTCTCCCCGGCGAGCGCCATCTGCTGCTTCGCCTCCAGGCCGATGACGGTCTGATGGAGGAGGACGTGGTTGAGCACCGAGCCCAGCGAGTAGTGGGTGTCGGCACGGGTCACCGCGTCGCCCACCGCGTCGCTGATGGCCATGCCCAGAGAGCCGGGATGGCCGGGCTGGTCGACGGGCGAGGGCACCACCTGCCCGCCCCAGGTCTCCATGAGGATGCGCCGGTACGGCTTCTGGTCATAGGAGGCGCGGACCATGTAGACCTTGCACTCCAGGCCGTAGAGGCCGGCCGCGAAGGAGAGGGCGCTGCCCCACTGGCCGGCACCGGTCTCGGTGGTCAGCCGCTTGACCCCCTCCGCCTTGTTGTAGAAGGCCTGCGGCACGGCCGTGTTGGGCTTGTGGGAGCCGGCGGGGGAGACCGACTCGTCCTTGTAGTAGATGCGGGCCGGCGTCCCCAGGGCCTTCTCCAGGCGGGTCGCCCGCACCAGCGGGGTCGGCCGCCAGAGGCGGAGGATGTCCAGCACCTCGCCGGGGATCTCGATGGTGAGCTCGCCCGACATCTCCTGGGCGATCAGCGCCATGGGGAAGAGCGGCGCCAGGTCGTCGGGCCCCACCACCTCGCGCGTCGCCGGGTGCAGCGGCGGCTGGAGCGGCACCTCGAGCCGCGGGAGCACGTTGAACCACGCGGTGGGCAGGTCGGCGGGCGGAAGGTTCCAGCGCATTGGCGTTCCCCGTGGTGGATGCAGGTGGATCGGTCGGCCCGGCGACCCCCGGCGGGGCCTCCGCGCTTGCACGGCATCCTAGGGGATGCGGGTCGCGTCCGTCATCCCAGCCGATCCTCGGGCCGCCGCGCCGGCGCCTCGTCCAGGCGGGTCCGGACCCCCCCGCGCCCGCGACCTTGTGCGGCGCGCCCAAGGAACTGGCACGCCGATTCATGCATGGCGGACCCTGATTGTCCCGATCGCGTCCCGGTAGCGTCGTGGCCGCAGGATCAGATCAGGCACGGAGATCATCCCTTGCGTCTGTACGCGCGCGTCCGCCTCGGCAGCAGTCTCGCCCTCGCCGCCGCCACGCTCCCCCTGGTGACCCTGGCCGCCGGCGAGTCGGCCGGGCAGCGCGCGGGTGTCGCGGTGGACACCGTCTGGGTCGTGGTGGCCGCCGTCCTGGTGCTCTTCATGCAGGCCGGCTTCGCCATGCTCGAGGTCGGCTTCACCCGCATGAAGAACGTCGGGACGGTGGTGGCGAAGATCGTCGTCAACCTCTCCATCGCCTCCATCGTCTACTGGGCCGTGGGCTTCGCCGTCGCCTTCGGCGCCGCCAGCGGCTTCCTCGGCCACCTCATCGGCGGCTCCGGATTCGCCCCCTCCTTCCTGCCCGGGTCGACCATGAACCTGCCCGCCCTGCACGGCTCGGACGCGCCGGCCGCGGCCAAGTTCTTCTTCGAGTTCGTCTTCTGCGCCGTGTCGCTGGCGATCGTCTGGGGGACGATGCTGGAGCGGACCAAGTTCATCGTCTACATCCTCTTCGCCGTCCCCTTCTGCGCCGTCATCTACCCATTGATCAGCCACTGGCTGTTCGGCGGAGGCTGGCTGGAGACGAGCTTCGGCGCCCAGGACTTCGCCGGCTCCACGGTCGTCCACCTGACCGGCGCCACCGCCGGCTTCGCCGGCCTGCTGCTGCTCGGCCCCCGCATCGGCAAGTTCGGCCGCGATCGCAAGCCCAACGCCATCCCCGGCCACAGCATGCCGCTGGCCCAGCTCGGCGTCCTCATCCTCTGGTTCGGCTGGTTCGGCTTCAACCCCGGCTCCACCCTGCAGGCCATGAACCTGCACTTCGCCGACATCGTCGTGGTCACCAACATCGCCGCCGCTGCGGGTGCCCTGGGGGCGATGGCCACCAACTACCTCACGCAGAAGAGCCTGGACGTCGGCATGATTGGCAACGGCGCCATCGCCGCCCTCGTCGCCATCACCGCCCCCTCTGGCTACGTGCAGCCGTGGGCGGCGGTCATCATCGGCGCCGTCGCCGGCGTGATCGTGGTCTACGGTGTGCTCCTCATCGACAGGATCCTCGACGACCCGGTCGGCGCCCTCTCCGCCCACGGCCTGGCGGGCATCTGGGGCACCCTCTCCTGCGGCCTCTTCACCGACCCGGCGCTGGCCAAGTTCAACGGCGTCGGCCACGGCGGCCTCTTCTACACCGGCAGCTTCGCCCAGCTGGGGGCGCAGGCGGTGGCGGTGAGCTGCTGCTTCGCGACCGTCTTCTGCCTCTCCTTCGGCATCTTCTGGGTCATCAGGAGGACAGTGGGGCTGCGCGTCAGCGAGCGCCACGAGATCGACGGCCTCGACATCAGCGAGCACGGCATGTGGGGCTATCCCGAGACCTTCATGCCGGTGCCCGGCGGCGCCTACATCCATCCCGACGCGGTCGCCGGCGCCGCCCGGCGCATCGCCGTGGTCGGTGTCGAGTCGGTGCGATGACAGCAGCCCCCTCCCGGGCCCGCCTCAGCGGTCCCGGCTTCCGGCCAGCTCCGCCATGATCGCCCCCAGCGGCTGACCGGTCCCGGCCAGGTCGGCCATGCGCTCGAGGTGGGGGAGGGCGTGCTCGAAGAACCGCCGGTACCCGGCGCAGAGGTGGTTGAGCCCCGGCTCCCCCCCGGGGGCGGTGTCGAAGCGGTCCTTCGGGCAGCCGCCCCGGCAGAGGAACAGCACCGGGCAGGACCGGCAGAATGCCGGCAGGGCGTCCTGCTTGGCGTTCCCGAAGGCGGTCTGCGCCCGGGAGCTGACGAGGGCGCCGAGCGAGTCGGTGCGCACGTCGCCGAGGCGCCGCGCCGGCTCGACGAAGTGGTCGCAGGCGTACACGCCGCCGTCGTGCTCGACGACCAGGGCCCGGCCGCAGGTCGGCGCCATAACGCAGAGGTTGGCGGGCGCACCCGCGACGACGAGGAGGGCCTCGAGGAAGTTCTGGATGCCGATGCGGTCGACGTCGTGCCGCACCCACCGGTCGAAGACGGCGCAGAGGAACTCGCCCGCCGCCCCGGCCCCGACCGACCAGGGGGAGAGGTCCCCGGCGGCGTCGCGGACGACCACGGGGAGGAACTGGAGCCAGAGGACGCCCTGCTCCAGGAAGAAGTCGTACACCTCCAGCGGCGCCGTCGCCGTCCTGGCGTTCAGGGTGCAGAGCACGTCGGGCTCGACGCCGTGGGCGCGCAGCAGCTGCAGCCCGCGCAGCACGCGCTGGTGGGTGGGGCGGCCCCGGCGGTCGGGACGGCCGGCGTCGTGGATGCGGGCCGGGCCGTCGAGGCTCAGGCCGACGGAGAAGTTGCGCTCGGCGAGGAAGGCGCACCACTCGTCGTCGAGGAGGCTGCCGTTGGTCTGCAGGTTGTTGAGGCAGATCCAGCCGGGCGGGAGGTGGCGTTCCTGGAGGGCGACCGCGTCGCGGTAGAAGTCGAGGCCCGCCGCCATCGGCTCCCCGCCGTGCCAGACGAAGTGGACGACGGGGCCCGGGCTCGACTCGATGAAGGACCGGACGTACGCCTCCAGCACGTCGTGGCTCATGCGGAAGCTCTCGCCGGCGGGGAACAGGTCCCGCTTGCGCAGGTAGTAGCAGTAGCCGCAGTCCAGGTTGCACACCGGTCCCACCGGCTTGGCCATGACGACGAACGGCTCGGCGACGCGCACGGACGGCGCCGGCATCGTGGTCGAAGCACTCATCCCCATGGCCTCAGCGAACTCCTGGCGGTGGGGTGGCGAGCTCCGCCAGGCGAAGGTCGGTGATGCGCACCGCCTCCGGGTTGCTGTCCACGGTGAGATAGCGGCGGCCCAGCCGCGCCGCCGCCACGGCGGTGGTGCCGGAGCCGCCGAAGAAGTCGGCCACCAGGTCGCCGGGGTTGCTGGAGGCGCGCACGATCCGCTCCAGCAGGCGCAGCGGTTTCTGCGTCGGATAGCCGGTGCGCTCGTGCCCTCCGGTGGGCACGATGGTCATCCACCACACGTCGGTCGGCAGCTTGCCCCGCGCCGCCTTCTCGGGACCGACCAGCCCCGGCGCGAGGTAGGGGAGCCGCTCGACCTGGTCGGGGTTGAAGGTCCACCGTGCCGACTTTGCGTACCAGAGGATGTTGTCGTGCTTGCGCGCCCACCGGTCCCGTGCCCGGCCCCCGAAGTCGTACGCCCAGATGATCTCGTTGAGGAAGCGATCCCTGCCGAAGATGTCGTCGCACAGCAGGCGGGCGAGGTGCACCGCGTGGTGGTCGAGGTGCAGGTAGAGGCTGCCCTCGTCGGCGAGGACGCGGCGCATCTCCAGGAGGCGGCAGCCCAGGAACGCCAGGTAGCCGTCGGGGTCCATGGCGTCGGCGTACTCGTGCGAGGACACCGTCCGCCACCGGTAGGTGCGCCCGCCGAAGCCGGTGCGCGTGGCGGTGCCGGACCCGGTGCGGATGGAGTCGAGGCGCTGGCGCCTCCCGGTGCCGAAGGGCGGGTCGATGTAGATGAGGTCGACGCAGGCGTCGGGCAGCCCGCGGAGGACGTCGAGATTGTCCCCGAGGACCGAGCCTTCCAGCTCTCCCAGGGGGTCGGCGGCCCCGCGCACGCTCACCGGCTCACCTCCTGACCCTCCCCCGCGGCCCATGGTAGCCACCGGGCGGGCGGTTGGTGAGTGAGGCTGCCCGGGCGCGGCCACCCCGCGACGGCCCCGCCCTGTCGCCCCGCTCCGGACAGGGCCGAACGGGGCCATGCTTGATATGACCTTCGGCCTGGTATACCAGGAGGGCAACGCCGCTCACCCGCCAGCCAGAGGATTGCCGTGCCCGCCGTCACCGCCCCCGACCTTCTCGTCCTCCCGCGGATTCCGAGCCCCGACCGTGCCCGCGCCGCCGCCCGCCCCGTCGCCTCGGTGACCTCGGCGCCCAGCGCGCTGGAGGGGGAGGGGTTCCCCGTGCGGCGCGCCTTCGCCGGCGTGGACCTCGCCGCCCTCGACCCCTTCGTCCACATGGACCAGATGGGGGAGGTGGAGTACGCGCCCGGGGAGCCCAAGGGCACGCCGTGGCATCCCCACCGCGGCTTCGAGACCGTCACCTACATGATCGACGGCACCTTCCAGCACCAGGACTCGACCGGTGGCGGAGGCCTGATCACCAACGGCGCCACCCAGTGGATGACGGCCGGCTCCGGGATCCTCCACATCGAGACCCCCCCGGAGGACCTGGTGGCCAGCGGCGGCCTCTTCCACGGCATCCAGCTGTGGGTCAACCTCCCCGCCGCCAAGAAGTGGGTGGAGCCGCGCTACCAGGACATCGGCGCCCAGCGCGTCACCCTGCTCGCCGCGGCGGACGGCGGTGCCCTGGTGCGGGTCATCGCCGGCGAGGTGGGGGGCCAGGACGGGCCCGGCGTCACCCACACCCCCATCGCCATGGTGCACGCCACCCTCGCCCCGGGTGCCACCCTGGAACTTCCCTGGGAGCCCGGATTCAACGCCCTCGTCTACGTCCTCTCCGGTCTCGGCTCGGTGGGGGAGGAGCACCGTCCCGTGCGCATGGGGCAGCTCGCCGTCCTCGGCGCCGGCGACTTCATCACCCTGGCCGCGTCGGAGCGGCAGGAGAGCCGCGCCCCGTCGCTCGACGTCCTCGTCCTCGGCGGACAGCCCATCGGCGAGCCGGTGGCCGCCTACGGGCCCTTTGTCATGAACCGTCGCGACGAGCTGGTCCAGGCCTTCGAGGACTACCGCGCCGGACGGCTGGGCACCATCCCCGCCAACCACATCGGGCACTGACGGGTCAGCTGGCTTCCGCCCGGGTGAGGCAGCGGTCCACGTCGGCCGCCAGACGGCGCTCGGAGTCGGTGAGGTCGTCGAGGAGCTCTGCCCGCATCGCCGCATCCCAGCTCGACCAGGCGAGGCCGATCATCTCGAGCTGGGCGAGCACCGTCTGGGCGGCGGACCGGACGTCGTGGCGGAGGTCACGGAGCGGGTCTTGAGTGCCGCCCGGCGGGCGCAGCGACGCGGGGTGGGCCTCGAAGCGACGGAAGCTCCGCACCGCTGCGGAGGCGGCGCGCGCCACCATCTCCTGCTGCCGCGGGTCGGCGCCCGGGGCGCCGGCCATCGCCGCCGCCGCCTCGGCCATGGCTCGCTCCAACTCGGCCACCTCGGACACGGCGTGATTGTGCCAGCCTTCGACGGCCCGCGGGTGGGAGGGTGCGCCGTCTCGTGGCGGACGCCCCCGGTCCCCGCCGGCGGCCCGCGGAACGCCTACGCTTATGCGGAGATGGCCCTCCCGCCACGGCGCGCCGCGCTGCCCCAGCCCGTCCGGCGGGCCCGGGCCCGGTTCCGCCGCCTGATCATCCCCGCCATCGGCAGCGTCACCCCGGTGGGGCTGATCGTCGTCAACATCGCCGTCTTCATCGTCAAGCACCTGGCGGCCTTCCGCTGGTCCATCACCATCCTCGCCTTCGCCAGCGGCATGATGCTGAACAGCTGGATGGGCCTGAAGATCTACCGGATCTTCCAGCGTCGGTTCGGCAAGCACCCGCTGGCCTCGGAGGGCAACCAGGACGTGGTGCTGATCGCCGGCATGGCGGTGATCATCGCCATCAGCTTCGTCACCGCCCTGTTCTGCTACATGGGCCTCTCCGACGAGCGCACCCTGCCCAACGCCACCACCTTCCTGACCGGGGTGCTCGCCATCTGCGTCCCCTTCGGCCTGCAGTTCGTCTTCCAGCGGGTGCTCGGCCCCGGGACCGGCAAGGAGGACGCCGAGACGCTCCCGCCGCCCTCCACGACCGTGCTGCCGCCCCCGCTGCCACCGCTGCCGCCGTGGGCGCAGCCCTCGGCGCCGACCCCCGAGCGGCGCCGCTGATCCGGCGCCGGGCAGGGGTCTGGCGCCGTCCGCCGACACCTGACACAATCACTCGCCAGATGAGGGGCCAGCGCAACCGTGCGAAACCGGCTGCGTCGATCCGGCAGGGGATCGCCCTCGAGGGAGGAACCAGCCCATGAGCTACGCGCCCACCCCACCCCCGGCCGGGTACCCGGCACCGCCCCCTCCAGGCGGAACGGTCGTCATGCCCCATCTCGTGCACCTGACGATCGACCGTCAGGACAAGTACTCGCGCGGTCTGGGGTGTCTCGGCGTTCTTGCCTTCCCGCGGTACATCGCCCTCATCCCGGTGCTGATCTGGCTCGGCATTCTGTCCTTCGTCGCAATGATCGTGGTCTGGTTTATGCAGATCGCGGTGGTGTTCACTGGCCACTATCCCAAGGGCCCTCATAGCTTTGTCACCGGCGTCCTGCGGCTTCTGGTCAAGACCTACGCATGGATGTTCGGACTGGTCGACAAGTACCCCGGCTACAGCACCAAGCCCTGACGGACTGACCCGCGGCGCCCGCCGGCAGCGAGCCGGCGGGCGTCGCGGGTCTCCGGGCTCCGCTCAGAGGGTGCCCGTCGCAGCCAGCGCCTCACGGATCGTCTCCGCCGCCCGCTCCAGCTCGTCCGGGCGCGTGGTGAGGCTGGCCTCGGAGAGCCGCAGGTTCCTCTCCGTGCGCATCGGCACCAGGTGGAGGTGCACGTGCGGGACCTCGAAGCCGGCGATCATCACCCCCACCCGCGGTGTCCCGAAGCCCCGCTGGAGGGCGCGGCCCAGCCGCTGCGAGACGTCCATGAGATGCGCCAGCAGGGCCGGGTCGAGGTCCAGCCAGTCGTCGACCTCGAGGCGCGGCACCACCAGGCTGTGGCCCGGCTGCAGCGGCCGGATGGAGAGGAAGGCAACGCACTGGTCGTCCTGCCACACGAAGTGGGCGGGCAGCTCCCCGGCGATGATCCGGCTGAAGACGCTGGGCATGGGGCCGATTGTGCCGCAGGGCGGGACGGGGCGGGCCGCTCCGCTCGCGGCCGTGGCCGGGGGCGCCGGTGCGGCGGCTGCGAATGCCGCGCGATCAGTGCCGGGCGGCCTGGACCGCCTCGACGAGGACCCGCAGCGCCTCGGTCTCCTGAGGCTCGACCCACCAGCTCTTGCCGATCGTCTCCAGCCCCGACCGGTACCGCAGCGTGAGCGAGGGCCGGCCGAGTTTCGGCGGCTTGGCGCCGATCTCCATGACGTCGCGCACCGGGACCCGGATGGAGTCTCCGAGCGTCACCTCGAGGACGCCATCCGCGAATCTCGCCAGCCCGCTCGGCCAGAGATCGACGTCCATGCGGGGAGATGGTAGCGCCGCGGTGCCGGGCGTTTGCAGGGAGGCACGGCGCGTCGCCGTCCCTGCGACGCGCCGTGCTCGACGGGCGGTCTGTGCTCAGACCTCCTTGAACTCGGCGTCCACGACGTCGTCGCCGCCCGATGCGGTGCCGCCGGCCCCGGCCTCCGGCGGCGCGCTGCCGCCCTCCGGTTCCGGCGCCGGTCCGCCTCCGGTCGGTCCGCTGCCGGCCGAGGCGTACACGGCCTCGCCGATCTTCTGGATCGACGCCTGCAGGCTGTCGTAGGCGACCTTGGTCGCGGCCGTGTCGTTCTTGGCGATGGCGTCCTTGATGGCGGCGACCTTGGCCTCGATGTCGGTGCGCAGCTCGGCGGGGACCTTGTCCCCGGCGTCCTTGAGCGCCTTCTCCGCCTGGTAGGCGAGCTGCTCGGCGCGGTTCTTCGTCTCCACCGCCTCGGCCCGCTGCCGGTCCTCCTCGGCGTGCGCCTCCGCCTCCTTGACCATGCGCTCGACCTCGTTCTTCTGCAGCGTGGTGGAGCCGGTGATGGTCACCTTGTTCTGCTTGCCGGTGCCGCGGTCATGGGCGGTGACGTTGAGGATGCCGTTGGCGTCGATGTCGAAGGTGACCTCGATCTGCGGCAGGCCCCGGGGTGCGGGGGGGATGCCGTCAAGGGTGAAGGTGCCGAGGATGCGGTTGTCCCGCGCCATCGGCCGCTCGCCCTGGAGGACGACGATCTCCACGCTGGGCTGGCTGTCCGACGCCGTCGAGAAGACCTGCGACTTGGCGGTGGGGATGGTGGTGTTGCGGTCGATGAGCTTGGTGTTGACCTCGCCCTCGGTCATGATCCCCAGCGACAGCGGGGTGACGTCGAGGAGCAGGACGTCCTTCACCTCGCCCTTGAGGACGCCCGCCTGGATGGCGGCGCCGACGGCCACGACCTCGTCGGGATTGACGCCGCGGTGGGGATCCTTGCCCGACATCTCCTTGACCAGCTGCTGGACGACGGGCATGCGGGTCGCACCGCCGACGAGGATGACCTCGTCCAGCTTGTCCACGCCCATGCCGGCGTCCTTCAGCGCGTCCTGGAACGGCTTGCGGCAGCGCTCGGTCAGGTCGGCGGTGAGCTGCTCGAACTTCGGCCGCGTCAGCGTCATGTCGAGGTGCTTCGGCCCCGACGAGTCGGCGGTGACGAAGGGGAGGTTGACCTGCGTCTCCTGACGCTGGGACAGCTCGATCTTCGCCTTCTCCGCGGCCTCGGTGAGGCGCTGCAGGGCCTGCGCGTCGCTGCGCAGGTCGATGCCCTGCTCACGCTTGAACTCGTCCGCCAGCCAGTCCACCACCCTGCGGTCGTAGTCGTCACCGCCGAGGTGGGTGTCGCCATTGGTGGACTTGACCTCGAAGACGCCCTCACCGACCTCGAGGACGGAGACGTCGAAGGTGCCGCCGCCCAGGTCGAAGACGAGGATGGTCTCGTTCTCCTTCTTCTCCAGGCCGTAGGCGAGGGAGGCGGCGGTCGGCTCGTTGATGATGCGCAGCACGTTGAGGCCGGCGATCTGGCCGGCGTTCTTGGTCGCCTGGCGCTGCGCGTCGTTGAAGTACGCGGGGACGGTGATGACGGCGTCGGTCACCTTCTCGCCCAGGTACGCCTCGGCGTCGGTCTTGAGCTTCTGCAGGATCATCGCCGAGATCTGCTCGGGGGTGTGCCGCTCGCCGGCGACCTCGACCTCGACGCGGCCGTCCTTGCCGGCCACGACCTTGTAGGGCACCTGGCGCGCCTCGGTGCTCACCTCGCTGAGGAGGCGCCCCATGAAGCGCTTGATCGAATACACCGTGTTGGCGGGGTTGACGGCGGCCTGCCGCCGGGCCAGGGTGCCGACCAGCCGCTCGCCGGTGCGGGTGAAGGCGACGACGGAGGGGGTGGTGCGACCGCCCTCGGCATTGGCGATGACGACGGGCTCGCCGCCCTCCATCACGGCCACCACGCTGTTGGTGGTACCGAGATCGATTCCGACGGTCTTGGCCATGGGTCGGGTCCCTCCAGAAGCTGGAATGCGTCAGATGCGGGGTCGGGCGCTGCGTCCGCCCGGTGTGATCGGGTTGGGTATACCGCGAACGCCGCTCATGCTAAACGGAGGTCACGCCCGGTACGCGTCTTCGCCGATGAGCGGGACGAAGCGGCAGGGACCGAGGCCCTCGCTCACCCAGCGTCCTGCGGTGACGCGGACCCGGGTCAGCTCCTCGCCGTCGGGCCCGGTGTGGATGGGCACGACCAGGCGCCCGCCCTCCTTGAGCTGGCGGGCCAGCGCGACCGGCAGGCGGGGGGCGGCGGCGCCGACGGCGATGGCGTCGAAGGGGGCGCGCTCGGGGAGGCCGACGCTGCCGTCGCCGGCGACCACCTCGACGTCCACGCCCAGCCGTGCCAGCCGCGCCGCGGCCTCGGCGGCCAGCTCGGGGAGGCGCTCGACGCTGATGACGTGGGCGCCGGCGGCGGCCATGACGGCGGCCTGGTAGCCGCTCCCCGTGCCGATGTCCAGGGCGAGGTCGCCACCGTGCAGCTCCAGGGCCTGCACGATGATCGCCACCATGAGGGGCTGGGAGATCGTCTGGCCGGCGCCGATGGCGAGCGCCCGGTCGGCGTACGCCTCGATGCGGTTGCCGGGCAGCACGAACTCCTCCCTCCGCACCGCCGCCATCGCCGCCAGGACGCGCTCGTCGGTGACCCCGCCGGTGCGGAGCCGCAGCATCATCTCGACGTCGCTCATGGCCGGCGGCTACTCCTCGCGGTAGGTGCGCTCCCCCGTGCGGCTGTCGAACCAGACCCGCATCACCCTGCCCGTCTCGGGATCGATGAAGCGCTCCGTGGTCGGCTGGCCGCCCGGTGGCGGCACCACCCCGTCGACACCCCGGGGCCCGCCCCGGTACCGCTCCCAGCGGAAGAGGGCGCTGCCCACGATGAGCACCAGGACCACCACGGCGCCGGCCAGCTCCAGGAGGCCCAGCACCAGGATCACCGTCCCGCGCTCATGGCCGGAGCCCGCTCAGGCGGGCGCCACCGGCTGGATCACCACCGCCGTGCCGTAGGCGACGATTTCGCTCATCGACTGGCCGATCTCCGAGGAGTCGAAGCGCATCATCACGACGGCGTTGCCCCCCATGGCGGTCGCCGATTGGACCATGCGGTCGACGGCCTGGCGTCGGGCGTCCTCCAGGAGCTTGACGTAGGCGCCGACCTCGCCGCCGACGATGCTGCGGAAGCCGGCGGCGATGTTGCCGCCCAGCCCGCGGGTGCGGACGGTCAGGCCGAAGACCTCTCCGAGGGTCTGGACCACTCGGGCGCCGGGGATGTTCTCGGTGGTGGTGACGATCATGCTCCGAGCATAGTCCGTCCGCCGGGGGGGTGTGAAGCCGGCGGGCGCCTCAGCCGGGCGTCAGGTCGAGGTCCGGCGGCGCCGTGTCCGGCAGCTTCCAGACGATGAAGCCCTTGTCCCAGCGCCGGTGGAATTCGTTGGCAGCGTCCACCGCCCCGGACACCGCGCGCTCGAACGCCTCGAGGTCCGCGGCCGCGATGGCGGCGGCCAGGGGCTCGACGTCGGCCTCGATGTACTCGGCGATGTCGTCGGTGTACTTGGGCCGGGTGATCGTGCACAGGAGGAGGAGCTTGCGCATCTCCGACACCTGCCAGCGGGCCAGCCTCCAGTTGCCGGCCCGGGCGGCGTAGACGGCGCGCCACAGGCGGTTGGCGATCTCCGGCATCAGCCGGGCCAGGCCCGGCTGGAGCCGGGTCAGGTCCTCCAGGTCGAGGCGCTCGGGATTGGCGGGCTGGGCCGGGTCGGGCATCGGCAGCGAGTGTATCGGCCCGCGGGGTTCGGTGCCCGGCGGACGGCGCCACGCTGAGTCATCATCCTGGCTGCCGCCATGCGCTGTCTGGTCCGATCGGAGCATCGCACGCCGCCTGCCCCATGGGGGAGGGTTCCGATGACGGCGCTGATGGCAGCCACCGCCATCGCGGTGGCGGGATGCTCGTCATCCGCCAAGCCCACACCCACCCCGATCGCGTACGGGGGGCCCGCCTACTCCCTGGTCGAGGTGGACGCGGCGGGGGTCGCATTCACCGGTGACTTCAACCCCTTCGACGCGTCGTCCATGGCGTCGCAGTTGAGCTTGCGATCGCTCACCTACGAGCCGCTGTTCGAGTTCAACACGCTGAACCCGGCGCAGATCCATCCCTGGCTCGGCACCGCCTACAGCTTCGACGGCAGCGGTCGCGACCTCACCGTCACGGTCAGGAAGAACGTGAGGTTCAGCGACGGCACGGCCCTCACGCCCGGTGACGTCGCCTTCACCTTCGAGCTCATCCGCAGCCATCCAGAGGTGGGCGGCAGCGGTGTTCCGCAGCAGTCCGCCGATCCGACGATCTCCGGCCAGACCGTCACCCTGCACTTCGCCGCGCCGGCGTTCGCGGACCTGTACGGAATCCTTGGCGAGACCCTCATCGTGCCGCAGCGGATCTGGTCCACCATCACCGACCCCACGACCGCAACCATCACCGATCCAATCGGCACCGGCCCCTTCGTGTTCTCGAGCTTCTCCACCCAGGTCATCAAGTTCGCCCCCAACCGCCACTACTGGGGCGGCACTCCGCCGGAGGCCGAGATCGACGTTCCCGACTGGACGAACGCCGCCGCCGGCAGCGCCTGGGAAGCCGGCACGCTGGATTGGAGCGGCATCGCCCCGTCCTCCACCGGGTACTGCCAGGAGGGGTGTGGCGACGGCAACCCGGCGATCAACCACGCCTGGTTCGCCCCGGCCGCCACCACGACCCTGTGGTTCAACCTGTCCGGTCCCGACGCCGCGCCGGCCATCGAGGACCCACAGGTCCGGCTGGCCATCAGCGCCGGCATCGATCGCACCGCCCTCGCCGAGCTCGGGGAATCCGGGTACGAGCAACCCGCCACATCCTCCAGCGGCCTCATCCTTCCCGCCCAGTCGGCGTACCTCACCGCGGCTCAGACAGGTGATCTCGAAGCGGAGAGCGATCCAGCGAAGGTGGCGAGCATCCTCACCGCCGACGGCTACACGGCTCCCACCGATCCCACCGGCACGTGCACATCGATCGGCGGCGCCGCCCCCACCGATCTCGCCGCCTGCTACACGAAGGAGGGGCAGGCGATCGTCTTCGCCGTCGAGGGCCCGGTCCCCGTGCCGGACGTCTGGGAGGACGACCAGCTCATCGTCTCCGAGCTGGACTCCGAGGGTATCGCGGCGTGGCCGGACGGCGATGGCACGGTGGCATCGTGGACCGCGGACTACCAATCCGGGGACTTCCAGTCCATGGTCCACGCGGGCGCGGGCGGCCCGACCCCGTACGTCCAATTGCAGAACTGGCTCGACGACGGCCAGCCGATCAGTGCGGGTGACTACGGCCGGTACCAGAGCGCCGCGGCGCAGACGGCCCTCGCGACACTCCAGGACACGAACCCCGACGACACGGCCGCGGTCACGACCGCGGTGCAGGTGCTGACGAACATCGTCTCGACGCAGGCGCCCGTCGTCCCCCTCCTGTACGGCGTCGACTGGGACCTGTACAGCACCGCCCGCTACACCGGCTGGCCGGACGCCGCGAACCCCTACATGGACCCGTCACCGGGCGACCCGCAACTCCCCTACATCCTCATGCACCTCCGGATGGTGGAGTAGACGAGGGGCCTCCCCCGGTCGGCCCGCCGGCATCGCGTCCGACGTGGGTGCCCCCTTCTGTGCTTGGATCGACCGGTGACGACGCCGCCGATCCGCATCGAGATCCTCGACCGCCCGGACGACGCCGACGTCCACCGCCTGCTGGTCGAACTGGCCCTCGAGGATCAGGAGGGGTACGCGCACCCCGCCGAGTCGCGGGAGGAGGTCGACGAGAGGACCGGCCCCGTCGCACGGCGGTTCATCGGGGAGAACCGGGTCTTCGTCGCCCGCGACGCGGGCGGCCGGGTCGTGGGCCTCTGCTGGTGCGTCATCTTCGACCCGGGCACCGGCCTGGAGGGTGAGGTGGCCGAGCTCTACGTCGAGCCCGCGGCCCGGGGTGCAGGCGTCGGCAACGCCCTGGTGGGGGAGGCGATGCGGCTCTTCCGTGACCGCGCCGTGAGCTTCGCCTCGGTGTGGACCCGGCCCGACAACGCGGCGGCCCTCGCCGCGTACCGGCGTCACGGCTTCCGGCCCACCGAGCAGGCGGTGCTGACCTGGCTGCCTCTGACCGGCGCCGGCAGCGGGGAAGCGGGCCCCGACGGCGAGCCCGATGGGGATAATCACGGGTCGTGACCGGCCGGAGAACGAGATGACGCTGTCCACGGAGCAGGTCGCCCACGTCGCCATGCTCGCCCGCCTCGGCCTCTCCGACGAGGAGATGGAGCGCTACCGCGAGCAGCTCGACGCCATCCTGGCCCACGTCGACCGCCTGCAGCAGGTCGACACCTCACAGGTCGCCGAGACGGCCCAGATCGGCGGGCTGGTCAACGCCTGGCGCGAGGACGTGACCGGGGAGTGCCTGCCCAAGGAGGCGGCTCTCCGCAATGCGCCCCGGCGGGTCGGCGACCACTTCGAGGTCGGGGCCATCCAGGAATGAGCGAGCTGACGACGGCCGGCCTGTCGGTCACCGCCATGGCCGGGCTGCTCCGGTCGGGGCAGGCGTCACCCCAGGACCTGGCGGCGGCGTCACGCGGCGAGCTGGACCGCATCGAGGGCCTGCACGCGGTCCTCCGCCGCACCGGCGAGCTGGCCGAGCGCCAGGCCGCGCGGGCCGCGCGCCTGCTCGCCGAGACGCCGGAGGCGGCCGGCCCGCTCTGCGGCATCCCCTTCGCCCACAAGGACGTCATCTGCCTGGAGGGCGTGGGGACCAGCGCCGGGTCGAAGATCCTGGAGAGCTTCGTCCCCCCCTACACCGCCACCGCCCTGCAGCGGCTCCTCGACGCCGGCGCGGTGCCGCTGGCGGTGACCAACTGCGACGAGTTCGCCATGGGCTCGTCCAACGAGAACTCCGCCTACGGCCCGGTGGGCAACCCCTGGGACCCGGACCGCGTGCCCGGCGGGAGCAGCGGCGGCAGCGCCACGGTGGTGGCGGCGGGGGCCGTCCCCTTCGCGCTGGGCTCCGACACGGGAGGTTCGATCCGCCAGCCGGCCTCGTTCTGCGGCGTCGCCGGATTCAAGCCGACCTACGGCCGGGTCTCCCGCTACGGCCTGATCGCCTTCGCCTCCTCCCTCGACCAGATCGGGCCGTTCGCCCGCACCGTGGAGGACGCCGCCGGCGTCTACTCCGCCATCGCGGGCCACGACCCCCACGACAGCACCTCGTCGCCGGCGGCGGTGGAGCCGGTCGCCGCCGAGCTGCGCCGCGGCGTCCAGGGGATGCGCCTCGGCATCCCGAGGGAGTACATGGGCGAGGGCCTGGAGCCCGGCGTCCGCCAGGCGGTGGAGGCAGCCTTCGCCCAGCTGGAGAAGCTGGGTGCCACCCTGGTGGAGGTCTCGCTGCCGACCACCGACGCCGCCCTCAGCACCTACTACATCATCGCCCCCGCCGAGTGCTCGGCCAACCTGGCGCGCATGGACGGGGTGCGCTTCGGCCTCCACGTCGACCGCGCCTCGCTGACCGACACCTATCTGCAGAGCCGCGACCAGGGCTTCGGGCCCGAGGTGAAGCGCCGCATCATGCTGGGCACCTACGCGCTGAGCAGCGGCTACTACGACGCCTACTACCGCAAGGCGCAGAAGGTGCGCACCCTCATCGCCGCGGAGTTCGACTCGGCCTTCGAGACGGTGGACGCGCTGGTCTGCCCCACCTCGCCGGTGGTCGCCTTCGAGAAGGGGGCGAAGAGCGACCCCCTCTCCATGTACCTGTGCGACGTGCTCACCATCCCGGTGAACCTGGCCGGGCTTCCCGGCATCTCCGTCCCCTGCGGTGTCAGCGCGGGCCTGCCCGTCGGGCTGCAGGTGATCGGGCCTCGCTTCCAGGACGGCCGGGTGCTGCGCGTCGCCCACGCCTACGAGCAGGCGACGGACTGGCACAGCCGGCTGCCGGGACCCGTTCCGGGGGTGACGGCATGACGCAGACCAGCGCGGTCGGCCTCATCGACGCCATCCTGGAGCGCTACGAGCCGGTCATCGGCCTGGAGGTCCACGGCCAGCTGCTCACCCGCAGCAAGATGTTCTGCAGCTGCAGCGCCGAGTACATCGACGCGCCGCCGAACAGCAACTGCTGCCCGGTGTGCCTCGGGCTCCCGGGTGCGCTGCCGGTGATGAACCGCGTCGCCGTCGAGTTCACCGTGCGCACCGCCCTCGCCCTCGACTGCGAGATCCCCGAGTTCACCAAGTTCGACCGCAAGAACTACTTCTACCCCGACCTGCCCAAGGGCTACCAGATCTCCCAGTTCGACATGCCCATGTCGCACGACGGCCACCTCACCGTCAGCGTCGATGGCGAGGAGGTCCGCTGCGGCATCACGCGGGTGCATCTGGAGGAGGACACCGGGACCCTGCAGCACGCCGGCGACATCCTGCAGCAGGCGCGGAGCTCGCTGGTCGACCTCAACCGATGCGGCGTGCCGCTCATGGAGATCGTCGGCGAGCCCGACCTGCGCAGCCCCGAGCAGGCGCGCGAGTACCTGGTCCGGCTGCGCCAGATCCTCGTCTACATCGGCGTCAACGACGGCAACCTGGAGCAGGGGTCGTTCCGCTGCGACGCCAACATCTCGCTGCGGCGCCGCGGTGACACCGGCCTGGGTGTCAAGGTCGAGGTCAAGAACATGAACTCCTTCCGCGCCGTGCAGCGGGCGCTGGAGTTCGAGATCGTCCGCCAGGGACGCCTCCTCGACCAGGGCCAGACCATCGCCCAGGAGACGAGGGGCTGGGTGGAGGCGCGGGGCGCCACCATCGGCCAGCGGAGCAAGGAGTACGCGCACGACTACCGCTACTTCCCGGAGCCCGACCTGCCTCCGCTCCAGCTCAGCCGCGAGTACGTGGAGAGGGTGCGCGCCGGCCTGCCCGAGCTGCCCCAGCAGCTCGTCGAGCGGCTGCGCAGGGAGCACGGCCTCTCCGCGTACGACGCCGCCCTCATCACCGCGGAGCGTGACGATGCCCGCAGCTTCGAGGCGCTGGTGGCCGCGGGCGTCCCCGCCAAGGCGGCCGCCAACTGGCTGATGGGGGAGGTGGCCCGGCTCAGCCGCGAGACGCGCACGGCGCTCTCGCAGAGCGGTCTCGGCGTGCGGGGGCTGGCGGCGCTCATCTCCCTGGTCGAGGCGGGCAGCATCAACGGCCCGACCGCCAAGCAGCTGCTCGAGGAGCTCTACCTGCGTGGCGGCGACCCCGGGGCGGTGGTCAGGGAGCGCGGGCTGGCGCAGGTCAGCGACACCGAGGAGATCGGCCGCATCGTCAGCTCCGTCATCGAGGCCAACGCGGCGGCCGCCGCCGATTTCCGGGGCGGCAAGGAGCAGGCGCTGCACAGCCTGGTCGGCCAGGTCATGAAGGCGACGCGTGGGAGAGCCGACGCCCGGCTGGTGAACCGGCTTCTCCGTGAGCGACTCTCCGGCTGACGGCGTCCTCCGCCGCGGCGACCGCCGGGTGGTCCGCTGCGAGGGCATGGTCCACGGTGGTCTCTGCCTCGCCCATTCCGATGAGCGGACGCTCTTCGTCAGCGGGGCGATCCCCGGCGAGCTGGTGGAGGTGTCGCTCACCTTCACCAAGGGCAGGAGCTGGTTCTGCCGCACGGAGCGGGTGGTCGAGGCCTCTCCCGACCGCGTCGCCCCGCCCTGTCCCTACGTCCCGGACTGCGGCGGATGCCAGCTCCAGCACATCGCTCCCCACCGGCAGCTGCTGCTGAAGCGCGACGTCGTCCTCGACGCCATGCGGCGGGAGCGGGTCGCCGTCCCCGAGCCGCGGCTCCACGGCATGGCCGATCCGTGGCACTACCGGTGGCGCGGCGAGTTCCACGTCGTCCGCGGCAGGGGCGGGACCGCCGCCGCCGGTCTGGGATTCAACCGCGCGCGCAGCTGGCACCCCATCGCGGTCGAGAGCTGCCTGATCCACCACCGGAGCATCACCGACCGGATTCCTCGGCTCCGCGAGCTGGTCCGGAATGGCGGCTCCGAGGCCATGACGGTCCTCCACGTCACCGCCGGGGAGGACGGCGACGAGCTGCTGCTGCGCGCCAAGCCCGAGTCGGGGCTGGACAGGGCGGAGATCGACCGGCTGGCGGCGGATCTCCCCGCGCCCGAGCGCTGGAGCACCGACCTGACCACCCTGCGCTGGCGGGGGAGGTCCTTCCGTGTGTCCCCCGATTCCTTCATCCAGGTCAGCTGGGGCCACCTCGACACCCTCTACGGCTGCGTCCTCGACGCACTGGGCGACCTCGGCGGGCAGCGGGTCGTCGACGGCTACGCGGGGATCGGGGTGCTCGCCGTCGTCATGGCAGCGCAGGCACGCGAGGTCGTCTGCATCGAGAGCAATCCCAGCGCCGTGCGCATGGGCCACCTCAACGCCCGCATCAACGACGTCGCCGGCCGCATGAGCTACATGGCCGAGCCGGTGGAATCGGCGCTCCCCCGGGTGGCGGCGGCGGGGCCCGTGGACCGGCTCATCCTCGACCCGCCCCGGGCCGGCTGCGGCGGCCAGGTCACCGGCTGGCTGGCGCTGGCCGGGCCGGCCCGCCTCGTCTACGTCTCCTGCGATCCCGCCACTCTGGCCCGCGACCTCCACGTCCTGGTCACGGCGGGTCCGTATGCCGTCGAGTCCTTTGACCTCGTCGACATGTTCCCCCAGACCAGCCACGTGGAATCCGTGGTGGCGCTGCGCCGGGAGAGCTGAGATCACCCGGTATCATCCCGGCATGCGATGGGGAGGGGCGTCGAGTGGCGGCCGTGAGCGCATGAGGGCGCCATGCCGCCGATAACGCTGTCGTCGATCGACGGGGTCCCCGTCATCGCCGCCGGGCTCGACGGGCCAGTCCTGGCCGCGCTCTCCTTTCCGGTGGGGGCAGTGAACGAACCCCTGGCGCAGCGCGGCATCAGCCATATCGTCGAACACCTCGCACTCTCCGGCTTGGGCTCGCGGCCGTACCAGTACAACGGTCAGGTCTCGCCGACGACCACGACCTTCTCCGTGCAGGGGACGCCGGCGCAGGTGGTCGAATTCCTCGCCCACGTCTGCCACGCCCTGCGCGACCTGCCCCTCGACCGCTTCGATGACGAGGTGCGGATCCTCAAGGTGGAAGCAGCGGGGCGGCGGACCGGACAGGTCGACCTCGATCTGATCACACGGTTCGGCGCCGTCGGGCCCGGCGCGGTGGGGTGGCGGGAGTACGGCTTGCAGTCCACGACGGCCGCGGCGGCGCAGCAGTGGGCGGACCGCTGGTTCGTCCGCTTCGGCGCCGTCCTCATGACCAGTTCGCCACTTCCCGATGGGATGACGCTTCCGCTGCCGCTCGGCGAGCCGGCTGCGGCCGCCGCGCCGCGTGAGGTCCTGCTCTCCGGCCGGTGCTGGCTGCCGGTGGACACGAAGCTCGTCTCCGTGTCCGTGGTGCGTGACTCGACCGACATCCCAGGAGGGACACTGGGAATCGAGGCTGCGCGGGAGCGCGCCTATGCCGCGCTCCGGACCAGGACCGCGCTCAGCTACTCGGTGAACGCGATCCAGCTTCCCATCGCCGACCGGCGGCTGCTCTGCCAGCTGGTCGCCGACGGTGATCCCTCCGCTTATGCGTCCGTCCTGGAGCAGATCGCGTCGGCCCTCACCGACGTGTGCGAGCACGGTCCGACGGAGGAGGAACTCGCCTTTCTGCGGGAGCGCCACCAGCTGAGCGCCCAGGATCGGGGGGCGATCCTCTCCATGCTGAGCCTCAACGCCTCGCGGATCCTGCGCGGCCAGGGAGTAATCCAGCTCGAGGAGTACATCGACAGCATCAACGCGGTGACGCCGCAGAACGTCGTCGACATCCTCGCGCCCAGTCTCGTGGCGGTCCTCGCCATCGGGCCCAAGAGCCTCGGCGACGCCCTGCCCGGGTGGCGGGAGGTCTCGGGGTGGTCCGGTCACCGGGTGACGGGCGAGGTGTTCCTGCCGCGGCTCGGGCGTGAGCGGGGCACTCTGACCATTGGGCCGGACGGCGTCACCTGGGCGCTCCACGACCGGGCCTGCCGCACGGTGCGCTGGGACGAGTGCGCCGCCGGGCTCTGCTGGGACAACGGGGCGCGCCGCGTCATCGGGCCCGACGGGCTCGGCGTCGTCGTGCACCCGTGGGCGTGGATCGACGGCGAGCGGCTGCCGATCCTGGTGGATCAGTACCTTGGCGCCGGTGTCCGGGTCGTGATGGACCCGGGCACGGGTCCGAAGCCACCCGTCGACACCGGGCCTCCGGCTGCCGCATCAGGGGGGCGACGGCGGCTCAGGAGGCTGGTGTCCAACCCCTGGTTGGTTCTCTCCGTGTGCGCGGTGGTCTTGGTGGCCTGCGTCATCGCCGGCGATCAGTACCTGCCCTCGTCGGATGAGTCGTATATCTGGATTCTCTGTGTCGGGTTGGGCGTGTTGTCGGTTCGGAGCGCACGCCGGGTCCGCCGGTGACACCGAGGCAATTGGCCGGGTCCACGGCCAGGAGGGATTGACGTGAGGCTGTTCTCTCGGCCCCAGCCCCCCCACGGCCCGGCGACGCCGCCTCCGCCGCCCGTGACCTTCGATCCGGCGGCCGGCGATCCTCAGGGGCACCAGATGATGCGCTGGGTCGCCGCGGGCGACTGGCGGTCGGCCCACCAGTTCCTTGAAGGCGTCACTGGATGGGACGATCGCAGCTACTTCCTCCGCCTCATCTCCCGATGGGACCCCTTCCCGGAGGAGTGGATCAGCGCCACGGGTGGGTCGCAGCTGGCCTTCCTGGCCCGGGGGATGCAGAGGGTGCAGGCGGCGTGGCGCGCGCGAGGATCGGGCAAGGGCGAAACCGTCACCGAGCAGGGCTGGAAGGAGTTCTTCGCCGTCCTCAACCTGGCCGAGGACGACCTCGCCAGGGCCGCCGAGCTCGTGCCGGAGGATCCGGTCCCGTGGACGAGCCGGATCACCGTCGCCCGTGGCCTGGAGATGTCCAAGGAGGAGGTCCTGCGGCGGCTCGGCGAGGTCAACGCGCGCGCACCCGGCTTCCGCCCGGCGTACGTCACCGCCGTCGTCAGCGTTGCCCAGAAGTGGAGGGGCAGCCACGCGCTCATGTTCGACGTGGCCCGCGAGGCGAACCGCACCCTGCCGGCCGGCAACCCGGGACGGGTGGCCATCGCCTGGGCCCACGCCCTCCGCTTTCAGTACTACCTGGGCTGGGAGAAGGCCCGCGACACGGCCCTGGGGTACTACAAGGACCCGGCGGTCGGGGCCGAGATCCTCGGCGCGGCGGAGGCCTGCGTGCTCTCTCCGGGCTTTCCTGAGACGCTCGACTCTCCGTGGCCGAGAGCCGACTTCGCCCTCAGCCTCGCCCTGGCCGGTGACGGCGACATCGCATATCGCCACCGCTCCGCCGCCCTCTTCCCGCCGCTCGGCGACAGTCCCCCGGTGGACACGCTCTGGCGGGAGCGGTACGGAGGCAAGGAGGGCGAGCAGTTCGCCCGCATCCGGCAGCTGTCCTTTCGCGCCGCCGCCGCGGGGCCCACTCAGCCGGCCCCCGCCTCCCCATCGCAGGGCTGAGCGCGGGGCCGCACCAGCTCGGGTGAGGCCCGGCAGTGTCGCTCGCCCGCGGCTGGGCATCGGCGCCAGCCAGGAGCCGCGCCCCGGCCCCTGGCCGGATGTCTGGCGTCGCGGCTCAGAGGGTGATCGTCACGACGGGGATGGCCTGGTCGCCCGCGGTGTTCAGGAGGCCGTGGATGGTGTAGGTGCCCGGGCCGGGAGGGGTCGGGATGTCGGCGCTGAACGCCTTGGTCGCACCCGCGGCGACCGGGATCAGGGCGATGGCCATGCAGTGCATCTGGCCGCCGGAGGGCGTCGGCGTCGGCACCGGGGAGCCGTCACCGGCGTCGGCCCACGCCGTCAGGGAGGGGATGCAGCCCCCCTCGACGGTGAGCGGACCGGTGACGGTGACGGTCACCTGGAGCTGGTCCTGAGACTCCACCGTCACCCTCGTCACCCACCCCTGCGCACCGGTCGTCGCGCCGAGCTGTTCGCCAGCGGAGATCGGCGAGGGGGTGGCGGTGCCACCCTGGGCAGGCGCCTGACCGCAGCCGGCCATCGCCGCCACCAGGACGGCTGCCGCGGCCACCAGGGCTCTCCGCATGGCCCCTGACATCCCCCTCAGAATACGACCATCCTCGCCGTTCGACTCACCGTGCGGCGGTGGTACCGTACGTGTGTTCGAAGGCGGGACGGCAGGAGGCGATGGCGGACGAGGAGGCGGCGACGGCGGGAACTGACGCCTTCGTCCACCTCCACTCCCACACCGAGTACTCGCTGCTCGACGGGGCCTCCCGCATCTCCGAGCTGGTGGCCCGGGCCGTCGCCATGGGCCAGCCCGCCGTCGCCGTCACCGACCACGGCGTCCTCTACGGCGCCGTCGAGCTGTACAGCGCGGCCAGGGCCGCCGGCATCAAGCCGATCATCGGCTGCGAGGTCTACATGGCGCCGCGGTCGCACCGGGACAAGGAGGGGAGGGCGGACCGCGATCCCAACCACCTCGTCCTGCTCGCTCGCAACGCCAAGGGCTACGCCAACCTCATCTCGCTCTCCAGCACGGCCCACCTCGACGGCTACTACTACAAGCCGCGAATCGACAAGCAGCTCCTCGCCGAGCACGCCGAGGGGCTGATCTGCCTCTCCGGCTGCATCAGCGGTGAGCTGCCCCAGGCGATCCTGGCCGGCGACCTCGCCGCCGCCGAGCGGGTGGCCCGGCAGCACCAGGAGATCCTCGGCGCCGACAACTACTTCCTGGAGCTGCAGGACCACGGCATGGAGGAGGAGGCGGCGATCCGCGAGGGGCTGACCGAGATCGCGCGGCGCACCGGCCTCCCCCTGATCTGCACCAACGACTCGCATTACATCGATCCCGAGGATGCCGAGGCGCACGACATCCTCCTCTGCCTCCAGACCGGCTCGCGCCGCGAGGACGTGGGGCGGCTTCGCTTTCACGGCTCCAACTTCTACCTGGCGGGCGCCGACGAGATGCGGCAGCGCTTCCGGGCCTACGGCGAGGCCGCCGCCAACACCGTGGCGGTGGCCGCCCGGTGCGACTGGACGCTGACCCTGGGGAAGCACCACCTCCCCGCCTACTCCCCGATCCCGCAGGGGTACGACGCCGACTCGTACCTCGCCGAGCTGTGCGACCGCGGCCTGCGCGAGCGCTACGGCGAGGCCCCCTCCGCGGCGGCGCGGGAGCGGCTCCACATGGAGCTGGACGTCATCCGCCAGACCGGCTTCGCCGCCTACTTTCTGATCGTCTGGGACCTCATCCGCGCCGCCCGGCTGGACGGCGTCGTGGTGGGCCCGGGGCGGGGGAGCGCCGCCGGCTCGCTGGTCTCCTACGTGCTGCGCATCACCGGCATCGACCCGCTCCGCTACGGCCTCATCTTCGAGCGCTTCCTCAACCTGGAGCGCGTCGAGATGCCGGACATCGACATCGACTTCGACGACCGCCGCCGCGACCGCGTCCTCCAGTACGTCACCGAGAAGTACGGGCAGGATCGCGTCGCCCAGATCATCACCTTCGGCACCATGGCGGCGCGCGCGGCGATCCGCGACGTGGGCCGGGTCCTCGACGTCCCCCTGCCCGACGTTGACCGCCTCGCCAAGCTGGTCCCCGCCTCCATCGGCATCACCCTGGAGCGGGCCATCGCCGAGTCCCGCGAGCTTCGCGAGCTGTACGACGGCGAGGCGTGGGCGAAGAGCGTCATCGACATCGCGCGGCGGCTGGAGGGCATCTCGCGCAACGCCTCGACCCACGCCGCGGGCGTCGTCATCGGCGCCGAGCCGCTCAGCACCATCGTCCCCCTGGCCCGCTCCACCTCGGGCAACGAGGGCGTCGTCACCCAGTTCGACATGAAGGGGGTCAGCCAGATCGGCCTCCTCAAGATCGACTTCCTGGGGCTGACCAACCTCACCGTCATCGACGAGGCGGTGGAGAACATCCGCAAGGTGCGCGGCGTCCACGTCGACATCGAGACGCTTCCCCTCGACGACGCCGCCACCTTCGAGCTGCTCTGCAGGGCCGACACCCACGGCGTCTTCCAGCTGGAGGCGACCTTCGCCAAACGCATCCTCCTCGACATGCAGCCCGCCTCCCTGGAGGATCTCGCCGCCGCCAACGCGCTCGACCGCCCCGGCCCCATCGAGGGCCACGTCGTCGAGATGTACATCCGGCGCCGGCGGGGCGAGGAGCCGGTGAGCTACCAGCTCCCCGAGATGGAGACGGTCCTGGCCGAAACGTACGGGACCATGATCTACCAGGACCAGGTGATGCAGATCGCCTCGGCGGTGGCCGGCTTCAGCCTGGGCGAGGCGGACCTGCTGCGCTCCGCCATGGGCAAGAAGGACAAGGCGAAGATGGGCCGCCAGCGGCAGAAGTTCATGGCCGGCGCCGCCGCCCGCGGCGTCGACGAGAAGACCGCCGTCGAGATCTTCGAGCTGATCGCCTTCTTCGCGGGGTACGGGTTCAACAAGTCACACGCGGTGGCCTACGCGCTGATCGGCTACCAGACCGCGTACCTCAAGGCCAACTACCCGCTGGAGTTCATGGCGGCGTTGCTCAACAGCCGCGCCGGGGACTTCGACAAGCTGAAGCAGACCATCCTCGACGCCCACAATCGGGGTCTGACGGTGCGGCTGCCCGACGTCAACCGCAGCGAGGTGGGCTTCTCGGTGGGCGACCCCGCCAGCGGCGAGATCCTCTACGGCCTCGCCCACATCAAGAACGCCGGGGAGAAGGTGATCGAGCAGCTGGTCGAGGAGCGCCGCCGCGGCGGGCCCTTCGCCAGCCTCTACGACCTCTGCCTGCGCGTCGGCGGCCGCGACCTCAACCGGCGCCTGCTGGAGGCGCTGATCCGCAGCGGCGCCTGCGACACCCTGGGCGAGCGGGGCATGCTCCTCGCGTCGGTCGACAGGGTCATGGACAAGGCTTCCCAGGTCCGCCGCGAACGCGAGCTGGGCCAGGGATCGCTGTTCGGCGATGGGGCCGCCGCCGAGGGGGCCGTCGCCGACGTGCCGACGGACGGGTTTGGGGCGGTGACCGAGGTGCCGCCGGTGCCCGCCGACGAGCGGCTGCGCTGGGAGCGCGAGTACCTCGGCATCTACCTGAGCGACCACCCGCTGCGGCGCGTCGCCGAGCAGCTCGGTGAGCGCGTGGACACGACGATCGGCGAGCTGGGCAGCCATCTGGACGGCCTCTACGTGCAGGTCGGCGGGGCCATCCGCGACCTCCGCGCCTTCATCCCGCGGCGCAGTAGCTCCGGCCAGCGCATGGCCTTCATGACCCTGGAGGACCTGAGCGGCGCCTGCGAGGTGGTCGTCTTCGCCCGCACCTTCGAGGAGTGCTCGGAGCTGCTCCGCCTCGACCAGGTGGTGGTGGTGCGGGGCCGGGTGCAGACCGGCCGCGGCAGCCTCGGCGCGGCGGGGCGGTCGGCGCCGGTCGCCGCCGAGGAGGAGGAGGAGCACGCCGACCAGGAGCCGGTCAACATCATCGCCGAGGCGGTGTACGCCTTGGACGACCCCCAGCTCGCCTCGTGGCGGCGCAACAGCCGGGTGCGGCTGCGCCTGCACCCCGGCCAGGACGATCTCCTCCCCGCACTGCGCGAGCTGCTGGAGCGCCACCGGGGGGACGCGCCGACGACGCTCCAGGTGCAGGGCCCGCGCGCCGTCGAGGAGGTCGTGCTCGGGGAGCGCTGGGGCGTCGAACCCAGCCCGGCGCTGGAGCGTGCCGTCGAGTCCCTGCTCGGCGACGGCGCCTACCGCGTCGAGGTCGAGCGGCAGAAGGCGCCGGAGCGCGAGGGCGGCCGCCGCCGCTGACCCCGGCGGCGGTGCGCCGGCGCGCACGCGCCACCGCGCCTGATCAGAGCAGCAGCTGGGCGAGCTGGTTCAGGGCGGCCTGGGCGACGAAGTACAGGATCAGGTAGGCGATGAAGGCGAACAGGGACGCCGTGTCCACCGACACGCTGCGGCTCATCATGCCGGTGAAGGGACGCACGAAGGGGCGCGACATCTCCCGGATGGCCATGGTCATGGGATGCCACGGGTCGGCGTGGAACAGCGAGATCACCAGGCGCAGCAGCACGATGATGCAGACGATGATGATCAGGGTCAGCACCAGCTGCTCCACGGCGCTGACCACCACGAAGCCGATCGAGAGCCCGTAGTCGTATGCCAGCGACTGGAAGACCTGCGCCAGCGACTCGAGGATGATGATGGCGATCAGCGGCGAGAGGTCGAGCATGCCGGCGAAGGTCGGCAGCATGCCGCGGAAGGGGGCGATGATGGGGTCGGCGATGGCCCGGATCACCACCACCAGCGGGTTGTGGGGATTGATGTTGGGGAACCACGAGAGGAGGACCCGCACCAAGACGATCAGCGCCAGGATGTTGAGAACGGTCGCGATGAGGTTGAGCACGGACACGCCGCGAGTATAGGCAGGCCCGCTCCCCATGGCGGGCGCCCGGCGCGGCCGGCCCCCGTCCTCCGGCGGGCGACGGCTCCGGGCCGGGCACCGGTCAGGTGTGGGCGATCAACGTCTGCGTGTTGTCGTCGGCGGTCGTGTACGAGCCCACCGCCCAGCAGTCGGAGGCGCTGGCGCAGGCCACCGCCTGGAGGGCGCTGCCGGGGCTGGAGGCGGGATCGGGGCTGCTGACGACGCTCCATCCGCCGCCCGACCACTGCTCGATCAGCGTGGGCGAGCTGCTGCTCGTCTGGGTCGAGGACCCCACCGCCCAGCACTCGCCACCGCCGGCACAGGCGACGCCGTTGAGGTCGTCGGCCGCGCTGCCCGAGGGCGCGGGGGTGGAGACGATCCTCCATCCGCTGCCGGTGTTGCGCTCGATCAGCGCCTGCGAGTTCCCGTTCGCGCCCGCCGAGGAGCCGGCCGCCCAGCAATCGGAGGCGCCGGCGCAGATGACGCCGGAGAGCTCGCTCTCGGTGCTGTGCGCCGGGCTGGGGCTGGAGACGGCCTTCCAGCCGTCGCCCGTGTCGTGCTCGATCAGGGCCGCCGAGGTGCCGCCCGTCGTGCCGGACGAGCCGCCGACCGCCCAGCAGTCGCCGGCTCCGGCGCAGGTCAGGCCGAACAGCTCGCCCGGGGTGGCGGGGGGGCCGGCGACGGTCCAGACGCCGCCCAGGTCCTGCTCCACCAGCGTCTGGAAGTTCTTCGAGGCGTCGGTGTACGAGCCGGCGGCCCAGCAGTCGTTGCTGCCGGAACAGGCCACGGCGTCGAGGCCGACGTTGGTGGCGCCCGATGGGGTGGGGCTGGCCACCACGCTCCAGCCGCTCCCCGTGTCCTGCTCGACCAGCGTCTGGGTGTCCCCGCTCTGGTCCGTGGACGAGCCCACCGCCCAGCAGCCGGTCCCGGCGCAGGTGACCGCGTAGAGGAGCGCGCCGGAGGCGCCCGCCGGGCTGGGACTGGGCACGATCGCCCATCCGCTTCCCGCGTTCCGCTCGACGAGGGGCAGGCTCTCGGTGCCCGACCCGGCGGCGATCTGGTAGAAGCCCACGGCCCAGCAGTCGCCGGAGGGAGCGCAGGCCACGCTGTCGAGGTCGACGTCCACGCCGCCCGCCGGGTTGGGGCTGGAGACGGTGTTCCAGGAGACCGCCACCCCCTGGGAGCCGCACCCGGACAGGGCCCCGGCCAGCAGCATCCCGACCGCGGCCGCGATGGCCGAGGCCACCGGCAGACGCCGACCCGGGTCGCTCAGGTGGTCGCCGCCTGAGGCGCGTCCGCCTCCGCCGGAACCGCCGTGGCGGGATCGCCCTCCGGCGTGGCGGCGTCGCCCGGGGAGCCGCCGCGGCCCTCGGTGCGCCGCCAGACCAGGACCAGCAGCGGGACCCCCACCACCAGGGCGACGATCGAGGTCAGCTGCAGCTGCTTCAGGCCGAGCCAGATCACCGGCTCCGACTGGCGGAGGAAGTCCAGCAGCAGCTGGCTCAGGGCGTAGAGGGCGACGTAGCTGATGATCACCACGCCGGGGCGCACCCTCCGCCGGCGCAGCAGCACGAGGAGGAGGCCGATGACGATGGTGCCCAGCGCCTCGTACACCGCCGCCGGCTGGTAGGCGACCCCGAGGTAGTAGCCGGCCTGCAGCACCGCGTGGGGGTTGGTGTACGCCGTGGCCCAGGGGAGGTTGCTGGGGCCGCCCAGGATGTCGCCGTTGATGACGTTGCCGATGCGGCCGATGGGCTGGCCCACCACGGCGAAGAAGGCGCCGGCGTCCAGCACCGTCCACACCGAGAGCTTGTACCGCCAGGAGAGGACGGCGAGGGTGAGCAGGGCTCCGATGATGGCGCCGAAGAAGGCCATGCCGCCGTCCCAGACGGCGAGGATCTGGAGCGGGTTGTGGAGATAGGTGCTCAGGTTCTGCTGGACGACGTAGTAGAGGCGGGCCCCGACCAGGCCGAAGAGGATGGCCCAGCCGGCGATCCTCTCCGCCTGCTCGCGGCGCACGCCGCGGTGGAGGAGATAGGGGAGGGCGGCGAACTGGTAGGCGATGGCGAAGGCGACGACGTACATGACGCCGTACCAATGCACGGTCAGCCCGCCGATCTTGAAGGCGACGGGGTCGATGCCGATCTTGATGATGGAGAGCACGGTCGTCAGGGATGATGAGGCGTCGGGGTGCCCGCGCGCACGTCGAGGATGCGGTAGCCGTGCTTGGAGGCGGCGCGGCGGACCTCGAAGCCTGCCGCGCGCAGCCGGTCGGCGAGCGAGTCGGCCCCGAGGTGGCGCTGAACGACGAGATGGGCGTGGCCGTCCGGTTCGAGGCGGGCGCACCACGACGTCAGCAGCTCGAGAAGCGGCCCCCTGCCCACCCTCACCGGCGGGTTGCTGTAGATGGCGGCGAAGCGCAGCGCCGGGTCCACCTCGTCGGGCTCACGGACCTCGACGTTGGCCGCCCCGTTCTCGGCGGCGTTGGCCCTGGCCAGGTCGAGGGCCCGCCGGTTGACGTCCACGGCGACGACCCGGGCGCCGGGGGCGCGGCGGGCGAGCGCCACGGCGATCACACCGTGGCCGCAGCCGAGGTCGAGGACGGCGCCGCCGGGCGGAGGAGGCGGCGCCTCGCGGAGCAGCAGGGCGGTGCCGTCGTCGAGGCCATCGCCGCTGAAGACGCCGCGGTCGGTGTGGAGGACCAGGTCCTGGTCGGGCAGGTGCACGGTCACGGTGCGGGGCCGCGACGCGACCGCCGGCGTGGCGCTGAAGTAGTGCTGAAGCGGGGGCCGGCGATCCGCCATCGGTGGGGCAGTCGCGCCCCTATCGACGGTGAGAGGGGAGGGCGAAGGTCTTGCCCACCGCGGCGCTGGCGGTGAGGTACGCCAGCCGCGTGTCGGGCCGGAGCAGGTCGAAGTTGACCTCGAGACCCTCGGCGAGGTGGGGATCCCAGGGGACCTTGACCACCGCCCTGCAGCGCCGGGCGAAGTGCTGCGTCACCGATTCGAGCTCACGGCGGGCGTTCTTCCGCACCGAGTTGATGACGACGACGGCGTCCTTGACCAGGTCGCGATAGCCGTGCTCGTCGAGCCAGTCGAGGGTCAGGCTGGACGCCCTGGACGCGTCGATGCCGGGTGCGGCGCAGACGACGATCTGGTCCGACATCCGCAGGATCCCCTGGGTGGCGGGGTCGAGGATGCCTGTCCCCGTGTCCATGAGGATGAGGTTGTAGTGACGCTCCAGGACGTTGAGGACCTGCTGGTACTCGTTCTCACCGAGGGCGACGCTGATGGTGGGGTCGTCGTCGGAGGCCAGCACCTCCAGCCGGGTGGGCGACTGGCTGGTGAAACCCCGCATGTCGCTGTAGCGGTGGAGGCGGTCCGCCGCCTGCATCAGCTGGGTCACGGTGGCGTCCGTCTCGCGACGCACGCGGTACGCCAGCGAGCCCGCGTCGGGATTCGCGTCCAGGGCGATGACGCGGTCGCCGCGGTGCATGGCGAAGGTGTGCCCCAGCATCAACGTGGTCGTGGTCTTGCCGATGCCGCCCTTGCGCGAGAGGATCGACACCCGGCGGGAGGTGGCGATGGGGGTCTTGGCGCTGGCGATCAGCTCCCGTTCCAGGCGCTCTGCGGCGCCCGGACCGGGAGCGATGTGGTTGAAGGTGACTGTCTGCACCCGGTGGCGCCAGCCACGGGTGGCGGGAGCGGCCTTGGCCGGACCGCGCACCCGCTCCTGGGCGAAGTCCTGAGCGGTGCTCGGCGGCATCACCCCCCGGCCGGACCGGAAGGGCTCCGGCTCCCGGTCCTGGACGGTGGCCCCATCCCTGCCGACCACGCCGCTGGGGAGGGGGCGCCGTGGCGCGGGGGCGGCCGGTGGCCGCGGCGCCAGGGTCTCGCCGGGTCGCGGAGGTGACATGGGAGCGGCGAACCCCGACGGGGCGGGCCGCGCGGCGGGGGAACGCGGGGCGGATGGGACCTCACCCGGGGCCGCTGGCCCGTAGGGGCCGGCCGGCGCGGAGGGGGCGCCGGTGGGGGGCACCTGGGCCTGGCGCGCCGGATCGAGCACGTACGGCGGGCCGCCCGCGTACGCGGGGCGATCCACGGGCACCGGTCGAGCCGGAGACGAGGGCCTGACCATCGGCGAGGAGCGGTCCACGGGCTGGAGGCGGTCCAGGGGCGAGGGGCGGTCCGTCGGCGCCGGCAGCCCCGTGGGGGCGGTCCGGTCCATGGGGGACGGCCGGTGCATCGGCGACGCCGGGCCCGCCGGGGCGGTGGGAGACACCGGCCGGCCGGCGCCGTTGGACGGGGCCGGCATGGCGCGGTAGGGATCGGCGGCAGGGTTGGGGCGGCGGGCGGACGCCGCATCAGCGGCGGCCGGCCCCCCAGGGTAGGCGGAGCGGGCCGTGTCACCCGGGCCCGCGGGGCCCCGCGGAGCCGGCGGCTGCGCCAGGCGAGCCTCTCCGTTGGCGGGAGCGGGCATCGCCCGGTACGGCGCCGCCGGCGCCGGACGGGTCGGAGCACCCGGACTTGCGGTGAAGAGGGGATCGCGCCCGTACGGGGCGCTTCGCGGGTCAACCGGAGCGGCCGGAGCGGCCGGGGTCGGCGCCGGGCGCCCGTTCGACGGGGTGGGCACCGTCCGGTACGGAATGCCTGCGGGCCCGGGGTGGCCGGGCGAGCCGGGATCGCGGCCGTATGCGGCACCACCCGGGCTCCGGGGGTCGGCGGACGGGATGGGGCGCGTCAGACCGTTGCCCTGCGCCGGGCGCGCCGAGGACCCCGCCTCGCCGGCCCGGCGAGGCGGCTCCGTGGCGGGGCCGGCCGCGCCCGGCCGGTCGCCGGGCACGCGGCCGGTGCCGCGGGCCTCCAGGGGGCGCGGGGGAAGGAAGCGGTGCCCGGGGGGATCGCTCGGCAGCGGGCTGCGCGCGAGGGGCGCCGCCCGCCAGTCACGGATGGTGGATTCGATGCGTTGCTCCGGCGTGTAGGCCGGGCCGGTGCCCGGGCCGGTCGTCGGCGAGAGGCGGGAGTCCGGTGGCGGCACGGGCGTCCCGAGCGCGCGCTCCCCCAGAGGCGGGCGATGGCTCTCCTGCCGGTTGGCGGCGGGCGCGGAGGGGACGACGGCGCCGTCCTCGGTGGGCGAGGCGGGCCAGAACGCCTCCTCGTAGGCGAGGTCGTCGACGGGGCCGCTAAAGGTCGGGACTGCCCCCGGCTGCGACGGCCGGCTGGCGTGCCCGACGATCTCCACCGGGGGCACCTGCCAGGGTGGCCGTCGTGTCTGGGCGGAGGGCGGGGTGTGGCCCTCTGCCGGCTCTTCTGTCAACGCCTCTCCCCGTTTCGAGTGTGGGTCAGTGTAGCGTGACGTCGTCCATGGCGAGGCCCCTGCGGCCTGCCGACTCCTGGTCAGCCTACGCCCTTGCGAGGGCGTTCGGTTCGTTGGGTGCGTCGATACGGCGAAATCGAACTCGGAGGAACCCCTGGGATGACCCGCCCGATCGTCCTTCTCGGCCTCATGGGCAGCGGCAAGACGACGGTGGGCCGGGCCCTCGCCCGTCAACTGGGGCGCACTCTGTGGGACAGCGACGCGGTCCTCGAGGAGCTCACCGGGAGGACCGCGGCCCAGCTCGCCGACGAGCGCGGCATCGAGGTCCTCCACCAGCTCGAGGTCGAGGTTCTCTCCCGGGGGGTCTCCGAGAAACCGGCAGCGGTCGTCGCCGCGGCGGCGGCGGTGGTCCTCGACCCCCGGCTCCCCACGCTCCTCGGTCCGGCCTGGGTGGTGTGGCTGCGGGCCGATATCACGGGCCTCGCCGCCCGCCTGCGTACCCATGGCGGAGATCACGGCCACCGTCCGCTCCTGGCGGGCGACACCCTGGGCACGCTGCGCGAGATGGCACGCGTCCGCGATCCCCTCTTCGCCCAGGTGGCGCACCTCACCGTGGACGCCGGGCGCCTGGCGCCGCCCGTCCTGGTGCGCCGCATCGTCGCGGCGATGCCCCCGGGCGTCTGAGCCGGACGCCAGGCCATCTTCTTCGGGGCTTAACCCAGTCCTGCCTGTTCTTCACCACCGAACCGGCATCCTGTCCCCCGGAAACGTTCTCGACCAGCCGGGCGGCAACTCTCCCCCAGGACGGGCCGCGACCCCTCCGCCTCCACGGGCCGCCCCTCAACCTCGACCCACTCCCTCCGTGCGCACCCGGGTCGGCCAGCCGGCTCGGGTGTTTTCTTTCCTCCCGGGCGCCGGCTTCCGGCGGCTACCCGGGCGGTGCGGCGGCGCGCCGGGCGATCGTCGCCGGCCTCATCTCCATCTCCAGGAAGGTGAAGAGCCGCTGCCCGGGGAGGAAGGGGCGCGGCGCCGCCACCAGCCGGTGGGCACCGGCCGACTGGGTGCTCCCGGGCACGGTGGCGAAGGCCAGCTCGGTAAAACCGGCCTGCTCGAACCATCCCCGGATCGCCGGGGTGAGGTCGGGCGCGAAACGGCCGCGCGTCCAGATCACCGTGGCCCCGGGGGCGCACAGCTCGGGGAGGTGTTCGACGGTGGTGCGGACGTCGGCATCGGTCACGTTGCCCCAGACCCCGCAGACGAGGACCAGGTCCGCCGGGACGGCTCCGGCATAGGCGTCGGTCAGCGACGCGTCGCCCTGCGCGACCTCGACGTCGAGCTCCAGGCGCTCCGCCTCCGCACGGGCTCGCTCTACCAGCTCGGGGTCCGCCTCGACGAGCAGCGCGTGAACGTCGGCGCGCCGGGGGTGGGAGGCGAGGACCTCGAGGAGGTCGCGCCCGTCGCCCGCGCACATGCTGATGATCGCGATCGGCCCCGCCGCCCGCGCGTCCAGGGCGGCGCGGATCATCTCCTGCACCAGGCGCAGCCGGGCGATCAGGCCCGCGTCGCTGTCGTAGCGCCGGTGCCACTCCACCCACTCGCTCACGGCGCCCGAGGCTACCACGCGCGGCGGCCCCGTCTCCGCTCAGGAGGCGTGCGGCGGCTCGACCCGGAAGGCCGGGTGGTCGGGCGCGATGCGTCGCAGATCGGCGTCCGGTGAGTCCGGGCCCACCCCCTGGAAGAAGGCGCCCACCTCAACCTTCCAGCGGCGGAGGTAGGCGCGCACCACCGGCAGCTTCTCGTCGTCGGTCAGCTCCACCAGGGAGACCGCCTCGTGCCGGCGCCCGATGCGCAGCTCGGCGTCGCCGCCGGCGCGCACGTTGCGCACCCATTGCGTCACGCCGCGCGGCGCCACCAGGTAGCGTTCGCCCTCGAACGCGAGCATGTTCACGGGAGTGGTGCGCCAGAGCCCGGAGGTGCGCCCGCGCGTGGCCAGGACGCGCGATCCGAGGACGCTCACCCCGATGTGCGTCAGCCCCGCCACCAGGCGGTTGAAGACGTTGGTGGTGAACCAGCCGGGGCGTGCGTAGCGGGTGCTCATCGGGCCATTGTGCGGCGGCGCGCGGCCGCCACTGGTGCCGGGAGTGGGAGTCGAACCCACACGGGGTTGCCCCCGGCGGTCTTTGAGTTCGTGGTAGCCCCGTTCGGACCGTCGTCTATCGGCCTCGCCTGATCTCAAAACCGTGCGGTTAGGTCGGGTTGCGTCGGTTCCTGTCCGGTCGCGCTGGCTTTCAACTTGGCTGTCAACCGGGGCGGCTGAGAAGCCGCTCAAACTGCTCCGCGGCCTCCCGCTTGAGCGCCGGCATGAAGGCCGCGTCGACCACGATTCAGAAGTTCCTGATCAGCTCGCCGCGTGTCGCCTTCGGGTTGCTTGATCCCCTCTTCGGGGTGATCCTGGTGAATAGCTGAGGCGGCGGCGCTAGGACCGTGAACCCAGAGGGCAGATACCACCATGACCCGGATGGACGCCGCTCCGCTGTTATTCCTTGCGCTGGCCGCCCTGGGGGGCGCGGCGGGGCTGGTGAGGCGATTGCAACTCCTAGTCAGCACGAAGCCTTTGGGGCGCGAGCGTCCGTCCGGGACTAAACTGCTGGCCTGTGATCGACGACCAGGCCAACTCGGGACTTCGTCCCATTCGGGTTCGGCTCAAGAGATACGTCCGCGATCTCGACGCGACCAGATTAGAGGGGGGAGGAAGCCAGCCCAAGGTATTCGCCGCCGAGGACGAAACGCTCTGGCTCGTGAAGGCGATGAACAATCCGCAGGGAATCAGAACCCTGGCCAACGAGCTCGTCGGGACTTCGCTGGCCCGCCGGATCGGCGGCACCGTGCCGAGGCCGGCCGTCTGCGATCTGCCCACGGAGTTGGCTACGGACGTCCGTTTCAGTAGCGGCCAGGCGTGGCAAGCGGGGCCGTCATTCGGCTCCGAGCTTCTGGACTCCAGTTGGCAACCGACCCATGAGATGCTTGAGAGAGTGATCAACCCGGGCGCATTGTTGGCCGTGGTGGCGGCCGACACATGGCTTGGACAGTTCGACCAGAGGCAGGCCAGGGCGGTGGCGGACGAACATGGCGGATATACAATCTGGGCTGTCGACTTCGGGTATTCGATCGGGAACCCAGGGTGGTCTGCTGCGGAACTGGCGCAACGGGGGGAACCTACGGGTATCCATGATCCTCAGGGCTGGGTCCGGCTCGCCCCCTCCGGAGCCGCGTCCGCCCTCAGAGCTACTATCGAGGGCGTGCTGGATACTAGCCTTCGGGCGTTGGTCGGCGTCATTCCCCCCGAGTGGCGCGTTCTCCCTGACGAAAGCGAGGCTCTGGTGTCCTATCTGACGGTCCGTCGCCGCTCGGTCTCGTCGCTGGTGAGCAACTTGGGTAGACTGGGGTCAGCACCATGAAGATGCGCTATTCCGTGGTTCGGTATGTACCATCCCTTGTGCGCGATGAATCGCTGAACATCGGAGTGATCATCGAAAGCGAGGGCGGGTCCACCATGGCTAGGTTCCAGGGTGCTCTTTCGCGCATCCGGTCTGCCTTTCCCGATGCGGACGTTCACACGCTGAAACTGATAAGGGACTACTTCAAAGACGAGTACCGTATCCCGCGGGACTACCAGTCTGAGCTACCGCTGAGCACCGGCGCGCTAGACAAGATCTTCCGCGAGCAGGCCAATACCATGCTTGCTGTAACGCCACCTCGCACCACCCTCGCAGAAGATCCGATCGAGGAGTTGTCCCGCCTCTATCAGGTGTTTGTGGCCCCCAGTTCCCTGACGCCGCGACCGATCAGTCGGGTCCAACTGGCGCCGAGTGCACTCCGCCAGCGCCTGACGCGATGGATGGAGCGCAAGGAACTTGTCGGGCTGCACAAGTATCAAGCTGCCTTCGAGATCCAAGGCAGCGTTTCACGCTGGACGTTCGACTACGGCACAAGGAACGGCGTCATTCGAGCGCTACAGACTGTGTCGATGGTCGGCCCATTCGACTTGGCCATGAGCCGGGCAGCACTGCTATCCGCGGAAGTCAAAGATCTCCGGGACGTCCAGCGCAGCAAGGATGCGGTCCAGGTCGTTGCAATCGTCGACAACGAAGAGCCTGCCGAGCCCCTGAACTTCCTCCGAGCCCATGATGTTGACGTCGTTCCCTTGAGCGACGGTCCGCAACTAGCGGCCCGTCTTCATCTGGCGCAAACGTCGTACGCCTAGCCCGGCCGACCCCCCTAATCTAGTGCCTTTGTTCGGGCCTAGGACGCTCGGGAGGAGATGCCTCTCCCATCCCACCCTGGACGCTGCATGGCCCCGCCATGCGGGCCGGCCACTGCTAAGGCGCTTCCGAATACGGATTGCGCCTTGTCGCCGGACGCCTTGACGCCTTCCACCCCGGTCACGAGCTGGGGATGCTAAGCGGGTTCGGCGGCGGGGTAAAGGAGGGGACGTTATTCCAGTTGGAGAAGTCGAGGGTGGCGCTGGTTGCACCGGTCTCGGAGAGTCGCAGCGGGTAGGCGGTGCCGGTGGTGGCGACGGCGACGACGCCGCCGGTGCTGGTGTCCTTGACGAACACCACGGACTGCCCGTCGACGGTGCCCGTCCCGCCCGAGGCCAGCGCGCCGTGATCTGACAGGTCGCCGGCGATGTCGGTGATATCGCTGACGCCGCTGAAGTCCGATGCCGACGATGACCCGGCGGGGATCTCCACCCACTTGCCGGCGTACTGGGAGACCTCGGCGCCGGAGGCCCCCTGGGCGGTCCAGTACGCGGCCGGGGCGTCGAAGTAGACGTTGCCCCCGATGTAGTCGAAGCCCACGCTGTCGCCGTCCAGGGTCATGGAGCCCTCGAGGTCGCTGCCGTGGACCGCGAAGTCCACGGCGGTGACCCCGCCGCCGAAGTTGCCGCTGCCCTTCATCTCGAACCCGGTAGCGCTCTCCACGGCGATGGTGGCGTCCTGGATGATCTGATCCGGCGATTCCGCGGCGAAGGCGGCCTGAGCCGCCGCCGCCGCCTGCTGCCGGAGATGGCCGAGAGCCGTGTCGTAAGCGCTGGGCTGAGAGGGGTCGAGGCGAAGTGATGCCAGGGAACCGTTGCTCTCAGTATAGGTGACGAGCAGGTCGGCGCCTTGGATTGTCCCGTTTTCAGTGGTCTGGCCATCCAGCCAGCTAGGGCCCACGCTGAAGGTCAGGCTGACGCTGTGGCCGCTGACCGTCCCGGTGACGTCAGCGTGCACGGTCGTGACCGAATCGCCCGAACTGACGATGCTGGCGGCGTCCAAGGTGCCGTGCAGGGAAGTTCCGCTGACGGTGAGTTGCAGAAACTCGATGGAGCTGCTCGTTTGGCCCAGGTATCCGCCGGAGGCCAGCGAGCCGCCAGAGGCCAGCGAGCCGCCGCAGCCGAGGAGGGCGAGACATGCAACCAGTCCGCCCAGAACTGCAGCGACGCTATACGGACGCTCATGAACCGGCATCTGCGGCGACCGTCGGTCGACCGACCGTAGTCTCCGTCCTCGGACGACGACAGCCCGGACCTCGGCTTCTGTCCCAGTACGACCGCCCATCACATGATTCTCGTTTCGTGAGCGTAGCACGCCAATTCGGGCAGGAAGAGGCGGCCCGGAAGACCCCCACCGTCGTGTTTAGCCAGGCAAGCCCTCAATTGGATTCCTCACCAGCCTGCTAGTGTCCTGTACCGGAGATTCGTAGACAAAACCGTTCGATGCTGGCCAGGATCTCATCGGCGGTCTTGACCCACCGGGATGGTAGTCTGAAGCGCGCCATTGTGCGGGGCTGTGAGGCCCGGGAGGAGATGCCCTGGGTGTGATGGGACCTCGCCGAGTCCCGCCCTGGCCGGGTCTTTCCGCCGCCATGCCCGGATCACCTTGCACGCCGCCTGGTCGCCGAGGTGGGACGGGCGAGTCCCAAGCCGGCGCACCGTGCGGTCCTTCGCGCCGCCAGAGAGGTCATAGCTCCACCGCCGCACGGTTGCACCGACGCCGGGGCCATCCCCGCATAGGTACTCCGACTCCAGCCGGCGCTGTACCTGGGTTGGGCTGAGGACCGGGAAGCGGTCGAACGCGGGCCGGACCCGTGCGGGGTCCGCCAGGAGCGCCGCGGCCAGCCATACCGCCGCCGGGTCGGCTGGCCGGGAGCGTGAGAGCGCGGGGAGCGTCGCCACCGGGAGCCGATTCTACCCCGCCAACCGCTCATCTGTTCGTTGGGACGGGTCTCTCAGCTTCCACGGACTGTACCTGCCTAACAGGGTGCGGAAGAACCCGCGGAGGGGCTTGCCGGGTTAAACACAGGTATGAGAGTCTTGCGCGGACGCGTCCCAGCAGGAGATCTCGAATGCGTGGCAGCCCCGATCTGCAGATGAC